>Ga0265327_10002559_pt1 | contig 18866 bp, 19 predicted proteins | sample 41621metaG_FD_202089 | JGI IMG/M metagenome (GOLD analysis project Ga0265327, IMG submission 202089) | Rhizosphere microbial communities from Carex aquatilis grown in University of Washington, Seatle, WA, United States - 4-16-21 metaG | ecosystem: Host-associated > Plants > Roots > Rhizosphere...
AGTTTAGGAAAACCCAAGATGACTTTCGTAGTGACCGAAAATTGCATCAAGTGCAAATTCACCGATTGCGTGGACGTCTGCCCTGTCGATTGCTTTCACGAAGGCCCGAATTTCCTCGTGATCGATCCCGACGAATGCATTGACTGCTCCTTGTGCGAGCCGGAGTGTCCGGCCAATGCCATCTATTCCGAGGACGAGGTGCCGCCGGAGCAGGCGCAATTCATCGCCCTCAACCGCGCCTTGGCGAAAGTCTGGCCGACCATCACCGAAGTCAAAGACGCCTTGCCCGACGCCGACAAACGGAAAGAGGAGAAGGGCAAGTTCGCCGATTTGGAAGGCGTGCCCCAGGATTTGCCATTGGATAAATAATCCCGCCGCTTTGCTTCTCCCGCCGCGGGGTTTGTCCCGAGGCGGCGATTCCAGCCTGGGCCGGGCATTTTGGTATGGTCGGCCCCATGCGCCCTGATCCAGCGGGCCGCGCCTCATTCTTCCCTAGGGAATGCCATGAAACTTCAGCAACTGCGTTATATCTGGGAGATTTCCCGGCACGAACTCAATGTTTCCGCCACGGCGGACAGTCTTTACACGTCGCAACCCGGCATCAGCAAACAGGTGCGCCTGCTGGAGGCTGAGTTGGGCGTCCCCATCTTCGCCCGCAACGGCAAGCACTTGACCGAAATCACCGACGCCGGCAAGTTGATCGTCGCCATCGCCGGCGAAATCCTCGGCAAGGCGCAGGACATCAAGAACATCGCCCAAGACCACAAGGACAACAAGGCGGGCACCCTGTCCATCGCCACCACCCACACGCAGGCGCGTTACGCGCTGCCTTCGGTGGTGCGCGAGTTCATGGGGCGCTATCCGGGCATCAAGCTGAATATCAACCAGGGCACGCCGGCGCAAATCTCCGAACTGGCTTCGCGCGGGCTGGTCGACATGGCTATCGCCACGGAGACCATCGACCATTTTGAAAATCTGGTGCAATTGCCTTGCTACGAATGGAACCGCTGCATTCTGGTGCCTCAAGGCCATCCCTTGACGCAACTGGCGGAAATCGGGCTGCATGACGTGGCCGCCTACCCGATTGTGACGTATGTGTTCGGCTTTACCGGGCGCTCGCAATTAGACCAGGCTTTCGAGCAGCACGATATCCGCCCGCAGGTGGCGCTGACCGCAGTCGATGCCGACGTGATCAAAACTTACGTCAGGCTGGGCTTAGGGGTCGGCATCGTGGCGCGGATGGCTTACGACCCCGACATCGACAGCGATTTGGTCGCCCTCGACGCGGGGCATCTGTTTGGCCGCAGCGTCACTAAGATTTGCCTGCGCCGCGACATGTTCATCCGCGGCTTCATCTACGATTTCATCCGCCTGTTCGCCCCGCATCTGACCCAGAAAATCATTAAGCAAGCGCTGGCTTTGCGGGAGAAGCACGAGGTCGAGGCTTTGTTCAAGCACATCGAGTTGCCGGTCAGGTAGGCCCGTTGCCTGGGCGGCGTCAAGATTTTAGTGAGGTGGCCTAAACATGAAAAAACTCATCGCTTTGCCCTTGTTCGCCTTGCTCACGGCTTGCAGCGGCCCGGAAGAAGATTATACGGCGGTTTACCAGGTGGTGCCCGACGCCCATATATTATATTTGGGCAACCATCTTTTCATCGCCAGGGACAATGACGGCGGCACGTTTTTGGTCAAGGTCAACGGCAATGGCGAGGCGTCTTCGGTGGATCGAATTTTTTAAGTCTTCATGAAATATGTCTCTCTGTTCGGATTGATTTCCGCCCCCGCCGCTTATTTTGTGTTTTGCGCCTTGGTGTCGGCCGCGCTGGCTTATCCCCTGCATTGGGTTTTGTCCGGCGTGCTGGATTTCCAGACCCAGGTGTTCAAGTGTGCCGAGATTCTGATGATGGCCGGCTTGTTTCCGCTGGGCCGCCGCCTCGGCATGGGCAAATCGGACATCGGCTTGGCGATCCCGAAAAGCCTGTTCCTGCGCCAATTCGCTCGCGGCTTCGGTTATGGCGCCTTGATGCTGGCCCTGCATGTGCTCGTGGTGCTGCTTCTTCAGGCCCGCGTGCTCGACCATGACAAGTTGCAAGTCGCCCGGATTATCAGCCTGTCGCTGAAGGGGATATTGATCGGGCTGGCCGTGGCTTCGATTGAAGAACCGGTTTTCCGGGGGTTCCTGCTCGGCAGCCTAGTTCGCAAGACGAGCCGCGTCAACGCCGTGCTGATTAGCGCTTTCTATTTCGCCGGACTGCATTTCCTGACCACGGATTTGCGCCCGGAAGCGGACGAGGTGCGCTGGGATACGGGGTTCGTGCTGGTGGCGGATGCGTTCCACAATCTAGGCACGATGCGCCTCGACGCCTTTGTCGCCTTGCTGGCCGCCGGCGGGTTTCTGGCCTGCGTCAGGTTGCTGTTTCCCGCGTCGGGGTTGGGCTATTGCATCGGTTTGCATGCCGGCTGGGTGTTTATCATCAAGGCGGCAAAACCCCTAACCCAGTTTAATTTTTATTCACCTTGGTATTATCTGGTCAGTCTGTTCGACGGGACTATCGGCTATCTGTCGGCAGGCTGGACGACGCTGCTGATTGTGGTGTTGGCGGTGAAGATTGCCAGGCATTCCAAGGCGGCGGTTGCCGTCGGCGATGAGCAAAGCCACACGGTATTAGGCCCGGACACTGTGTGGCGGCGGCGCTTGACGGAAGGCGCGGGCGCTGTCCTGCGCACTCTCCGTTTCGGCAAGCCCGGTTTGCCCATGGCCGTCGGCTATGCCGTGGCGGCCTGGACGCTCATCCATTTGATACTGGCCCGGCAGACCGAGCTGATTCCTGAAGAGGCGTATTACTGGACTTACAGCCAGCATCCGGCGCTGAGTTATTTCGACCATCCGCCGATGGTGGCCTGGCTGATTGGGCTGGGCACGGCGGTGTTTGGCAATACGGAATTAGGCGTCCGCGGCAGCGCCATCCTGTTGTGGCCGGGGACTGCGGGGCTGCTGTTTTTAACCGGCAGGCTATGGTTTGGCCGCGACATTGCCGCGCTGGCTGTGTTATTGCTGTGCTTCTCGCCGATTTTTGCCGGGGTGGGCTTTGTCGTGACGCCCGACGCGGCGTTATTGTTTTTCTGGTCGTTGACGCTCTATGCGATCAGCAAAGCGCTGCGCAGTGGTCAAACCGGTTTTTGGGTATTGGCCGGACTCGGTTTGGGCGGTGCGATGCTGTCCAAATACACGGCGGTGATGCTGGCCGGCTCCTTGTTTGTGTTTTTATTGTTGTCGGCCAAGTATCGCCACTGGCTGGCGCGGGTCGAGCCTTGGTTGGCGTTGTTGCTGGCCGTCGCAGTCTTCAGCCCGGTGATTATTTGGAACGCCCAACACCAGTGGGCGTCTTTCCTGTTCCAGTCCACGCGCACCGCGGTCGTCCGCCACGATCCGCTGCATGAGGCCAGTCTATTCTGGCTGTATCAAGTATTGGCGCTGACGCCATTCTTATTGGCTCTATATGCCTACACCTTGGCACCGGCCATCCAGCGCGGCTGGCGGTGGCGGGAAGACCGCTGGAATTTCGCCATGTCTTTCGCGCTGCCGCTGTTTGCCGTTTTCGTGCTGGCCAGCTTCAAAAACAAAGGCCATGTCAATTGGACGGCCCCCGCTTATTTGTCGTGGTCGTTTGCCGCCGCCGCCGTGCTGTTGGAGCTTGACAGCGCTTGGCAAGCCCGCCGCCTACGCTATTGGCTGCTGGGCTTGGGGATTGCCTTGTCGCTCACGGTCAGTACGATTGTCCACACTAGCTTGGCCTGGGGCGTCCCGCAAACCTTCGCCTTGAATAACGCGGGCGGCTGGCAAAGCCTGGCCGCTGTGATTGGCCAGGCCCGCGCCGAACTGGCCCAGGCCAGCGGCAAACCGGCTTTCGTCGTCGGCTGGGACAAGTTGAATATTGCGGCGGAAGTGGGTTTTTATCTGCACGATCCGGTGGACACGGTCAACGATTATGTTCTGGGTGCCGACGGCATCGGTTATCGTTATTGGGCCGATTTGCAGCGTTTCGAGGGCCGGCCCGCCGTGGTCGTGCTGAACAAAATTGAAATCTATTCGATGCTGTTGTTGCAATCGTATTTTGCGCAAGTCGATGAGCCGGTGTTAGTCGAAGTCCAGGGCAGGGGCCAGCAAAAACGCACGGCCTATTTAGTCAAATGCTACGGCTACCATTTTGTCTCACTATCTAATCTAACGGGGGGTAAATGAATAAAACGCTGCGGGTGTTGGGCTTGGCGGTCGCCATCGGCTTGGGCCAGAATAGCGCCATCGCCGCCGACCATCCCGAGTTGACGGAGGCCGACGAGGCTTATTCGGCGGAGAACTATGCGAAGGCGGCGACCTTGTATCGCAAAGACGCGGAATTGGGCGTCATCGTCGCGCAGGTGAATCTGGCTTTCTTGTATCTCGACGGATTGGGCGTCGCCCAAGATTTTCAACAAGCCGCGAAATGGTTTTTGCAAGCGGCCGAACAAGGCAACGCGGAGGCGCAGAACAATATTGCCCAGCTTTATCTGGACGGCAAGGGGGTCGCGCAAAATGCCGTGGAAGCGGTTAAGTGGTTTATCATCGCCGGGGCTTTCCAGAGCGCCGCCGGCGCGGAAAAGACCTTGAGCCAGGAAAAAGTCGCGGAGGCGAGAAAGTTGGCTGCCGAATGGACGGCGAATTTCAAGAAAGCCAAGGGGGCTAAATGATAGTGGTGGGCTTAATCAGTTGATCGGCGTTCGCCAAGGGTGGCGTGGAGACGAATTTATTCGTAAGATCATCAGTTCAATGCGAATAGGTCTGCCTCTACCGTCTCAATCAAGCGACTCGGCCCGGCACCCGAAAAAAATAACAGCAGGTATTCCCATGTCAGTGAACAGGACTCAAGTTAATGCTTTCATCCAGGCCGCTTCCGCCATCATCAACGCGAACGAGGCGGAGGTCACCGCGCTAGACCAGGCCATCGGCGACGGCGATCATGTCACCAATCTGCAACGCGGGCTTGCCGCGCTGGACGCTTTGGCGGCGGAGTTGGCGGTGTTGGACTGGCCTGAGGCTTTGCAGAAAATCGGCATGAGCGTGATGAGCAAGGTGGGCGGGGCGTCCGGCTCGCTGTACGGCACGTTTTTCCTCGCCATGGCGAAGTCGTTCAAGGACAAGGATATGAGCTTGGCCAACCTGGCCGAGGGCTTCGGCGCGGGCGTGGAATCCATGAAGCAGCGCGGCAAGGCCGATTTGGGCGAGAAGACCATGCTGGATGTGTTGATCCCGGTGGCCGGGGTTTTACACAAGGCGGCGGCGGAGTCGTGGGATTTGCCGAAGGTCTTGGCTGAAGTGAACCGGGTGGCCGAGGCGGGCTGCGAGTCCACCCGCGACCTGGTGCCGACCAAGGGGCGCTCTTCTTTCCTAGGCGAACGCGCCCGCGGTTGCATTGATGCGGGGGCGAGGACTAGCCAGTTGATGATCGCGGCGATAGGCGGGGTTTTGGCCGGGGGCGCCGTTTAGTCGGGCGTTTTGGCTGGAATGACGCGCAGCCGGGATGGCATCGCTTGAAGCAACGTCACTCCTCATCTGTTTCCGTCCACAAATCCGCCAGATTCAACGCTAATTCCCCGAATGGCGCGACCTGCGCGGTGTCGCCCTCTTGAAACAAGCCGATCACCGTCCATAGCCCGTCGCGCAGCGCGAACGCCTCCAAAGTCCGTTCAACCGGATGCACGAGCCATAAGTAAGCCACACCATAACGGGCGTAAACCGGCATTTTTTCCACCCGGTCGGTTTTCGCTGTGCGAGGCGACAATATCTCGCAAATCCAATCGGGTGCCACTTCAAACCGATGGCCCTGCGGAATTTTAGGCAAACGCTCTTTGCGCCAGCCGGCGATGTCCGGCACGCAGACTTCGACATCGCGGACGCAATGGACTTCCGGCTCGTCGAGTACCCACCAGCCGCCCGGCCCGCCTTTGCCGCGCTGATACAACCCGCCAATATCCATGGTCAGAGTCGAGCTTGCCAAGGCATGGGGGCCTGCGGGCCGGGGTTGCACATGCAATTTCCCGCCGATGATTTCCCCGGTTTGGCCGGGCGGCAGGGCGCAGAGTTGGGCGTATAAATCGGGGGCGGTTTTCAGGACGGCGGACATTTGGGCACCTCGATAAAATATCAGCGCATCATCCCGCCGAGCAGTCCGCCCGTCAGGCCGGTCGCTAGGCTGAAAATCACTGCCAAGATGATGATCGCCGGGATCGACGCCAGCGCCCATTTGACCATCAGCACGACGATGGAGAAGAACGGCATTTGCAAATCGACGACGATGACTTTGCTAGGTTCGCCTGGGGTGTTCATTGGGGATGCTCCTGTCGCGGGCAAATGGATTTTTGCTGGGCGGCCTTAAACGTCCAGGGCCAAGCGCCGGATCAGCGCCCGCACTTCCTGTTCGATTTGCGGCAGCGCGTCGTCGGGGTGGGCCTGGTCGATGTCATGCACTTGCCAATATTCGATCTGTTCGGCCCAGCCGGGGAAGCGTTCGGTCATGATGGGCAAGTGTTCGTCGCGCTTGAGGGCGACGACATGCTCGGCCAGGTTGAGCTCTTCTTCGATCAAAGCCATCGGATAGCGGTGTTCTTCCGCCAGCGTGACGCCGCGCGCGGCCAGCGCAGCCAGCGCGGAGGCGGCGATGGGGCCGATATTGTCGGCGCCGCGTTCAATGGCGATGCCGCGGGAATAGGCTTGCCAATCCAGGCCGTGGGCGGGGGCCAAATGGTTGAACAGCAACTCGGCGAAGCGGCTGCGGTAATAATTGCCGGTGCATAAAAACAATAGTTGTGACGTCATCGCTTAAACCCCCCAACGCAAAGCCGCCGTATGCACCGGCGCGTCCCAGAGCCGGGTCGTTTCCTCGTCCAGCAAGGTCAGCGTGATGGAGGCGCCGGCCATGTCCAGCGAGGTGGTGAAATTGCCGACCAGCGAGCGGGTGATGTCCACGCCGCGCCCGCTGAAGTATTGCCGGGCCAGTTCGTAGAGCAGGTACAGTTCCATCAGCGGCGTTCCGCCGAAGCCGTTGACGTGCAACAAAGCTTGCTGGCCGGGGCCGGGCTTCAGTTCGTCGAAAATCGTCTGCGCCAGTGTTTCGACGATCTCCGCCGCGCTGGCAAGCGGGGCGCGCTCGCGGCCTTTTTCGCCATGGATGCCGACGCCGAGTTCCATTTCGTCCTCGCCGATGTCGAAGGTCGGACGGCCTAAGGCGGGCACGGTGCAACTGGTCAGCGCCACGCCCATCGAGGCGGTGGCGTGGACGACTTTTTCGCCCAGCGCCTTGCAGGCGGCCAGGTCGTAGCCCGCCTCCGCCGCCGCGCCGACGATTTTTTCCACAAGGGTGGTGCCCGCCACGCCGCGCCGGCCCATGCCTTGATGCTCGGGGATGGACACGTCGTCATGCACTAGCAGGGATTCGTGGGGGCCGTCGAGCATTTCGGCGGCGATTTCGAAATTCATCACGTCGCCGGCGTAGTTCTTGACGATGAACAGCACGCCGCCGCCGTTGTCGACGGCCTGCGCGGCGGCCATCATCTGGTCTGGCGTGGGCGAGGTGAACACCTGGCCGGGGCAGGCCGCGTCCAGCATGCCTAGGCCGACGAAGCCGCCGTGCAAGGGTTCGTGGCCCGAGCCGCCGCCGGAAATCAGCGCGACTTTGCCCGGCGGGCGGGGGGATGTGCGTGCGAGGTAACGCGGGTCGGCGTTAAAGCGGAGGATGTCGGCATGGGCCAGGGCGAAGCCGCGCAGGCTTTCGTCCAGCAAAGTGTCTACGGAATTAATGAATTTCTTCATGGGAATCCTGTCAGTGGGTATTCGGCAAGTCGGGCGGGCTGCGATAGCCGTCGGCCGTTTAAGCAAACCATTAAGGCTGGGTTTTGGTCAAGCTTTCCTTGCGCGGGCCATGGAGTACAATCTGCCCTCCTGCCGCCTGCGCCCAAGCGACGCGCCCGGCTATTTCATTTCAAAGAGAGCTTAACCGTGACCGCTATCTTGCGCCCCCAACCCGAGACGGATGAATTGGACGACACGGCCGCCGAATTTTCCAAGCCAGTTTTCAATGTCGACGACGGCAACAGCCGGGCCTATCAAGCCATGGTGATGAAGTGCGTCGCCTACACCAACGGCGTGCGCGTCGGCGACATCGGCATCGAGCAAATCAGCGATTTTCTCGCCCGGGACAACACCTTCGTCTGGCTGGGCCTGCGCGAGCCGAATTCGGCGTTGCTGGACAAGATCCAGCAGGAGTTCGGCCTGCACGAGCTGGCCGTCGAGGACACCCGCAGCGCCCACCAGCGCCCTAAGCTGGAGGGCTACGGCGATTCTCTGTTCTTGGTGCTGCAAACTGCGCAGATTTACCGCAATGTCTTGCAGTTGGGCGAAACCCATGTCTTCGTCGGCCAGCGCTTCATTGTCACGGTCCGCCACGGCTCGCCGTTGAGCTTCACCCGGGTGCGCGAGCGCTGCGAAAGCATGCCGTCCAACCTGGCCAAGGGGCCGGGCTTCGCGCTGTACGCCTTGATGGACTTTATCGTCGACAATTACATGCCGGTGGTCGACGGCCTGCAAGAGCGCTTCGAGCGGCTGGAAGAGGATATCTTCCGCAACCGCTTCAACCAGCAGACCTTGGAAAAGCTCTATGACTTGAAGCATGAGCTGTTGCTTTTACGCGGGGCGTCCACGCCTTTGCTGGACATCTGCAACGAGCTGACGCGCTTCCACGGCGGCATCATCAACGAGGATATCCAGTTCTATTACCGCGACATCTCCGACCACGTCAAGCGCATCAACCAGGCCATCGACGGTATGCGGGAAATGCTCACCGCCGCGATGCAAGTCCACCTGGCCCTGGTCACGGTGGGGCAGAATGAGATCGTCAAGCGCCTGGCCGGCTGGGGCGCGATCCTGGCGCTGCCGACCATGGTGTTCAGCCTGTACGGCATGAACTTTAAGAACATGCCGGAATTGGACTGGCCTTACAGTTATCCCACCGTGGTCGGCGGCCTGATCCTGGCCTGCGCCTTGCTGTATGGGCGCTTAAAGAAGGCTGGCTGGCTGTAAGCCGCAGCGGATCTTGCTCTGATCTGCCGAATAGGGAGCGTCCCGCCGCACGGCCTGCGGGCTTCGCTGCCGAGGGCGGAAAAAACTCGCCGACGGGGGCTTGAAGGTATTTACACAAGCCAATCATCCGGTGATATATTGATGCGCATCAAATGATTTTTGTCGAAGAGGCCGTAGCAAGATGTCGCAATCCCCTGACCACAAACTCAATGACGAGCTTGCTGTACAGGAAGCCAGGCCGAAACTGAAGCGGCCTCCCTTATTCAAAGTTTTGTTGTTGAACGATGATTTCACGCCCATGGAATTCGTCGTGCTGGTGCTGAAAAGCTTTTTCGGCATGAGCGAGGAAAAGGCCACCCAGATCATGCTCCATGTCCACACGCGCGGCATCGGAGTGTGCGGGGTGTTCTCCCGGGACGTGGCGGAAACGAAAGTCAAGCAGGTCAGCGACTTTTCCCGCAAGCATCAACACCCTCTTTTATGCACGATGGAAGAAGCCTAGGCGGAGCAAACGTATGTTAAGCAAAGAACTTGAATTTTCGCTGAACGCCGCTTTTCGCGCGGCCTATGACAAGCGCCACGAATTCATCACCGTCGAGCATCTGTTGCTGGCTATGCTCGACAATGCGTCGGCGGTCGAAGTGCTCAACGCCTGCGGGGCCAACCTCGAACTGCTGCGCAAAGAGCTGCAAGCCTTCCTCGCCGAGACCACGCCGCTGATCCCGGCCGGCGTCAAGCGCGACACCCAGCCCACGCTGGGCTTCCAGCGCGTGTTGCAGCGCGCCGCCTTCCATGTGCAATCGGCCGGCAAGAAAGAAGTCAACGGGGCCAACATCCTCGTCGCCATCTTCAGCGAGCAAGATTCGCAGGCGGTCTACCTGCTGGGCAAGCAAGACATTTCCCGCTTGGATGTCGTCAATTTCATTTCCCACGGCATTTCCAAGCTGCACGACGAAGCCGAGCCGGCCCCGCGTGGCCAGGCCGAGGGCGAGGAGGGCGAGTCTTCCGCCAACCCGCTGGAGAAGTTTGCCGCCAATCTCAACGAGCTGGCGAAAAAAGGCAAGATCGACCCGCTGATTGGCCGCAAGGACGAGGTCGAGCGGACGATCCAGGTGTTGTGCCGCCGCCGCAAGAACAATCCGCTGCTGGTCGGCGAGGCCGGCGTGGGCAAGACCGCCATCGCCGAGGGCTTGGCGAAAAAAATCGTCGAAAACGAAGTGCCGGAGATTCTCAAAGACAGCGTGATTTACGCGCTGGACTTGGGTGCGCTGGTGGCGGGCACCAAGTACCGGGGCGATTTCGAGAAGCGGTTGAAGGCTTTGCTGGGGCAGTTGAAGAAGGAGCCCAAGTCCATCTTGTTCATCGACGAAATCCACACCATCATCGGCGCGGGTTCGGCCTCGGGCGGGGTCATGGACGCCTCCAACCTGATCAAGCCGATGCTGGCTTCCGGCGAGATGCGCTGTATCGGTTCGACCACTTACCAGGAGTTTCGCGGCGTGTTCGAGAAAGACCGCGCCCTGGCCCGCCGCTTCCAGAAAATCGACATCGTCGAGCCCAGCGTGGACGAGACCTACCAGATCCTGCGCGGGCTGAAGTCGCGCTTCGAGCAGCACCACGAAGTCAAATATTCCTTGTCCGCGCTGCGCACGGCGGCCGAGCTGTCGAACCGCTACATCAACGACCGGCACCTGCCGGACAAGGCCATCGACGTGATCGACGAGGCCGGCGCTTGTCAGCGCTTGCAGCCGGTGTCCAAGCGCAAGAAACTGATCGGCACCCTGGAGATCGAGGACATCGTCGCTAAGATCGCCCGCATTCCGCCGAAAACCATCTCCACCAACGACAAGGACAAGCTTAAAGACTTGGAGAAGCACCTGAAGATGCTGGTGTTCGGCCAGGACGAGGCGATTGCGGCGCTGTCCGCCGCGATCAAGCTGTCGCGGGCGGGCTTGCGGGAAGTGCAAAAGCCGATTGGTTCGTTCTTGTTCGCGGGCCCCACCGGCGTCGGCAAGACCGAGGTCAGCCGCCAGTTGGCCAAGGTGCTGGGCATCGAGCTGATCCGCTTCGACATGTCCGAGTACATGGAGCGCCACACCGTGTCGCGGCTGATCGGCGCGCCGCCGGGCTATGTCGGCTTCGACCAGGGCGGCCTGCTGACCGAGGCGGTGACGAAAAATCCCCACGCAGTGCTGCTGCTGGACGAGATCGAAAAGGCCCACCCGGACGTGTTCAACCTGCTGTTGCAGGTCATGGACCACGGCACGCTGACCGACAACAACGGGCGCAAGGCGGATTTTCGCAACATCGTGCTGGTCATGACGACCAACGCGGGCGCGGCGGACAGCGACCGGCCTTCCATCGGCTTCACGCCGCAGGACAACTCCACTGACGCGATGAAGGCCATCGACCGGCTGTTCGCGCCGGAATTCCGCAACCGCCTGGACGGCATCATCCAGTTCAAGTCGCTGCACAGGGACATCATCCGCCAGGTGGTCGACAAGTTCATTTTCGAGTTGGAGTCGCAGCTGTCCGAAAAGCGCGTGTCCTTGGCGCTGGAGCCCGATGCGCGGGAATGGCTGGCCACGCACGGCTGCGACCCCAAAATGGGGGCCAGGCCGATGGCGCGGGTGATACAGGAAAACATCAAGAAACCGCTCGCCGACGAGATATTGTTCGGCAAGCTGGCCGAGGGCGGCATGGTGAGAATCAGCGTCGAAGACGGCAAGCTGGCGTTCGCGATTGTGAGCTTGCGGGAGAAGGCGCCGGAGGCGGCTTGACAGCCGCCTTTAACGCTGGCGGAACGTGATTCGGCCCTTGGTCAGATCGTAAGGGGTCATTTCGACTTTGACGCGGTCGCCGGTCAGGATGCGTATGTAATGCTTGCGCATCTTGCCGGAGATGTGGGCGATGATGACATGGCCGTTGTCCAGCTCCACGCGGAAGGTGGTGTTCGGCAAGGTTTCAATCACCTTGCCTTCCATTTCGATTTGATCTTCTTTAGACATAAAACTCCGTGCGTTGGTAAACCGGGCCTCTGAAAGGCGATATTCTTGGGACGGTTAAATTATCGATGTTAGCATATCAGAGGGGAATCTTCTCGCCTTTTTCAAAGCTCCGCCACTGCCCGCCGACTAGCACTTGCAGCGGGCGAAAACGGTCTTTATAGTTCATTTTCCGGCAGCCTGCGATCCAAAAGCCCAGATAAACCCACGCCAGGCCCAGCCGTCGCGCCTCGCCGACCTGCCACAGCACGGCCAGCGTCCCCAAGCCCCGGTGCGCCTGGTCTGGATCGAAAAAAGTATACGCCGCCGAAAGCCCCGCCTCCAGCCGATCCACCACCGCGACGGCCAGCAGTTCCTTTTCCAGTCTGAATTCCACAAACCCAGTGTCCGCCCAGCGGCTGCCGAGAAACCCCATGTAGTCTTCCGGGCTGGAATCGGCCATGCCGCCCTCGTCGTGGCGGGCTGCCAAGTAACGCTGGAACAAGCGGTAATGTTCCTCGTCGAATTCGGCGGGCTTGGGCGTGGCGACCAGCCCGGCGTTGTCGCGCAAGGCGCGGCGCTGCGAGCGGTCGGGCGCAAACCGCGACACCGCTATCCGCGCCGGCACGCAAGCCTTGCAACCTGCGCAATGCGGCCGGTAAACCAGGTCGCCGCTACGGCGGAAGCCCTGCGCGGCGAGGCTGGAATAAGTCTGCACATCCAGCGCCAGGCCAGGGTCGGCGTAGGCCGAGCAGGCGGTCAGGCCAGGCAGATAGGAACAGGGGTGTTCGGCGCCGCGAAATAGCCGGATGTGTTTCATTGCCCCGCCTCCTGTTGAAGCCAAGCCGCCGCCGTCGGCGGCTGTTCGCAATAGACCGCCAGCAGGCGGACGAACTCGGTGCGCGGAATTTCCTCCGCCCCCAGGCTGGCTAAATGCTCGGTGTGTACCTGGCAATCGACGAGCCGGTAGCCCCAGGCTTGCAGGCAGTCCACCGAGTAGGCAAAAGCCGCTTTGGAGGCGTCGGTTTCGTCGTGGAACATCGACTCGCCGAAAAACACCTGCCCCAGCGCCAAGCCATACAAGCCGCCGACGAGTTTTCCGCCTTGCCAAGCCTCGAAGGAATGGGCCAAGCCCTGCGCGTGTAATTGGCAAAACGCCCGCTTGATCGCCGGCGAGATCCAGGTGCTGCTGGCATAGGCGCGGGGCATCGCGCAGGCGTCGATGACCCGCTCGAAGCAGCCGTCAAAACTGAAGGTGAAACGGCCGCCTTTGAGCGTCTTGCGCAGGCTGCGGGAGACATGCAGCCGCTCCGGGAACAGCACCAGGCGCGGGTCGGGCGACCACCACAAAATCGGCTCGCCCTGGCTGAACCAGGGAAAGACGCCGTGCCGGTAGGCGTTCAACAGCCGCCGGCTCGACAGGCAGCCGCCGACGGCCAGCAGCCCGTTGGGTTCTTCCAGGGCTGAGGCGACATCGGGGAAAGGTTGGTTGCTGTCAAAAGGGTTAAGGGCGGTTAGCATGGACGATGGCATGGATTAGGCCGGCAGGGCGTTTACCAAAGGGTGTTGGATAGTAAACCGATTTGCCGCGCCGCGCCAATGGCTTGCGCCGTCAAGCCATTCTTTCCGCGCATACGCCCAAGATTCTTCCCACGGCAAAACAACGTGCCATAATGGCGCAAGCCGCAAGCCTGTGGCCGCTTCGCAACCCATCCCCGATTTTACCCAGGAGAAGCCCATGACCTCCAAGCTCCCCCAGCATTTGGCTTTGCCGCTGATATTTCTGTGCTGCCTCAAGCCAGCCATGGCTGAGGTCTACCAGTGGACTGACGAACACGGCAAAACCCATTTTAGCGATCAGGTGCCGCAAGGCATTGCCGCCGAATCGTTCAAAGGCGCGGCCGCCGTATCCTTCATGGGCGGCGGCGCGCAAACCGGCAAGGTGCGCATCTTCGTGACCCAGCGCTGCCCCTATTGCAAAAAGGCCAAGGCATACTTGCGCCAGCGCGGCACGCCGTTCGACGAGATCGACGTGGAAGCCACGCGCAGCGCGGCGGACGAATTCAAGCGCATCGGCGGGCAAGGCGTGCCGGTGATTCTAGTGGGCAAGCAGCGCATGGACGGCTACGACGAACAAGGATTGGCGAGTTTATTGGATGCTGCCGGTTTGCCCTAGGAGCGCCCCATGCGCGCAAAGCGAATAGTGCTTTGAAAGCATCGCGCCCACGGGGCGCTGCTACGGCATTTTCCAGCATTGCAATGGTGATAAACCCCCGCGACGAGTGTTATCCCCAAGCCGATTCCCGCATACTATCGGACTATCAATGTTGACTCGCCAGGACTCGCCGCCATGCTATCGACTCTGCAATTGACCCTATGCCTATTCCTCCCTGCCGCCTTTTCTAGTTCCCACGCGGCGCGTGGGAACTAGAAAACGCCCGCTTGATCGTCGGCGAGATCCAGGTGCTGCTGGCATAGGCGCGGGGCATCGCGCAGGCGTCGATTCGCCATCCTTAGCCAAGCTGGGTGGCGCGCGTTCTGATGAACGACTCGATGCGTTGGCAAAGCTTGGGATGGCCTTCGAGCAGCGCCGCCGCCCGAGGCCACTCCGCAATGACTTTGTCCACCAGCGTCTTGGCAACGTCGCCAAGTTCCGCTTTGGCACCGAGCTTCTGTTCAAGCAGCGAAAAAGTGGAAATCCGCACGTCCTCGAAGCGTTTCGACCGTCCGAAACGCAGCGCTATCTCTTCGGCCCCCTCGGATGGCGGGCGGTAGAGAAACGTTGCGACCAAATCGTAAGCCGGGGCCAGGGTGGGGATGCGCGGGTCGCGGTAGATCAAAGACCAGTTTTTCAAGTGCGCGTCTCCGTTGCCGATGAGGAAGTTGAAGGCCAAGCGCCTGGCGAATTCGCGTAGCGCCTCGACATCGCGGCGGCGATACACTAGCGCCGCGATAGTTTCAAACGACCCCAAGTATTTGGCGTCCGGATAGAAGCCGCGCACCTGCGCCATGTCCTCGATATGGATCAATTCGCGCTTTGGCCCTCGGTCGAACCGCTTCACGGCGTAGGCATAGCCCTCGTTGCCCATCCATACCCGCTCAGGCAGCGATTCCAATTGATCGCGATGCACCAGCCGGATTTCCGGCGCGTCGATACCTACCGCCTGGGCGAGCGTCATCATCGCCAATTCGTTCCGGGGCATCTCCGGATAGATTGGATCGGGCAATTTGACGATCCAATCCCCTCCCTCGCCGCGTGCGGGAACGGCCAGCCGCTCGCCCCGCGCCAGCATGGAAAACTTCAGGCCCACGCCGGCTAGAGAGACAGACCATAGCGAGTCTGTCGGGCTGCCCCGCCCGTTGCTTGCATCGTCGTTGCCGGACATATCGACCCGCATCACCTGGTCTGCGGCAAACACGCGCACGGCTCCGGGAAGGTCATGCCCGACCTGGGCCAGCAATTCCATCTCCCGGTCTGTGGAGGTTCGGCGGGCTTGTGCGATCCATTCGCGCAAACGTCCTTCGGGCAGCAAGTTGGAAAACCAGGGCGGCAACCGCAGCTTACTTTGATGCCGCGCATGGGGGTTTTCCTCGAAGCGCAGACCCAGCACAGCGCGATTCGGGTCATCCCAATAGCCCTCTGCAAACACGAACCGGGTCACGTCATCGTAACGATGCAGGCGTCCGACGATCTTGTCGTGCAAATAGACGCAAAACTGCTCCTCACGCAAGCGCGTCATCGCGTTCCTCGTCTTCGTCGTCGAGATCGAAGCTGTCGAGTGGAGGCGTGTCTTCGAGGTGGGTTTCGGCCATGCACTCAATGAAATCCTTTACTACCTGTTCTATGCGTTGCTGGCGACCCTCTAGGAAAGCGGTCTTGTCTCCTCGCGCAAGGGTTTCGACCAGTTCCTCATCGAGCGCATGAGAAGATAAAAATTCATGCTCGTTTCCCTTTCGCGCCCATGCTGGAGTGAAAATTTGATCCTGCAAATCTGACGAGAAAAGATCATACTCGTCCGCATTTCGGCGCGGTAACGGCGTAAAAAGCAAATCGGCTACGCTTGCTGCTAATTCTGGCTCCAATACCAGCAAACGATTGGCTGCCCAATTATGATAATTATCCGGTTCGCGCCTTAAGATGCGTTCTGCAACGTCGGCAAGCGTGCCCTCAGGCTGGAGGGCCTCTGTCAGTTGTTGGCGGTTATAGGCTAGTCCGGTTAACAGAGAGCAGGGTTTGAGCGCCCACAGTGCAGATAGGACGATCCGGCTTTCAGCCGAATTAGTTTTAAATCCAACTAGTCTGGGTTTGCGTAGTTCTGAATCCATCGGTGTTTGCAGCAGCCGCTGAATCGACCCGGTTTCGTCGTTCGCCATGATGCGGTTTGAAAGATTGCCCATGGCGTTTGTCCAACTAGAGGAGAACGGCGCAGGGCCGATCAGCGCCGCCCGCCAAAACCATCTTCTGAGTAGGACGCGGTTACGTGACTCGGGATTGGGGAAATGGGCAAAGAACCGGGTCAATACCACCAGCAGGTAACGATAAGCGAGAAAGGCGAAATGCGGCACCCCGGCTTCCTCCTGTAAAAAAGTGACGGCACGGAGTAAAGCCATCTCGCCTTCGCGATAGGCTGTTTCGGCGGTTTCGTTCTCAAAATCACGGGATTTTCGGGTACGCTCAGAGGAAAATTCGATTCGTATGTCCCGCGTCACATCCCCGCCGCGCCTCGCCAGCACCGCACGGAGAACGGTATCGTTGTCTACGATACCGAAACCGCGATCATCGTGAATAGACTCGGCAATTCTTTGGAAATGGGAAAAGGGTTCTACGCTGCTGCCTTTGCCGGGATGCAAGGCGGAAAAAATCTCGGCCCGACTCAGCCGTTTCCCGTAATTGTTCATGCGGTCGAAAATATCGCGCAGAACCGCTTCATCGTTTTGATCGACCAAATAGGCAGGCACTTGATACTGCCGGATGGCCTTCGTCACCCGTGATGCTTCATCCAGCTTTTCGCTGGCTTCTGGGTGTTCTTTGGTGAACCAACGAATCAAGCGTTGGAGATCGAACAATACATGCAATGGCACGATGTAGCCGTCATCCTCTCGGCTTGGCTTCACAAAATTCTCTAGGCGCAAATTGTAGGCTAAAGCAAAGCGTTCGTCTTTCGATCCTTCTTCTGAAAGTGCATTGGCCAAACTGGTCAGCCGCTGCTGCCCATCGACTACCCACCAGCCTTCACCGAATTCCTTGGCATCGATGCGAAGCCCGCCCAGTTTAATCTGCGCCGCCGGTGCCAGCCGTTTCCATAGCAGCAGATTGCCAATCGGATAGCCTTTGACGATGCTGTCGAACAGTCGCCGCACGTCCTCCCACTGCCAGCGCAACGGCCTTTGGAATTCCGGGATGCGCATACGCCCCTCAAGCGCGGCGACAACAAGATCGTCCACGGTGTAGGTTTTTGCCGCCGGTTGGGAAAGGGATTGATTAGCCATGCTTGCTCCTTCTGATTCTCAAGTGCGCGAGGTGACAGCCTAGCACACAATGCCGGGCTGATGATCCAGGTTGGAAAGCGTAATGCGGATGGAAAACGAGCGCCGCTCACCCACAATGAGGCCCATCCGCCCCCACCGTGTCCGCTGGCCGCGAACATGGGATAATGAACATCTCTTCCCCAAGCAAGCATCAAAAAAATGGCCCAATACATCTACACCATGAACCGGGTCGGCAAGGTCGTCCCGCCCAAGCGCGAGATCCTGCGCGACATCTCCCTGTCTTTCTTCCCCGGCGCGAAAATCGGCGTGCTGGGCTTGAACGGCTCCGGCAAATCCACGCTGCTGCGCATCATGGCCGGGATCGACACCGAGATTAACGGCGAGGCCAGGCCGCAGCCGGGCATCAACATCGGCTATTTGCCGCAGGAGCCGCAGCTAGATCCCAATAAAACCGTGCGCGGCAACGTCGAAGAAGCGGTTGGCTCAGTCAAAGAGAAAGTCGCCGCGCTGGACGCGGTGTATGCCGCTTACGCCGAACCCGACGCCGATTTCGACGCGCTGGCCGCCAAGCAGGCCGAATTAGAAGCCTTCATCGAAGCCGCCGGCGGGCATGAGCTGGACCGCACGCTGGAAATCGCCGCCGACGCGCTGCGCCTGCCCGATTGGGACGCCGACGTGACCAAGCTGTCCGGTGGCGAGCGCCGCCGCGTGGCTTTGTGCCGCTTGCTGTTGTCCAACCCGGATATGCTGCTTTTAGACGAGCCGACCAACCACCTTGACGCCGAGTCCGTGGCTTGGCTGGAGCGCTTCCTGCACGACTTCAAAGGCACCGTCATCGCCGTGACCCACGACCGCTACTTCCTCGACAACGTGGCCGGCTGGATTCTCGAACTCGACCGCGGCCACGGCATCCCGTGGGAAGGCAATTACTCCTCCTGGCTGGAACAGAAGGAAAACCGTTTGGCAATCGAAGAAAAGCAAGAGTCCGCCCGCCAGAAGGCCATGAAAGCCGAGTTGGAATGGGTGCGCTCCAACGCCAAAGGCCGCCATGCCAAATCTAAGGCGCGCCTGGCCCGCTTCGACGAGTTGGCCTCGCAGGAAAGCCAGAAGCGCAACGAGACCAAGGAAATCTACATCCCCGCAGGCCCCAGGCTGGGCGATGTGGTGGTGCAGGCCGAAGGCATCCGCAAAGGCTTCGGCGACCGCTTGCTGATCGACGATTTGACGTTCAGCCTGCCGCCCGGCGGCATCGTCGGCATCATCGGCCCGAACGGCGCGGG
>Ga0265327_10002560_pt1 | contig 18858 bp, 13 predicted proteins | sample 41621metaG_FD_202089 | JGI IMG/M metagenome (GOLD analysis project Ga0265327, IMG submission 202089) | Rhizosphere microbial communities from Carex aquatilis grown in University of Washington, Seatle, WA, United States - 4-16-21 metaG | ecosystem: Host-associated > Plants > Roots > Rhizosphere...
CGATCGACCACTTGGCACGCTTCCTGAGCACCGGTGTGACCACGACCGGGCTGGCGTCCGTGGTTGAGGACACCGGGCCCGACGTCTGCGGTATAGACGAACGGGTCGAGAAGGTGCGGATCTACTTGCAGGAGTTCGGCGAATTCGCCGGACACCACTTCATGAAGCCCGGACAGGGCCAGGTTCCGGGCAAACAATCCGGAGCGCAGGGCGGCGGGTCGTTCTCGCAGATCGTGTACCGCCCTCAGGCATCCAAGACACCGATATTTCACGACCTCGCGCCCGACGTGTTCTGGGCGACAGGGCAACTGATCGGGCTGTTGCCCGCCGCGGCTGAGGCCGCGCGGAGCATCGACCTAACCGCACCGCCGTACGGCACGCCGGCGGCCGGCGGACCACCTCCGACGATCGCCGGCGCCGCCCGCACCGTCGAAGTGCCGAAGGCCCCTAAAGGAATGTTCTGACCATGTCTGCGCTCACAGTGATCCTCACTCCTCACGGCGGGGCCGAGGGGGTGATCTCGGCGTTGACGGACCTGTCCGCAGCGAACCTGGTGGACCCGTTCATGTGGCTCACCGACACAGATCCGGCGACCGGATCCCTGGCCCTCAAGCGTGTTCGGCACGGCCGAACCGACGAGGTGACGCTGCAGGATGTCCTTGCCACACAGCAGGTTGACCTCCTTCGCTTCTGTGTGTTGGTCCCCATGGTGGGGGCCGACCGACCACTGACGGTCGAGCAGGAGCGAGCGACCGTCGAGGTACTCATCGCGAGCCTGAGACCTCCTCGCACCGTGCGGGTTCGGTTGCTCCTCGCCGCGGCGGGTGCTGCGGTCCCAGATTCGACGCGGATCGCCGTCGACGGGTGGCACAACATCGTCGTGGCGCCGGAGGAGGGCCGCGGGCCCAGCCTGGGCAGCGTCCGCCTCGGCGCGCACGTCACGATGGCCGATCTCAGCCGGCACGCGGCACCGGTACTGGCCGGAGTGATGGGCCTGTGGAGCGATCTGGCACACGCCCCCATCGACGACACGTTGGTAGTCCCGGGCGAGGTCGTTCGGCTGGCACGATCTTTCTACCGGCGACTCGAGACCGGAGAGGCCGAACACGAGTTACGGAGCCAACTGCTGTCACAGGATGGGGTCTTGCCGCTACCCAGCGACGAGCGCGCCCCTGTGGCGTATGTCGGTGATGTCATGATGGCGACCCAATCGATGTCGGATGCGCTCTGGCGCAAGCATTCCGGCGTCCTTCGTGGACCGCGACGCAGTCCGCAACAAGGCCCTCCGCGCAAACAGGTACGCGCGATGGAGGCGCTCAAGATGTTCTTTTCCTTCATGTGGGCGGCGATCAAGAACGCACCGGGTGCGTGGTACCAGTCGGTGGTGAACAGCGTCTCCGCCGGCATCGCCGGGACCATCAATCGCACCGTGTTCGGCGGCGCCGAATCGGCGTACGAGGTCGTCTTCAACGGGCGGACACCACGCGGCGAGCTCGCCGGGTGGCGCGAAATCGGCAGTGCCAGCCAGCAATTGAGCGGCATGCTGGCCGACGGTGATGATTCACATCGCCAGGGCGCTCGCACCGACTTGTCAGCCGTTTGGCAGGACTACGCGCGCGCGGCGATGACATTGGCCGACGGCGGCGCGCGCAGCACGGACCTCCCGCCCGTTCAGGTGGGCGTGAACCGGGGCGTCGTCGCGAAGTCGGCCGAGATCGTCCCGGGACCCGCCGAGCAATTCACGCATGTACCGGGCACCGTCGCGGCCAGTACCGGCATCGACAGCGTCGACGCGACCGATGTGCTCGGCGTCGAGATAATGCGGAGCAAGCTGCGCGAATTGGAAAGGGAGAAGCCGGATCAAGCGCTGACCGCCAACGAGACACTGACCGCGCTGCAGAGTTGGCGCGGTCGCCACGCGGACAGCTTCGGGGTCGTCGTCGGCCGCAGAATCGCCGATGCCTTCACCTCCACGTACGCCGAGGTTCAGGAGTTGCTCCGGAAATTGGCCAATCCCGCCGAACCTCCTCCAGAACCTGGCGACCGCAACAAGTGGCTGGCGCGGTGGGTACAGATCGCCTCCTTGTTGATGCTCATCGTGACCGGTGTCGCGACCTACCTGTCCATCGCCGGTCATCTCAAGTGGTACTGGGCAGTGGCGATAGCGACCGCCACATATCTGATCAGCTTCATCGTGATGTTCCGCGCCTACGCCAAAGCGCAGCGGGAGTTGTTCCAGATACTGCACAAACGGCAGACCATGCTGGATGCGCGAGCGGTCGACGAAGACAACCTACGGTCGGCGCTGCGGGACCTGCATCGGCTGGCCCAGACTTACGGCGACTACCTCTCCTGGAGCCGCGCGCTGGGCGCATTCCTCGCCGCGCCGCTGGGACCGAATACCCGCCGGAACGGCCAGGTCCTCCAGATCCGTTGGGGACTACCGCTGTCCACGTCGGTTGGATACGCGACGCCCGCCGCGGACGAACTCAACACCACTGTCGGCTACCTCCGTCGCGACCTCTTCAATCTGGGCTGGTTGACCGGAGCCTGGGAGAAACTGGTGCTGGGCGCCGTGCCGGTCCCGCCCGGTGGCCCCGAAATGCGGGTCGACGACTCGCCGCTGTGGCCCCAACCTGGTCGTGGTAGCGGTTCGGCACTGGACAACTGGTCGACCGAGTTGTTCACCGGCTCAGTGATGTCGACCGGAGCGGATGTCACCTGGCAGGAGGCGTTGAACCGACTGACCGGGTCGATGTCACAGCTGAGCGACAGCTTCGTCAACCGCGTCCAGCAGCCCGGTGGCGACACAGTCACCGCAACCGAATTCTTTTCACAGATCGGCGCTTCCGCTCCGCCACCGGGAACCGATGAGTTCGACCCGGGGCTCCTCACCGACTTGGCCGTGACCCGCGGCTCGGCCAAGGTGGTTGAGGATTACCGCAAGAGGGTCCAAGCGGGCATCGGAACCATCTGTGTGGCAACCCAATTCAGTGACTCGATTCCGGTCGACTTCTTGCTGGTCGGCAGCTCCGCGTCGGGAACGACACCAAATCCTGGGCCTGAATCGCAACCGGGCTTGGCGGACTACGCGCCGCCGACGCTCGGAGAAGGGTTCAAATTCTGACATGTCGGATGCGAAGACGGCCCGGCGACTGGACGCGTTGACCAACTGGGCGAGGTGGGCAGCTGCCGGCGGACATACGGTTCCGTCGGATGACGAGCTGACACGCATCGCGGCCGACCCGGATCATTGGCGCGACCACACTGAGTCGCCGGCTGCCGCGGCATGGGCGCACACCATTGCGCACGTTCTCCTTCAGCTCAAATGCGGTGTCAGTCCTGACTACATCGTCGACACGCTGTCCGACGAGCTGACACGGCCCGATGGGCCGATCGACACTCCACAGAGCTCGTCGCCGCAAGCCGACATCGCGGGCGACTCAGCAGATGAGGGGCCACACGCGGCAGCAGACGCCGACAGCTCGCAGGAGCGAGTGCTGCAAGCGCTCATCGCCTGGCGCCAGACTCGCATCTTGGATCAAACCGACGGCGCGGACCAGATCAAGTTGGCCACGCTGCGCCGGATCCTCGCGCTCGGCTACACCGGGACCGAGACCATCGGCAAGCTGTTGCCGGGCCGGGCTGCGTACCTCGGCGCCGAAATCGCCGATGTCATCGGACGATTCAGCGGATCCGGGGACGTGAACACTCCGCACGCCGACCCTGCACCCCTGCGTCCATCCATAGCCCCGGGACAACCCGAGCCAGAACCTCAACCGGCACAGAACTTTTCACGCAACGAAGCGGTCCAAACGGTCACCCGGCAACCGGGCAACCGGACGCCCGAACCAGCCGAAACAGCTCCACGCGCCGTTCGGGAACCAGCCGGACTCCTGGCACTGACGCACAACGACTTCTGCGAATACCAATACGAGCGCCCAGCCGAGGGCGAAGCGCCAGCAACAGTACCGGGCCCGGTCCGGGTGACGCCGATCAACGGCGGGCGACGATTGTCGTTCGATCCGTTCGTCCCCGACTCCGGAAAGATGGTGATCTACCGGGTCGTGGCGGCCGACGGCAGCTATCCGCGCAAACCCGAGGCCGGCGACCTCGTCGGGGTGACCACGGGACTGTCGGTCGAGGATCAGCTCGGATTCCGAGCGGCCGTCCGGACCTACCAGGTGTGGTGCCACGTCGGAGTCGACCAAGAGGACGCCGTCCGGAACAACCCCCATCTGCTCGCCCGAGGCCATCAAGTCAGCCCCGTCTCCGAGTTCGAGATTCACATTTCCGAGGGACGGATCTCGGGCGAGTGGACCGCCTTTCCGGGTGCGAGTCGAGTGCGGGTCGATCGGGTGCCCATGGACGGCACCGCGGGCAGTGACCACCGCCAGTATGAAATCTGCCGCGGCGAATCGAATCTCGAGGGTTTCGCGGATTGGGATGCCGAGCCGGGCCGGCGCTACCTCTACAAGGCGTACGCGGAGGTGTCTGTTGACGGTGTGAAGCAGCTGTCCGACCCGGTAGAGGAGGAAGTGTCGGTTCCCGTCTCCCTCACCGCGGTCGAGGATCTGGTCCTCACACCGAATGACGTCGACCCGGCGCGCATCGACATGACGTGGACGGCGCCGCCGATTGGTCGGGTGCGGCTCTACTGGGCCAGCACGCGGCCGCGGGCCGACCTGGGACAGCAGCGCGACCTGACCAAGTCGGCGCTGCAGATCGTCGAGGGGTTCCGCGAAGACAACCGCATCAAAGGCCCGACCGACAGGCTCGAAGGAGGGAAGGCGCGCATGGCGGGCGTGACGTGGCCTCAGGACTGGCCACGGGTCTACATCACGCCGGTCACCGAGCTCGGCGAGCAGGTTCGGGTGGGCGCGACACGCGTCGAGACCCGCCAATTGCCTGCGGTGAGCAACGCGGAGATCGTCGAGCGATACGACACCGAGATGGTGACGTTCGGATGGCCCTCAGAGGCCGCCTCCGTGCTGGTGTATGTGGGAAGTACGACGGCGGCCGTCGATGAGATCATAGAACGCAATTCGCCCGTCGAGGAGATCTGGCGCACCAAATACGAGCGTGACGGTGGCATCACGTTCGACCGTAGGCTCGAGGAAAAAGGCTGCACTGTCGTCCTGGTACCGGTGAATTACTCACAACGTGAAGCTGTCCACGGCCAGCCGACTGCACTGAACTACCCGGGGCTCCACCGGATCCGCTACGACTTGGCGAAATTGACGGGAGACCCGACACGCTATCTCGCGGAACTGCATCTCACCAACAGCCTGGACATCGATTCCCCCATCACCCTCACGATGGTTAATCGGCTGGATCGGTTGCCGCTGAGCGCAACTGACGGCGATCTCGTCTACTTCGTTCCACGTGGAGGCGGTGAGCGCTCACCGCAGTTCTACGTCCCTGAGTTGAAGAAGGGACCGCGGTCGGCCACCGGTTGGTGCGTTGACCTGACACGACCGCGCGGTTACTTCCGGCTGTTCATCTCCTCGCAGGCGGATCCGGCCCGGAAGTACGCGCTGTCGGATCCCCCCTTCGCCGACCTGTATCTCGACCCGACAATTCCCGCCCCTGGTGCGGCGCAGTGAGCACGCGGCCACCCGGCGACCTCGTGGCGGACCGACCGCAGTTCGCGCAGCTCATCTATACGTCCTATGACGACGGCTCCTCGGCGGGCGGATGGCGGGTCAAGGCGGAAACCGGCGGGCTCAACTCCGTCGAGCGCCAAACCTTGACCAGCCGGATCGTGACGCGATTCGACGTGGGCGATCCATTGCCGGCCTACCCGACCCCCGATGAGATCGCCTGCCGCCCGTCGCGATTGGCGTACGCCCCGCTACCCGGCGGGGCGGCCGGCTATTGGCATACCGTCGATGCGGGTACCGACGGTACGGGCCGGCCCGGGAACGTGATGGCACACGTGGTGCTCGATCGCAACATGACGGCGCCGTCGTCCCTGCGACCAATTCAGCTGTGGGGCTCACGGAACTGGTTGCGGCCGTTCGGTGCCGCCGAGGTCGCCGCCGCGACACTGACCGACGCCGACATGCCCGTACCCACCGCGGATACCAGCGTCGCATCGATCATCGCGTTTCTGGCCGGCGCGGCCGTGGACCGGCAAAGTGTGTTCCGGGTTCTGCTCGACGCGGTCTACGCGGCGATGAGCGGCGGGCCCGGGATTGTTCTCGCCACGCATGACCTGAGCATCGGCGCGAAATGGATCGCAGCCGTGAGCTATTTCATGTCACCTGGCACCGCCCGGCGATTCAGCTGGTGTACGCACGATGATCCGAAGCTCGCGGTCACCGATCTGCGGCGGGGGACCAATCTGGTGATCGTTGCGGCGGACGTGGCGAATCAGCTCGCGGGTGGGCAATGGGTGCTGATCGACGACGCCGAGGAACCCGGTATCGGCGAATTGGGGTCAAACCACCGGACTTCGGCCGGTGATGTCGCGGTGACCGCTTGGTCCGTGCTCGCCGAAGGGGTGCTGGAAAGCGAGCAGACCGCGATACGGCTGATCGCGGCACAGGACGCTGTCGCTGCCGCCGTGGGTGACCGCGGGCTGAGTCCGGCCTGGCCCCTGGCGGTGGCGGTACGTTGTGATCCAGCGCTATCCGAGTACCACAGCGACGCCAACCATCTCGTCGCCGATGACCAGCCGGCACATTCCGACGGCGTGTCCTGGGTCGCCGAAGTGGTCGAAGAGGCCGTCGCGGCGACAGCGGGGGTGACAGCGGAGGACTCCCTGATCGGGCTGATCCGAGCGCATCGGCGCGGGATCGGTGTCGCCGGCGCGGCTCGCCGATTGCTGCAAACCGCGCTCGCCGATCAGCCGTGGCTCGCTCGCGGACCGGTCGCCGAAGTTCCGTCGGTGAATATCGTTGATGTCGAGCCCTTTACGGCACTCGTCGACGGCGCGGTAGCCAGCCTGAGCGAAGGGCGCCAAGGCGACACGTGTCCCTCGGTTCTGTCGAAGGCGATACGCGTCGACGAACTGCTTCGGCGACTGTGTGTTGACAGTCCCGCACTTCAGCGCGCCGTGGCGCCGCTACACGCGCAGATCGCCGGCAACATCGGTGACCTGACAGACGCCGCGGTGGTGCGGGCATTACGCGCCGATGCCGCGATCACCGCGGCGAGCCGCGAACGGCTTCTTCGGCCCGCCCTGGCCCACCTTCCCTCGAGCGTGCTCTTCGCATTCGAGGCGGAATCGTGGGCGTGGCTTTTTGGCGACGACTATCCGAGGCCGGTCATCCCCGCCAATCCCGACCCGCACGACCACATCCCGATGGCCCATTACATCCGTGCCACATTGGCGCGTCAGGACCGCGTGGTGGTGGACGCGGACGGGATCCGCTTGGCCGCCGACGGCGCGTTCATGGCCCTTGATGCTGCCGGCCTCGGCGACGACGACTGCCGCCGCCTGGTGGACGCGATCGCGTCCACCAGCCGCATCGACCCTACTGACTTTGCGGTCATGTACGCGCAGTGGCCGGACCGCATCAGTACCGGTGCGGCGATCGCATCGATCTATTACCAGCCGGTGCCGGCTGAACTCGTCACCTTGATCGCGACCCGCGCCGAACGGGAGACCGACACCGCGATGGACCGAGCTGCGCGCACCGGTGCCCGGCTGCGCGCACTTCGTTACGTGCCCGCGCCCTGGACCTCCGAGCATGTGCAATTCGCCGTGGCGGACGCGCAATTGGCCTATACGGAGTACCTGTCGGCCGACCACATCGCCGACTTGGCCGACGATGTCGCCGAGGTGATGGGCACCGCGTTCGTGATCGCCCAGATTCGCGGCGAGCAGTGGGCCGATGCCCGCACCAAGCGGGCTCGTGCCCTGGCGCAGCGTCTCACGCATCGATCCGCAGCGCTGACCGAGACGCTGATCGGCTTGACGACTGCCGGCCTGCTCGACATCGGATGGTTCGTCGGCTACGCGCTACTGCAGCGGATCGAGGGCATGGATACCCCGTCGTTGCTACCGGACGCCGGCGGCCGCCCGCAGCTGGCGGATGCCGTGGTCGCCGGCCTGCTCGAACGCCAGGGCTACAGCGGTGCGACAGACATCGCGGGGCTGCGCGACTACGCCTGGGTACACGTCAGGACGATGGATGCGGCGCAGGCCGAACGATTCTTCGGAGGCTACGCGCGTGCAGCACGGGATTGGTTGCAGGACAACCGGATCGGTGGAGAACACGGCCTACGTGGTTTCTTGAGGTCGAATTTTTAACTGGAGGGTTTGAGTGGCAACTTTTCTTCTCGAGGGCACCGACACGGCCCGTCTTGCGCAGCGCCCGCTGACCGTGTCGATGACGGTGACCGGCACTGCGCGCGCCCGCTTGGTGGCTCGCGTTGCCGCAGGCATCTCGCCGGTCATCGAGGACAGGCCGGACCTGGTGATCGTGCCCTTTGTTGATACCGAGATCGTGATCTCTGCGGTGCCGGCGGATGGTGATCGACAGTTCGCGGAGAACACCTTGCTGTATGTCTCGGTCGCGCCGGACACCAGGGATGTCAACGTCGACGACGTCCAAGTCGCCCCGCACGAGGTGTCCGGTCGTGAATCGGTGGACCTGCTCAAAATTGCGCCGCAGGGCGCGGACACCGTATTGATCACGCGGATCGGCGGTGAGGATATCCCGTTGTCGCCGTTGGCGAATCGCGCGCGTGTGGCGTGCCGTGGCGCATTGGGCGTCGACGCGTTCGGCGGCGAGTTGGCCGTCACTGCCGGGTGCGTGATCGACATCTCGGCCTCGATGGCCCGCTTCGTCGCCGACGGCACGGTCGGCGCTGCCAGCGAGTTGTTCGCCGGTGTGGCGGCCGCGGTAGCAGGAGCCCAACCCGCCCGGATCGTTCTGGCCGGGCGGCACCCGAGCGATGTCCCGACAGGACCGCTGGCCGAGGTGCGGACGCGCGTGCGGGATGCCTTGGAAGCCAGCGGATTCGGCGTCGGAGCCGACCTCGACGCCGCCATCGCCCACGTGTCGGAATGGGCACAGTACGTCGTCGTCATCACGGACTCAGCGATCAGCCACGGGACCGCTCGGGCAAATGTGGCCTGGATGAAACTTGCGGAGCCGTCTCGACATGCACCCGAGCGCGGTGGGGCGATCTTGCCGCCGCCGCCACCGGAGATCACGGCGGAGACGTTCTACAACGACAATCCGCATTTGATCGACGCCGCCGTCGCCGCTCTTGTGTCTCCGCTGCGGAGGCCGGTCGCGTGAACGGAAGCACGAAGTGCCCGCGGTGTTTTCGGTTCCTGCCTGCCGACCGCGTGGCGTTCACCGAGGCGAACCCGCACCAACGGACGGTGGACACCGCCGCCTCCGAGTTTCTCGGCCACGAAGCACTGATGGGCAAGACGGAGACCTACCACGTCACCGCGCCCCTCGAGCAAGGGCTGGCCGGCTTGGAATCGCAAGCGCGCCAAGCGCTCGGCGGCGACGTTCATGAGATATGTCCGATCTGCCACTATCAGCTCCCGCCGGCGTGGCGGCTGAGCAGCGCAACCTGCCTCGCCATGGCCGGTGCCCGGGCGTCGGGCAAGTCGGTGTATTTGGCCGTGATGGTCAAGCAGCTCGCACGAGCGCTCGAGCGGCAGGGATTCGAACTCGGCGACGCCACGAACGAGACCGCCGAGCATTACAAGCGAAACTACGAGACCCCCTTTTACCAACGTCGCGGCTTGCTTGAGTCGACGGCCTCGTCCGATAGCGGCGAGAGCTACCAACACCATCCGTTGATCTTCAGCATGGGCATCTGGAACGGCGTCAAGCAGTACATCGCGATCCGCGATGTCGCGGGCGAAGACCTGTCGGCCGGGAACCTCAAAGGGCTACCCGGGTCGTTCTTCTCCGCCGCGGACGGCGTCTTCTTCTTGTTCGATCCGTTTCAGGTCCGCGAGATCCGGGATGCGCTGCGCGACGATGTGGAATTCGACGAACAGTTGGGCGGTGACCCACGCAAAGCTCTGACGACCGTTCTGCGTCTGATCGGCGATGGCTCGCCGTCGGTCGCCGTGGTGGTGTCCAAATTTGACGCGCTGCACGCGGTCGGCCGAGTAAAAGCGAATCGGTGGCATCCGATCATGTCGAACGCGGGCGCGGCGTTTTGCCGAGACCCCGGGCTGCTCACCGAGCAGTACAACGAGGAGGACGGACAACTCCTGCATCACGAGGTCCAGAGCCTGCTGCAGAAGCTAGAAGCGCCACCTGCGTTGCGCACCATGATCAATCCCGACACCGGCCGCCGCTACGACCACCGGTACTTCGCCGTGTCGGCGCTGGGCGATTCCCCGCTGAACCCGCATTTCAACCCCATGGGGTTCGCACCGTTCCGATGCCTGGATCCGTTGCGCTGGGTGCTTTTTCGACGAGGACGCAGCTGACGGGCTGGACAGCGTGGCACGGTGACCGTGCAACCTACACCGACGCCGCCATGAGAGGAAGCGAATTACCGATGTCGAATCCCTTTGCCTCTTCCGGTTCGGGCGATGGTCGCTCTGGTGGCGGAGCCAACCCGTTTGACACCAACGCCGCGCCGGGGGCCAACCCGTTTGCGCCAAGCGAACCCACGCTGGACTACCTTTCGGCACCCGCGGGCGCCGAATCTCGCGCCGTTTTCCGATCCTCCGCCGGCCGTCCCGTAGCCGTCAAAATTGCGGCCGTGTCACTGCTTGTCGCGGGAGCCCTGTCGCTCGCACAGGCTGGCATCGGTGTGTGGGCGGTGTTCGATTTGCGCGACTCGTTTGGTCGCTTGATGGACCTGGACACCACGCGTACGGCGGCTTTTCTCGCCACGAGTTACGCCGATGATGCCGAGACGGTGATGGCGGTGATCGTCATCGGGTTCGGTGCGGTGATGACGATCGCGTACATGGTGGTCGCCCGCTCGGTGTGGAAGGGGCGCAATTGGCCACGCAATGTCAGCCCGTTTCTGGCGGTGATGTCGCTGCCGGCGTTGGCCTTGGGCGACGTCGCCATACTCGTCGTCCTCGCCGGCGTCGTCGCGTGCGTCGCGTTGTGGACGCCTGGCGCGCGGAATTATGCGGCTCTGTCCTGAATCGGCGTGGGTGCCAGGCCAGCTCTGCCGCGACTCGGGTGGCGAGCGTCGGGTGTCATCGCAGCAAACTTCCAGCAGACTTGGTCGCAGCCTTTCACAGGTACGTGCGGTAATTGGTGGTCCGCATGCCGTAGGGCGACAAAGTCGCTAATATTTTGCTGGCCGGAGGGTGTTCGTCGAACATTTCGAGTAAACCCGACAGATACTGACGGTGACGACGAATATGTTGGTTTGGCATCGGTAGCGCACTCGGTGGCAACGCATTGGCGAAAGGATGACCGGGGTGGCGATTGACTACACTCGTCGGCCGAATACTCAGCCGAGGTCTGTTCCAACACCAGCGCCGCCGCCCTCGCCGGCCGGCGGTGGAGGTATCAACTACACGAAACCGGGTCGCGCGACGCCGCAACCGAATACACCGCGATCCGAACCGCTCCAAGCCCCAACGATTTCCCCGCGAGGCGGCGTTGCGCCAGCGCCTCATGATGGGGCACAGCGCACGCAGACGACGCGCACCCGGCCGCCGACGCGGCCTTCCAAGACCGCTCTAGTGGAAGCGGCAGAAGTGCTGCCCGGAATCGTCGAACAATGGCGGAACAACGCCAGTCACGTTGGCAACGCGGCCACAGAAATCGCTACGCAATTCATTGGCGCTCACAGCGATCTCGGCCGGACGCTCGCTGACCTCGAGGCCGCCAAGCAGGCGATACATCGTGCGTATACCGACCGTTTCGGCGACTCTGTCCATGGTTACGGCGGAAACGCGGTGCGGCCGCAGCAATGGCTGGCCGGGGCGGCATCTGTCGTGGGCAAGCTGCAGTCGGCGCCGGTCCCGTGGACCGACAAAGGCCGCAGACAGTTGCGGCAGGAACTGACGCAGGAGTGCAACACCGTCCTCGGCGGCTACGACGCCACCGTGCGCGAATTCTGCGTGGCCGCGTGGCGCGAGATGTGTAGCACCGGCACCGCCCACGCCGCGGCCATTCATGACCGGTACCTCAGGACAGCGACACCCTCGACTTTCCCCCCCGCCCCCGTCGGGCCTTACCGGGGGCCGATCGACCCTTCGGCGCAGCAGAAGGTGGGTCCTGGACCGCTGAACATCTATCTCGGCGAGGCCATCGCAGGCGCGCTGACCTTCTCCTCGACGTCCCACGGCAATTATGAAAGTGCCTCACACAGTGCGGCATTGCCTGAAATCTCAATTCCCATTGTCGTCGATCTGGACGTGGTGGGGGCGTTCGTCGTCAACGACCGTCGCTGCATCGAGCGGCCCATCCTCAACCTGCTGACCGCATTGCCGGCGAACCAGTTGGTGCTGCGGGTATTTGATCCCGAACACGGCGGCAATTCGGCGAAGTTCCTTTTCGGCCTGGGCGATTCGGCCGACCGGATCATCGGCGATCGAGTCAAGACCAGCGACCGCGAACTCAGCGAACTGCTCCAGTCGACCGAGGAGCACATCACGTTCGTGACCCAGCGGTTCCTGCAGGGTGAGCACAAGTCGCTCACCGAATACAACCGTGCCGCAGGGGAAGTCGCCGAACCCTACCGGCTGCTGGTGCTGTACGACTTCCCATCAGGGTTCGCCCGGGGCGGGCATCGCGACGAGGACCAACTGGACCGGCTCAACAAAATCATCCGCAATGGGCCACGTACCGGGGTCTTCACCATTCTGGTGTCGACTGAACCGGCATCGATCTCGAATGTCACGGGCCAATTGCCGTGGTTCCTGGCGGGTAGCCCGATCGACGATCGCACCATCGATGCGATGAGCGGCTGGGCGTCCGGCGTCCCGCTGCCGAGGGTGACCCCCGCGCCACGCGGCGTGGGCACGACCGCGCAGGTGGCGGCCGGCACCCTGACATGGCTGTTCGCTCCTGCCACACCCCCGTCGGCCTCGATCGCGTCCAGCCAGCTCGATGCGGTCAAGCGCAACCTGCACTCCGCCGAGGACGTCAAAGTAACGCCCCAGCGGGTCGCGGAGTTGGCGGACCAGGCGCAGCGATCGTCCGCGGCAACGCTGGGCGAACGGTTCGCGGCGAGTACAGCGCATCCGGATTCGCCCGAAACGTGGTGGCGCGGTTCAAGTCAACGGGCGGTGACCGCGCACTTCGGCCGCGTCGGTGCCCGCCAGGTCGCGGATCTGATCGTCGATTCGGAGGTCGATACCTACGGTGCACTGATCGGTGGCCGGCCCGGCTCCGGCAAGTCAGTGCTCATCCATGCGGTGATCATGAGTATCGCCATGGAGTACTCACCCGACGAAGTCGAGCTCTACCTCATCGACTTCAAAGAAGGTGTTGAGTTCAAACAATACGCGGACATCGGGTTGCCCCACGCACGCGTGATCGCGATCGAGTCGGAACGTGATTTCGGGTTGTCGGTACTGCAGCGTGCGCGTGACGAGATCAAGCGGCGCGGTGAGCTGTTCCGTCAGGCCGGTGAGGCCAAGCTCGACAATTACCGGGCTCGTACAGGCCGGCCGATGAAGCGCATGATTCTGATCATCGACGAGTTTCAGCAGCTGTTCTACCGCGATGACAAGATCGCGGCCGAGTCCGCTGAGATTCTTGAACTCATTCTGCGGCAGGGGCGCGCGTTTGGTGTGCACGTCCTGTTGGCGTCGCAATCACTGGCGGGTCTGGCCAGCCTCGGCAAGCATGTCCTCGGCTTGATTCCGACCCGTATTGCACTGCAGAGCAATGAATCCGACTCTCGGCTGATTCTGGGCGACGAGAACGCGGACGCTCAGACGCTCATGCGCGCGGGCGAAGGCATTCTCAACCGCAAGGGCGGGCTGAAGGATGCGAATGAGCGTTTCCAGGCCGCGTTCTGGGATGTGGACGAGCGCGGCCACGTCCTTGAAGCTCTGACGCACCGCGCGGCGGCCGACCGACTCGATTACGTCACCACGGTGTTCGCCGGTCACCGGCCTGCCGAAGTGGAATCGGTCGCCCGGTCTGCGCTCATGCCCGCGGAGTCCGACAGCACCGGTCTGGGTGTACCCGTCGGGTTGCCGCTGACCCTCGACCCGAACCCGTTGTTTGCGCGGCTGAGGCGAGATGCCGGCAGCAATATGCTGATCGTCGACGAAGCCGGGCATGGCATGTTGGCGGTAGCTCTGGCCGGCGTCGCCACACAAGGCGCCACGATCGATCTACTCGACTTCGTCGGTGACGACGACGAATGGACCGCCATCGCCGGCGTCCTCGAGTCGTCGCCGGGGATCACGATCCACCGCCGCCGCGGACTCAAGACCGCACTCGGCGACCTCCTTTCGGTTATCGACGAACGCCATTCGCTGAGCGACTACAAGGCGGCTCCGCGGGTGTTGGCCATTGCGGCGATGGGCCGAGCACGCGATATCGACCCGAACGATTCGTACGACGACGACGCCGCGTCGAACCAACTCGGCAAGATTCTGCGCGATGGTCCCGAAGTCGGTGTCCATGTCGTGGTGTGGTTCGACCGGCCGGCGGGCATCGGGAAGCGCCTCGACAACCAGCAACTGGGTGAATTCGGCTTCCGATTGGTCGGACAACTGAGCCGCGACGACGCGTCGATGCTGACCGACACCGAAAATGCCGCCGCGCTCAAGCCCGGGCAGGGCATCTTGGCCGACGTCGACCGGACGACGGAGAGCAAGGTCAGAAAGTTCGCGGTGCCATCCGTGGAGTGGTTGCGCGGCACGCTCGGCGGAAGGTGAACTAGCGCACGATGAGCGATGGAGCCAAGGTCGAACAAGTCGTATTCGACTTCTTGCGTCCGCAATTGAAACGGTACCGGGAGCAGTCCGCCGACCTGCAACGAGCGGTCGCGAGCGCGATTTCGAAAGTGTCGCAACGCGCGGACGGCATCGTCACGGACCGTCGTCGCGCGCTGCACCGGGCACAGCATGCCCTCGACAACTGCATGTGCCAGGAGGATGCGGACTGCAGCGGATTCGCCCGGAAGGTCGGGGAGTGCGAGGAGGCACTGCAGCGGGCTGTCCGCGGCCGCGAGCTCATCGAGCAGGGAAGAGCGCGGTTCCAGCACGCACAGAAGAAGCACACCAACACCGTCGATGAACTGCTCATCAGGGCGGAGAAGCTGGTCCGGACGGCCGATGAACGCACCATCAAGTACCAGAAAGCGTCCGCTTACGTGCCACCGTCGACGACCATCTCGGCGCCGGGTTGGAAGTCGTCCTCGGGTGGCGGGTCCGCGCTGGGTACCGCCGGGCAGGGTATCGCCGGTGCTCTCGGCGGCGGGGGAGCGGGCCCGCGGACCAGCGGTGCGCCCGGCGAGGTGGCTTCGAATGCCGAGTCGTGGCGCGATCGTCCCGGCGTGAGTGTGCCGGCATCATTCCCGACAGGCTTTGCGCTGGTTCCGATCTCACTGATCACCAACAGCAATCCGGTTGCCGGGGTCGCGGACTTCGACAGGGGTCAGGATGTCGCCGCACTCCAGTGGGCCAGCGAGGCCTTCTTGGATGTGGTGCTGCCCGCCATGCAGAAGGTGTCCTCGCCGCGCGAATACCTCGCGGAGCGCGATCGTCGCGAGAACCGCGCTGGCACAAAGTCTTTCCAGTCCACATACGAGGGCTTCTTTTCCGACCAGACGGCCATCAAACTCAGTCCGCTGAGTGACGGGACGTTCGACCTCGTCAACGGGCGACACCGGTTGTGGTTGTTGGACCGGGCCGGGGCCACCCACATCGCGGCTCGGATCGGTGGCGGACAGTGAGTTTGGTGCGCGGACCGATCGAGAGTCATCAGCGCAATCAGTCCGATCGTCGGCGCGCGATCACGCATGCCGAGTCGCTGTGGGCCGATGCTGCCGCGCGGAAGTTTCTCGACGTGATCGAGGACCTCGACGCCGAGGATCGGTCCTATTCCGTGGCATTGGGGGAGTTGGATCTCGCGTTCGACGAAGCCGAGAAACTGTTGGGACCAATCTAGGAGGAACACGATGTCGGGACGAATTGACACCGACCCTGCCGCTTTGCTGGCGATGGCACGGGAGCTGAAGAACGCGAGCGCGTCCATCGACGGCTCCATCCGCAAGGTGCGCAGCGCCTTGAATGCCAGCCGCTGGAACGACAACGTGCGCAGGGATTTTGAGAAGAATCTCGAGGCAATCGCCAAGATGGCGAAGCAGATCGAAACGGTGAGCGATGAAAGCCAGCGAATGCTCAACCGCAAAGCGCAGCAACTGCAGACATACCTCGGACGTTAAGGAGAAAACCATGGTTGATTCACAAACCGGCCTTCAGTTGCGTCAGCGCGGCCTCGGCATCGACGTCGGCGGACTCGTCGTGCAACTTCTCGGAGTCGGTATTCTGTCCTCCAGCACCATCGGCCTCATCGCCTTCATCCCCCTCGCGTTCGGGGTCGCCGCGGTCGTCTCCAGCTACACCAAGGTGAAGGACACGACCGGAACTGCCGATATGGCGGGCGCGGCAACAGCTTTCCTGGGCTTCATCGCGGCAATCGACACGGGCGACTACTTCGCGTTCGTGATGATCGGTATCGGCGCGGCGATCGTCTACTTCGGCAACAAGCAGCTCGCGGCCGGCATCCGCTCGTAGCAGTCTGAGGCATTGGCTTGGCCAGAGCGGGTAACTGGTGGCGACACTGGCTCAACGCGGCTGCAACACCGTCGTTCCCTCAGTTCCGCGGGAAGCACTGACGATCTTGGCGTAGCAATGGTCGGCGTCGAGCCCGGCCGACACGCACCAGGCCAAGGCGCTGTCTGAAGTCGACGATGGGCTGCCCACCACGGTCACCCACCAATCGGGACTGCGGAACGTGGTCCAGTCACCGGACCAGACGAGCTTCACATTGTCGTAGCGCTGGCGCAGGCCGAGGTGCTCGCGCAGAATGTCCGAGGGGCTCCACGTGATGCCCTCCGCCACGAGACCCGGTCGCTTTGAACTGATTTGGGGAATCCAGCGGTCAGCCAGATTCTGCGACACGCCGGATCGGTCGGCGTTGGCGATATCGCGCAGCGCGTCGATGGCGACGGAATCCGCGTTGCCGTGCGTGGGTTGCATGCCGGCGTCCGCGGTGAGGGTGGTGGCACTGCTGGCGAGTCCGGATCGCTGGGAGGCGTTCGAGCTCTTCACCGCCACCCCGGTGAGGTTGTTGGACAGGAGTTCCGGTGTGCGCCAGTACGTTCCGTTCGGGAAAATGAATTCGCAGTCGGTCGTCGCTCCCGGCGGGATCACGATCGGCTCTCGGTCGGTGTTGAACGCGCCGGCCGCGACGTCGGTACTGCCTTCGGACAACGCCAGTCCGAAGGACGGGTCCGCCACCACGTCGCCCTCCGGGCACTTGGCCGACAGGGTGGTGGCGACCGCCAGCCCCTGGCTGGTCAGTTTCGCCGACCTGACAGTGACATCGGGGGGAGCGGAGCAGGGGCGGGCGTCCCGGGCACGCTCCGGATGAGAGCCGCCCGCGGTGCTGTCGCCACGCGAGTCATCGGAGGCCACGTTCTTGACAAGGAACACAGCCCCCAGTACGACCACGACGATCACCGCGGCGATTCCGAGGATCCTGGGCAAACTCGAACCGGGGTTGGTTGACTGCGGGGGCCATGTCGCCGGAGGAGGCCCAGAGGGTGGCACGGAGGGGAAGGTCCGAAGTGGCGTCGGTGCCGGAGGAGACATGGTCGGTATGCCGGCGGTCGGCATCACCTGTGTCGCAGATTCCGTTTGCGGGGAGGCTGGCTCCTTGCGGAGCGACACCTGCGGCGGAGCGCTGCGCTGATCGGCCTTGCGCAGATTCACGGGGCGTCGCGGTTCGTGAGGTGATGCTCCCGGCCCGAAAGAGTCTGGCATTCTTGAGCTCCCGTCACCGTGATCGATGCTTGAGGGCAGGCATCGAGCCGAAGGGTCTTATCGTGACATACGGACTCGCGCTTGGTTGCTGGATCGGCAAGTGCGCGGACGGTCAAGCTGAGTGATCGGACTACGTTGCGCAGTGCGAGAGCTACTCGACTGGCACTGGCGACTCGTCGCTTGAGACAGCCCTCGCACGCTTGTTTCTGGCGATGCTGGAAACGAATGATGTGGTGATCAGTGCGAGACCGATCAGACCGGTGACCAGCTCATCGACATGAACGCCGAGCGATATCAACAGGATCGCCGCGAGAGCGCCGATCGCCCAATGTGCGCCATGCTCGAGATAGACGTACTCCGACAGGGTGCCCTCGCGGACCAAGAAGATGGTGATCGATCGGACGAACATCGCGCCGATGAAGCCCAAGCCGAGCGCCATGATGATGGGGTCGTTGGTGATCGCGAACGCACCGATGACGCCGTCGAACGAGAATGACGCATCGAGTACCTCGAGGTACACGAACAGGAACAAGCTCGCCTTGCCCGCGGTTACCACCAATTGCGAAGGCCCGGTCGCGCGTTCCGAAGCGCCGGGTTCATCGTGGTCCGAAACCGGGTCGTCATCGTCGGTGGCGTCGACGTCTGCGTCGAACATCGACCCCAATCCGTCGACAACGATGTACGTCATCACGCCGAATGCGCCGGCCACCAGAACGACGAGTTGATGCTCGGGAGGAGCGAGCAATTCCGACGCCAGTACCAACGCCGCGAGCGCGACAGCGACCGCGAGTTGGTCAATCTTGCCGGCGCGGGCCAGTGGCCGTTCGAGCCAACTGAGCCAGGTGATTTCGCGTTCGCTGAAGATGAAGTTGAGGAACAGCATCATCAGGAACATGCCGCCGAACGCGGCGATCTGGGGGTGTGCGGCGGTCAGGGCGGTC
>Ga0265327_10002561_pt1 | contig 18853 bp, 17 predicted proteins | sample 41621metaG_FD_202089 | JGI IMG/M metagenome (GOLD analysis project Ga0265327, IMG submission 202089) | Rhizosphere microbial communities from Carex aquatilis grown in University of Washington, Seatle, WA, United States - 4-16-21 metaG | ecosystem: Host-associated > Plants > Roots > Rhizosphere...
TGGACCGACCCGTCGATCGACGCGCACGCCAAGTTGTTTTACGACATGGCCGACGCGGCTGGGTCCCAAATGTACTTGTATGACTACTGGCCTTGGCACTCCCAGCCACTTTCAACCCAGACGGATATTAACAATACGTTTGAACGGGTCCGGGCCTCTGTTAGCGCCGGGGGGCACAAAGCTTGCCTCATCATACCGGCAGGTGAGGCGGTTCGGGCGGTCATCAATGAGGCCGCTACGGGAGTGGGGCCACTGGCCGGTCTGACCCGGGATTCCCTCTACCAGGACGATCTGCACCTCAATGACCTTGGCTTCTATATCTCAGCCTTGGCCCATTATGCTACGATCATGAAAAAGAGTCCGGTCGGGCTGCCGGCGCGCGCCTACAGTTCGGATTACCAGACGGACACGCCCGTGACATTTTCGCCTGCCGTGGCCAAGCGGGTGCAGCAGATCGTATGGGACGTCGTTCGGACCTATCCGAATTCCGGAGTGGACGTTCCAGGACCTCCGTCCGTGCCTGACGTGATTCCTCCTCCGGTGATTACCCCGGTGCCCCCGGATACGGTTACCACCACCGATCCCAACGCTTCCGTCGCTCCAACATCTTTGACGACTGCCTTCGGTCCTGCGGTGAACGGTAAGATCCCTCTGAGCCATCTTCCTCATTTGGCCGCGCCATCGGCAGCGGGCAAGATGGCTATTGAGTATACGGTCGACCCGGCGCAGGTCGCCGGGGGAACGACCTATACGGTCGAGTGGTCTTCCGACCTGATTCACTGGACCGCGATACCTCCCACGGGTCTGGTAACCACCCAGGTTAATCAGACTGTTCACGTGGAATGCCCTGCCTCACAAGGCACTCATTTCGTAAGGGTCCATGTGGTGTCCGGATCGTGACCTCTGGTTGCTGAATCGGCCGCTGCATTTCCTCTCCAACCAGATTCGCCATGGGAACCTCCGCTACCCGGCGATATAACGGTTTGGATTGGTTGAGGGTGATATTCACCGCCTTTGTGGTGGGAATGCATCTGAATCTGATCTCCTTGTTCTCGCCCGGAGACGGAGTCTGCTGGCTGGACGTCGTAGGCTCCGACTTGTTCTGTCTTGCGGTACCGGGTTTCCTGATCATATCTTTTTTTCTCCAGATCATCGTCAAAGAAGACGCGGCGGCATTTCGCAAGCGGTTGTGGCGCTTGAGTGCCCTCTACGTTTTTTGGGTCTCACTCTGGACCGCCTGGACATGGCGGGGTCGTAGCGCGACGCCATTGCCGTTGGGTGAGTTTCTTCTACGAGGCGGGGGTTGGGCTTTCTACTTTTTTACTGTTATCTTACTGCTGGCTCCCTTGGCCCGGTTCGCCGGCACATTGAGCGTGCGGGTGGCCGCCTGGATCGCGCTCTGTTGCCTGTTGGTCAATTTCGGGCTGCTGCTGGAGCTGCGGCACCTGGATTTCCTCTGGACCCGGCTTGAAATATATTGGTGGCCTGCGGCATTTATTTCCACGCCTTTTTTGGCCCGGGTTTTGTCGGGATCAAGAGACGGACTAGTGCCCAGGCAGTGCCTAGGCTGGCTGTGCGTGGCGTATCTGGTTGGTGCCGGAATAGAGTGGGGGGTGAGGGCTCCTGATAGTTTGGCAGGCACCGTGCGAATCTTTCTGCCGGAATACCTGCGAATCGCTCCCATGGTTGGTGCCGCGCTCGCCACGGCCTTGGCAATAGGGATCCAGAGGCGGCCTCCGGTCTGGGTTTCGTTTTTGGCCAGAAACGCGCTCGGGATTTTCTGCCTGCATTGCTTTGTATTGCGACGGGTCGTCGACACGGTTGTCAGCCTGACCGGACTTGAGTTCAAGTGGGCGTCGTTGCTGGCTTGGCCGGTAGTCCTGTTTGCGATGGCAGCGGCAGCCGAAGTAGCGCGCCGATTGCTTCGCGAGCGGCTTATTTGAGGGCTCGCCGGATGACCGGTGGCCCAACTGTTTTTTCTCATGTTATTCAATTCCGGGGAATTCCTGTGGCTTTTGGCCATCACCTTCGCGCTATACTACGTGCCTTGGTCCCTAGGGAGACATGGCAAGGCGTGGCAGGTCACGACGGCGCTGGCCGCGAGTGTGGTGTTCTATGGCTGGGAGAATCCGAGCCTTCTCGCCCTGCTCGCGGTGTCATGCGTTGGCAACAGTGTGGCGACCGCGCGGATCATCATGCACAAGGTGGCGGGTGATGAGGCTTGGGTGAAACGCTGGGTGCGGATCGCCGTGATCCTGAACCTCTCGCTGCTGGCGATCTTCAAATATGCGAAAATGCTGACGTTTCTCCCTGAGGACTGGCGGAACGTGATCAACAGCATTCCTCTGCCGATCGGCATCTCCTTCTACACCTTCCATGGTATCAGCATGATCGTGGACGTCGCCCGCGGGGAAGTGACACGCGAGAGCGACGAACTGGTCTCGCATGGCGCGCGGTTCGCCAAGGGGGTGCGGGACATCGGCTTCTACCTGCTGTTTTTCCCACAGCTTGTGGCGGGTCCGATCGTGAAGGCGAAGCAGTTCTGGCCGCAGATCGCGGCGAAGCGTTTCTCGGACATCGCCTGGGGGACGGTGGTGAGATCGCTGATTACCGGCTACTTCCTGAAAATGGTAGTGGCGGACAATCTTGGTGAACAAACGGTGACGCTCACCAAACCGTGGATGACGCAGCTCGGACCGCTCGACTTGGTCTGCCTGCTCTATGGGTACAGCCTCCAGATCTTCGCCGACTTCGCCGGTTACTCGCTGATCGCGATCGGGCTCGCGGCGATGTTCGGCTACCGGTTTCCGATCAATTTTAATTTCCCTTATCTCTCTACGAGTGTGACGGAATTCTGGCGGCGCTGGCACATGTCGCTTTCCGGCTGGTTGCGGGATTACCTCTACATTCCGCTGGGTGGAAACCGGAAAGGGGAAGCACGAACCTACCTGAACCTGTTTCTCGTGATGTTTCTCGGTGGCCTCTGGCATGGTGCTGAATGGAAATTCGCGCTATGGGGGAGTCTGCACGGACTGCTTCTTGCAATCGAACGGTTGACGTTCCGAAAGCGTTCTCCGGACAAGATGCCGTCGAAGGTTTCCGCGATTCTGGGTTGGTTCTATACGTTCCATGCGGTGACCCTGCTTTGGCTCACCTTCCTGATGCCGGATCTCAGGCAAATTGGTCTGTTCTTCCACCAAGTCATTATTCCCGAGCGGTGGCATGGGCCTGTGATCTTCGTCCCCTTGGTCTTCGGGTCGGCGGCGGTGCTCTACCACGCCGCGGGCTGGGTGCGGGAACACCGGCAGGTGCTGTTTTCCCGCTTCCGGGGCTCGTTGGCGGAGGGCCTGGCCTACGGCGCGATGCTGTTCCTAATTTTCACCAATGCCGGTGCGCCTGGTGGCTTCATCTATTTCCAATTCTGACCGCATGGAAAAAAGATCCATTCAAGGCCCGCTGTCGACTGCTGGAATCCTGACGGGGCTTCTCCTTTGCTTTGTCCTTCAGGGTTTTGTGGCGTTCCGGCTCGGCTGGAAGACCCAAAAGACCGAGTCCAATTACTTCTCGTCCCTGATCCGCTTTCAGGCGGCGGGGGGGGAGGCTCCCCCATTGACGGTGGTCGGCTCATCGATCACCGGCCGCCTGCCGGGCCGGGAAACGGGAAACCACGAAGTCTCCAACCTCGGGGTGGATGGCGGCTCTGCCAGGGATGGCATCACCATGCTGCTCGATGGTCGCATGCACGCCGGGGCCTGGGTGATTGTGGAGGTAAACTCCATCGAGCGGGTGGTCCTTGACCCGCCGTCCTCCATGCTCAAAGCGGTGGGTGGTCCCGTGTTCGCAGCCGGGGTGAAGCTTCCGGTGCTTTCCTACTCAGCGCGGCCCACCGGAATGCTTTATGGCAAGTTGTTGAACCGTCAGCCGGCGGCAGCGGATGCGGCCCACGTATTCCCGCTCGCCTTGACCGAGCCGCAACCAACCGCTCCCTTTGCCGATGAGCGGGAGCGGCAGCGCATGGACGAGCTCGTGACGAACATCAACAAGCTGAAACAGGCCGGTAGCCGGGTGCTTCTCGTCGAATATCCGTCCGGTCCAATGGGGGAAAAGACCCGTGCGCTGACAGACCGTGATACCGCTTATGTGGCGCGGGAGGCTCACGTCCCATTTGCCAACCTGGCGAAGCAGATTCCACGGGACCAACTGACCTTCAGCGATCCGGTCCACCTGAACCCGACCTCCGCGCGCGACGTGCTTGCCAGCCTCCGTTCACTCCTTTCCACCCTCCCATGACCACCGCCCTTATCGGATACACCGGCTTTGTCGGCTCCACGCTCGATGCCGCCATATCGCCGACCCATCGCTACCGGTCCACGAATATTGATGAAATCCGGGGCCAGAGTTTCGACCACGTGATTTGCGCCGGCGTGCAGGCGAAGAAATGGTGGGCGAACCTCCATCCCGAAGAAGATCTCGAAGGAATCAAGAAGTTGCTGGAGCCCCTTGAAGAGGTGAAAGCAGGGCGCTTCACGTTGGTCTCCACGATCGATGTGTATCCCGCTCCACGCGGCGTGGATGAAGACTCGGTGATCAGTGTGGACGGGCACCACGCCTACGGCTTGAACCGGCTGATCGCCGAGGAGCGGATCCGGGAGCTGTTTCCGGAGGTGGCGATCCTACGCCTGCCCGGGTTGTTCGGTCCGGGCCTCAAGAAGAATGTGATCTACGACATGCTGCATGACAATGAGCTGCACAAGGTTCATCCGGGAGGTGTGTTCCAGTACTACGATACTCGTAGGCTGGCGGCGGATATCGCGAGGGCGTGGGGACTCGGCATCGGCCTGCTGAATGTTTCCTCCGAACCACTCGGAACCTCGGAGATCCGCGATCACTTCTTCGCGGGCAAGGAACTAGGCGGCACCGGCCCTGCCCCGGCGGGCTACGACATGCGCTCGAAGCATGCGGCTGGCTGGGATGGTATCGACGGCTATCTCTATTCCAAGGAGCAGGTCCTCGGCGACCTGGGTGAACTACTTGCATCAGGCTTGTGAGATCCGGGGAAATGATCCTTGGGTGAATCCGGCCGATGCGATACGAAACAGGCTCTCCCGCCCGGAGTGGATGACCATCCGCGGCTTCTGTTGTCAATGAACCGACTTTCCATTTCCCATATCGCCTGGCCTCCCGAGAGGGAGGAGGAATTGCTCGATGTTTTGAGGGATGGCGGCGTGGAACTGCTCGAATTGGCGCCTCTCCGCGCCTTTGGCGATCCCCGTCTTGCCCTCGAGAAGGAGGTGCGGGCGAAGGCCGACTGGTATCGCGATCGCGGGTTTTCCATTGGGTCGTTCCAAGCCCTGCTCTTCGGGGCCGAGGGGGTGTTCCTTTTTGAAGACGAAGACGCGCGATTGCGCATGAAAGAGTGGTTGATCGCCGTCGGTCGGGTGGCCGGTTGGTGCGGAGCGGGGCCAATGGTGTTTGGCTCCCCGAAGAACCGCCTGAAAAATGGCCGCTCCGATGCGGAGGCAATGAAAATCGCGACGCGCTTTTTCCGGGAAACCGGGGATGCCTGCGCGAAGGCCGGGTCCTGTCTGGTCATGGAGGCGAACCCCGAAGCCTATGGCGCGGATTTCTGCACGCGACTGGAACAGGCGGCTGATCTGGTGGCGGTGGTGGATTCGGAGGGCTTCCGTTTGCATGTCGATGCCGGTGGCTTGGCCCTCAGCGGTGAAATGTTCGAACCCGTTGTCGAACAAGCGGCGGGATTGATCGCGCACGCCCATGCGAGCCAGCCGAACCTTGATGGCTGGGTTCAGCCCAATCCGGTGCATACGAGGCTGGCGGCGAGCTTGAAAAAGGCCGGATATCCGGGCCATGTCGCTCTGGAAATGAAAGCGCAGCCTGATGTGGTGGCTGGTGTCCGCCAGGCACTGGCCGGAGTGAAGAAGATTTACGGGACAGGTCCATGAGCGGATCGGCCCCCAATGTCGTGATTGCCGGCGGCGGTTTTTTTGGCTGTTCGATCGCCTTGATGCTGCACCGCCGCGGCTTGCGCCCGCTGGTAGTGGAGGCTCAGGATGAACTCCTCACCCGGGCTTCGCGCGTCAACCAGGCACGCGTCCATGGCGGGTATCACTATCCCCGCAGCCTGATGACGGCCTATCGGTCGCGGCACAATTACGAGCGGTTCCGGGAAACCTACCGTGAGGCGATCGTTGACCGTTTCACCAAGGTCTATGCCGTGGGGCGGTTCTTTTCCAAAGTGACAGCCGACCAGTTCGAGCTGTTCATGAAGCGGATCAACGCGCCCCTCAAGCCGGCACCCGATCGGATTTCCAAGCTTTTCAATCCCGCCCTGACCGAGGCGGTGTGGATCGCCGAGGAGTGCGCCTTCGACTGCAACCTGCTCCGGGAAAAATGCCGCCGGGATCTCGAGGAAGCCGGAATTCCGGTCCGATTGGGAACCCGGGTCCTGTCCGCCGTTTCTGGAGACGCGGGACAGGCCCTCGTCACGCTGAGCGATGGCACTGAAATGCCGGCCCAACTGGTGATCAACGCCACCTACAGCGGCCTGAACATCCTCACCTCCGGCAGCGGCCTGCCAATCATTCCGCTCAAGCATGAGTTGGCGGAAATGGCGCTCATCGAGCTCCCACCGGAGCTGGACGGGCTTTCCGTCACCATGATGTGCGGACCATTCTTCTCGTTCATGCCGTATCCCTCCCGGGGACTGACCACCCTGAGCCACGTCCGCTACACGCCTCACCTCCAGTGGTTTGAAAAGCCCGGCGGGGCAACCCCGGATCCGTATGCACGCTTCGGGCAGCTCTCCAAGCACAGCCACTTCGAGTATATGGTCAGCGACGCCTCCCGCTATGTGCCGGCCCTGCGGGACGCGGTTCATCGGGATTCCATCTGGGAGGTCAAGACCCTGCTACCCCAGACCGAAATTGACGACGGGCGTCCCATTCTCTTCCGCCGCGATCCTCTGCTCCCGTCCGTGGTTCACGTGATGGGCGGCAAGATCGACAATATTTTCGACGTCGAGGATGAGCTGGACTCCGTCCTCGCAAGCCCCATTTGAATCCGCACTGAACATGGATCCGCATACTGTTATCAGCGTGGTGGTGCCGCTCGAAAACGACGGCAACATCCTTGAGACCTTCCTTCACGACCTGGCCGGGGTGATGAGCGGGAATTACCGGTTCTTTGAAATCGTCCTCGTTGACGACGGATCCACCGACGAGACGCAGCAGACGATCGACCGCCTGCTGAAGGAAGTAAGCCGCGTGCGCTATCTGCGCCTCTCCCGTCCCTTCGGGCGGGATGTGGCCCTTTCGGCAGGGATCGAATCCGCGATCGGAGATTACGTCGTCACACTCGACCCCACCGGTGATCCGGTCGAAGTCATTCCCGAGATGGTCACGGTCTGCCGGGAAAACGGCGGCATCGTCCACGGCGTGGGCCTCAATCCACGCCCACGATCAGGCCTGCGCGAATTCGTTGGAAACGCCTTCCGCGGCTATTGCAACCGACGTCTCGGAGTCGATTTGAAACGTGGTGCGGAAGACTTCCGCGTGATGAGCCGCCAGGCGGTCAATGCCCTGCTGCAGATCCGCTCGATGAGCCGCTATCTGCGGGTGCTGACTCTGACACTTGGCTACCACCACGAATTTTTCCCCTATCAGCGGAACGAGCGCACAGTCCAGCCGAAAAAGGATTCCGCAGCTTCCGAGGCAGCCACCGCCATCGACCTGTTAGCCGCCCACACCCGTCATCCCCTGCGGGTGGTGACCCTCGCCGGCATGGTTGGTGCGGTGCTGAATCTTTTCTACGCCGTGTATGTGGTGGTCATCTATTTCGTGAAATCGAATGTCGCATCCGGATGGACCACCCTGTCCCTCCAGCAGAGCGGCATGTTCTTCTTCATCTGCCTGATCCTGGCGGTACTTAGTGAATATGTCGGCACTATTCTGGGCGAGGTTCGCAGCCGTCCGTTGTATTTCATCGCCCACGAGGCGAACAGCTCGGTGCTCCTGGAAGACACCGTCCAGTCCAGCATTGTGAAGGATTCAAAAGAGGAGGCCGGCCTGTGAGTGCGGAACCGATCCAGCGTGGAGACGATTTCGGAGCCCCGAGGTATGAAGTTGTGTGGGAGCGTCCCCGCGAAAAGCGCTGGGCGATCTGCGTCTTCGTCATCAATGAAGGCGAGAAAATCCGCAAGCAGGTCAAGGCGATGAGCGCTTATGCTGGGATCATCGATATCATCGTGGCGGATGGTGGAAGCACCGATGGATCGCTGGATGGTGCCCTGATGGCGGATGCCGGTGCGAAGGCGCTTTTGGTCAAACGCGGCCCGGGCAAGCTCAGCGCGCAAATGCGCATGGCTTTCGACTACTGCCTCTCGGAAGGTTATGAGGGCGTGGTGGTCATCGATGGCAACGGCAAGGATGGCCTCGACGCCATTCCACAGATGGTCGAGCTGCTGGAGAACGGATTCGACCACGTCCAGGGCAGCCGTTTTATCCCCGGCGGGCATCACGAAAATACGCCGCTCAGCCGATACCTCGCGGTGAACGTGCTTCACGCACCGCTGATCTCGCTGGCGTCCGGATTCCGCTACACCGACACCACGAATGGCTTCCGCGCCTACAGCCGCCGCCTGCTCCAGGATCCGGACATCGGCGTGTTTCGCCCCTGTTTCGACCGCTACCAGCTTCACTACCATCTCGCCATCAAGGCGGCCACGCTGGGATTCCGTGTGATCGAAACGCCGGTCTCGCGGGTCTATCCCGCTTCCGGCAAGGTCCCCACCAAAATCAAAGGCTTCGGCGGTCTGATCGCCGTGATGAGGCAATTGGTTGAAACCTGCGCCGGAACGTACGACGTGAAGCAATGAGAGGACTCGTCCGATATCCATTCGACGCGCTGCGCGACACGGCGGCCCTGTTGGCCGACGCGAAGGAGCGCGGGTGGCGTGGAGCATTGTCGAACATTCTGCGTCCCGACGCCCCGGGTACCTGGCAGTTTACGAAATACCTCTTCATCGGAGGCTCTTCGGTCATCGTTTTCTTCGCGGGCTGCGCTCTCTTCCGCTGGATCGCCACCGCCTGTGGCGCGTCGTATGTCGATCACCGGTTGCCATGGCGATTGGCTGAGATTGCCTTCGGCTTCATTCCGACCAATGCCTTCACCTACGAGACAAACCGGCGCTGGGTGTTTGTGGCGGGAAAGCATGCGCCGCGAAAGGAGTTCGCTTTGTTCACAGCGGCTGCCATTGTCAGCCTCATTCCGGGCGAACTCACGGCGGCCTACCTCATCGCGTACTCGCCAGCCACGGATTTTCTCGTTAAGCTCGGAGTGATCCTCGTCTCCACCTTGGTCAACTTCGTGTTCCGGAAAATCGTCGTTTTTCGTGCCTGATTTCTCCCGATGAATCCGCCTTATTTTCCAGAGCGTCCGAGAGTGGTGCTGGTCACCAACATGCTGCCGCCATACCGGATTGCGTTTTACGACGAAATCGCCCGGCACGTGGAGCTGACGGTCGTGCTCGATACCTTGTCCGAGTTCAACCGGGCGTGGAAAGCGTCCGCAAGCGGACATCGCTTCCACACGGTGATCCAGAATTGCCGCTCGTTCATCTACAAGCGGCACCGCGAGGACGTCCACTACACCGAACCACGTCAGTTTCACTTTTCGGAAAAGACCTACGGTGAGTTGCGGCGTGTCGATCCGGTGATGGTAGTCACGGCGGAGTTCGGATTCCGCACCTTGTGGTCGCTGTTCTACGGGTGGTTGAACGCGGTGCCGGTGGCGATCTACTCAGAGGGTACTTGCCACACCGAGGGCCATGTTGGCTGGCTGAAGCGGCTGGTGCGGCGCCTTATCGTGTGCCAATCGGCGCGCCTCTGGTCAAACGGACCGGAATCCACGAAACTGCTTCTCACCTATGGGGCTGATCCTTCCCGGATCGACGAAGGCATGACTGGCATCGACACGGCGGACTGGAAATCGGAAGTCGCCCGCTGGCGTGAGCGCCGGGACGACGTCCGCGCCGAACTCGGACTTCACGGCCGCGTCGTCCTGTTTTCCGGGAGTCTTTCACCGCGCAAGGGTATCGCCCAGATGCTTGAGGCCATCGGGAAAGCAGCCGCTGCACCCGATGTGCCGCCATTCTCGATGTTGATCCTCGGCGATGGGGAAGACCGTAAGGGTCTGGAAAGCTGGAAGGCTGCCCATCCGCAAATCACGGTGGTTTCTCCCGGATTCGTACAGCATCCGGAATTGCCCCGCTATTTCGCCGCTGCCGATTGGGCCGTCCTTCCGACTCTGGATGACAATTGGCCGCTCGCTACCCTGGAAACCCTGGTGGCGGGCCTTCCTCAGCTTTTCTCGGTTTACAACGGCGCCACCGCCGACCTCTGCCATGCCGACACCGGCCTGTCGTTCGATCCGCTGGATCCCGAGGGCTTCGCCGCCGCCTTTCTCGCCGCCCTGAAGTCTCCCTTGGAACGGGTGCCTGAGGAGCGTATCCAATTTATTTCCGACTATTATAGCGCCGTTTCACAAGGGGAACGGGCCGCCGCTTCCGTTGAAAGCGTTTTGCATCTTCGCGGGGATTGATCCCCAGCTTCAAATATGGAACAACGGGGCAGCCGTTGTTCATCAACCTCCCCATTCGTGCCAGCCAACCGCCGCCAGTCCTTCTCGATCCAGGTTCTTCAGCTCGTAGACGCGATGCTGATCTGGGTTTCGTTCGCCTTGGCTTCAGTCGTCCGGCCACCCCTGATCGATTGGGCGAACAGCCTTTCGATTCCGATCTTCAAGCAGGACGTTTCGGGTCTCAAGGAGATCACCTGGCTCTTATTCATCGTCGTGCCGTTTACGCCACTCGCACTGGAACTCTTCGGATTCTACCGCAGTCCGGTTCGCCAGAAGTTCGCGCAGGCACTCTGGCAAATTGCGCGTGCATTCACCGTCCTCGGATTGGCAATTGGCGTAATGGTGGTGTTTTTCAAGTTCAACACCTCCAGCCGCGCCGTCCTGCTGGTGGCTATTCCGCTCGCGGTTGTTTTCCTCATGCTCCGCGCCTGGCTGGTGACCCACCAGGCCCGTCACGCCAGCATCACCGACGACCGCAAGGAAGCGATCGTCCTGGCGGGCACGCTGGGTGACATGGATCAATGGCTCCGCGAGGTCCCGGAGGATGAATCTGTCCTATGGCGGGTCGTGGGCCGACATGATTTGGAGGGGGAGGACTGGGTCGGTTTCCAACGCTTGTTGGAAGATGAAGCGGTCGAGCGCGTCGTGTTTGCCGCCAAGCACTCCGCTTTCGAAAAACTGGCCACCGCCATTGAAATCTGCGAATCGCGGGGAATTGAAGCTTGGGTCGCGGCCAGCTTCATCCAGACTCAGGTGGCCCGCCCGACATTCGATACCATCGGTGGCCGACCTTTGCTGGTCTTGCGATCCACCCCCGATCTTTCCTGGGAACTGCTGGCCAAGGGCGTCGTCGACTGGGTCGGCGGCATGACCCTGCTCACGCTTTCCCTTCCGGTTTGGATCGCGGCCGCCATCGCCATCAAGATCCAGAGTCCAGGGCCCGTCTTTTACTTCCAGGAACGCGCCGGCCGCTACGGCAAGCCCTTCCGCATGTGGAAATTCCGCACCATGGTGCCGGACGCCGATCGCAAGCTGGAGGAACTGAAAGAACAGTCCGGCAATCAGATGTCGGGTCCGGTGTTCAAGCTGGCGCACGACCCGCGCATTTTCCCGGTTGGCCGGATCCTGCGGAAGTTTTCGATCGATGAGCTGCCGCAACTGGTGAATGTGGTCCGCGGGGAAATGAGCCTCGTCGGTCCGCGCCCAATGGCGATGTATGAGCTGCCGAAGATTGAAAATTCCTCCCATCGCCGGAAATTGAGCGTGAAGCCCGGGCTGACCTGCATCTGGCAGGTCAGTGGCCGCAATGAAATCACCAGCTTCGACGAATGGGTGAAACTTGACCTGCAGTACATTGACAACTGGTCGTTGTGGCTCGATATCAAAATTCTGGTCCAGACCGTCCCTGCGGTTCTGATGGCGAAGGGTGCCAAGTAATTTACCCTGCCCACGGATATGCGTTTGCTGCTGAGAAATCTCGGTCTGTTCTGGATCCGGCATTTTGGTTCGCCCATTCGGGACGAGCATACCGGTGAACTGATGGGCCGGGCTCTCATCCTGGTTTGGCGAGGTCGGATCCACGTCATTGGATTTACCGGAAGTGGCCCGCTCAGGCCGTCGTTTTATTCCCAGGACCGCATCCGCTACTGGCGTCAGAGCCTCGGCTTCACCCGGCCGACGGAACCGGATTATCCCCGCAATCGCCAGGACTGATGGAAACCCCATTCCTTGTCGCTACGATCCTGTTGACTCACGAATCGCCGGCGGCGGTCCGCCGGATGTGCGACTATTGGAGGGCCAGAGATCCCGGCCATCCGGTGGTGGTCGCCTATGGCGGAACTCCTGAGAATTTCTCAAAGCTGGATGGGGGAAATGCAGTCTATGTGGATGATCCGTTTCTCCGCACCTCCGATCATCCTCGTGAGCGACAGAGTTACATGGGGGTTTTCCGCGCGGTTCTGCCGGTGATCCAGTCCCTCGGAGTCTCCCACGTCCATGTCGCGGAATACGACGAGATCCCGTTGATCGACGGCATGAATGCCCGGTTGCTGGAGACGCTCGAACGCGAAAAGGCGGATGTCGCGGGGCATCGCTTGCTGCGTGTGGACGACACCAATCATCCCCACTATACGTTTCACAGGGATGATCCGGCTTTCCACCGCTATTGGCGGGACTTCAGTTGCCGCGAGGATCGGGACGTGGTTTTGTCGATGCTGGGTTGTGGTTCGTTTTGGAAGCGGGAAGCGTTCGAGGCCGTGGCGGTTTTGAAGCCTCCGTTGAGAGTTTATCTGGAACTCATGCTTCCCACCGCGGCGCACCATTTGGGCTTCCGTGTCCGCCCGTTCGGCAGTCAGGATCGCTTCATGGCACCGGAGCTGCCCAAAACGGAAAGTGATTTTGAAGCATTCCGCCGCGAAGGGGCCTGGCGTATCCACCCGGTGAAAGGCTATTGGTCGGAGACGCGCTCAAAGGCATGAAATCCGGAATTCTTTCCGCGGGATTGCTTTTCATCGCCTTGGCGCTGGCCGCCTGCTTCGCGTCGTCATTGGAGGCTACGGCACCTGGCATGGTGCTCCTCGCGTGCGTGCCGGCCCTGTTGGCCGGGGCGGTGGCAGTGACCGGTGAGAAACGGTCGCCTTTTTTTGCCTGCCTGATCACGGCCGCAGCCAGTTACGTGGCGTGGCGTGCGGCGGCATCCCCGGTGAAGGATTTCGGGCGGAGCGATGCCGAATTGCTCGCCTGCGGGCTGGCTGCCTGTTTCTGGTCCGGCTGGCTGGTCAGCCGCCGGGTCCAGCATTGGGCGGTGGCGGGATTGGCGCTGCTTGCCTTGGTGAACGTGGTGGTGGCCCTCGTGCAGTGGCATGACCCGGCCTATACGCTGTTTTACGCGGGCCGAAAAACCGTCACCTATCCGTCGGGGCTCTACGCTCACTACAATCACTTTGCCAATTTCCTCCTCGGCGTCGGATTTGTGGCGGCGGGGTGTGGCCTGTTGCCGGGGTCGGGGCGATTCGGGCGTTGGATGTGGTGTGTGGTGGCGGGGCTCTGTGTCGGCGGCATCGCGCTGAGTCGCAGCCGCGGTGCATGGGTGGCGCTGGCGGTCGGGACACTGGTGTTGCTCGTCTGCTGGTTGCTGGACTTGAAGCGTCGCCGCGTGAAGTGGTTCGGCATGGCTGTCATCGGGGTGGTGACCCTGCTGCCAATCGTGGGCTTTGGAGGCTGGTGGGGAGTGCAAAAGGTTCTCGCCGGGCGTGGCGTCTCGGGAAATTTGTCCCGGATGATGGACGATAGCGGGCGTCTCCATTTCGCGACCGTCGCCCTGGACCTGATGGGGAGTCAATCGGCGGTCGGCGGTGGAAGCCGCTCGTTCTCGTACGAGATTTTCCGCCACTGGGATCCGCGTGAAATGTGGACCGGGGCGGGGGACATCGACTTCGTCCACAACGAGTTTCTGCAGGCTGGGACCGACTACGGCTGGATCGGTCTGATCCTCCTGATCGGGCTGTTGTTCCTCGTCCTATTGCGGGGTGTTCTCGTGTTGGCGGTTGAGCCGGAAAAGAACGCGGCGATCCCCGGCTCCGCACTGACCGCAGGAGCGCTGGCTGGCATTTCGGCGATGCTGGTACAGTCCATGTTCAGCTTCGTGTTTCACATGGCACCGGACGTCATGGTGCTCGGTCTGCTGATCGGGATCGTGATTTCCCAACCTTGGCCGTTTTCCAAGGGAGACCGAGCCCGGGAAATGATTTGGCAGAGACCGGCGCTATGGGCGGCGGGAGGCCTTGCGATGGGTTTGGTGATGCTGGGTGTGCGTGATGCGCAGTCATGGTGGCTCGTAGCCCGACCGGGGTCTCCGGGGTTGGGTTATTCAAGGAGCGACCGCTACGATGCGCTTGAAAAGGCTTTGGAACGACGGCCGGATTTCCGTCTGGAAAAGGATGCGGCGGAAGTCGCCCTGGCCATTTCAAAAAACTCCGGTCCACCGGTTTCCGGGGAGTGGCAGGACAAGGCTTTTCAGCAGTTGTCGAATGCCGTGGAACGCAATCCCCAGGACCACGCCTCCCGGCTGAACATGGCGCGGGCGCTGGACCAACTCGGCAAATTCCCCGACGCAGAGGTGCAGTACCGGAAGCTGATCCCCTTGCTGGACAAGCGCGAGATGTACTATCGCGCCCGCTTCGCCTACGGCAGCCACGCTTTCCACCAGGCGGATGCGCTGTTCCACGCGCGGCGCTCCAGCGAGGCACTGGCTTGGGCCTTGGAGGCTCGCAAGCAGATGAAGATCAGTCGAGATCTGTGCTTCTATTATCCGGGCTCGGAAGAAGCTCTCGAATCGGGCAAGGTGGAGGAATTCATCCACTGGCTGGAGGAAGCCCGCATCACGCCCGATCCCGATGCCGTGCCGGACATTGGTGCTGCGAAATAAGATCGTCTGCTACCGGGCGGTGATCTTCTGCCAATCGATATTGTGATCTGCGAGATTCCCCAAAAACTTGCGGGCTTCTGCTTCGACCTTTTCGCGCGACTGCAGACCCAATTCGTGCTCGTCACTGAATGCCATTGACGCGGAAACGTAGGCCCAGCGCTGGTCCTGGCCGTGGGCGACCCGGTCCCACATGTCGATCGCGGCGCGCGTCATGTGGTCTTCCGTGAGCTTATGCTGACCGACGAAGAAGTAATAGGTCACGAAGTGCAGCGTCACATTGCTCCCGTCATTCAAAGTGGCTGGACGCAGCGAGGTTAATTTCCGGATCGGAATCGTATGACCGTCCGGAGTGGTGATCATCTCCTTGTCGCTCGCATAGATCTGGTGGCCCTGAGAGGGCATGCAGCGTTCCGGCCGATGAATTGAATTGTTGATGTCGCTGCCGGAGAGGACCACCGAAAGCTCGATCTGTTGTTGGACAGGATATCCCAACGGGGTGTACACACCTGGAATATCCGACTGGCAGGATGCCTTGCTGAAATCAGTATCCTTGGCCAGAATCTCGATTTCCTTTGTCGAGGCGGTCTCGGGCTTCAACCGCCAAGCTCCCAGCTCTTCCGGCAACTTCATCGAAACGGCCGACTGGGCGACCTCGCCGGACTTTGGCAGGAGGAAAACGCCGCTCATTAGCAGCCCCAGCGTCAGCGGCAGCGTGAGAAGGCTGTTCATGGCAGGTGGGGGTCAGCGGCCGGGTTGTCAATCGGGCGGGTGACAATGTGACGCCGGATTTCTTTCCGGGTTGCCCGTTTCCAAGGCAAGCCGCCTTCCAGAACGGATTGCACCAGAAGCAAAATGAACAGGGAAAATGGATAGAAGAACACCAGCGGCGACCAATCGTGCCACGTCGTTGAGGCGAACTTTTCTCCGCCGTATTTTGCGAGAACGAATATTGAAATCAGGCGCATCGCATTGCCGAGGATGGCAATCGGGAACACGCTGGCGAACAACACTCCTTTTTTCCAAAAGGCCATTTTGGCCACGTAGGTCCAGGCAGCAGCGATCAGCATTAGCGCCCACAAGGACCGAATGCCTGAGCAGCCTTCGTCCACGTCGAAGCCCGCGCCATTGTTGAGGATCAGACGGTTTCCAATGATCTGGGTGTCCACCCCGCAAAGCGACGATCCCGCATGACCCAGCCGCGTCGCGATCAACTGGAGGCCTCCGGTGGCCTGTTGGAGGAAGCCGACTGGAATCGCCAGCCAGATCAGCGCAAAGGGAAAGGCCAGCAACCACGCCGCACGGCGGCCCCAGAAATACCAAGCCGCCCCCGTCAGCACGAATGGAAGGCCGATGATGGCGATCCGCCACTGGATGGTGCGATAGGCCAGCAGATAGGTAAGCGCGCCGAAGATCGCGAGAGCCATGCCGTACCATTCGCCCGGACCGCGGGCCGCGAGAATTTCCTTCCGGCGCCAAAACAGCAAGCCGGGCAACAGGACGGGAAAGATCCAGCCGTGCTCAAAGTCGCTTTCCTTGTTCCAAGCGCTCCACCACGTCCACACCGCCGATTCGCCCCGCTGGGGACCGAAATGAAGGAGGCAGGCGTAGAAAGCGGCGATCACCAGACCCGTGGCCCACAGCGCGGCTTTTTCCTGCCGACTGTCCGATGAGGTCGGAGTCGGAGAGGCTGGCTCATCGTGGGTTTTCATAGCCGGAGGAAATTGACGGCTCTTTTGGCCGTCAGCGTTGCAAAGAGTTGCCGACACCGCGTCCGCTGTCAACAATCGGCCCGCCGTCCTTGTCCCATGAAACTCATCAGTGGAACCGCCCACCGCGCCCTAGCCGAACGTATTGCCGAAGTTATCGGGCAACCCCTTGCTGATGTTCACGTTACCGCCTTTCCCGACGGGGAGACGTTCGTCAAAATCAACGAAAACATCCGAGGTGAGGATGTGTTCATCATCCAGCCCTCGTGTCCGCCGACGAACCACAACATCATGGAGTTGCTGATCATGGTGGACGCCGCCCGCCGCGCCAGCGCCGAGCGGATCACCGCTGTGATGCCATTTTTCGGCTACGCCCGCCAGGACCGGAAGGATCAGCCGCGCGTCCCGATCACGGCCAAGCTGGTGGCGAACCTTCTCACCTCCGCCGGTGTCAGCCGGGTGCTGACGATGGACCTGCATGCCCCGCAGATTCAGGGATTCTTCGACATTCCCGTCGACCATCTCTACGCGAAATCGGCTCTCATCAGCTACTTGCGCGAGCGCCATCCCGACACGTCGAATCTCACGGTTGTTTCCCCGGATGTCGGCGGCGTGAAAATGGCTCGAGCCTATGCCGATGCGCTGGGTGCGGATCTCGCGATCGTGGCCAAACACCGCATCTCCGCGACCCGCGTGGAGGCCATGAACGTGATCGGCGACGTTGAAGGCCGAGATGTCCTGCTTGTCGATGACATGACCGAAACCGCCGGCACCCTCACCGCTGCTGCGGAAATTCTCCAGAAACACGGAGCCAAGCGCGTGTTTGCCGGCGTTTCCCACGCCATCCTTGGAGAGCTCGCTCACCAGCGCATCCGCGACTCCGTAATTGAGGAAGTGATCACCACGGACTCCGTTCCCCAGGCCGAAGGCCCGAAGGTCAAGGCGGTCGGCATCGCGCCGCTCCTTGGCGAGGCCATCAGACGCATCAGCGGCGGCCAGTCGGTGACGTCGTTGTTCGAGGTTTGAGGAGGCTCTCCCAACCATAGGTCCTGTAAGTAAGTCCCATGTGGCGTATAGGACCTATTCTGAAAGCGGCGGACCGGGAGGAGCGTTTCCAAACGTTCCCATGAACCGCCGCCGCCTCTCCGCCCTCCTGCTTCTCCCGGGCCTCGCAGTTGCGGCTGAAACCTGGGACACCTTTCCTGATACTTGGGTGGCCACCGACGCCCTTGGCCGTTCCATGCCCGCACAGGCGCAAGTCGGCCCGCCCCGTGCGGACAAGTGCGTCGGCATCTTCTACTTCCTCTGGCTCGGCCGCCACGGGAATGCCGGCCCTTTCGATATTTCCAGGATACTCAAGGCCGACCCGCAGGCGATGCAGAAGCCGGACAGTCCGCTATGGGGGCCCATGCACGTTCCTCATCACTGGGGCGAGTCTCTCTTCGGCTACTACGTCTCCGATGACGAGGGCGTGATCCGCAAGCATGCGCAGATGCTCGCCGACGCCCAGGTGGATGTCGTCATCTTCGACGTCACCAACGGCCCGACCTACCCGGAGAGCTACAAGGCCCTCATTCACGCGTTTTCCGAGGTTCGCAAGAATGGCGGAAAGACCCCGCAGATCGCCTTTCTTTGCCCCTTTGGCGATCCCCGGGCGGTGGTCACCGAACTTTGGAAAAACCTCTACGAACCCGGGCTCGCGCCCGATCTCTGGTTCCGCTGGAAGGGCAAGCCGCTTATCCTCGCCGATCCTGCCTACTTCAAAGGTGAATCCGAAGGCACCCAGAAAACCACCGTCCCGGCCCCCTTGGAAACCGGCCACACCCTCGGCCAATCCTTCACCGCCTCGAAACCCTTCCGCTCGGTCGGCGGCGGCTTTCCGACTTGGGCCACCACCGATGCAGGCCTCACGCTCTACCGCACCGGACAAGGCGGAGAAAAACTCGCCACCCGTCGCTTCCAAAACGTGCAGGACAACGCTCCGCTCACGCTGGATTTCGGCACTCCCCAGCCCGCTGGCGCTTACTATCTGGAAGCCTCTCAGGCCAATAACAAGATCGGCTGG
>Ga0265327_10002562_pt1 | contig 18840 bp, 24 predicted proteins | sample 41621metaG_FD_202089 | JGI IMG/M metagenome (GOLD analysis project Ga0265327, IMG submission 202089) | Rhizosphere microbial communities from Carex aquatilis grown in University of Washington, Seatle, WA, United States - 4-16-21 metaG | ecosystem: Host-associated > Plants > Roots > Rhizosphere...
TAACACAATGAACATCCCAATGATCGAGACAGCTCCTATAAGCCAGTGACTCTTATAGAATAGTGGGAATGTGGCAATCACAGCGAAAGCCAGTTTTACAACATTTTCAATTCTTAGCATAAAAGACCTTCCTTTTTTAATTGTTAGAGACCCTTTGAAACCCTTTATATTATTTCATATTATTCTAAAAAGTCAATAGGACATACAGATACTCTACTTACATAGTTGTAATTGCATTTCTAATAAAAAAGAGTAACCTAATATTAAATGCTTCTTACATGATGTAAAAAAGCAAAAAAAGAGGTTTTGATATGACATATTCAGAGTTCATTGCACAATGTAAAAAAATGAAAAGTTTGGGATGGAAGGCGTGGAAAAAAGCTACTGGAGGAATTGGGATGGAGAAAAATGGTAACCATTGGATAACCAATCCTCTCTGTGCTGTTTGTTCGGAAGTTGGTAATACCACCGCTTCAATGTCACTCGACTCCATCAAAGGACTTCAGCTTGGTCCACGCGTTGGCGATTGGATTGATGGTGCATCAGAATATCCATCTGACATGTTACGAACTCCTGGCTTGGTTCGTTGTCGTCGTGAATTATTGAAAGCCCTCAAGCTTCCGAAAGACAGATAGCACATCGCTCACGAGAACCACCCGGCTTCTCTGGGCGGTTTTTCTTTTATTGACATTTAACTTGTAATGATGTTGAATTGAAATCAGTAACCTGAAAACAACAACCCAAGGATCTTTATGAATGAAAATAACGTCGTTGAAGATGCAAAAAATGGTTTGACTCTTTTCCTAAAGGGTCTGCCAATTGATGCAATACTTCATCTATACCCAGTTTCCTACTTCGACAGTAACCCTGTTGCAGTATGGCAAGCAACATTTGAAGAATACCCGGATGCAATCGGTCCAATTGAAAAAATGGGGCTATACTGCACTTTTGGGGAATGTGAAAAAAACATGCATAGCGAAGTTGGTTTTGAAATATTCTACGCTCGCTCTGTAGCTCGCACGGCAGTTCAGATACTGCTCAACAAAATGGATGCTCCTGATTTTGGTCTGACACTTGATCAGGTGGCGAAAACTATGAAAGTTTTCCTCGGTCATCCGCACATGGTCAAAGCCATGCTTGAAGAAGCAGAGACACGACTAAATGACTGGTCCAGAATTGTTAAGGAGAAACCTGTCCAATTCCAAAAACCTGACGACATCAAAAAACATCAGGAAGTTAAGAGGATTGTAGATGCTGTTTTTAATGAACCATCTTGAATAAATCGCAACGCAAAACAACGCACGACCATCGGGGTACGGCGTTTTTTATTTATTTTCCAATGAAGAACCCAGCATTTTTCTTATACCCTTAATCGCATTAGCAATGTCAGTCCGTAATCCAATCTTCTTCTCATCATCGGGCATTTTTTCAACACCCATGCCGTCTTCTGCAAGCCAGCCTAAAACTTCTTCTAAGTAGACGGTGTCAATAAAACCCGCATCAACATAGAACATGGTCTTTTCAAAATTCACTCTTTGTTCAGCATCTGCGTCACCTTGAGCTTTCACATCTTCTTGTGATTGCCACTTATTGAATAAATCATTAGCTTCAATAACTTCTGAATCATTCAAATCTAAGGCGTCAGGATTTTTAATTCCACGATCCACAAATTTCTTATAAGCCAAAAGTGTTTGTTCGCGAGATATTTGAGGAAATGATTCTTGATATGGTTTTGTTTCGTCCATAGAATAAGTATATCAAATATTATCTATGTGTACTCCAAATAATTGGTAGCATTGGAATAATACACATATACCATGTTGTCTTAATCTTTTGAGTAGATACATCTGTCTCTCTTTTCCAATACAGACCAATCCATAGATCTTGTTTTACAAATTTGATTTTCATGGTAATTGCTTAATTTTTTATTCATTTAGATATTATATGCACTTCGCCTTACGTAATATGAAATCTGGTACAGCCTTTAATTCAAGATACTTATCTTGTAATTTCTTAGGCAAAAAAGGAAATTGAACGATAATCTTTCTACAATTCTTATTTCCACAAATACAATCCATTGACCATTCTGCATATTTACCAAAATTGTCATATGTCCATTCAGTTGTTGAATAATCGTAAAAGACCTCTTCACCCTTTTTAATATCTCTCAAGGCAATCAAGGTAGATATTTTCGTCATAGCCAAATTAGGCTCACAGGAGTGATTGATGTAAACATATGGCTTTACCATATCCAAATACTGTCTTTCGCTTATCTGAAGTGGGTCACAAATTCGCTCTTTCCCGTAAGTATACCTGCGTTTCAATTCAGGAATAGATATCTTTTCACCTTCCATGACACATACGATCTCACCATTTTTAATATCCGAAGTCGCAAACATGCCTTTACCTTCAACGGGCGAATCTTTAACAGCGATTTTTAGTTTATTCATCATATAGGACAAAAAAAATCAATATCTAGCACGCTCATTTACCCACGATTATGATCAACTAATCCGCCATTAATCATCCCAACAGCACGTGAACATACTCTATATCTATCTCTTAATGAATCAAATGGGTCTTGCTTATATTTCCTTAATAAATTTGTAATTGGAATCAAGTCATCTTTTGCTGACTTTCTTTCTTCACTTTCATCAGCTTCTTTTTCTGTCTTAATAGCATTTAGGGCTTCAATGCTATGTTTTGATTCAAATGACTCAAATAACTGTTCGAGTTCTTTTATCTCTTGTGTGTAATCAATAGGAGGTATCGCTTCGGATTTTATTTTTTGCCTAACACTTTCCTCCTCGCACAACGCCATCAATCTTTCATAATATGCCTTACAAAGTATCTTTGTTGCAGGATCTGGCGCTTGTTCAATAGCTTGCTTCAGTGCCTCTTCATCAAAGAGAAATTCAAGCTTGCCTGGATCTAGATCATCAACTCGCCATGGCATAAATTCTTCAAGATATTTTACATCTCCTTTTTCATCTTTTTTATAGTTACCATAGTTCTCATCAATATTAAAACCAAAACCTATATGTGAAAGTTTTAAACCGATGCTGTTCAACTCTGCATCATCTTCCTTACCTATTGGATACTTTATATGCTCCCTATCAAGAATCTGTTGTCCATCAGCTGATTCTCCGGCTTGGTAGATTTCTGGAACATGCTCTGGGATGAGTAGATGTGCGATTTTAGTCAAATAAAATGCGCCTTTTAATTTATTTGCTGAACCTTTTTCCCGTCCTTCTTTTTCTTTAATAACAGAAATAACCCTATCATTGTCTGTAGGGTCGATGAATGCCTCTTTGTCTTCACCTGCACCAAGAGGTTTTTGATCGAATTTTTTAAATACTTCGAGTTTCATTATTTTCCTATTATATCACAACAGTTATTTACTATTCTTGACTCACCTCGAGCTAGCTCGACTCTGCGGGGTGTCTCGAGTTAGAACCTTTTGGTTCATTGCACCGTAAGGCTTTTGGGACACTTTTTATGATATCACATCGACGCGTCTCGAGCAGACCAAAAAGTGACAAAAGTGACACAGGATTGGGTATTAAGGTTACAGTCGTCTGTACCATTCCTATATTTCACAAGGCAATAAATGCTTTTGTTTAGGACTTATTTTTTTCGGCTTTAATAGTAGATTCAGGAAATTCTGCGGTAAGTTTAGCCAACAGCTTCATAGGATTTTTGTTTGTCTTATCAAATCTCAACTGTTCATCCTTAAAATCTAGAAATATCTGTACGTAGTCATCTTTTTCCTGTTTGCCTTTAATCCGTTCACCAAAATATACAACCGCCATTCTTTTACCTTGCTTTTCACTTATCCTAGCTTGGACCCAGTAATTTTCATCCTCGGCCTGATCTACAACTTTTGTTGGTGGTAAATCTAAAGAATAAACTGGTTGTCCAATAGTTTGAAATCCCTCCCAAGAGTTTTGAACTTCTGCTCTTGTTTCAGAATGCGGTTTTACGCGTTTATAGGTTTTATTACACTTAACACAAAAATAACCATCAGAAAGGTTCTGTAATACCATGTGACATGTCTCATTGAGACAAAGTGGGATGTCAGCAACAAATTCATGTCCTCTTTGGTTTACAACTGTTCTCCACAATACTCCATGACTTATATATAATTTTTCACCAAAATCTCGCATATGATTTATTATCTGTAACTTGTTGGTGTATGTGGACGACTGAATATCTCACCATTTGGATCGTCTTCAATGGTAAGATTTCCACAATTTGGACACGACGTATCGCTTATTAATACCCCCTTAGGAACGTCTAGCTCTTTTCGGAAGCGACAGTTCGTGCAAAAAACATATGCTTTGTAAGTTGTTTGATCCTTATTCATTAAAATAATTATCTCATGACATTAACATTAAATCTAGGCTGACAAAGCTTTTTTCAATTCTCCTATAATAGTTGAACCGCTTTGGTCAGGTGGAAATATCTGTCTTAAAGAATATGGAAAATACCCTTTGACACCGTCCCATATCTTTAAATATTTTGAAACTTCATAACTACCAAAATGTGCAGGTTTGCCCTCGAGCCTGTCTCTGAATGTTTCTGGATCTGTCGGATTTATTATATACAGACTAAGACCATGTTCCTGTACACCTTTTAATAAGATGTCGTTTATGTGATTATCGGCAAATCCATACCCTATAACTAAAAGTTTTTTATTACCCTCAAAAACAAGCTCTTTGAATAAATCAGAGTACCATTTCAATAGTGGCTCCTGATTTATATCGTCAACCTTGTTTTTGCCGATTACCATTTGATTACCACCACGAGATGATACCCAACCATACGAACCATGTAACTTTATGTAACCGGCATTATTCAGAGATGCTTTTGCTTTTTCCATTTCGTCCTCATTTGGTAAGGTTATTAATTTAACACCGCCACCCTCATCTCTATCAACGAACGGTTGACCAAAAGATGCCCCAGGAGATCTGTAACTCTTGTGTCTTTCCATATATAGATCTTGGTTAAGTGTAAAGAACCAGCCTTTATGGGACCCTCTTTCAGAAAGAAAGGATAATAATTCACCAAATTTATGAGTATCCAGAGCTGTCGGATTTTCGGTACGAAAGTGCCAATTCTTAACTGTCTCATCTAGATCCTTATAAGCCGCCTCTACCGCTTGTTTTAATGCCGTCTTAGCAGGTTCTGCATATCGTGCCCCACTAAGCACACTAAAATATACTGACTCAAAATCAAAATCTTTGAGTAGGAGATCTCTAATTTCAGGATTACTCTGAACCAAAGGATTATTAAATATTTTCGACCACATTTCTCTTGCAAGAAAACCTCCGAAATTGTGAGTAAAACCAGCACCAGTAAGTAAAATTAAATTTTTAGGTAGAGTTGGCATAAGGCTTATTCTATTTTTTCTTTGAAAAAATCTTTGATGAAAAATATACAAGAATGACGATAGACGCACTAATCATGAAAACGCCCAACACTTTTTCTTGTGTATTGTCGGAATATGCGAACGATAGCAAGAACTGAGCCAAGGCGACAAATAACTGTACAACAGCAAGAAGAAATAGTGCGGCTGTAAATCGTTCATATACTTCGGATGATTTGTCGGCTTGGACTGTTCCTTTATCTATGGATTCATTAAGGCGCTTTATACTTCTTCTTGTTAGCTCATCCGATGCGAGAGGAACGACTTTAAAATCCAAAGTGTTCACCCATAGTAGTAACTCCTCTTCGGTAGCATCTTCTATATTTTTTGCAAAGTTTTTCATAATATTATAATTTTCCTTTTAAGCAACCAGCTACTTTTTTGACATCAATTTTTCCATAGCGACCTCTCTCACGTGGGTTGTTAAAATAATTCCCAGCCAGACTCTTTCCGTCCTCAAATATTTCAAGAAAGGCTACACCTCTATGATCTCGCATGTCCGCATCGGAATTCATTGCAGATGTTGTATTTTGGTATGTATATGTCAACTCATGGTTTTGATTGTTATTTTGACCAATACTTGCCATAAGACTATGAGAAGAGGATCTCTCAGTGTAGAGAAAAACACTGATTGACGTTAAAGACTGCTTAATTTCGATTGCGATCTTATATGTTCCATTTTGTTCATTATTTTCAGTATGAGTACTAACCAAATTGCCCGCATAGCGTCCATTTATATTTGGAATATTAAATAATCTTCTAATAGGATAGAACTTCCAAATTATCTCATTAAAAATCCAAAATGTTGCAAGTAATAACACAACTGTCGTGGGTGCCTCAAATATTCCCACAGATGCAAGATAGTGAAAAAAATTACTAGAGGGTAGATTGTCTACTACCGCTTTAAGCTCTGAAGCGATCAATGAAGCTGGCACAGATAATACTAGTGAGAATATGATGTAAAATTTACTTGATAGGGAAAAAGTTTTCATAGATTTATTCATTGAACGAAATATCCCAATACAATTGAGCGTCTCTGATAGTGGTGGCTCTATAAGCCTTAAGAGCATTATCAAATGATGTTTGAAGTGTACTTATAAACAGTTCACGTTTAGGAGCTTCCCAATTTGACGTTATATCTTCACTACCACAGACACTATAGACAGGTACATTTTTCCTGAGCAAAGTAAGTATATGTGCCGAAACATGTAAAAAAGACTCAGCATGATCACTGTAGAAATTTTCATTTGGGGAGTTATGCACTAATGACTCAATTTTATGTGAGGATATCGGAGCATTATTACCAAAATGATTTTCTGCCCAATTTTTAAACATTCGTACCACTGGCTTGAATCTTTGATCCGTTACGTCATGTTTCGCAACACCATTTTTATAATGTGTTCGTGGACTATTCTTTTTCTCTGTCATCGTTTTGAAAGAGTAAATAGCAATCGGGTCAGACTCAATGTCTGTGTTTACTTGGATAGCAGGAACCACATCTGCTTTGAACGTCGAAGTACGAACTTCTATACACTTACCACTATCACTTCTGGTCACTGTCCATCTGTAAACAGTCTGGGTTTTTAATTTTGCCTCAATTTCAGAAAATATATCTTCCCATGGAATAGAAATTGGAAAAGACAGTCCTGTATGAACAGTGCTGTATGTATTCTTGCGAATAGCAACTATATCAACATCTTTTATGTCAGAAATAGAAGTGTCATTCTTGTATGAACCTTGTAAAAAAGTATGGTGAGTGTCTCCAAGAACCTCCTGAATGTACTTCTGAAGATTAGAAACTTGAGTGCATTTAGCATCAGATATGCCCTTTGCATGTTTATCGACCTGGGTTTTCGGTATGTTGTGTGCCATATATTTACTTCATTTTCTTTGCTTTTTTAATAACCTGTGACAATGAATCGACACCAAGAGCCTTCTCTGCGCCACCGAGTGTTTGAATATTGCCGTGTAGTTTATTGAGCACTGGATACTCCTTTCTGAGTTGCTTCATTGATGAGTCAGCTCTCTCCTTACGAAATCGTCCCTCTTCTGTTTTTGAATGTTTGCCTAGTTTCATTTGAATAAATTATTTAGGATTTTTAATAATACTAACTACCTTACCGCTTACCATGAAATCATCACCGTCGTGAATGAAAATCGGTAAATGACTCTCGGTTGATTCAGACATAAGGATCACTTGGTTGTTCGCCTTGTCCTCCTTAAACCGCTTGATGTTCGCCATACCGTCTATCACCGACACAATGATGTCGCCATTCTTTGGTGTTCTAGACAAGCTATCAACAACAACGAAATCTCCGTTCTCGATAGTTTTTCCGTCCACTTCAGCCTTGTTCATCGAATTACCCTCGGCAATAAGGACATACAAATCCTGCTTCTTACGAGGAAGTAAGGATGATGATACCTTGAGATGTCCAGATATTCTTTCCTCTGCAAAGATTCGAGCATCGCCACAGTTGGCTGCCCCCACGATAGGTAAGGAATATAAGGTTGAATTGGTCTTATTGAAACCACGCTTTATAGGCCTAACAATACCCTCAGAAAGATTAAGCTCAAGTAAACCTATCTTTTGGAGTTGCAAAAGGTGGTGTTTAACGGTTTGTGGCTTATTTTCTTGATCAATGAGCTTGGCAATCTGTCGCAAGCTCATTTTTCCTAAATCTTGCTTGTTAGCGAGGTCGAGTAGCTTTTGTTGTATGGTATGCATACGAATAATCTTAGCACATAGACGCTCCATTTGCAAGATATTCTGTATAGAGATTATACACACTTGACACTTGTACTAGTCTTTCCTATACTTGAACTATGGAATCAGTCAATCCATCAAAAGGAAAATATCTCGCTACTGATGTGACCTTTCACGGACGTGATCTTCGTCCAACACTGAAGTTCGAGAATTCCTTGAGGTATGCGGCTGACGGTTCCATAGTCTCTGGCCGTGTCTACGGCATTCCGAGGTATATCATTGATCTCGAAACCAAGCTCGTCTATATGGGATACCAGTTTTCTCCCGAAGTGACGGAGAAATTCATGGACGGCACTATTGCTGTTCCGAGAGGTGTCTCGATCGTATTAGACAAGGTGGCGCAGGATCGGATGAAAACTAAGGAAAAGGGTCGACTCAAGAATTTGACCCGATGGTTTCGTAAGTCGAGATAGCAAAATTTCATAACGCAAGGTGGTGCCCCACTGATCCCAGTCGCGCCCACTTCGTAATAAAGCCTAAGGAAATCATTTTTTGGTTTTCTGAGACTTCTTTATGAAGTGGGCTTTTCATTTATTAGTTTAGTAGCACCACTTAACATGAAAAACAATATAAAGTTAGTTTGGCACCCTGAGCGTCGCCTTGTAAGTACGCTCAAAGCTTGGTCTAGAAATCCTCGTAAGATTACAACGCAAAAATTTAATCAATTGGTCGAGCGCATTAAAAGTCGTGGCTTCCACGATGTCATCAAGATCGACATCGACAGCACGATCCTTTCAGGTAACCAAAGAAAAAAGGCATTACTGAAGCTCGGTATCAAAGAAGTGACAGTGCTCGTCCCTAATCGCAAACTTACCGAAGAAGAACGAGATGCCATAGGTCTCGAGAGCAATATTAACGATGGAGAATGGAACTACGAGGGTCTCAAGTCATTTGAGCTTGGCACACTTGCCGACATAGGTTTTGACACAGATGACCTTGGTGAGATGTGGAACGAGAATATCAATTCAGAAGACGACGAATTCAATGTTGAAAAGGAACTAAAAGATATCAAGAAAACAAAAACTAAGCGTGGTGATCTCATCATCATTGGCAAGCATAAGCTCCTCTGTGCTGATTCAACAGACCCAAAGGCAGTACAAGCACTATTCGGTGAAGAGAAAGCCTCAGTCATATATAGCGACCCTCCGTTTAACATCGGTTTGGACTATGACAAAGGAGTTGGTAACAAAAGCAGTTACGGCGGAAAAGTTGATGATAAGAAATCTACTGATGATTACAAGAGCTTCATAAAAAAGACACTAATAAACGCTTTGTCAGTAAGTAAGAGTGATGTTCACTGTTTCTATTGGTGTGACGAGGCATGGGTTTGGATATTCCAAACACTCTACACTGAGCTTGGTATTAAGAATAGACGCTTGAATATCTGGCTCAAGAATAATAGCTCACCATGCCCAACTACCGCATTCAACAAGGCTATAGAGGTCTGCTGTTACGGCACCCTTGGATCTCCGTACCTCTCTAGCTCACACAAGAACTTGAACGAGGTCATGAACAAGGAACTGACGAGCGGTAACGAAATGTTTGATGACATCACGAATGTTCTTGCGGTCAAACGTATGCCATCGAATCAATATGAACACCCAACGAGTAAGCCCATTAGCCTCCACGAGAAACCTATCAAACGATGTAGCAAGGTCGGCGACATTATATTTGATTCGTTCTCGGGATCGGCAAGCACCATGATGTGCGCTGAACAATTGAAACGCAGAGTCTATTCCCTCGAGATATCCGAGGTCTTTTGTGATCTCGCTATTCGTCGTTGGGAAAAACTCACAGGACTAAAAGCAGAAGTAATCCACAACTATTATGAAGAAAAATAAAGTCAAAGATAATTTTCTTGCAGAGTTGAGAAAGATACCGATCGTGCAGGTTGCCTGCGAAAGAATCGGCGTTTCAAGGAATAGTGTATATCGCTGGAAAAACACTGACGAAGAATTCAATACGGCTATGGAACAGGCTCTCGCCGACGGCGAAGCACTTGTGAATGATCTCACTGAAAATCAGCTCCTCACTCTCATCAAAGAGAAAGAATGGTCAGCCATATCTTTCTGGCTTCGACATCGCAATCCAAAGTTTAGAGATCGTGTCGAGATTACCACAAAGACTGAAGATAACGGCGTACTCACTGCTGAACAAGAAGCTGTAGTGCGTGAAGCTCTGCGTCTCTCCACAGTAGTCACACCTATTCAAATTAATAACGATAACAAACAAGACAATGAATCCAAATCAAAATAATGAGATCCCGCAAGAATTAATTGACACTATGATCAAAGATCAAAAAGTGCGTATAGCGATTACCAAGAAAAGTCACTGGTACTTCTTTCACTTTTATTTCGCCAAGTATGTTAAACACCCGACGGCAGAGTTCCAGCGTGAGATTATTCGTCTCACTGAAAATGAAGATGTGAAAAACTTCTTTGTCGTTGCATTCAGAGGGTCAGGAAAATCTACTATCATCACGACCTCATATGTCCTTTGGGCTATTCTCGGTCAACAGCAAAAGAAGTTCATCCTGATTGTTGGTCAGACAAGAAATCAGGTAAAGCAGTACATGATGAACATCAAACGTGAACTTGAAACAAACGACATTCTAAGAAGAGACCTCGGTCCCTTTGAAGAAGAAAGTGATGAATGGGGTGCAACTTCCATTGTCTTTTCTGAACACAATGCACGTATCACTGTAGCCTCAACTGAACAAGGTATCCGTGGATTGCGTCATAACGAACATCGCCCTGATTTAATTATTGGAGATGATATAGAAGACCTTAACTCCACGAAGACACGTGAAAGTCGCCAGAAGACCTACGATTGGCTCACAGGTGAAGTTATACCTGCAGGTGATCAAAAGACACGTCTCATCATTGTCGGCAACCTCCTACATGAGGATTCTCTTTTGATGAAAATCAGAGAAAAGCTTGAGAAAGGAGAAATGAAAGGTATCTTCAAGTTTATCCCACTTATTGACACTGAAGGTAAAAGTACTTGGTCAGGTAAATACCCGACACCTGAATCAATCGAAGAGGAAAAGCAAAAGACTGGAAGCGAACAGGCGTGGCAGAGAGAATATCTCTTAAGGATCATTCCAACTGAAGCGCAAGTCATACACAAAGAATGGATACAGACTTACGACGTATTACCACCACTCAGTTCCAAAGATTATGAATACACTTGGGCAGGTATTGATCTTGCTATTTCAGAAAAAACAACTGCGGACTATACAGCTATTGTCGGCGCACAAGTTCATGGACGAAGAAAGAGAAGAAGAATATACATTCTCCCAAATCCAGTAAACAAAAGAATGTTATTTCCAGAGATATTACAGACTTGCAAGGACTATATTGGTGGCGTACTTCATGGAGGTAAACTACTTGTTGAGAAAGTAGCCTTTCAGGCATCTCTTGCTCAACTACTTCATAGCGAGGGTCACTACGTTGAAGGAGTACCTGTTCATGGAGACAAGCGTTCAAGATTGGCTATGACTTCATCGCTTATACAAAATGGCTTTATTCTTTTTCCAAAGACGGGTGCCGAACAATTAATCCAACAGCTTATAGGATTTGGAGTTGAGAAACATGACGATCTTGTGGACGCTTTCACTATGCTCGTCCACAAGCTCGTTGAAGAAGACAACAGAGAAAGACCAAATATTGGCTGGTACGATATGCGTACAGGTCAGTTTGAGTGGGCAATCAAGTACGATGATGACGAAATAGTCTAATCAATAACTATTTCGCAATACGACATCCGTTCAAGATAACATTGCTCAATTTTCCTGTTACTTGACCGATCAATGTCATGCTCTGTCCCTTAGATACAGTTGCGAGCGCTGATTCATCTGATTTAGCAAACATACACTGTACGACAGTGAATGAATACTGACCGCCAGTCTTCAAAGAAATATATGGTGTATCGAGAATATCTTTACCAATAGAATCGACAATACCTGAGACTTGGACAGTATTATTCTTATATTTTGCATCAGCCGCTACTTCATTAGCGGTGTAATCTGACATGAGCTTATCTGCTGTTACGACTATTGTAGGCTGAACTGGCACCTGAACTACTGGAGCAACAGGTGTGTTTGCTGTTGGAGATGTGTTCGAGTTACCTCCAATAGAACCCATTATTATGAAAAATACTATTACATAAAGAACCCACATCCACCATCGAAAATACCACTTCTTTTTCTTGCCCTGACCGCTTTCATTTTGCATATTATTTTTTATTAATATTGCTGATAAAAGTGGTGGAAACAGAAATCCCACCACAGGTAGTGACCGAAGTCACTCATACCGGTTTCCCGATATGGCGTATAAGGCGACCCTGCGATGGGGTTTCTGTGCCTTATACGACTTGTTATTTCGCCATGCCAGCAATGCTGGTTTAGGCTACTTCTAACAATATTCAGTTGTCCCTATATCATATCGCAGATCGTCACTTTTGCTAAGCAGTAGCGTGACCATGTAATAGATATGTGGTTCTGCATAGCTATGCACCACCAACAGGTCTGTCATTAATTAATACATGCAAACACAGATGAATGCCCAAGTTGGTACACCTACCATACTAGCGCCAGTCAAAATGAAGTACTGCCTATATGCGAGAAAAAGTACAGAATCAGAAGAACGTCAGATCCTTTCTATTGATTCACAAATCAAGGAAATGCTACAGCTCGCTGAACGAGAAAATATTGAGATCGTGGATATCATGCGTGAATCACATTCAGCCAAGGATTCAGGACAGCGACCAGTGTTCAAAGAATTACTCGAAGACATACGAAGAGGCAGATTCAATGGAATACTTACATGGGCACCAGACCGTCTTAGCCGTAACGCAGGTGACCTCGGTTCACTGGTTGATCTCATGGATCAAAAGCTACTCCTTGAAATACGCACCTATGGTCAACACTTCAAAAATTCTCCAAATGAAAAATTTCTACTTATGATTCTGTGTAGCCAAGCCAAGCTCGAGAATGATAACAAGGGCATCAACGTCAAACGTGGACTTAGGACAAGATGTGAAATGGGATTGCGACCAGGTGTTCCTCCAACAGGATATTTGAACGAAAAGCGAAGCGATCGAAAATGTCACGCCAATCTCGATCCAGAACGAGCACCTGTTATTAAGAAGGTGTTTGAGAAAGTTGCATATGAAAAATATAGTGGAAAGAAAATTTACATGTGGCTCAGGTTTGAGCTGAATTTTAGAACAGCCAATGGAAAGAAGCATTTAAGTCTCGGTAATATTTTCCGTATCCTCTACAACCCTTTTTATTACGGAATGTTCGAATATCCAAAAGAGAGTGGTAACTGGTATCAAGGCAAACATGAACCAATTATTACCAAAGAGCTGTTCGATCGAGTACAGTCACAATTAAGAAGCAACGTGTTAAGAAATAACGATCAAGAATTCGCCTTCACCAAACTAATGCTTTGCGGACTATGTCAGTCAGGCATATCAGCATGCGAAAAGTGGAAGAATCAAAAAAACGGAAATGTTCATCGATATGTTTATTATGGTTGTACCAAGAACAAGGATAAAGACTGCAAGTGTGGGTACATCGAAGAGAAGGAACTCGTAAGCCAATTCACAGATCTCATCGACAAAATTGACCTTGATGAGATCGGAATGAAAGAGAAGATCAAAACCGAGGTTGAACGATTTAAGAAATTCCAAAAGACACTACTAGGCATTAAAGAGAAAGTAGAAATTGGAGATATCGATATACGAAATTATGCTAAATATATTATGAAGGACGGAACAGATATAGAGAAGAGAGAGCTACTAAAATGCCTAAAGAGTAAAATATTCCTCAAAAACAAGATAATATCTTTAAATTAAACTTGCCTAATTTGGCAAGTTTAGGGGTCTTGTTTTTAGAAATTTGGACTATTACAACTAAAAGTTGAATGTGCCCCTCAAGCTGTTGACAGACACTTTATGATATGATATTATATTAATATAATAGTTTTTTTACATGGATAGAGGTTTCTGAAAGGAAGACCCTGACACTCCATTAAACAATGTGTCAAAGTCGTTATATGATGGATCCTAGACGCAAATCACAAATTGCTTATGAAGTCCTTAAAAGACTTCGTCGCAATATTGGAACCATGAGCGGAGACGAAAAATTCCGCTACATCCTCCGAGATTTCATCAACGATGAGGATGGAAGATCAATCGGGCTTACCCCTCAGGAACTTGACCAGTTCGTGATGGAGCTTGACCAAGAAGTCTTCTACCCTACAAAACAAACACCCAAGCATAAAGTGCCATATCCTAACTGTCCAGACTGTGGGGAAAATATGGTGCGAAATGTATCCGGGTTTGAGTGCTTGAAGTGTGGCGAGACATTGGCGTGCTCCTGAAGCCCCAAAAAAAATTACACGCGCTGACTAGTAATGGTCAGCGTTTTTTATTACCTTACTAGATATTTGAGAAATAAAATAGCACTCAAAAACAAAATTATATCCCTAAATTAAAATACCTCCCGTAACTTTTACGGGAGGTCGACTAGCAAGCAATTCCATCTTGATATCTAGTCTGCCAACTAGGATGTTTCACCTTTTCTCTAGGACGGTTGGTATATCCACAGACTCTCGTCTGCTGTTGTTTTCCACGGAATGGTCTTATCTTTGATCGTGGATGCTGGGTCGACTAACTATCCTGCGGGGGAACAACAGTGATTCCCTTGAAAGCAACGTTGATCGCATATCTGTGCCTACCCCATTGGAAGCCTCAATGCGCATTACTTTCGCTACAGAACAGCGTCCATTTTCGCACTCGGCTTTACAGGTAAATTAACCCGCCTGTGTCCGAGAGTGGATCTGCCACGCAATGTAAGGATTTTATGCGGGTATGTTGGAATACTTCAAACGAACTTCACCTCCTTTCTCTAAAACGCAGTATATCATATTTTAAAATATCCTTATTATTCCTTCACCAAAAAGATTCCGACAATGATAAGAATGAACAATAAAGATTTCTTAAACACTCTTCCTCTATGCAAATCCTCCTTAAAGAAAGTGGGAAACATATCTCTTCCAAACCAAGCAAATATCATAAGGAAGAATGGTGAGACCATAGTGATACCTTTAACAATACTCACTGACGTATGTGAAATTGCCCATCCTTCAGCGTAAAGACCTCCAAAAGTGAACATCTCCTCCATAAAAAATAATGGTGAAAGTTTGATGAATAGAGGCGTAGAAGCAATGACGTCTTTGCGAATCTTCTTTGAAAAGATAACTGATATGCCAAATATCATTGAAACGATAGATTCTCCACAAATAGCCGTTGCCACACTAACACCTTCAACAAATAACAGCTTAAGCAAAACCGCTTCACAAGCAAGAAACAAAGCAGCACAGGATATATACCAAACGCCCTTACTTAACTTAAATTTCTTTCGAGCATGATGAAGTCCAAGTGCAAAGACAGCGATAACTATGATGAATATACCGACATATTGAGTTGGATCAAGAATTTCTCCAACTACGAAGAAGGCTAGAATTGGAACCATGATTCTTTCAATAGCTAGAAATGATATCGCCACAGAAGTATCATCCTCTCTAAGTCCCTTATAGTATGGATACAGATATCCCATATTCACAAAACCTAGACCGATGAATAGCGGTATCGTATGAAGTGGTGGAAATGCAGGATGTTGAATGAGTATCAGTGCAGGGATATAGAAGATTCCAAAGAGATACGCAAAGAATACGAGAGTTAATGGATGCTTAAACTCCTTATTTACAAAAAAATTATCCATCGCTTCAGCGACGGCATAGAGACCAGATGAGAGTAATGCTACGAAAAACCACATGTTATTTTATGTTTTGGATATGAACATTATAACAGAAATTGATATAAAAAATCCCGACCGCGAAAGCAGTGGGGATGTGAAGACTAATCGACTGGCGATCAGATAAAAACGTAAGTGTCTATGCCACGAATATTGTCACCTGCATTCACCTGCTTCATGCGCCAGGTGTTCAATTTCTTTCGAATTGAAATCATGATTGGACCACGTAGTCCATGAGTCAAAAAGATGTTTTCAGCGTTCGAGTCACAAATAGCTGAATTAGGCTTTTCCAAGTCCACATCACTCATAAACTGACTTATGAGGGACAGAGGATAGATAGCCATATTTCCGTTGTTAGTGTAATCAAACAACGTATCAGTTTGGTCAGAGAAAAACCTGGAGACATTCCCTAAAAGGCAAAGATCGTCAGTATCGTATTGAATCCTTACATAGTCATTTCCAGCTGATCTCAACGATTGTTCAGATACGAGTTTCCTTCTAAGGTTAGGAGGAATTTCAATTGCCATGTTTTTCAGACAATCTTTAGTTGACATGGCTGGTATATCCCATTCACCTTTAAAGTCAAACCTCCCTTTTTCCTTTGGAACACTAACGAGTGTCCACAAAGCTTCCTTGAACTTGCCCCAAAATGGATGTCTATCCTTTTGGTTGAGACTGATCATTGCCTTGTGAACTTCCTGATAATCAAAGACATATTCGAAGTCAATGATGAAGTTCCAGATAGTTAGCCAGAACGAATGTATCTGCCTGATGTCTGCTGTTCTTATTTTGTCCATAGTTATGACCGTAACCACCAATTGCTCGTTTACCCGACATGGGTATTATCGATTTTCGTTGGCTACGGAACAAGATTGATCTTGATAGATCGACCCTATTCCACAGCCAAGCTTTTTCAAGGATATCTCTATTTGGAAGCATAACCCTGGAGCAATATAGAGTCAATTACATACTATTTGACTTATTACCATAAATATAATATAGTTTGAGTCGAAACAATGTAACTTTGAAAGGAATATATGAATTGCGACCTATGTAAGAAACCAGACCCAAAGTTCTTGGTTATACTTCCCTTACGACAAACCGACGGTAAACTTGATACTTTGGTTTGCGAAGACTGCGCCAAGAAATCAAAGGCATACTACCAAAAGCATGAAAGACCCCACTTAGGCTTCATGGATGGTTCGACTGCCTGTATCTATTGTGTCGAGGAGTTGGTCGAAGCCAATAAAGACAACGCAATAGAAATCAGGGACCGCGTGCGAGCTACACTGCCTATGGACCAACTTGAAGAACTCGATGATACTGCTGAATGTGCTGCTGAAATAAGCAAATGTTCCAAAAGCGTGGCCATCCTACGTTTTATCGCATCAAAGGCTATGCGCTCGCATCAAACAGTCGAGAAGGTGATTTACCAAATCACTAAATCTGGACTTCATGATGTGAGTTACATCCTACGATGATCGCACGTATCGATTATTCATCCCACTAGATTTATGTCTAGTGGGTTCCTATAATCAAAAGCGTGCCATTTAAAAATGGTACGCTTTTTTCTGTGAGCGAGTCATCGTCTTGGGCGGCTGGATGAACGCGCAAACGTTCGATCCGGTAAAAAACCTATGATCTCACAGGGATTCCAGAGTATGCGGATCACTTAGTTGTGGCACTACAGCCACCAATCACAGAGGAACCTGCATCAAGAATACCAAAAAGTGGGATGATTTGGCTACTCACACCTTCTCTCTTTTTCTCTCTTCATACAAACACACTAATTACATACAAATATGCACTACACTGGCATCGACATGTCGAAGGATACCTTCCATGCGGCTTTTGATGATACCGAAGTCGTTGTTTTCAAGAATACGACTGGAGGAATCGCTAAATTCATTGAGTCACTCATTGGACATGGTTGTACTAAAGACAATACCGAGATTGGTACCGAAGCAACAGGTGTCTACCACCTACTCCTATGTGAACAACTACGACAACAAGGATGGAATGTTAAAGTCATCAATCCACTCATTACTAACCGTATGTTCAAAAGTGATCTTCGTCACGCAAAGACTGACAAGAATGATGCAGTTGCTATCAGGAAGACACTCCAGACTGGAGCAGGATATACCTACACAGACACACCAGAGATATTGGCACTCAAATCACTTGTCCAGGAACGTGAAGCACTTTGTCGCATGAGAGCAGAAACTAAGCAACGTATCCATGCGCACAAAATACGTGAGAAAGCATCAGGGTTTGAACTGCATGACAGTTTTTCTGGGAGTATCAAAGTCTTTACCTACGAGATGAAACGGATTGAAAAGAAAATGGATGAATATGCTACTGACACCCAGAAACTACTTAGATCAATCCCTGGTATTGGTAAAGTCACTGCAGCTTCATTGGTTGCATATATCGGAGACATCAAACGCTTCTCAAGTCCTGAGAAATTAGTAGCTTACATCGGTCTTGATTGTAGAGTACATGAAAGTGGCACATCAATTCATGGTAAAGGATACCTGACCAAACGTGGTAACCGGTATTTGCGATACATACTCTTCAACGCTGCATTCATTGCACAAAGAAGAAACCCTGACTTGAGGAAATTCATGGTAAAGAAACTGGCTGAAGGTAAACATCATTTCAGTGTTTTGTGTGCTGTTGAACGAAAGTTGGTACACATCATCTACGCCGTATGGACTCGTGGCACTCCATTTGAAGCGCACTAATTGAATATCTAAAAGACGGCTTGATATCGTTTAGAAACTTTTGTGCTGGTCGGTCTTGACTTTAATATACTTAGTTTTT
>Ga0265327_10002563_pt1 | contig 18838 bp, 17 predicted proteins | sample 41621metaG_FD_202089 | JGI IMG/M metagenome (GOLD analysis project Ga0265327, IMG submission 202089) | Rhizosphere microbial communities from Carex aquatilis grown in University of Washington, Seatle, WA, United States - 4-16-21 metaG | ecosystem: Host-associated > Plants > Roots > Rhizosphere...
ACCTGCGCCGCCAAGACCTGGTGAAGCGGAACCCCACGCTGCGCCAGATGCTGGAGCGGCACCCGAACGCGAGCTGAAGAAGCTAACCGGATCCGACGGATCGGCCGTATCAGGCTCATTCCACAGTTGACCGCTGTAGACAGCCAGAGGCGCTCATCACGTTCTCTCCACCAATCCGTTGAAGGAGGATAAGGACATGCCCATGGTTCGCGCGGTTGACCAACTTCCCAGAACGGCGACTCAACTCCTGGGGCTGCTCCTCGCGACCTGCCTGTCCGCAGGTTCCCCAGGCGGTTCGGGAACCGCCTGGATCGAGTGGTCCGACCTGCCGAACACCTTGGTGGAGAAGAGCCCAGATCTGAAGACGGGCTATCTGGTCGTTCCGGAACGCCGGTCGCACCCAGGAAACCATCGGATGGTGCGGCTCCCCTTCATCGTGATGAAGAGCAGGAGCGCCTCGCCTCAGCCGGATCCGATCCTGTTCACTGTGGGCGGCCCGGGAGGTAGCACCTTAGGGATCGCCAGGGACCGAGGGCGAAATCCGTTGCTGGAAGAACGCGATCTCATCCTCTTCGAGCAGCGCGGCACTCGCCACGCCGATCCCTCGCTGGTGATCCCGGCAATCGATGCGGCACTGCGCTCAGGCTGGGGGAAGCGGCTGAACGGGGATCCGGACCCCAAGGCCGTACGGAAGGCTATGGCTTCGGCCCTGCGGGACTTCAGGGAGCAGGGCGTGGACCTGGCTGGCTACACGACGAAGGAGAGTGCTGCAGATATCGCGGACCTTCGGCGTCTTCTGGAGATCCCCTCCTGGAATCTGTTCGGGATTTCCTACAGCACGAAGCTCATGCTCACCGTCCTCCGGGACCACCCCGAGGGTGTCCGTTCCGCGCTGCTGGATTCAGTGCTTCCGCTGGAGGCCAACTGGGACGAGGAAGCGCCCGCCCATATTCTTGAAGTCCTGGATCGTGTGCTGGCTGTGAGCCAGGAGGATGAGTTCCTGCATGCTCGCTGTCCTGACCTGAAGCAGCGGGTGTTCCGCCTGTTGGCCGCGGCGAATCGGAAACCAGTCACGGTGTCCATCAAGAGTCCCATGGACCAGAGCCCTCTGGCCATCCGGCTCGACGCGGCAGGCATCATGAACTGCATCTACGCCGGACTCGAAACCGCCGGTGGAATCCGCCGCCTCCCGCTCGCGCTCGAGGCTGCCTGCCGGGGCGAGATGCAGGCCCTGGGTCCCTTCCTGGAGGAGTATCTGGGCTCCTCCCAGGGCAGTGCGATCGGCATGCGGCTGGCTGTCTGGTGCAACGAGGAATTCCCCTTCGAGCGGGCTTCCCGGATGCTGCGCCCCCGAGGGCTCCCGCCCGAACTCCGCCGCTTCGTGCAGACGGCCGTGACGCCTGTGGCACTGAAGGCCTGGCCCAGGGGCAGGCCTGACCCAGCCGAGAACCTGCCCGTGAGAAGCCTCCTCCCGGTCCTGATCCTCAGTGGGGAGTTCGACCCGGATACGCCTGTGACATGGGCTCGCAGGACAACCGCTCTGTTGCCTAACGCGCACCTGCTGGAATTCGCAGGGATGTCCCACCTGCCGAGTTCCAGCCATCCGGAATCGGTCCGCATCCTGAAGGCATTCCTGGCAGACCCATCCCGGCGCCCCGATCCGGGGACGATCGGTGTGCGTCCGCCGCTGATGCACTCACTCGAACAAGACCAAAAACCTTGAGGCCCTTTACCGAGCCAAGCTACGGTAGCTCGACCTGACTCCGAATCGCACTATCGAACAAGGCTGCTGGCTAATTCAGGCGTAGTTGCGCTGCAGCCCGGGATCCTGCGTGAGTTCTTCGATGAGGTCGCGGACGCTCACCAGCTCGCGCAGCTTGGCCCCGTTGCTGCCGGTGAAGAAGAGACCGTTCTCCTGGTCGCCCTTCATGGCATCGGCGAGGCGATCGGCGATGCAGTAGCCCACGGCCATAGCGCCCTTGCCGTGGCCACAAGGGGACAGGCAGTTGCTCACGCAGCGGATCTGGGGCGCAGTGCCAGCTTCAATGCGCCGCTGCAGCGAGGTGCGCACGCCGCGGGCGGGCAGGCCCACTGGAGATTTCATCAGGCCGATGTCCTCAGCCTTGGCGCGGAGGATGACCTCCTTGAAGAGGGGCGACGCGTCGCACTCGAAGGTGCCGATGAAGCGCGTGCCCATCTGCACACCGTCGGCGCCCAGCGCGAGGAAGCGCTGGATGTCCGCGTGATCCCAGACGCCACCGGCGACGAGGACAGGAAACTCGCCCCACTTGTCGCGCTCGGCGATGACTTCGGGAAGGATGTTCTCCAGCGTGTGGGCCGGGTCGGCGCAGCCCTCGTGGCTGAAGCCCTGGTGGCCGCCGCTCTCAGGGCCTTCCAGCACCACCGCATCGGGCAGGCGGTTGTACTTCCGCTGCCACTGCTTGCAGATCACCTGGAGCGCTCGGCCCGAGGACACGATGGGCACCAGGGCCACGTCCGCGTCGCCCACGTAGCCAGGCAGCGCCAAAGGCAGGCCCGCGCCGGACACGATCATCTGGGCGCCGCCGGCGATGGAGGCCCGCACGGCGGACTCATAGCCTTCGATGGCGCAGAGGATATTCACACCCACCGCACCCCGGCCTTCGGCCCGTTCGCGGGCGGCGGCGACGATCCATTCCAGGGCCTTGGGCGGATTCAGCCCGTCGGTGCCGTCGGGACGACCCAGGCGCATCTTGGGGTTGGCCGAGCCGTGGTAGCCCGTGCCGATGGCCGACACCAGACCCACGCAGCCTTCCTTGGCCACGGCCCCGGCGAGGCCCTCCCAGGAGATGCCCACGCCCATGCCACCCTGCTGGATGGGATAGGCCAGGTCGAGGTTGCGGATGCGGAGGCGCGGCAGCGTGCAGGCGCCGCGGCGCACCAGGGACTGGGCCATGGAATCGAGACCGGCCATGAGCCGGGTGCGGAAGGCCGCCAGGGGCGAGGCATCCAGCAGCGAAGGCGTGCGGGGCTGCAGGCCGATGGCGCCGTCTGCCATGGCCTGGCGGGCCTCGGCTTCCGTCTCGGCCACGGCCATCACGGGCAGGCCCAACGAACGAAGGGCGGAAACCAGTCCGGCCCGGGCGAGGAGCGCCGAGGCACCCCCGGCCTTGGCCTGAGCGGCTTCCTCAGGATTCTGCACCGCCACGAGGCGGGGCATGTTGGCATGGCGCAGCACCGCCAGGGATGGGGGGAGTTCAGCCGTGTGCAACAGGAAGGCCACACCCGCCTCGCGGGCGGCCGCCATCACGCCGTCGGCGCTGTCTCGCAGGCCGCGAAGGTCGAGGCCAATCTTGGCCCCTTCCCGCATGGAGACCTTCAGCTCTTCCAGGCGGGCGCGCAGCTTGGCGGCATCCGGGAAGGCATCGGTGCGGGGCAACGCCCAGCCACCGGCCCGGAGAAATGCAGCCTGGAAGTCGAGCGAACCCGGCGCCTGCCAGCCCTGGAGGGTCGGGAGGGAAGCGGAATTGAAGAACGACTCGGCCATGCTGGGCTCCGGGGGTGTGGGGGATTGCGCCACACAAGACCCCATTGTGGGGCCAAAAAGATGTGACGGGGTTCAAGCATTTGACCCGGAGTCAAGATGCCACCCCCCCGTCACGGGAATTTCTCACGCCTTTACAGCAGGGGCCGGAGCCTCCACGGGGTCGAGGAAGGGCATCATGCGGCGAAGTTTCCGCCCCACCTGCTCCAGGGGGTGGTCATAATCCGCCGCGCGCTGGGCTTCGAACCACGTCCGTCCCGTCCGGTTCTCCTCGATCCAGGCGGTGGCATATCGGCCGTCCTGGATCTCCTTGAGGATCTCCTTCATCTCCGCCTTGGTCTGGTCGGTCACCAGGCGGGGGCCGCCAGTGTAGTCGCCGTATTCCGCCGTGTCGCTGATGCTGTAGCGCATGTAGCTGAGGCCGCCGCGCTGCATGAGGTCGACGATGAGCTTGAGCTCGTGGAGGCACTCGAAGTAGGCGATCTCGGGCTGGTAGCCGGCCTCCACCAGCGTCTCGAAGCCCGCCTTCACAAGAGCGCTGGCCCCGCCGCAGAGCACGGCCTTCTCACCGAACAGGTCGGTTTCCGTCTCCTCGGTGAAGGTGGTCTCCAGCACGCCGGCACGGGTGAGGCCCAGGGCCGCCGCGTAGGAAAGCGCCACGGCCAGAGCCTGCCCACTGGCGTCCTGGTGGACAGCCACCAGGGCAGGGGTGCCGCCGCCTTCCACGAAGACTTCCCGAACGCGGTGGCCGGGGCTCTTGGGCGCCACCAGACTCACGTCGACGCCCACAGGCGGTTCGATGCAGCCGTAGCGGATGTTGAAGCCATGGGCGAACATCAGCGTCTTGCCCGGCGTGAGGTGCGGCGCGATGGACTCGGCATAGAGGGCGCCCTGCCCCGTGTCTGGCGTGAGCACCATGATCACATCGGCCCAGGCGGCGGCTTCTGCGGGCGTGGAGACCGTCAGCCCCTGGGCCTCGGCCTTGGCTTTGGAGGCGGAGCCTGCGTGGAGGCCCACGCGGACGTTCACGCCGCTGTCGCGGAGGTTGAGGGCGTGGGCGTGGCCCTGGGAGCCGTAGCCGATGATGGCGACCTTCTTGGCGCGGATGAGGCCGAGGTCAGCTTCGTAGTGGATGGTGGCCATGGTGGCTCCTGTGAGATGAGACGGTGGAAGGACGGAGGTGATTCAGACGGACATCGCTTCGGGGCTGGTGCCTGTTCGCAGGGGCACGGCGGATCGGGTGGGCGTGACGGTGCGGGTACCGCGGGCCATCGCCACAGCGCCGGTGCGGCCCAGCTCGAGGATTCCGTAGGGCCGCATGGAATCCACGAGGGCATCGATCTTCGCGAGGCTGCCGGTGCACTCGATGACCAGGCTATCGTCGGCGATGTCCACCACGGCGGCCCGAAATACTTGAGCCAGCTGCAGCACCTCGGAGCGCACCTCGGGAGCCGTGGCCACACGCACCAGCACGAGGTCGCGCACCACCATGGGCCGGTCACCCAGCTGCTCCACTTCGAGCACGTTCACGAGCTTGCGCAGGTGCTCCACGGCCTGCCGCACGGTGGGGGCTTCGGCATCGACGACGATGGTCATGCGCGAGAGGCCCGCGCGCTCCGTGGGGCCCACGGTCAGGGAGTGGATGTTGAAGCCGCGGCGCCGGATGAGGGAGGCCACGCGGGTGAGGACGCCGGGCTCGTCATCGGTGTAGACGACGAGAACATGGGGGGCAGGTGCCTTGGTCATGGATCCTCCTTTCAGATCGGGTCGGAGCCGGTTTCGGCCAGGGCGCTGGGGCGGCGGATCATGTCGTGCAGGGCGGCGCCCGCCGGCACCATGGGATAGACGCTGTCCTCCTGCTCGACCTTGAACTCGATGAGGGCGGCACCGTCGGCCGCCCGGGCGCGGGCCACGGCCTCTGCCAGCTCGCCGCGGCTTTCCACCCGCTGGCCATGGATGCCGAAGGCTTCCGCCAGCTTCACGAAGTCGGGCGAGAGGATGGGCGTGGCGGCGTAGCGGCCCTCATAGAAGAGCGCCTGCCATTGCCGCACCATGCCCAGGTAGCCATTGTTGATGACGGCGATGTTGACCTTCACCCCTTCCTGCACGGCAGTCATGAGCTCGGCAAAGGTCATCTGGAAGCCGCCGTCGCCAGCCACCACCCAGACTTCGGCCTCGGGCCGCGCCAGCTTGGCGCCGATGGCGGCCGGCAGGGCGAAGCCCATGGTGCCCGCGCCGCCACTGGTGATGAGGCTGCGCTCGCCGTCGTGCTTGTAGTACTGCGCTTCCCACATCTGGTGCTGGCCCACGTCCGTCACCACCACGGCCTCGCCCTTGGTGAGCCGCCAGAGGTCGTGCATGACATGCGCCGCGTAGAGGTGCCCGTCGTCGGGCAGGTTCTGGATGTCCCGCACGGCGGAATCGCCCCGCCACTCGCGGATGGTGCCCAGCCAGCTGGAGCGGTCGGCCACAGGCACCTGGGGCAGCAGGGCCCGCAGGACATCGCCCAAGTCCGCGGCGATGGCCACGTCCACGGGCACGTTCTTGTTCAGTTCGCTGGCGTCGATGTCGATGTGGATCTTCTTCGCATGCGGTGCGTATTCCTTGAGCTTGCCCGTCACGCGGTCGTCGAAGCGCATGCCCAAGGCCAGCAGCAGGTCCGCCTCCTGGATGGCGCGGTTGACCCAGGACTCGCCGTGCATGCCCATCATGCCGAGGCTGAGGGGATGCGTGGCGGGCACCGTGCCGAGGCCCAGCAGGGTGAGCGCGAAGGGGATGTCGGCGCGCTCCGCCAGGGCGATGACCTCGGCCCGGGCGTTCGCCAGCTGGATGCCGTGCCCGGCAAGGATGATGGGGCGCTTGGCCGTGCGGATGAGCTCCAGGGCCTGGGCCAGGGCGTCCGGATCGAGGGGCGCGGGGAGGTGGCGGAGGTGGCGCTGGGGCAGCGCGCCGTCCCAGTCGAGGGCCGCACGGGACTGCTGCGCGTCCTTGGTGATGTCCACCAGCACGGGGCCAGGACGCCCACTGCGCGCCACGGCGAAGGCCTCCCGGATGGCGGGGACGATGTCCTCGGCGCGTGTCACCAGGTAGTTGTGCTTGGTGACGGGGATGGTGATGCCGGTGATGTCCACTTCCTGGAAGGCGTCCGTGCCCAGAAGCGCGGAACCCACCTGCCCCGTGATGGCCACCAGGGGCGTGGAGTCGAGCATGGCCGTGGCCAGGCCGGTGACGAGGTTGGTGGCGCCCGGTCCGGAAGTCGCGACCACCACGCCGACGCGACCGCTGGCACGGGCGTAGCCATCCGCCATGTGCGCGGCGCTCTGTTCGTGGCGCACCAGCACGTGGCGGATGGGGTAGCTCACCATGGCGTCGTAGGCGGGCAGGATGGCGCCACCGGGGTAGCCGAAGACCGTGTCCACGCCTTCGCGCAGCAGGCTCTCCCAGATGAGCTGGGCGCCGGTGTGGGTTCCTGATTCAGACATGTGCGCCTCCTTCACCGGGCGACCGTGATGGCGCCTTCGGAGGCGCTGGTCACCGTCGCGGCATACTTCGCGAAGACGCCCGTGCGGTAGCGCGGAGCGGGTGCCTGCCACGCCGCCCGGCGCTTCGCCAGCTCGTCCTCGGAGACCTTGAGATCGAGGCGCCGCGTCGGCACATCGAAGACGATGGTGTCGCCCTCGCGCACCAGGGCGATGGGTCCGCCCACGGCCGCTTCCGGGGCCACATGACCAGCCATGAGCCCGCGGGTGGCGCCGGAGAACCGGCCATCGGTGAGCAGGGCCACGGTCTCGCCCAGGCCCGCGCCCATGAGGGCCGCGGTGACGCCGAGCATTTCGCGCATGCCGGGGCCACCGCGGGGGCCCTCGTAGCGGATCACTAGCACATCGCCGTGGTCGATGCGGCCTTCCTGCACGGCGGCGAAGGCCGCGTCCTCGGTCTCGAACACCCGCGCCGGTCCCGTGTGGTGCAGCCGCTCGTGGCCGGCCACCTTGATGACGCAGCCTTCGGGAGCCAATGTGCCCTTGAGGATCACGAGCCCGCCGCTGCCCTTGATGGGGTTGCTGAAGGGCCGCACCACCTGCTGGCCGGGCGTCTCCTTTGCAGAGGCCAGTTCTTCGGCCACCGTATGGCCGGTGACAGTCAGGGCTGCGCCGTGGATCTTGCCGCCCTCCAGCAGTCGCTGGGCCACGAGGCGGATGCCCCCGGCCGTGTTCAGGTCCGGCGCCGTGAAGCGGCCGCCGGGCTTGAGGTCTGCCAGCAGCGGCGTGCGGGCGCTGACCGCATCGAAGTCGTCGATGGTCAGCGGCACGTTCGCTTCCCGAGCCAAGGCCAGGTAGTGCAACACTGCGTTGGTGGAGCCACCGGTGGCGGCCACGGCAGCGATGGCGTTCTCGAAGGCCTCACGCGTGAGGATGGCGCTGGGACGCAGGTCGTGGCGGAGCAGGTCCATCACGAGGCGGCCGCAGGTCTCCGCCGCATCACCCTTGAGGGGATCCTCCGCCGGAATGCCGTTGAGGCCCATGGGGCTGAGGCCGAGGAGCTCGAGGCTGGCGGCCATGGTGTTGGCCGTGAACTGGCCGCCGCAGGCACCGGCGCCGGGACAAGCGGCATCCTCCACCTTTTTGAGGCCCGCATCATCGAGCTTGCCGGAGCTGTGGGCGCCCACGGCCTCGAAGACATCCTGCACGGTGAGGTCCCTGCCGTCGCAGGAGCCCGGCGCCGTGGAGCCGCCGTAGAGGATGAGGCCGGGGATGTCGAGGCGCGCCAGGGCCATGGCCACGCCGGGGTTGGTCTTGTCGCAGCCGGAGAGGCAGACCATGCCGTCGAAGGCATTGCCCCGGGCCACCAGCTCGATGGAATCGGCGATGACTTCGCGGCTGATGAGCGAGGCCTTCATGCCTTCGGTGCCCATGGTGATGCCGTCGCTGATGGAGACCGTGCAGAACTCCATGGGGGTGCCGCCCGCGGCGCGCACGCCCGCCTTCACGCGCTCGGCGAGCTCGCGCAGGTGGTAGTTGCAGGGGCCGATCTCGGTCCAGGTGTTCGCGATGCCGATGATGGGCTTGGCCAGATCCTCATCGGTGAACCCGATGGCCTTCAGCATGGCGCGGGCCGGGGCGCGGTGGGCCCCCTGGGTGATGACCCGGCTGTGGCGGTTGAGGGGTTGTCCTGGATCCTGCATGGTCTTCCTTCGGGGAAGGCCGCCGACCTCGGGATGAAGGACCGATGTGAAAAGGCCCCGCATCGTTCGAGGTGCGGGGCCGGTTTCGGTTGGTGTTCCGAACTTAGGGGGCCCCCACCTCGCTGCTAATCATCAGCACGGCGGGTACGGCTACCAGGCTTACCAGCAGGCGGACTGCCGTCGACGAGGTCGTCGCGGAGGCCGGGGCAAGTCGGTGCGGGGCGGTCATGGGAGTCGAGTGTCGGTCGCAGCCTGAAGCGTGTCAAGGAGGAGGAAGGTTGAGGAGCGTCGGAATTCATCGCGGCGACACCGCAGCGGTGACCCGCTCCCGGACACAGGCGCCCAGGGAGCGGGTGCCGTGTGCGTGACGGGCACCCTTCAGGTCGCCGGTGCCGTGCCCATCCTGGAGCACCTGATCCACTGCCGCTTCCAGCTCAAGGGCCTCGGCGGTGAGGTTCAGGCCATGCCGGAGCAGCATGGCGGCCGACAGGATGGTGCCGATGGGATTCGCTCGGTCCTGACCCGCGATGTCGGGTGCGGAGCCATGGATGGGCTCGTAGAGACCCACGGAGCCACCCAGGCTTGCCGAGGGCAGCAGGCCCAGGGAGCCCGCCAGCACGGCGGCTTCATCGCTGAGGATGTCGCCGAACAGGTTCTCGGTGAGCACCACATCGAAATCAGTGGGCCGGGTGATGAGGGCCATGGCGAAGCTGTCCACATACGCATGCTGCACGCTCACATCCGGATACGACGGAGCCAGATCGTCAACGACCTTGCGCCAGAGCCGGGACGTCTCCAGCACGTTGGCCTTGTCCACAGACACGAGGCGCTTGCGGCGCGACTGGGCCAGCTCAAAGGCCACCTTGGCCACGCGTTCAATCTCCTCCCGCGTGTAGGGCAGCGTGTTGACAGCCGCCTGATCGGAGTATGAGCGCGGCTCACCGAAGTAGAGGCCACCCGACAGCTCGCGCACGAACATGATGTCGGTGCCTCGCACGATCTCAGGCTTGAGGGGCGAGGCATCGGCCAAGGCCGGATGCACCGTGACGGGACGAAGGTTGGCGTAGAGCCCCAGGCCCTTGCGCAACCGCAGGAGGCCGGATTCGGGGCGCTGGTCGCGGGGGTGGCGGTCCCATGCGGGGCCGCCCACTGCGCCGAGCAGGATCGCGTCGCTGCTGCGGCAGAGGTCCAGTGTGGCTTCCGGCAAGGGATCCCCGGTGGCATCCACCGCGGCGCCACCGATCAGCGCCTCGCGGAACGTGAACCGGTGGCCATAGCGCTCGGCGATGGCCTTCAGGCAGCTGACCGCCTCGGTGGTGACCTCGGGTCCCACGCCATCCCCGGGAAGCACGACAATGCGGGCGTCCACGCTCACACCCCCCAGCCGTACTGGTCGGGGTCGGCGTCCGGCCCCTCCACGGTAGATGCCGCGGGAGCAGACAGACTAGACTTCGGAGCTCGTTCGGAGGCTTCGGACTGGGGTTCGGGCATGGGGTCCGCCATCGGTCACCTCGTTTCCACGGCCACGGTGGTGGTGGCCGCACGGCGTGCGAACAGCACCTTGTTCGTCGCGTTGAGGTAGGCGCGAACGCTGGCTTCCACGATGTCGGTGCTGGCGCCCTTGCCGCCTTGGGCCACGCCGTCGAACTCCACCTGGACGAAGACCTCGCCCACGGCATCGGCACCACCGGTGATGGCATGGATGCGGAAGTCCAGCAGGCGGCCCTTCAGGCCCGTGAGCTTGTCCACGGCGGCGAACACGGCGTTGACGGGGCCATCGCCCATGGCGGTCTCGGTGACCTCGCCCTCTTCAGAGGCCAGGGTCACCAGGGCCGTGGCGAACATGGAGGTGCCCGCCGTCGCCTGCAGGGCGCGGAGCTTGAAGGTCTCGGGGATGTGCGTCAAGCCATCACGGACGATGGCCAGCAGGTCCTCGTCGAAGATCTCCTTTTTCTGATCGCTAAGCTTCGTGAAGAGCTTGTAGGCCTTGTCCAGTTCCGTGCGCCCCAAGGGGTAGCCCAGTTCCTCGAAGCGCTTCGCCAGGGCGTGGCGGCCGGAGTGCTTGCCGAGCACCAGGTGGGTCTGGCGCACGCCGACCGATTCAGGCGTCATGATCTCGTAGGTGGAGCGGTGGCTCAGCATGCCGTGCTGGTGGATGCCGCTCTCGTGGGCGAAGGCATTGCGGCCCACGATGGCCTTGTTGGGCTGCACCTCGATGCCCGTGATGTTGGCGAGCGTCTGGCTGGTGCGGTAGATGGCCTCCTGGATCACGCCCGTGGTGAAGGGCATGGCGTCGCGGCGCACGGAGAGGGCCATGACCACTTCTTCCAGCGCGGCATTGCCCGCTCGCTCACCGATGCCGTTCACGGTGCACTCCACCTGCCGCGCACCCGCGGAGATCGCCGCCAGGGAGTTGGCCACCGCCAGGCCCAAGTCGTTGTGACAGTGCACGCTGATGATCACGCCATCGATGCCCGGCACACGCTCCCGCAGGAAGGTGATGAGCTTCGAATATTCGTCGGGCACGGTGTAGCCCACGGTGTCCGGCACGTTCAAAACGGTGGCGCCGGCCTCGATGGCGACGGTGAACACCTGCACGAGGTAGTCCCATTCGCTGCGGGTCGCATCCTCGGCCGAGAACTCCACATCCGGACAGAGCGATTTGGCCAAGGAGACGCCCTCGCGGACCATCTCGATCGCCTCAGCCCGGGTCTTCTTCAGCTTGTGGGCCAGGTGGATGTCCGAGGTGGCCAGGAAGGTGTGGATGCGGGGATGGGCCGCCTCCCGGAGGGCCTCCCAGGCCCGCTCGATGTCCTTGGGAACTGTCCGGCACAGGGCGGCGATGATGGGCTTTCGACACTCCCGCGCGATGGCCTGCACCGAAGCGAAGTCGTCGTCGGAGGAGACCGGGAAGCCAGCCTCGATCACGTCGACGCCCAGGGCCTCCAGCTGGCGGGCCATCTGCAGCTTCTCATCCAGGTTCATGCTGCAACCGGGTGACTGCTCGCCGTCACGGAGGGTGGTGTCGAAGATGGTGATCCGTTGGGTACCCATGATTCGGGATGCTCCTTCATCCGGACCGGCCGGAGGGATCACCCAAAGATGGCGCCGTTCAACCTATAAATACATTTAATTTTTTTTATCATTCCATAAGTTATTCTTTTAATCCTACACTTCACGACGGAGCCGTCATGGACCTTGGGCAGCTGGAAACCTTCCTGGTGGTGGCGCGGGAGAAGAGCTTCTCGCGGGCCGCCGAGCGCCTGTACCGCACCCAGCCGGCCATCAGCCTCGCCCTCAAGCGCCTGGAGGAGGAGCTCGGCGAAACCCTGGTGGACCGCACCACCAAGGGCGGCACACTCACCGATGCCGGAGCCACGCTCCTGCCCCTGGCCCAGCGCATGCTCGACCTGCGCAAGCAGATCCTCGACACCTTCGGCTCCCTGAAGGGTCTGCAGCAGGGGCGGCTGAACATCGGCGCCAACGAGAGCGTCTCCGAATTCCTGCTTCCGAATGTCCTGCTCGCCTACCAGCAGGCGCATCCCGCCATCCGCATCCAGGCCTACCGCCAGAGCTCGGAGCGCATTCCCGCCGAGGTGCTCGAGCGGCGGCTCGACATCGGCTTTGTCTCCTACGATCCCATGCACCCCGAATTGCAGAGTGAGGTCATCCTCCGCGATCACATGGTGCTGGTGGTGCCGCCGGATCACCGGCTCGCCCGCAAGAAGGAGATCAGCCTCGAGGCCCTGGGCAAGGAGACCTTCGTCGCCCACAACGCCATCACACCCACCCGCAACGCCATCATCGATCTGTTCGCCCGTTGCGGCACCCCACTGCGCATCACCATGGAACTGGGCTCGCTGGCCACCATCCAGGAATTTGTCGCCCTGGGCGCGGGCCTGGCCATCCTCCCGCGCATGACGGTGCAGGACGGCGTGCGTCAGGGAAAGCTGGTGGAGGTGGCCGTGAAGGAACTCCAGGTCGAGAAGCTCATCCGCATCGTCACCCGCCGGGAAGAGTCCATGTCGCACGCCGCGAAGGCCTTTCTCGCGCTCATCCGCGCCACCGACTTCACCCGAACCGCCCCACCGGCCCGAAGGAAGCCCTCATGAGCCCACGCACCCTCTACGACAAGATCTGGGACGAGCACCTCGTCGCGACCCGGACCGACGGCACCAGCCTGCTCTACATCGACCGCCATCTGGTGCACGAGGTCACCAGCCCCCAGGCCTTCGAGGGCCTGCGCGAAGCCGGGCGCCCGCTGCGCCGACCCAACGCCATCCTCTCCGTGGCCGACCACAACGTGCCGACCCTCGACCGCGAGAAGGGCATCGACGACGAAACCTGCCGTCTGCAGGTCGAGGCCCTTGAAGCCAACGTGAAGGCCTATGGCGTGCCGTATCTGCCCCTGCTGGACGAGCGCCAGGGCATCGTGCACGTGGTGGGGCCTGAGCAGGGCTTCACGCTGCCGGGCACCACCATCGTCTGCGGCGACAGCCACACCAGCACCCACGGCGCCTTCGGGGCCCTGGCCTTCGGCATTGGCACAAGTGAAGTCGAGCACGTGATGGCCACCCAGACGCTGCCTCAGCGCAAGTCGAAGAACCTGCGGGTGCGCTTCGAAGGCAGCCTCCCAGCGGGCCTCGGCGCCAAGGACCTGGCCCTCGCCCTCATCGGAAAGATCGGCACCGCCGGCGGCACCGGCCACGTCATGGAGTTCACCGGCGCCGCGGTGCGGGCCCTCTCCATGGAAGGCCGCATGACCCTCTGCAACATGAGCATCGAAGGCGGCGCGCGCTCCGGCCTCGTGGCGCCCGATGACACCACCTTCGCCTACCTGAAGGGCCGTCCCCTGGCGCCCAAGGATGCCCTCTGGGACACCGCCCTGGCCCACTGGCGCACGCTCCACTCCGATGACACCGCCGCCTTCGACACCGAAGTGGTGCTGGATGTTTCCAACCTCGCACCACAGGTCACCTGGGGCACCAGCCCCCAGTGGGTGACGGACATCGGCGGTCGTGTTCCCGATCCAGCGGCGGCGGCCACGGCCGAAGACCGCGAGGCCATCCTCCGGGCCCTGGCCTACATGGGACTGGAGCCGGGCACACCGATCGCCGAGATCCCCCTGCAGGCCGTGTTCATCGGCTCCTGCACCAATGGCCGCATCGAGGACCTGCGCGAGGCGGCCCAGGTGGCCCGCGGTCGCAAGGTCGCCGTCGGCGTCCGCGCCCTGGTGGTGCCGGGCTCAGGTCTGGTGAAGCGCCAGGCTGAAGAAGAAGGCCTGGATCGCATCTTCCTCGAAGCCGGCTTCGAGTGGCGTCAGCCCGGATGCAGCATGTGCCTCGGTATGAACGACGACCGCCTGGCCGAAGGCATCCGCTGCGCCAGCACCAGCAACCGCAACTTCGAAGGCCGCCAGGGCCGCGGCAGCCGCACGCACCTGGTGAGCCCCGGCATGGCCGCCGCTGCAGCGGTCACGGGTCACTTCACCGATGTCCGCCGCCTGATGGGAGCCTGAGATGGAACCATTCGTCACCCTCACCGGCACCGCCGCGCCCCTGCTCCGCGCCAACATCGACACGGATCTGATCATCCCCAAGCAGTTCCTGAAGACGCTGGTGCGCTCGGGCCTGGGCCGGAACCTCTTCCACGAGATCCGCTACGACGCGAACGGCCAGGAACGCCCCGACTTCATCCTCAACCAGCCACGCTACCGGAAGGCCGTCATCCTGCTCGCCGGGCCGAATTTCGGCTGCGGCTCCAGCCGGGAGCACGCGCCATGGGCCCTGAAGGATTTCGGCATCCGCGCGATCATCGCGCCGAGCTTTGCCGACATCTTCTTCACCAACTGCTTCGCCAATGGTCTGCTGCCGCTGACGCTTCCCATCGACGCCATTGAAGCCCTCGCTGCAGTGGACGGACCCCTCACCGTGGACCTGCCTGCCCAGCAGGTGCGCGGCGGCGGGCACTCCTTCGCCTTTGAGTTGGAGCCCGCTCGGAAGGCCGTGCTGCTGGAGGGGCTGGACGAGATCAAGCGCACCGAGGCCAACCTTGCGGACATCGCCGCCTACGAGGCCCGGCGTCGCCACGAGGCCCCCTGGCTGGACATCCACGTGTCGTAAGGCCGGATCCACGCGCTACCCTGGGTGATTCACCCAGGACCGCACCCATGAAATCCATGACCGCCTTCGCCGAGATTGTCCGTCCCCTGGAGGCCGGACAGCTTCGCCTCAGCCTGCGCAGCGTCAACTCGAAGGCCCTGGACCTCAGCCTGCGCCTGCCCCCCGCCCTCTTCCCGCTGGAAGCGGGCATCCGGGCCCGCGTCCGCGAGGCTGCCCAGCGCGGCAAGCTCGACCTCACGATCGAAGTTCAGGACGAGCCCTCCCTCGAACCGCGCATGAACCGCGCCCTGCTGCGGGCGGTGGCCAAGGGCTGGCAGGAGGATGCGGAGTGGCTCAACCTGCCACCCCTCACGGCCGAAGCGTTCTTCCGACTGCCCGGAGCATTTCAGTCACCCGCGTCCGACCTGGGCGAGCGGATGGAGGCGCCCGTGCACGAGGCCCTCAAGGCGTTGCTGGAGAGCTGGAATGGCGGGCGTACCAAGGAGGCGGACCGCCTCCGGCCCTTCTTCGAGGATGGCCTCGCCCGGCTCAAGGCCCTGCGCGAAAAACTCAAGCAGGAAGCGGAAGCCCAGGCAGCTGAGCTGCCGAGACTCTACCGGCAGCGCATCGAACAGCTGCTCGAGGACGCACGCCTCACCGGCCAGTTGCCCACCGAGCGCCTGCTGGCGGAAGCCGGTGTGCTCGCTGAGCGCCAGGATGTGCGGGAGGAGCTCATCCGACTGTCGGCCCACCTGGACGATTTCTCCGAGCGCCTCGTGAAGGGGCGCCTCGAAGGCAAGGCCGTGGATGTGTGGTGCCAGGAGGTGCTGCGCGAGCTGAACACCACCGGCAGCAAGTGCAAGCGCATCGAGATGACCCGCGCGGTCATGGAAGCCAAGGGCGTCCTCGACCAGATCCGCGAGCAGTCCGCCAACCTGGAATAGCTCAGAGGCCCAGGGGATCGAAGGGCAGATCCATCGCGCCCTTCCACGCACCGAAGAGCCGCGTGCGCGTCCAGTCCTCGCGGTCGGGGCGCAGGCGCCGCAGGCGGCGGGAGAGGAACCACACGCTGCCGTCCTTCATGCGGATCTCGTCGTAGGGGGCCAGGCGCACCTTCGCCATGTCCTCCGGTGCGATCTGGCCCGGGAACACGGCCCAGGCCCAGCGGCCCGAGGCCAGCCCCTGCGCCCAGGCGTGGCTCTCGAGGGCGGCTGGATCGGTCACCACGGTCAACTCGGCGATGCCGGTCTTTCCCGGGGTGAACGCCTCGAAGCGGCTCAGGGTGTTCCCCCGACGTACGAAGGGACCGCTGCCTGGAATGCGCCAGGCCAGGCTGAGCGTGGGCAAGTCGTCGCGCCGCGTCTTGAAGCGGAACTCCAAATTCGTCGCATCGATCGCGCGGAGTTCCCCACCTAGCCGGGCGACCTCTGGGCCCAGGACCTTCTGGACCTGCGCTGCCTCCAGGGTACTGCCGTCCTGCATGCGCCAGCCGGGGCGGAGCACCACACGCCACCGCCGCCCGTGCCGGGAGGTCTGGAGGCCCACCGCCAATTGCTCCGTCCAACCACCTGCTGAGGTCTTCTCGAGGAGTGTCAGTGCCGACTGGTGCGAAAGGAACGCCTCAACCCCGGGCCCGGCAGGCATCACCGCTTCCAGACGGGCGGTCTCCTCGCCGTATTCGGGGCTGGCTGGAACGAACAGCCCCTTGCCTTCCGCCAGTGGCACGGGGATCAGCGTGTCCTGCCAGGTCATAAATCCGCCCAGACCAAGGAGGGCCACAAGGACTGCACCGGCAAGGACAAGACTCGGCTTCATGGTCAGGCACTCCGCAACAAGTGGGTCACCGGTTCGATGCGGCGCAGGGCTTCCTCGATGTCCGCCAGGGAAAGATCCCGGTGGGCGATGAACCGGATGGCCGAGCCCACGGGCAACGTTCTCACGCCCACCTGCTCCAGCCCGGCGAGGGCCGCCTGTGCATTCAGAACGGGGACCAGGAGGATGTTCGTTTCCGGCGCGGGGGCGGGAACGCCAAAGCCACGCAGGCCCTCGGCGAGGCGTCGGATCTTGGCATGGTCCTCCTCGATCCGCGGTAGGTAGTCCAGGGCCAGCAGCCCGGCGGCGGCCACCACGCCACCTTGACGCACGCCGCCTCCCAGCATCTTCCGCAGGCGCCGGGCGTCCGTGATGGCCGAGGTCGAACCCGCCAGCAGCGAGCCCATGGGTGCGCCCAGGCCCTTGCTCAGGCAGACCTGCACGGTGTCGACGCCTTCAGCCAGGGCCGCGGGAGGCAGGCCGGTGGCCGCCGCCGCGTGCCAGAGGCGGGCGCCATCCAGGTGCACCGCCAAACCGGCGGCCTTGGCCGCCGCCACCAGCGCCCAATGCTCGGCCTGCGGCGTGACCGTGCCGCCGGCGAAGTTGTGCGTGTTCTCCAGGCAGAGCAGTCGCGTGCGCAGCGTGTAGTAGGGGCCAGGCGAGCCTGCGGCCCTGGTCACCTGGGCGGATGTGATGCGGCCGGGGCCACCATCCCACGCCAGCGCCTCGGGCATGCCCCCGGCCAGCCAGGCACCCGTGCCCAGTTCCGAACCCAGCACGTGCGCCTGCGCCGGGGCCAGGAAACGGTCGCCCCGGGTGAGGTGGAGCATCAGGGCGATGAGGTTGCCCATGCAGCCCGACGGCACCCAGAGGGCAGCCTCCATGCCCAGCAGGTCCGCCACCCGGTCTTCCAGCGTCGCCATGGTGGGGTCGCGCTCCAGCACATCGTCCCCCACCTCCGCTGCGGCCATGGCGGCGCGCATCTCCGGCGTGGGCAAGGTGACGGTGTCAGAACGGAGGTCGATGGGTCGCATGCAGAGATTCAATCATGGGTGGACCTTTGGGGTTGACAAAACTAGTTTGCAATACAAACCTATCTCATGGCCAAACCTGGAACCGACCCCAAAGCCATCCTCGACCTCGACCGCCTCGTCCACGAACCGGCCCGCCTGGCCATCCTCACGGTGCTGGCTTCGGCCGAAGAAGTAGCTTTCCTCTTCCTGCAGCGCATCACCGGGATGAGCAAGGGCAATCTCTCAAGCCACACGCAGAAACTCGAAGCGGCCGGCTACCTCGACACGGTGAAGGCGTTTCAGGGGCGGATCCCGGTGACGAGTTTCCGCATCACTGAGGACGGGCGCACCGCCCTCCGCCTTTACCACCAGCAACTCCGCGCCCTGCTGCCGAAGGAAGGGAAGTCATGATCCCGTCGACCTCTGAAGTTCCCGATCTCGAAGCGCTGGGGACCCTGACCCGCGAATACGCCGCCTTCCAGTCGCGCAAGAGTGGCCTGGCCACAGCGCTGGGCGGGTTCCTGGCCGTCATCCTCGTCATCGCTGCGCTGAGCCCCAACTTCATGGGGCTGCAGGTCATGAATCGCCTGCTCATCGAGTACCTCGTCTGGGTTCCCTTGCTATGGCTGGGGCTCAAAGAGTTGATGGGCCGCGCGCTCTACCACGGGCTCGGCACTGTGAAGGCGTCTCCCGATGGTGCCTACGAGCGGCGGCGTTGGTTCTGGATCCTGGGCATGACCCTCTTCCTCCTGGCGATGGCGCTGACGGCCTTGTACGCCTTCGCCTCGGGGCACCTGCAGGCGAACCATCCCAAGGCCGCACTCTGCCCGCCGCCCATGTGGATCCTCGTCATGCCGTTCCTCTATGTGCTGCCCATGCCCTGGCTCATCCGAGGCATCGAAGAGGCACGCGTCTACGCGGTCCTGATGGCCCAGAGCCTCCTCTGGCTCATCCCCTTCTTCCTGTTCAGCTTCGGCCCGCCGAATCCGCCGCTGCATTCCGGTTGGGGACTCTTCGGCGATGTCACCGGCATCGGCATGGTGGTGCTCATCGAACTCGTCCAGATCTGGGGTGCCCTGGCCATGGTGCGGGGCTGGAAGGAACATCGGAAGTATCTGGCACTCCTGCGCTCGCTCCCACAGGAAGCCTGAGGGCTCTGGCACACTGTTCCTTTGTGCCGGAGCCTGAATGAACCTGCTACACGCCA
>Ga0265327_10002564_pt1 | contig 18838 bp, 20 predicted proteins | sample 41621metaG_FD_202089 | JGI IMG/M metagenome (GOLD analysis project Ga0265327, IMG submission 202089) | Rhizosphere microbial communities from Carex aquatilis grown in University of Washington, Seatle, WA, United States - 4-16-21 metaG | ecosystem: Host-associated > Plants > Roots > Rhizosphere...
CGTTTGCGGCGAAATTCCTCGCCAGCCGTTGAAACATTAACGCCATGGTGATGCCCCTCATGATTGGAAAACGAGGGGCATCCAGGCGCCGCGAGGGCTGATGCCCCTCGCGGGTTGATGTAAACAAGCCCGGACGAATCCGGGGCGGTTCAGCCAAAGATGGCTGCGTATTCATTGGGCGAATGGGCCTTGAGCCAGGCCACCGCCTTGGTAGCCAGGGTATCGCCTTCGGCGACCCTGACCCGGACAAAATCCCAGGCTTCCCCATCGTCGGCGAAAACGCCTTCGTCGAGGACGGCCTGAAGCTCGTAAGGCCGATGGCCGTAGGGCTTGCCATTCACAAGCTGCGCTTCCGTCTCAGGCTCGCGCCCGACGATGGAAAAGATCGACCAGCCTTGGGCTATCGACTCCTGTGCATCTTGGTCTGTCCACTCGGGGCCAGTGTCCATGACGCTGTTTTCTATTGAACTCATCAGCGGAACCTCGCAAAGAGGGAGGGGCATCAGCTTTCCCGCAGGGGCTGACGCCCCTCACGGGTTAATGGTTTCCTCCGGCTTCAGGCCGCTTTCAGCTTGCGCATTTCCTCGGCCAGCACCCAAAGCCCCCGGTTCAATTGGACGTTCTGGTCGATGCCTTGGACAGGCCGGGTTGTGACCCTGCGGCCCTTGGCATTGCGACCTCGTAGCCCGCCCCGCACTAGGTTCTCCTGGACGACGTTCAGCGTGGTCCAGAGGTTTCCGGCGTCGTCCTCACGCCGATGCAGGCGCAGCACCTGATCTTCGGTGACCGGCACTTCCTTGCCTTCCTCGTAACGCATCGCCAAAGCGGCGCGGGCGAAGGCTGTTTGCTCGCCGGGCTTGAGTTCCAAGGCTTTCATATCGCCCTTGGAAGCGTCCACCCGGTCGAAATCCTTCAAGATGGTGTACGCGCCTTCGATCACTTGGCCCACCACGTCGCCACGGTGCTTGACCCGCAGGTCTTCAACCGTGTCGCCGCAGATCAGCCCGTTGTGGCAGACGAAGCGGTAAACGCCGCCGAGCATCTGGTAGGAACTCGACCCATCGTGGGAGTTGACGAGGATCACCTCGTTGGCCTCCGCGCCATTGATCCGGCTTTCGTGGCGCAGCCGGATCATGTGTTTGGTGAAATCCAAGCGGTCTTCGTTGCGCACCCCAGCCTGCACGACCATGAAGGGCTGGAAGCCCTCTTTGCGCAGTGCCGTCAGCACGTCGATGGTCGGAATCAGGGTGTAGCGCTCCGATCGCGACCCGTGCGGGTTGGCCGCAAAGATCGAAGGGGCCGCCCGGCGGATTTCGTCGTCGGTCAACGGCGCGTTGGCCTTGGCGAAGCCGCTCAGTTTTTTGAATCGTGTCGCCAATTGGTTCTGGCTCATGGTGGTTGTCTCCTGTCGGATAGTGAAATGATCCTCGCGGAGAAACCATGCCCTGACGGGGAAGGTCTCCCCGAAAGGCTAAGTGAAAAAACGCCTGCCCATCCTGGTCGGATGGCCGCCGAAAACGCAGGCTTACGGCGGAAAATCAGGATTGGAGGCCAATCCCTGAAATCAGATACTCATCGCTTCAAGTCACGGGATGCTCCGCTTGAAGTGGTATCGACGGACAATCCCCTCGAACAAATCGGGGGCTTCCGGCAACAGCCTGCCAAGCGGTATCCCGGCAGCCGCCAAGCGCAGCACGTTGACAACATGCTCGAAGGTGGCCGGATCGAGCATCCCCACCCATTGCAGATGGGGGACGGCGCGGTCTTCGTCCCAGATGGCAACCAAAATGCTGGCAACCACCCGGGATTTGGAATCCTTGGTCTTGGTGACAAACTCCGTCAATATCCGCAGCGATTCGACTAGCCGGCCATCCACCTGTAGGCGGGTAGGCAGGTTTTCCGTATCGCAACCGCATTCATTGACGATGCGGTTGGCTTGGCCGCAACAACCGCAGGGGTAAATCAAGCCGGATACCGGCTGATGTAGGTTCATGGCGCTTCTCCGATGAAAAAAACGGCGAAGCTTGCCCCTAGGGGAAAAGCTTCCCCGTCGGGTGGATGGAACAAGGAACCGTCGGTTCCGCAGTGAAAAGGCGGGATGCCCATGACGCCTACGGGATGCCAGCGGCATCCGCCGTCGGACGTGTAGGCACACGACGGCTAAGGGTGCGGCTGAGAACGCAGTCGCCACGTTATTGCTCGGAGACTTCTTTAATCCGCCCCGACCGGGACGGCTTAAAGAAGCCCCCCAATCACTGGGGGGTGCCGCCTGGGGCGAATATCAATACTCGCCGGGCAACAGCAAAACATCATCCGTCAGGTAAAACTTCCAGACGCCGGACTGAAGATCCGTGTACTCGATCTTCTTTTCCTTCAACACCCGGCCATTGCCATCTTCCACCTGGACGGTGGCTTTTTTGTCCTTGGAGGTCAGCTTGATCAACATGAACGCCTCCTGCCGTTGCAGTTGAAAATATTCCGTCGCCACAACGTCGAGGAACCAATAGGCACCCTGTTCGCCGCCTTGTTCGGCAAAAAACTGGACGCCTTCCGTGTAGAGCATGTTCTTGACGAGCCAATGCGGAAACCATTCTTGGGTTCCGTAGAATTGCGCCAAGCCATCCTCAAGCTGCTCCGCCGTCAACCGTCCGGGAATTCCCGGATTCTCATCGGTTGACGACGACGTTACCGTGGGCAACGGATCGGCTTCCCGTGCGGCTTGAGGCTCACCCGCTTCGAGGGTCAAGCGCCCTTGCCGGATCAACTCGCTGACCGTGGCTTCGTAGTCCTCCACGCCCAGATCCAACTCAATCGCGTTGACCTGGAAGCCTGGATGCATCCGCAGCCAGCCGCAGGACAATGCAACCGAAATCAAGGCCTGCCGCCAGTGGTCGAGCAAAGGCAGATGGGATACCGTCTTGAACAGCGCCCAGACCTTTTCATCCTCAAGTGCGCTGCCGCATTGCCCATCGGACACGTCTTCGCCGGTCAGCAACAAAGCCCGCCGGCTGGCATAATCGGGTTCCACGGCCTTGCGGTCATAGAGCCACAACTGCACCACCGCGCCGAACAAATTGTCGGCAGGCATCCTGCCGGTCAGCTTGTCGAGCCGGTTCGGATCGCCGATGGACACGTTCAGCCCGTTGCGCGGGTTGTCGCACGGGTTGAAGTCCAGCGCGGCCAGCCCGCCTTCCGAGGACGACAAGGTAAGCCGCGCCAGCAATTCCTGGATCGTCGTGTCGCGCCCCCAGAAGGAGGCGAAGATCAACTGGCCCGACTGCCGGTCTTGGACGAAGGCGTCGGCGTAAAGGCCGAACACATCCGCCACCCGAAAAAGTTTTACTGTCTCTATCTGCATGGGGTTTCTCCTCAGGTTAAAGTCCGGAGAACCCCCTCGTCCGGGGAATTTCCCCGGATGGGTTGAATGAAACTATTTCAGGCCAAAATCACGAGGCCTATGGCGCAACGCGCCATTGTCTATGCCGCCGCCCGCCGATTTGGCGACGGCGGGAAAGCCGCAGGGCCGCACTCGTTGAGAACATCCAGCCAGTCAACGCCTTTACCATCCCGAAGCATCGCCTCGGGCGGAATCAGCAGATCGGTTGAAATACCCCTCTCAGCGAGACGCTCCGCCAGTTTATGCGCCGCCTCCTCGCCTACGCCCTTGCGGTCAAGGTCACACCAGATCCGCACGTTTTCGGTTCTAGGCGGTGGCTCAAAGCCAGCCAACAGCGTGGCACTAACTGCGCTCCACACCGCAAGCCCGGTTGCCTGGCGCACGGCCAAGGCGGTTTCGATGCCTTCGGCCAAGTCGATGACCGGCCCGGCAGTTCCCATACGGATGGCACCGCCCAATACCGGTTGATCCGATGGCACCGGCATCATCCGCTTCGGGTTTTCCACCGGCGCTTTCCTGCCCGCTTGGGTCAGGTAAGTACGGTGAAGCGTCACCGGCTTGCCTTGCGCGTCGGATACCTGAGCCAACATGACCGGGAACGTGCCGCCGTAGTGGCCGTCTTCGTCATGGTGGCGCAAGCCCGGATGGAAGCGGATGGCTTCCACGCCTTGCAAAACGCCTAGTCCCAAACCGCGATGGGCCAGATAGTCCCGCAGCGGTTGCGACAGGGCATCCTGCCACTGCTTGGATTGCGCCCAGGTTTCATCAAGCCGCCGATGGATTTGGGCGTCATCGGAGGCGGGCTTGCGTGGCGCGGCCTTAACCGGCAACGCCGGATTTGGCAAAGCCACACCGCCGAGGACGGCATCCACCGCCTCCAGCGCCTGCGGAAAACGCCAGCCCTTGAGCCACTGCAACAGACTGAAACCGTCGGGAAACGCGCCGCAGGTGTTGCAGATTCCACCGCCGGACGTTTCCACGTCCTTGAACAGGCGGAAGCCGTCGCGGCCGCCATGCACCGGGCAACTGACATGCCTGCCGGGCTTTACCAGCGCCGCATCCAATTCGGGTGCCAATGCTTGCAGCACCGGCACCCAGCGACCCCGCACCGCCTCGCGGACGGGGCCTGATTCGAGCTTGCGGGCATTCATGGTTTCCTCCTGTGGACATGGTTTTCAACATTCAAACGCGGGCGTCTTCATGAAGCGGCAAACACCGCATCAAGGTCGATGGCCGCCGGGGTCGCATTCCAGCAACCCACCACGGCATCCACGCAGGTGCCGTCGCCTTGAGGAACCGAAGACAATTCATCGTCACCGGCACCTTCAATGTCGTAGTCGATGACCGCCACCGCCAGATCAACGGCGTTGTCGGAAACCACCGCGTGGACGATTCCGCCCTCCAGCACGACGGCCAGGCGCGGAGGCTTGGCGGACTGCAACGCCCGCCGGGCATCGCGGATGAAGGTCATCAACAAGATATGGCTGTCCAGCCAATCCGTTTCGTCGTCGATTTCCTTGGCAGCTAGGCTTCCGTCGTCATCGGCGTCGCGTTCGTCGAAATCCCACATTTTCAACTGCGCCAGTCTTTCGACGATGCGGCGCAGTGGGACATCGGCCACCACGGGCAGTGGGGCTTCATCGCTTGGGCGCGCCGAATCCGCTTCCGCCAACGTCCTAGCTTTGGGGCCGGTGGCGCGGGCGGATGGCGTCGCAGGATCGTCCAGCAAAGCCAAGGCTTGCCGGGCAATCGAATGCACTGAATCCAGTTCTTCCCAAGATACGGAGCCGCCGCCCTCTTCGCCGGTCGCATAGGCGGCAACCAACGCCCGGCAGGCTTCCAACGCCTTCTGCTGGGCCTGTAGAACCTTCACGGAAGGATCTTGCTGGCTAAACGCCTCGACCGCCTGGACTTCCCAGTCCAAGCCGTCGCCGTTCTCCTCAAAATCGTCGTACAACAGCGGCATGGCCGGGGTGTCGTCCCAGATCAAACCGTTGTCAAACGCTTGTTGGGCGAAGCGCAGCGCCGCCTCTCCGTTGTCGGCCTCAACCCCGACCGTGACTCGGTGTAGATAGCCGAGGGTATAAGTGATTTCGTGCTTGTTGCTCATGGCGTTTCTCCGCATGGAATAAAAAAAACGGAGAAACGCAGACCCGGCGCGGGGATGCGATTCCCCGCTGGGTGTGGTGAAAAGACGGGATCGGCGATCCCTGATTGAAAAAGGCCTTGGGGCCTTAAGACGCCTACGGGATTCCTAGTGGAATCCGCCGCCGGCAGCGTAGGCACACGGCGGCAAAGAGTGCGGCTGGAAACGCAGCCGCCACGCTTGAAAATTCGGTTGCCGGGCGCAAGGCAATGCCTTGCGCCAGGACTTTCACGCCCGAACCCACAGTTGGCCGGACGCTTGGAACGTGTACCCCAGCGCCTTCATCCGCTCTTTTTGCTGGCGGAACAAGGCCCGGCTGACCGATGTGTCCAGCCTCACGGTGTCGCCCAGCGGCCACAAGGCACCGAACAAATGAGCGTCGGCCTCGTCGTCGCAGGCATCTCCCGTGGGGGGGAATATCTCGTTTTGGGCAGGCTGCCCGTCTTCGCCGTCGGCAGGCTGTCCATCGTTTGGAGGTTTCGCCACCCCCGGCTTGTTGCGCCTGGATGTCGCTTTGGTTTTGGATTGGGGCGTCTCTTCCCCGGCTTCCGGGCCAATCAGAGCAGATTCCGCCGATACTGCGGATTCCGCTTGCCCGCCGGGTAGGTCGTCAATCGCCGCCAGGGCCAATGAGGCCAAAGTGGCGCGGATTTCGATCACCATGCGGCCTCCAGCCACATAGCTGGCCGGGAAGATTTCGGCAATGCCGAACTCGCCTTGGTAATGGCCTTCGCCGTATTGGCCGAGGAACTCGTCCCGCAGGACGAACTCGCCGATGTCGGTGACCAGCCGGCCGACCGAGAAGTCGCCGTTGCGGCCGCGGACCGAACGTATGTGTAAATTTCCTGGGAGCTTGATCATGGGGTTGCCTCTTGCTGAAAACGCAAGGCACTTCCCATGACCGGGCAAGTGCCCTGTCAGGGTTGTGGGGTGTCTGGGGACGCTTAAATCCCCAGACGATTTGGAAAACGCGGCGGGCTTTCACTTACCACCGCTGAATTAGAACCGCTGTCATGTCATTGGAGCGGTTTTGGACGTCTGCCCGCGACCATCCGAAGATTACGTTGATCGACGGAAGATAGATTATCGCGTCCAGGGAAGCGCAGACACGCCTGGAAGGCCTAGGCAAAGGGTCCGGCTGAATCGCAGTCGCCACGAGTGAAGATCAAAGTTTACAACATTTGCCTGACAAATTGGATTGAAGAATTTGGGTCAGCCGCAGGATGCCTGCCGAGGAACCTTACGGTTCCTGGCAGGCGGCGGATGGAGCCAACGGTCAGGCTGCTTCGGACAAGGCGGTGCCTTGCCTGTCGTCGGCGGGCTGGCCGTCTTTCGGAGCCGTGTAGACCGTCTTGCCGTCAACCTTGGCCCAGGCGATGCGTAGCAGCCGGGCTTTCAGGCTGACGCCGGTTTGTCCGGCCTTCGGGCCTTTCTCGTAAACAAAGGTTTCCGGGGCCAGGTCGCCCAATTTGAAGCCGACCAAAACCGATTTGCCGGCTTCGGTTTCTGGCATCAGATCCCGGACCACCTTCTGCGCCTCCTGCCCGGAAACGCGCACGTCGAACCAAGTCTTTTCAACCGAATCCGACGCGCCGTGCAAGGCCGCGATGCTCGCGGCCAAAAACGGCTTGCCGCGCGGAACCTTGACCTCCCGGACACGGTTCAGATAGCCCAGGCCGGTCACATGCAGGTCGAAGTAAGAGGATGGGGTATTTGCGTTGTCGCTCATGGTGTTTCTCCGGTTTGAATGAAAAAAAACGGGGAAACGCAACCCCCGGCGGGGCTGTGTTTCCCCGTCGGGTGTGGTGAAAAAAAGGGATCGGCGATCCCGAAATGGAAAGGCCTTGCGGCCTGTGACGCCTACAGGATTCCCGGAGGAATCCGCCGCCGGAAGCGTAGGCACACGGCGGCAAAGGGTACGGCTGAAAACGCAGCCGCCACGCTTGGAAATCAGGCGAGCGTCAGGCCGAGTACCAACAACGTCAAGACGGTCGAGCCGATGATATTGGTTTGCAGAGTCATCCAGTCGATGCGGCCTTGCCGCCACGAGCCGTACTGGGCCAGCGCCACCCAGGCCGTCCACAGCAACATCGCCACCGACAGCGCCGACAGCACCAAGTCTTTCGACTGGCCCACATCCACCCCCGCTCCGGCAAGAAAAGCGTCCTCGGCGGAAGGATACTGGTAATTTGCGCTCGGCAGCAAAGGCGGAGCCGCGCCCGACGGCGTGTTGATGTCGGTTATGGCCACTGGGCTGGAACCGCCAGCGCCGTCGATCTTGGCCGCGAAGTCGCAGAAGTTGTTGCCGTTGCCGTCCGATCCGGCGCTGGTCGCGCAAGTCCCCGCCTTAATCGTCTTGGCGCAATTACCCGGCCCGATCTGGATGCACGACAACACCATCGCCCCGGTCACCGGCTTCCCGCCAAAACTACCCATTCCCATCAAACCCTGAACGGTCGAGTTATTGGCATTGGCGTTGGTGAGCTTCGCCCACACATCGACCTGCTGTTGCAGCGGCATGTTGGCGTATTCCTCCGAGGTACAGTCGCAATACTTCGCCAAGCCGCCTTTGTTCACCTGCAACACGCCTGTGCAGCAGGTTCCGTTATAAACACCCAGATTGCCACCCGATTCGACGTTGATCGCCAACTTGCCAATATCGGCGGCATAAGCCTTGAGGCTGGGACTCAACGGGGAATTACCGATGGCGGCGGCAATCTGTGCGGCAGTCACCACCACTTTCGGCCCCAACTGTTGGGCCGAAGCCTGGGCCGCTAAAAACAGCGCCAACATCAGTAATAGGTAACGGAACAGTCCAATCACAGGGGCGGAACCTTCAACTGTTTGGCGCACTCGGGCAGGGATCGGTTATCGCGGATCGCAATCAGCTCGACCACGCCTGCTTGTCGGTCATACCGCGTCAGCGATGCGTTGGCGAGAGGATCGGGGCCACCCGGCGGATTGCCGTAGCTAATATCCAGGAAACACGCCTCTGGATAATCCACATTCTTGGGTTCTCCGCCCCGTGTCACAGTCACGCGGACGGGACAGGTGGAGTGAATCTGGGTGCTGGCGGAATCATTTGGGCCATCCTGGCAATACTTGGCCGTGTTCAACAGGCTGACGATTACCGTCAGTTCGCCATCGTGGTACACCGAATACAGCGCTTCGGCAGGCGCATGTCCGTTTTTGATGAGCTGTCCGTTGCCGTCCTGCCGGTACTTATCGTCATTCTCGGCAATTTCGTTCGCCCATATTTTCAGCAGGAAATCGGGAAGCTGGAGAGTTCTGGTCTTGGACAGTGATCGAGGCGCGGTGACGGTCATCCGATCCCATGACTTCCATGCCGGTGGCGTTCCAAGATTGCTTTGCATGAGTTCGTCCGCCCCAGCCTGGACAGGAATAAGCGCAAAACTCGACAAGAAATAAAACAGGGCCAATGGCCGTATTAAGGAAAATCGTTTAAGCATGTTAATACCTTTCTATCAGGTTTGATGATCGTGTTTTTGGCTCGGAACAAAACGAGTCCCCTGCCCTCTTTGGCATTTCATCGCGCAGCGGACAAATCGACCCCGACGAACCGCGCCCGGTTTTCCGTTCCGGTTTTTATCTGCACGGCCAAGCTGCGCCTAGGGGTAACGTATTGAAGGATCTTCGGGTCGATCTTGAGTTTGCGCACCGCGCCATCCCAATACATCTCGTCGATACCCAGCAGCATCTTGGTCGCCACATTGCCGAGGAAATCCTCGCTAAAATGCGTAGGGGATTGGCTGGCACACACCAGTCCCAAACCAAACTTCCTCGCTTCCTTGGCGATGACATTCAACGGGTTCTCCGGCTCGTCGGTGAAAAACAAATGCGCCTCGTCCAATACGACCACTTCCGATACCAAATCCTGTACCCCGCGTAGTGCCGCCTGGCGGAATATCTGTTCAAGCCGGAAGTACACGAACAGCTTTTTCTCGTCCGATGCGAGCGAGCGGATGTCATAACGCCACACCGGAGCCTTGGCGTCGAACGGCGGTTCGTCCGGTCGGAAGATGCCGATGGCATTCAGGCTTTCCAACCGCTCCACCACGCTGCGCAATACGTCTTTTGAATCGTAGCGGATCATGTCGTCCAACTCGCGTCCGGTGGCTATGCCTTGGATCGCGGCGGCGTAAGCCGCTATCGCCGCTTCTTTCAGTTTGTCCAATTCTGGATCGGTTGGAGGATTATCGGCTTGGGCATTCCCCAAGGTTTGCCGTATTTGCCCCATCGCCTTGTTCCTAGCGTAAATCGACCTCGCCTTCGTGTTGACTTGTTCCAATGCGGCCACCGCCTTGGCATCGGCTCCGAGATATAGCGCCCTGAGTTTGGCGGCGGAGAAACGGGCCGCATCCAGCAGAGTCGGATATTTCTTCGGGTATTTCCGCGCCATCCCGTCATCCAGCCGCCAGCTATCTGGCTTGTCCTCGTAGAATCCATTGGCGGCGTAGAGGTCGGTCAGCAAGGCGCGTAATACCGCTTCTTGCCGGGTTCCCAATTGCCGGGAAGTCCGGTTCAGCGCCGCAATGAAGGACTGAATCTGTCGGCGAACGCCGCCGCCATCACGATCTGGACTGACGGCTAATGGATTATGGCCATAGGCCGTGGCCTCGGAAAACTTCACCGAAGACGCACCGGCCAAATCAATGTCGCCGTGGACATCCAACACATGAATGCGCACCGGGCCATCGGCGGTTTTCGCCATCGCCTGGATCATCCGCCGCAGATTCCAAGTCTTGCCGGCCCCGGACGCACCCATCACCAGCATGTGCGGGTTGATCGCCGTGTGGCTGTCCCAGACAACCGGGACATCCCGGTTCTCGGTGCGCTTCAAATAAGCGTTGGAACCCAGCAGGACACGCATCTCGTTCGCCTTGTGGTCAAATCAAATGGCAGACTGGATTATCCTGCCGCAGGGATACACTATCCAGCGAAAACCTTGTCAGCCCTTGGCAAGGGTTTTCGCTATCCATCGAATCGGTTTTGTTGGTTGACAATTTCTAGCGCCCCAGATAAACCGCCGTGACTTCTTCGCGGTTGTGGCCCATTTCCTGGCTGATGACGAGCCTGGCGGCAAGGTCGGCTTCCCGCTGTGCGGGCGTCAGTTCCCCGCGCCTTGGGCCTCCGGCATGGGGCGCTTTCCATCCGGTCAATTCAAAATAGCGTTCCTGTGCATACCCGTGTCGCAGACCGTGGGCTTTCCGGTCGCCTTCGGCGATACCGGCTTTCTTGGTTTCCCGCTCATAGAGGTTCTTCTGGAAGACATAAGAACGCCCCGCCGGAATCAACGAACCATTTCCGGCAAGCTGGCGGACGCGCTCCAGCAATTCCCTTTGCGCTTCGTTTCTGATCGGTATATCGCGTGGCCTGCCGCCTTTCGTCCAAGACGGCTTCAAATGGATATGGTTGTCACGAACCGCATACGCCGGTTGGAATTTCATGGCCTCCTCGCGGCGCAATCCGAATAGCGCCTGCATCTCCAAACTCAAGCGCAAATGGGCATCTTTGATTTGCGCCAGTTTTTCCGGGTCTAGGCTGATTTGTTTTCCTTCTGGTTTCACATAAACCCGGTTCTCAATACCCAGTTTCTGATTGTCATTGGGGATGAGTGATGGCCTGCCGATCTTCTCCGCCCACCACCGCAAATGCGACAGGCGGTTCTTCAAGGTTCCCGTGGATAATCCTTCTGCCTGCCAGCGCTTTACCAAGGCTTCGACATGCTTAGGCTTCAGGGAAATGGCCTTCATGTTTCGATAGCCCATTTCCTTCAATTGGCGGGCCATCAGATCCAGCACTTGGTGACGCGCCGCCTGTGTTCCGATGGAATCCTCACGGTGTTGGTTGGTCAGCTTTTTCAATTCCCATTGCAGATCGTCCATACAGTCTCAAACTCATAAGGAATAATAATTCGGGATAGTCCAGTGGTTCGTTCGCGGATTTGTCGCAGGGTAAGTGTTAATGCCGACTCGATGGAATCGAGACCCCCGAAGGGAAAAGGCGTGCTGTCAATCCGAATAACAGGCCCGCAACTGCGGTTCGGCGTGTTCTGCTGTTGCAAACAATCGTCGAAGCGTCGTAGGTTTTTTTCCACAGAGCAGCCCGACGGCTTGGCTGGCTGTGCGTGGTGCTAAAAACCGCGTTGCCGCAGTCTCAAGCGAGTTGGAGGGAGCCTTGGTGGCAGATTGCGATACCACGTTGGCAAGTTGGCAAGTTGGAAGCGCCATCCGAACACGGCAAGCCGTGCCATCAAGGCGAGGGAGAAGTCGCTTTTGCGGGCAAATAAAGACGCGCCGCTTCAGCCACTGGAAGGACGTTGGCAGGAACCAACTGGATGGGGTGCGTTGTGGAAAACCGCAACAAGGGTGTGCCGGAAACCTTCCCGTGGAAAGGGGGTCGCTGGCGATGGTGTGGAGCCATGGGATCGTCGATCCCGAAAGTGAACAGGCTAAGAAGCCTGGGGAACGCCTACGGGGCCAGAAGGCCCGCCGCCGGAAGTGTAGGCACACGGCGGCAAAGGGTGCGACTGAGAACGCAGCCGCCACGGTTGAGCGGTCAAAATCCTGCCATCATCTGGCCGTCATGTCAAATTTTGCCCCGGAAGCCACGTTGGCTGCCGCAGCCGCCCCCTGTCACTGCACGGCAGTGACAGGGGGCGCGTCTGGCTGCGGCAGGATTTTCGCAGGCAATAACGGCATTGCGGCAGGGAATTGGCTGATGATGAGCCAGAAATAGCGCTCAGTAATCTGAACCTGCTAAGGTTGATTACACGGGTTCATCAAGAAATCGCAGAAAACGCCAGACGATGAATTAAAATAGCGCGTAAGCGCCAGAAGGTGAGAAACATGAGCGACAACCATATCGGTTCAAGCTTGGACGACTTTCTGCAAGAAGAAAGTTTGTTCGAGGAAATACAGGTGCAAGCCATTAAAGAAATCATCGCATGGCATATATCAGGTGATTAATTGGAATTTCAAAGGCCATAATAGCTACCCTGCTAAAAGCCAACGGGATGCGGGTTAATCGTCTACTCGTAAAGTTTTAATTGGTGTGCCGTAAGGAGTTTTTCGAACCGGCGCTTAAGTAAGTCAGTACAGGAATGGATTGAACAAATCAACGCCACATTCCTCGAAATCGCTGGTATTCCGAGTGGCAATGGCGAAGCCTCTGGATCGGGCAATCGCGGCGATTTGGCCGTCGGGAACACTCATGGGACGCCCCAGCTCCTTACGGTGCCCCATCACTTCGCCATAACTGCGGGCAGCCGCTTCGTCAAACACCAGGATGCGCTGTCTGAAAGCCTGAAACATAAACTGCTCAAACCGTTCCTTGAGATCGTACCGCCGCTTTCCAGCAGGCAGAATCCTCAAACCATACTCGATCTCGCCCAGCGTAATCGTGGAAACAAACAGCGAGTTTGAATTCTGCTGGTTGAGCCATTCCAGTACGGCAAGGGATGGGCTTGGCTTCATGACTTCCGAAATGACATTTGTGTCGATGACAATCACGCGGAAAAATCCATTGGCTCATGTGCGCCGCGCTGCGGTAATTCCACCTCCGCCCCATACTGCGAACCGAAAAATCGCACGGCGAGATCGCCCAACCGCTCTGGCGCGGAAACGGCATCCTGGATGATTTGCCGGGCTTCCTCCTCCACCGAAACGCCGTGTCGCGCCGCACGAGCGCGAAGCCGAGCAAGCGTTTCACCGTCAAGTTTTTTCACGCTCAAATTTGCCATGATTGATGCCTATTATATTTTGGAGTATGGACGGCTTACGATGCCGGGAAATTCCTGGCGTTCGTCAAGAATTCGTTATATTACATGCCGAAGCTTGTCAAAGTGTTCCATGTTCTCGCCCTATTCAGGCATAGTTTAATGTGCGCGGTGCGCACCCTACCGAGCTAACGCTTAAATTCGCCATGATTGATGCCTATTTTGTTTTGGATATGCACGGCTTACGATACCGGGAAATTCCTAGCGTTCGCCAAGAATTCGTTAATTAAATGCCGAAGGTTGTTAAAGTACTCCATATTCTCGCCATATTCAGGTATATTTTATTGTGAGCAGTGCGCAGCCTGCCGGGCTTTGGTTAGCCGAAGGGTCAGGATTGACTTGGTAGCAGAGAATGGCGGCTAAAAAATCAGAACAAGTAGATGCCATGGTTATGCCCTAGCCTAGGGTGGCTTTACCTGCACAAAACAGGTTTCTGACAAAAGCCGACCTAGGGCATTTTTGGGTTATATCTGATAATCCAACAAAGCGGACGAACAGAGGAATTGTAGCGATGATGCCAAAGGGAATAGTCACCCCGGAATCCCACGGAAACTAAGAACCTTGAAACATCTTATGAAAACAACCATAAGCCTCAAGCGGCGGTTTTCCATTGAGCAGCATAATAGGTTAGATTGAAACCCACGATATACCGACCTTCTACCAAGCTTTGGGATCACCATCTTAGTTCCTGCTTCGCTGCAATGTATACTAATTTCTCAGAAAACTCCCTATGTAAGTAATCCGATGTATAACGGGTACAAAATTCACAAACAGTGCGTGCATTATCATAATCTGTGATACGAATACAGACATTCGCTAGCTGGTAAAACCCCGTTAGAAGGTTTTGTCTGGCTACCGGACTTAGACGCCGCATGTCATCAGCCTCCAATGAGCGCATCAACTTTAATCCGTAACTTTGTATTTCCCTAAATCTAATCTTAACGGCCTCATTTCTTGCATTGTACTCTGAGTAGTCGATGCTCCGATCCTGAAAATGCTGCGCCTTCGCTTGATCTTTCTCGTTTATTGCCGCTATTCCGTCGTATGTGAGGAGTAAACCAGAGAGCTCATACCACATGTTCCGATCTAGCCTTCCATTTTTCTCTCGCAGAAATTCCTTTAGTAGTTGAACGGCTTCCTGAGAGTACTCGAGTACCCAGCAGTAAGAAGCAAACATTCTAACCACTGACGACTCGTCACCTAGCAGATGCTCGTAATCTCGGAAAGTCCTGAGAGCGAGTTCTTTTTTTGCTCTTGCGTTAAATAACCAATCTGCTAGGTTAATAAGAGCTTGAACCTTTATGTCTTTCGGACTTGTTGATCTATTCAATATTTGTCGGTACAAGCTAATCACTTCCTCTTCACTCCTTGAATATCTGGCCGAGTTAGCATTTTCGAGTAATGCGTGCTCATTATCGAGTTTTTTGTCTCGCGTGACTTGTTTGATTCGGCCTATAATTCCACTCCGAAACGTCTGCGGCGCTTGATCATAATATAACTGCATTAGTGATAAAATTTCTCTCGAGTACACACGAAAGAAATCGTTCTCAGATACTTCGATTATTCTTAATTTCTTGAGTTCCTCCACAGCCTTCTCAAACCGGCCAAGGTTGTCTTCGTAGTTTGACACATATCGCAGCTTTTCAAGCAGGTTGGCAAGGTCTTCTTCGGTAACAAGTTGACCAATAGTCCAGAACAGCTTTTTGGCATCCTCAGAGAGATAGCTGAATATACGTCCATACAGGAATTCGATTGAGGATGGCATACCCTTAATGTCAGTTCCTAATGCATTTACGAGAGAACCCTCTTGTCCCCAAATGATGGCAAACTGACATATAAATAATGGTCGTCCATTCGTTAGCGCATGGACCCGCGATGAATTGCTCCCCTTCCGAAGCTCCTCATCGGCATGTGATAAGTTGTAAGAGGGAACCTCTGTTCTGAGGACTTCCTTAAGAAAATTTACAGTCAGTTCTTCGTCTAGTTCGGCAGTAGGAATCTCTTCTCCGATAATCAAGTTGGCTCGGGTTGTAATTACAACCTTGTGATGACGAATATCAAGACTCCGAATGAACGACTCAATACGAGTCTTCTCCTCTATCGAGAATGTCTCGTAATCATCAATAACGAGTAATAGAGTTCCATCAAATTCCAGAATAAAAGCTTCGTCGGAACTTTCATAGTGTCCCATCACACCGTTCACTTTTCGAACTATTCCATCGAGAGAGTCAACTCTGTCAGAGACAACTGTAATTGCTCCTGTGTAATAATCATAGTAACGATCTTTTGCAGAGACAAAAATTATGTAATCAAAAAATTTCTTGTCTCGACCAGCTAAATCTGAACACAAAGACTGAACTGTCGCCGTCTTTCCTACGCCGCCATGTCCCCATACAGTAGCGCATACAGAAGCACGATTTTTCAGAAGAAAAGTGTCGATCTGATCCTTTATTCCGACATGAATATATTTTTTGTAGTTTGGGGTAAAAGTATTAATCACTGTGCCATTCGCAGTCCTCCGGCGACTGCCGTCATTTTCCACATCCCAGTCCGGGAGACGCCAATCTCTTGTTGTGGTTCCAGTGCGAAGCAGTTGATTATAGCGCACCCTCCCAAGCAATCTATCTTCCAATTCTTTGAATATGTAATACTCATGGTCGATAGTGACATGGATAAAGGGCGAAAGGAGAGAATAGTTGCGCTCCGCGATAGAAAAGGCATAGACACATCCAGGGAGAAGTTGCTTAACGGATTTTGGACAGCTCCATGGCAAATAATCCAGCCCATTACTTTTGAAATTAATGCCACGATATACCTCGTCGCGGGAGTGATCAACGAGAATTAGGTCATACTGCTGAGAAATGAACAGAGTGCCGTTCTGAAAAATTAAGTCAACGAGTTTCTTGAGATCGCACGCTGTTTGTTGTTCAAAATCTTCAAATACAAATCCATGCCCTATGCGTTCATTTCTCAGGGCTGGATAGTTGTTGAATGCGGTTTTCAGTGGTTTGTTACCGAATAGTTCTTTGCCGATATCGAGAGTACGACACATCTCGAGTACATGACCGATCGTTGGTTTCTGACTGCTGCGTAGTAGGCTATCCCGACGGTCTGATGCCATTGAAGAGAAATTCCGATTCCATAGAAAGCCCAACGAGAATATTAGGGTATATTCAATCAGGGCTCTGTAGCAGGTCTGAAGTTGGGCGTAGTTGCCTTCAGTCTCGTAGTAATTGATCCGTCGATGGAGTTGATGAGTTATGTAGTCCATAGATAAGGTACCTTGGGTCTGATGTGCATGCTTTACCATGTTTAGTTCGCGGCGTTCCTGTGCAGTTTAAGTTACGCAGTGGTTGCGACGAAGCCAAACTACCAAGGGTAGCTTAGAACAGCCATTAACCACACAAAAATCTGGTTGCGAAGAAAACATTGTGGGTGAATTGAGGGTTAGCCAAGCCACCTGCTGCTAAACCCACCAGTCGAATAGAATTTTGCATAATTTCAGAAACATTGAAACCCTCGATGCGCAAGATCCATCGTCCATGCGCCTAAATTCAGCGTTGATCTCCAGCCATCAAAGTTTAATACTTTTTTCTTAATACCCCGCATGTCTTTCCCAAAACGCCGCCGGGGTCACGATGGGATAGCGGTCGGCCAAGGCCAGCAAGTCTTTGTCGCCGGTGATGAGGTAATCGACGCCTGAACCCTGAAGCGCCGCTAGCAAGGTTCCCAGCACGGGCTGGTCGGCGGCGTCGCGTAAGTCTGGGTCTACGCCGGGCAACGGTTCGACCGTTTCGGCTTGGATGGAAAGGGCATCCACCCAATCGTCAATCTCCGCCGCCGACAAACCATGGCGGTTCGCCAAGCGGGGCAACACGCGGCGCAACTCTTCCAGGATATAAACCGAAAGCAACACGTCCACCGAGCCGTGACGCCAAGCCGCCAGAATCTTGCCCGGCACACTGGAGGGATAGGCCAAGCCTGAGAGCAGCACGTTCGTATCCAGCACCACGCGCAAAGTCGCCATAACAGATCAGGCTTGCTTGGCGGTCAAACTTGCCTGCGCCCGTTCAAGCTCAATCGCCGCATCGATTTCGGCGATTCCTTCCGCTTCCGGCACCTCCGCAAAGCCCGCCTCGATGCGTTGGCAGAGCGCGTCGAAGCGGCCTTGCATCCGGCGAATGCGCTCAAACAACCGGGCGTCAACCAAAGCAGCCACCGGCTTTCCGTCTTTGTTGATGATGACGCTATCGTGCCGATACTGCACTTGATTGAGCATTTCGCCCAGATTCTGGCGGAAAGTGACCGCGCTGGTTTCGGTAATCATGATGCCCTCGTTATTATGACCCTATTGGTCATTATGGGTTAGGGACTATGGGGGGTCAACGCTCTTTAGTGCGTCCGCTTTGGACAGTCAGTGGCTTCGCCTTGCCCTGGAAGCGACCCACGCCCACCCTCCCCTTTTGCAAAGCCATCAATGCAAACCCCGCATCATCTGCCGCCGAATATCATCCGCCTGGGCAAACGCCTCCTGGCTCAGTACCACCGCGTTGGCCGCGTCCGGCTCAATGCTCATGAAGCTTTCGTAGGCCAGAAGCCCCTGGCGGCGGAGGCGCTCCAGCGTCGCCAGCAGGTGCAACATGCCGATGTATTCGCCGATCTGCTCTTCGCTGAAACTGACCGCCTCGGCTTGGCGCTCGGCGGCGAGGACGTGGATGACGACCGACAACAGGTCTTCCAGGGCGGTGCCGACCGATGGCGGATCGTGCAGGGCGTTTTTGGCAAGCTGACGCAAGTGGCCTAGCGTTTCGCTGTCCAGGGATTGGAGCCAATCACCGAGATGGAAGGGGCGCATTTTTTTCCGGTTCGCCAAAAAGCTCAAGAGGCTAGCCGAAAACCGCATGGGCGTCCCGTCGGCGCGGGTGACGCTGATTTCGGTCGAATCAGTGTGCAGAGGCATCGTTTTCTCGGAATGTGGAGGGCTTGTGAAGAAAGCTATAGCCTAGCATGGCCGCCCTCCCCTTGCCGCTGTTGTGTTGCGTGTCCCTGCCCATTTTGGCGTGGCCGCCGCTTGAATGTTCCATTCAAACATCCGCCTGCACAAAATCCTCTTGCGGCACTATTGACCACCGCCTGCGCCCCCGCCCGCCCGCGCCTCCAGCCAAGCCAGCAGATCGGCGGCTAGTGCGTCCCAATCCTCGCTCTTGGCGCCTTTAATGGCGACACCCTTGGGCATCCGCTGGAGCGTGTAAGCCAGCCGCCCGTCCGGCGCGGAAACGGCGCGGACGGTTGGAGGGGCGGGTTTCTTCGGTCTGGGTGCGGCGGCACCGGCCATGATCGCCTTGGCCCGCTCCGCCGCTTTGGCCGGTTCGTATGCGCCGGACAGCGCCTCGCGCACAGCCTGGGTAATGACCTCAGGCGGGCAGCCGGATTCGGCCAGCGCGGCGAGGTCGGCGGCGGCACGCGCCCGCAACGCGGGCGGGCCGACGCTGGCGGC
>Ga0265327_10002565_pt1 | contig 18834 bp, 17 predicted proteins | sample 41621metaG_FD_202089 | JGI IMG/M metagenome (GOLD analysis project Ga0265327, IMG submission 202089) | Rhizosphere microbial communities from Carex aquatilis grown in University of Washington, Seatle, WA, United States - 4-16-21 metaG | ecosystem: Host-associated > Plants > Roots > Rhizosphere...
TCCTTCGCTAAAGCTACGGAGGGCATCCTTCGCTACCGGGTCGGTGGGTTCAGCTGGGTGCCCAGCAGGCCGTGGATGGCCGTGCCATCCGAAGCTCGCAGAGCGAAGGATGAAAGGCGGGCTCGTGTCAGGGGGAGAAAAGCCCTCCTTCGCTAAAGCTACGGAGGGCATCCTTCGCTACCGGGTCCGTGGGTTCAGCTGGGTGCCCAGCAGGCCGTGGATGGCCGTGCCATCCGAAGCTCGCAGAGCGAAGGATGGCGGAGAGGGAGGGATTCGAACCCCCGGTAACCTTTCGGCTACACGCGCTTTCCAAGCGCGCGCATTAGACCACTCTGCCACCTCTCCGGGGGCGCATTACGGCCGGCCTGACGGGACCCGACCGACGAGCGAAGGGTGAGAACAAAGGGAGATCAGCCGGGGGTGGTCAACGGAAAATCCTCGCCCGGTTTCCGCTCTGAAACGGCCTGAAAGAAACATTTTTCAAAAGCATCTTGCGCGACCCGGAGCGCACCGCAACCCTGCGAAGGATTTTTGATCTCACCGACCCGCACCACGCACCCATGGTCACGCCCAACACCGAACTGGCTTACAACGGCAAGATAGAGGGCGAAGTCGTCGTTTCCCAACTCGACGCGGTGATCAACTGGATCCGCACCAACTCGATGTGGCCCATGCCGATGGGCCTCGCCTGCTGCGCCATCGAGCTCATGGGCTCCGCCTCCTCCCGCTTCGACATCGCCCGCTTCGGCGCCGAGGTCATGCGCTTCTCCCCGCGCCAGTCCGACTGCATGATCGTCGCCGGCACCGTCACCTACAAGATGGCCTCCGCCGTCCGCCGCATCTACGACCAGATGGCCGAGCCGAAATGGGTCATCGCCATGGGCGCCTGCGCCAGCTCGGGCGGCATGTACCGAAGCTACGCGACCCTGCAGGGTGTGGACCGGATCCTCCCCGTGGACGTCTACGTGAGCGGCTGTCCCCCGCGCCCCGAGGCGCTGCTCGACGCCCTCATCAAGCTCCAGGGCAAGGTCCGGCGCGAACGCTCGGCCACCCAGCTCCTCCGCTCCTGACCCGGCCGCCCCGCGCATGTCCGCCTCCATCCTCACCGTCCTCCAGGAGAAATTTCCCCAGGCCCGGCCGCGCCCCAGCCTTGACCATGCGGCAGTCAACATCCCGGCGGACACCCTCCTCGCCGTCCTCCAGGAACTGCGCGACGCGCACGGCTACGATTTCCTCGTGGACCTCACGGCCATCGACTGGGCCGAGGGCGCGACGCCCCGCTTCACGGTCGTCTACCACCTCCGTTCCACCACCCACCACGGCTACGTGCGGGTGGCGGCGGACTGCCCGGACGCCGCCGAACCCGCCATGCCCAGCGCCTGCGGGCTCTGGGCGGGGGCCAACTGGCACGAGCGCGAGACCTATGACATGTTCGGCATCACCTTCACGGGTCATCCGGACCTCCGTCGCATCCTGATGTGGGACGGCTACCCGTATTTTCCCCTGCGCAAGGAGTTCCCGCTGGCCGGCATCGAGACGCCGCTGCCGGACGCCGAGATCGGCGCCGAGACCGGGGCCGCGGCCATCGCGGCCCCGATGGCGGGCGGGCCGTTCGTCGCCGCGCCGGGCGAGATCAACCTGACCGAGGCCGAGCCGCGCGCGAAGGACGAGAGCTGGAACGAGGCCCGCGCCAAGCCGACCCCCTGACGCCCGACCATGGCCACCGAATTTTCCTTCCCCGATCCCGCCGCCAAGGCCGCCGTCGCCGAGTACGAGAGCGAGAAGCTCTCGCTCTCGATGGGCCCCTCGCACCCGTCCACGCACGGCGTGCTCCGCCTGCAGCTCGAGCTCGACGGCGAGGTCGTGACCAAGTGCGAGCCGATCGTCGGCTACCTGCACCGCGGCGACGAGAAGATCGCGGAGAACATGACCTACAACCAGTTCGTGCCCTACACGGACCGGTTGGATTACATCGCCCCGCTGGCGAACAACATGGCCTACGCCATCGCGGTCGAGAAGCTGGCGAAGCTGGAGGTGCCGGCGCGCTGCCAGGCCATCCGCGTGCTCACGGCCGAGATGGCGCGCCTGTCCTCGCACCTCCTCGGGCTCGGGGCCTTCGGCATCGATACCGGCGCGTGGACCGTGTTCATGTACACGTTCAACGAGCGCGAGAAGCTCTACCGCCTCTTCGAGGAGCTGACCGGCGCGCGCTTCACCACCAGCTACAGCCGCATCGGCGGCCTGGCCCGCGACGTGCCCGAGGGCTGGACCGGACGCGTGAGCGCGTTCTGCGACCAGTTCCTCCCGATCCTCGAGGAGATCCTGGCGCTGCTCACCCGGAACAAGATCTTCATGGACCGCACCGTCGGCATCGGCGTCATCTCGAAGGAGGACGCGATCGCCTACGGCCTCACCGGCCCGAACCTGCGCGGCTCCGGCCTCGGGCTCGACCTGCGCAAGGACTGCCCGTACTCGGGCTACCAGCAGTACGAGTTCGACGTGCCCGTGGGCACGACCGGCGACAGCTACGACCGCTACCTTGTCCGCGGCGAGGAGATGCGCCAGTCGGTGCGCATCATCCGCCAGGTCATCGCCACGTTCCCCGGCGGCCCGTGGTACGCGACCGAGGCCCGGAAGATCTTCGCGCCGCCGAAGGACAAGATCCTCACCTCGATGGAGGAGCTCATCCAGAACTTCATGCTGGTGACCGAGGGCCCGCAGATGCCGGCCGGCGAGGTCTACTTCGAGGCGGAGAACCCGAAGGGCGTGCTCGGCTTCTACGTGGTCAGCAAGGGCGGCGGCGTCCCGTGGCGCCTGAAGATCCGCGCCCCGTCGTTCTGCAACCTCTCCATCCTCCCCAAGCTCTGCGTCGGCGCCATGGTGTCCGACGTGGTCTCCATCCTCGGCTCCCTCGATTTCGTCATGGGCGAGTGCGACCGCTAGCCGAGCCCGAACCCGCCCTTCGAAGATGAATCTCCAGCCCGCCACCCTCCAGCGCATCGACGAGGTGATCACGCATTACCCCGAGAAGCGGAGCGCCACGCTGCCGCTGCTGCACCTGATCCAGGAGGACGTCGGCCACCTGCCCGCGGACACCGAGACCTGGGTGGCGGCGAAGCTCGGGCTCCAGCCGATCAACGTCTACGAGGTGGTCACGTTCTACCCGATGTTCCGGCGCCAGCCGATCGGCCGCCGCCACATCAAGGTCTGCCGCACGCTGTCCTGCGCGCTGCTGGGGGGCTACAAGACCTGCGAGACCTTCGAGCAGGAGTTCAACACCAAGGCCGGCCACACCTCCCCCGACGGCGAGGTCACGGTCGAGTTCGTCGAGTGCCTCGCCAGCTGCGGCACCGCGCCGGTCGTGCTGATCGACGACGACCTCCACGAGAAGGTCGACTGCGCCAAGGCCAAGCAGCTGAGCGCCCAGATCAAGGCCGAGGCCGCCCGCCGCCGCTGAACCCCGCCACCACCGTTTTCCGACCACCGTCGCCCTCATGTCCGCCCCCGCCCAAACCCGCATCATCTTCCAGCACATCGACGAGCCGGGGTACACCAACGACCTCGCGTGCTACGTGCGGCATGGCGGCTACGAGGTCCTGAAGTCGGCGGTCAAGCGCAAGCCCGAGGAGCTCATCGACGAGGTCAAGAAGTCCGGCCTCCGCGGCCGCGGCGGCGCGGGCTTTCCCTGCGGCGTGAAGTGGGGCCTCGTGGACCGCAAGAGCGGCAAGCCGATCTACCTCATCGTCAATGCCGACGAGTCCGAGCCCGGCACGTTCAAGGACCGCTACATCATCCACCAGGACCCGCACCAGCTGATCGAGGGCACGATGATCTCGTGCTTCGCGAACAACGTGAAGCAGGCCTACATCTACATCCGCGGCGAGATGCCCCACGGCGCGCGGATCCTGGAACAGGCGATTGCCGAGGCCCGCGCCGCGGGCTTCGTCGGCCCGAACCTCCTCGGCACCGGCTACAGCTGCGAGCTCTTCGTCCACCGCGGCGCCGGCGCCTACATCTGCGGCGAGGAGACCGGCCTGATCGAGTCGCTCGAGGGCAAGCGCGCCAACCCGCGCATCAAGCCCCCGTACTTTCCCGCCGTCCTCGGGCTCTACCAGTGCCCGACGATCGTGAACAACGTCGAGACGCTCTGCCACGTGAAGTACATCGCGCAGCACGGCGGCGCGGCGTTCAGCCAGATCGGCACGCCGGGCAACACCGGCACGCGCATCTTCTGCGTCTCCGGCCTCGTGCAGCGCCCGGGCTACTACGAGTTCCCCGCCGGCAAGATCACGCTGGGCCAGCTGCTCTATGATGTCTGCGGCGGCCCGCTGCCCGGGCGGAAGTTCAAGGCCGTCATCCCCGGCGGCTCCTCGGCCAAGATCCTCCGCTTCGGCGAGCGCTTCAAGGGCAAGCGCAAGGTCGGGGCCGAGCTGGTGGACTATGACTGGGGCGTCGAGGACGTGCCCATGGACTTCGACTCGCTCGGCATGATCGGCACGATGGGCGGCTCCGGCGGCGTCATCGTGATGGACGACTCGGTCAACATGGTCGAGGCCCTCGCCAACATCAACGCGTTCTACGCCCACGAGAGCTGCGGCCAGTGCACGCCCTGCCGCGAGGGCTCGCTGTGGATGAAGCGCATCACGACCCGCATGGTCCATGGCACCGCGCGGGCCGAGGACGCGGCCCTGCTCCAGGGCGTGGCCGACCAGATCCCCGGCCGCACCATCTGCGCCTTCGGCGAGGCCTGCTCGTGGCCCACCCAGAGCTTCATGGCGAAGTTCGGCGACGAGTTCCGGGCCTATCCCGAGACCAAAAAGACCCCGAAGCCCGCGGATGCGGCGCCCCTGATCTGATTTTTTTGCCACCACGAAAGACCCGAAACGCACGAAAACCTGCACCCACCGATCCTTCCTCCGTTTTCGTGTATTTAGTGTGTTTCGTGGTTAATCAACCTCTCCTGCAATGATCCAGCCTGCCAAACCCGACCTCGTCACCGTCAACATTGACGGCCAGGAGATCGCCGTGCCGAAGGGCACGAACGTGATCGAGGCCGCGCGCCTCGTGAACGTCGACGTGCCGCACTACTGCTACCACCCGAAGCTGTCGGTGGCGGGCAACTGCCGCATGTGCCTGATCGAGATGGGACTCCCGGCGGTGGACCCGGCGACCAAGGCCCCGGTGATGGACCCGGCCACCGGCAAGCAGAAGATCAACTGGATCCCGCGCCCCCAGATCGGCTGCGGCACCAACGTCTCGCCCGGCCTGCACATCCGCACCACCTCCCAGATGGTGAAGGAGGCCCGCGAGGGCGTGATGGAGTTCCTCCTCGTCAACCACCCGCTCGACTGCCCGATCTGCGACCAGGCCGGCGAGTGCAAGCTGCAGGAGCAGGCCACCGCCTACGGCCGCGGCTACTCGCGCTACATCGAGGAGAAGAACGTCAAGCCGAAGCGCACCCAGCTCGGCCCGCGCGTCACGCTCGACGACGAGCGCTGCGTCCTCTGCTCGCGCTGCATCCGCTTCTCGCGCGAGGTCGCCAAGGACGACGTCCTGGGCTTCATCGACCGCGGCAGCCACTCGACGCTCACCTGCTTTCCGGGCCGGCAGCTCGAGAACAACTACTCGCTCAACACCGTGGACATCTGCCCGGTGGGCGCGCTCACGAGCACCGACTTCCGCTTCAAGATGCGGGTGTGGTTTCTCAAGCAGACCAACTCCCTCGACCCCGAGTCCAGCGCCGGCGCCAACACCACCGTCTGGTCCCGCGAGGGCGTCATCTACCGGATCACGCCGCGCCGCAACGACGAGGTCAACGACACCTGGATGGCCGACAGCGGCCGCGTGCTCTACAAGCAGGTGCGGACGGACACGCGCCTCACCACCGCCAAGGTCCGCGGCGCCAACGCCACCCTCGCCGCCGCCGTTGCCGCCGCGGCCGAGCTGCTGCGCGCCGGCGGCGTCGCGATCGTCGGCTCCGGCCGCAGCACCGTCGAGGAGCAGTTCCTCACGCGCCAGCTGGCCGCCGCGCTTGGCGGGGCGACGGTCCATCTCGTCAGCCGGGTGGGGGCGGGCGACGGCCTGCTCGTCTCGGCCGACCGCAACCCGAATGTCCGCGGCGCGCTCGTCACCGGCCTCGTCTCCGCCCTGCCGTCCGCGCAGCTGGCCAGCCTCGGCGCCGGGATCGACGCCGGCCGCGTGCGCACCGTGCTCGCCGTCGGCGAGGACCTCGCGCCGGCCGGGCTCACCGCCGCGCAGCTCGCGAAGGTGGCCGTGGTCTACCTCGGCACGCACGCGAACCCGACTAGCGCCGCGGCCCAGGTGCTGATCCCGACGCTCACCGTCTTCGAGAAGTCCGGCACCTTTGTGAACCAGCAGTTCCGCCTGCAGAAGTTTGCCGCGGCCGTGCCCGGCCCGGCCGGCACGGCTGACGACCTGGCGGTCCTCGGCCAGCTCGGCGCCGCGCTCGGCGGCCCGGCGGCGCCCGACCTCGCCGGCGTGTGGACGCGGCTCGCGGCGGCGGTGCCCGCGCTGGCCACCGTGACGTTCGCCAACCTGCCCGAGACCGGGCTCCGGCTCGACCCGACGCCGTACGCGGCGCTCCCGTTTGTCGAGGGCGCGGGCCTGCACCATTCACCCGCGAAAGCCTGACGCCCTTTCCGATGCTCGACCTCTGGAACAACCTGCACCCGCTCGCACAGGGACTCATCAAGGGCCTCGCGGTGATCCTCGTGATCTTCCCGCTGGCCGGCGCGTCCTCGCTGGCCGAGCGCAAGGTCTCCGCCTGGATGCAGGGCCGCCCCGGCCCGAACCGCGCGATGGTCCCGTGGATCGCGTGGATCCCTTTCCTCAGCACGTTCCTCCGCCGGCTCGGCCTGTTCCACCTCCTCGCGGACGGCGGCAAGCTCCTCTTCAAGGAGGAGCCGGTCCCGGGCCACGTGAACAAGCTCTACTTCATCCTCGCGCCGGTGATCGCGATGATGCCCGCGTTCACGACGGTCACGGTGGTCCCCTTTGGCGCCTACCTCACCGGCTCGGGCGAGACGGTGCCGCTGATCCTCGCGAACGTGGACGTCGGCCTGCTCGCGGTCTTCGCGGTCTCCTCGCTCGGCGTCTACTCGCTCATCCTCGCGGGCTGGGCCTCCAACTCGAAGTATCCCTTCCTCGGCGGCGTGCGCGCCTCCGCGCAGCTGATCTCGTACGAGCTGTCCATGACGCTGTCGGTCGTGCCGGTGTTCCTCTGGATCAACGCCCCCGGCACGGCGGGCACGATGAGCCTCGCGCGCGTGGTCGAGTTCCAGAGCCAGCCGGGCTTCTGGGGCGGCACGTGGTTCGTGTTCCTCATGCCGGTGTCGGCGTTCATCTTCCTCGTCTCGCTCTTCGCCGAGACGAACCGCCAGCCGTTCGACATGGCGGAGTCCGAGGCGGACCTCGTGGGCGGCTTCCACACCGAGTTCGGCGCGTTCAAGTGGTCGCTCTTCTTCGTGGCCGAGTACTCGCACATGCTGATCGGCTCCGGCGTCTTCATCCTGCTTTTCCTCGGCGGCTGGAACCCGCTGCCGTGGATCTCGCTGGCCGACCTGATCGGCGGGCTGCACCGGCTGACCCATGCGGCCGCCGTGGTGCACCCGCTCTTCGTCGGCGTGCTCTCCATCGTCATCTTCCTCGTGAAGGTGCTGGCGATGATCTTCTTCTTCATGTGGATCCGCTGGACGATCCCGCGGTTCCGCTACGACCAGGTCATGAAGCTCGGCTGGCAGCGGCTCCTGCCGCTCGCCATCGGCAACCTGGTCTTCTACGCGCTCGCCATCGCGTTCCTCCAGCAACCCGTCTAGCCCTTCCCGCGCCATGGCCGTCATCCCCCTCACCCGCAAGCCCCTCTCGCTCGTCGAGCGCACCTACGTGCCGGCGATCCTCAGCGGGCTGAAGACGACCTTCAAACGGATGTTCCGGCCGAACGACACGCTGGAGTACCCGGAGCAGCGGCCCGCGATCCCGCCGGGCTACCGCGGCGTGCCGACGCTGGTGAAGGACCCGAACGGCCGCGAGAAGTGCGTCTCCTGCCAGCTCTGCGAGTTCGTCTGCCCGCCCAAGGCCATCCGCATCACCCCCGGCACCGTGCCGGAGGGCAGCGGCCGCGAGCACGTCGAGAAGGCCCCGCAGGCCTTCGACATCGACATGCTGCGCTGCATCTACTGCGGCCTCTGCCAGGAGGTCTGCCCGGAGGAGGCGATCTTCCTCCAGAACCAGTACTCGCTCTCGGGCTACACCCGGGCGGAGCTGGTCAACCACAAGGACCGCCTCTACGAGCTCGGCGGCACGCTCCCGGACTCGCACTACAAGTGGGACAAGAAGAAGGCCGCCGCCGAGGCCGGCCCCGCGCACTGATCCCCCGTCCCTTTCCCTCATGGCCCACGTCCTGTTCAACTGCTTTGCCCTCCTCACGGTCGCCGGTGCGGTCGGCGTCGTCGCGAACAAGAACGCCGTCAACGCCGCGATGTGCTTCCTGCTCTCGCTCGTGGGCCTGGCGGGGCTGTTCGTGCAGCTCGACGCCTACCTCCTGGCCTTCGTGCTGCTGCTGGTCTACGCCGGCGCGGTCGTCGCCCTGTTCCTCTTCATCATCATGCTGCTCGACACGCAGGGCCGGCAGAAGTGGGACTTCAGCAAGCTGGCGGTGTTCACGAGCCTCGTGGCGTTCGGCCTGCTCTTGGCCGGGCTCGGCACCTTCGTGAAGCGCGGCCAGCTCGAGGCGCCGAACCCCAACGCCGCCGGCGGCGTCGGCGCGGCGCTCAAGCCCTACGCCTACCAGCTGTTCACCACCTACCTGCTGCCCGTCGAGGTGATGGGCTTCCTGCTCCTCGTCGCCATGCTCGGCGTGATCGTCCTGAGCCGGAAGGCCGGGACGGGGGAGGACGCGCCATGATCACCGCCACCCTCAACGAATACCTCATCCTCAGCGGCGTGCTCTTCGCGCTCGGGTTCCTCGGCGTGCTGCTGCGGCGGAACACCCTCGTGATCTTCATGAGCCTCGAGCTCATGCTCGTGGCCTCGGCCCTCGCCCTGGTCGCGTTCTCGCGCTACAACCACACCCTCGACGGCAACGTCTTCGTGTTCTTCATCCTCACCGTCGCGGCCGCCGAGGTCGCGGTCGGCCTGGCCATCATTGTCGCGCTCTTCCGCCAGCGCCGGACCATCCAGGTGGACGAGCTCGACTCCCTGAAGCACTGACGCCGATGACCATGCTCTCGCACGCCCTGTTCGTCCTCCTGCTGCCGCTGGGCTCCGCGGCGGTCATCGCGCTGTTCCTGCGCCGGGCCGGCGCCATCGCCTCGATCCTCTCCGTCGTCACGGCCACGGCCATCGCGGCCATCGCCGTGATCCTCGCCCTGCACCCCGAGCGCTTCGAGGCGTCCATGGAGTGGCTCCGGCTGGGCGACTTCTCGGTGCGGCTCGGCGTCAAGTACGACGACCTCGCCGCCCTCATGCTCTGCATCGTCGGCATCGTCGGGCTGTGCGTCCAGGTCTTCTCGCTGGGCTACATGCACGAGGACGGCGCCAAGGCGCGCTACTTCGGCGGGCTCTCGATCTTCATGTTCTCGATGATCGGCCTCACGCTCGCCGACAATCTCTTCATGATGTTCATCTTTTGGGAGCTGGTCGGCTACAGCTCCTACGCGCTGATCGGCCACTGGCACGAGCGCGCCTCGGCCAGCGACGCCGCGAAGAAGGCCTTCATCACCAACCGCGTCGGCGACTTCGGCTTCCTGCTCGGCATCATCCTCTGCTACTGGGCCAACGGCACGGTCAACCTGACCGAGCTCGGCGCCGGGCACGTCTCGAGCCGGCTGATCCCGCTGCTGCTGTTCTGCGGCGCGGTCGGCAAGTCCGCCCAACTGCCGCTGCAGGTCTGGCTCCCCGACGCGATGGAGGGCCCGACGCCGGTGTCCGCCCTGATCCATGCGGCCACCATGGTCGCCGCCGGTATCTACATGCTCTGCCGGATCAATGTGCTGATGGTCCCCGACGCGCTCACGGTCATCATGTGGGTCGGCACCGCCACCGCGGTCTACGCCGCGTTCTGCGCCCTCACGCAGCGGGACATCAAGAAGGTCCTGGCGTACTCCACGCTGTCCCAGCTCGGCTACATGGTCGCGGCCTTCGGCCTCGGCTCGCTGGCCGTGGACCACCACGGGCACCGCCTGGTGATCGCCGCGGGCGTCGGCGCCGCGATGTTCCACCTCACCACGCACGCCTTCTTCAAGGCGCTGCTCTTCCTCGGCTCGGGCTCGGTCATCCACGGCTGCCACCATGAGCAGGACATCTTCAAGATGGGTGGGCTGCGGACCCGGATGCCGGTGACGTTCTGGACCTTCACGATCGGCGTCGCGGCCATCATCGGGCTGCCGTTCCTTGCGGGCTTCTTCTCGAAGGACGCCATCCTCTATCTCGCCTACGCGAACAACCGGGCGGTCTTCGCCGTGCTCGCGCTCACCGCGATCCTGACCGCGCTCTACATGACGCGCCTCTGGCGGATCACCTTCTTCGGCGAGCCGCGCAGCGAGGCCGCCGCGCACGCGCACGAGGGCGGGCCGACGCTCACGCTCCCGCTCGTGGTGCTCGCGGTCCTCGCGGTCGTGGGCGGCTACCGCGCCCATTATCCCGCCGGCTTCGAGGGCGTGTTCAGCCAGGTGCCCGAGGCGGAGGGGACGGATCACCTCGTGATCCTGCTCACCAGCCTGTTCGTGCTGGCCGTCGGCGCGGGCACGGCGCTCGCGTTCTACCGGCCCGCGGCCACCGACGCCCTCGAGGACCAGGCGCCCGGGCTTTACCGGTGGCTGGCCGCGAAGCTCTGGTTCGACGAGCTCTACGGCTACTACATCGACAAGGTGCAGCAGCGCGGCGCGATGCTCCTCAACTACCTCGAGCAGATCTTCCTGGCCGGCGTGATCATCCGCGGCCTCGCCGGGCTGGTCGGCCTCGTCGGCCTCGGCGCGCGCGCCCTGCACGTCGGCCGGCTCAACGTCTACGTCTACTGGTTCCTGTTCGGCGTGGTGGCCCTCTGGCTCTTCGCCACGGGCGTCTTCTAATCTGGCGATGACCTCCCTCACTTTCGATCCCCTGCTCCTCGCCATCGTGGCGCCGCTCGCGGTGGCGCTGGCCATCGCGCTCGGCCTGCCCAAGCGCTGGTCCGTGCGGCTCGCGTACGCCGGCTTCGGCGTCCCGGCCCTGGTGGCGCTCTGGGCCTGGTGGCAGTACGGCGCGGCGCCGTCCGACCACGGCTACGCGTTCCTGCGGACCTACTCGACCGGCCTCGACGGGCTCGGCATCCGGCTCACGCTCGGCCTCAACGGCATCGCCCTCCCGCTGTTCGTGCTGGCCGGCCTGGTCGGCCTGGCCGCCGGCCTCTACGCGCTCCAGTCCGCGGCGGAGAAGCTGAAGATCTACCTCATGCTCCTGCTCGTCATGGTGGGCGGGCTGATGGGCGTATTCGCGAGCGTGGACGTGTTCTTCTTCTATTTCTTCCACGAGCTCGCGCTGATCCCGTCCTTCCTGATGGTCGGACTCTGGGGCACGCGCGGCGCGACGGAGAACAGCTACGCGGCGATGAAGATGACGATCTACCTGACGCTCGGCGCGATGCTGTCGCTGGTCGGCCTGATCGCGCTCTACGTGCAGAGCGGCGCCGCCGGCGCGCACAGCTTCAACCTGATCACGCTGCGCGAGATCATCGCCGCGCGGCCGCTGGCCGAGACGGTGCAGCACCACCTCTGCGCGCTGCTGCTCTTCGGCTTCGGCATCCTGGTCTCGCTCTGGCCGCTGCACACCTGGGCGCCGCTCGGCTACGGCGCCGCCCCGAGCTCCGCCGCGATGCTGCACGCCGGCGTGCTCAAGAAGTTCGGCCTCTACGGCCTGGTCCAGATCGCCCTGCCGCTCCTGCCCGCGGGCATCGCCCACTGGGGCCACCTCCTCGGCGCGCTGGCGGTGTTCGGCAACGTCCTCGTCGTCGGCTTCATCACCATGGCCCAGCGCGACCTCAAGCAGGTCGTCGGCTACAGCTCGGTGATGCACATGGGCTATGCCTTCCTCGGCGTCGCCACGGCCTCGGTGCTGGGCCTGGGCGGCGTGGTGCTGCTGATGGTCGCGCACGGGCTCTCCGTCGCGCTGCTGTTCCTGCTGGCCACGAGCATCCACCACCGCACGCACACCTTTGACCTGACGGCGATGGGCGGCCTGGCGCGCCCGGCGCCGGTCCTCGCGGCCTTCTTTGTCGCGGGCACGTTCGCCAGCATCGGCCTGCCGGGCTTCGCCAACTTCTGGGGCGAGCTCACGATCTTCGTCGCGCTGTGGAAGTTCTCGCACCTGTTTACGGTGCTCGCCGTGGCCGGCGTGGTCATCTCCGCCGTCTACGGCCTGCGCGCCGCGGCCCGCGTGTTCTTCGGGCCGCCGACCGAGGCCTTCGCCCTCGTCGCCGCCGAGCATCCGCCGACCGACCTGCGCTGGAACGAGCGCGTGCCGGCGCTGATCCTCCTCGCCGCGCTGCTCTTCATCGGCTTCTGGCCCCGCTCCCTCTCCGCGCCGCTCCACGCCACGCTCGTCCAGCGGTCGGCCCCGGCCGCCGTCGCCCCCGCCGCGAAATAACGCTCCCCGCGCCATGGATTTCTCCGCCCTCCAAGCCCTCGCCGCCAGCAACGACTGGATGGCCATCTTCCCCGAGGTGCTGCTCGGCTGCCTGGCCCTGGCGCTGCTCGTCCTCGAGATCGTGCTGCCCAAGTCGCTCCACTCCTCGCTGCCGGGCGTCGCGCTCTTCGGCGTGCTGGCCATCCTGCCCAGCCAGCTGCTGAGCTTCAGCGTCGGCTTCATCGAGGGCGACTCCTTCAACGGCCTGCTGCACCACTCGTACGAGGGGCAGGTCATGCGCGTGTTCTTCCTGCTCGCCGCCGTGCTGACCTGCCTGCTGGGCACCGTCAGCCTGCCGCGGCAGCGCGTGCCCCGGACCGAGTTCTACCACATCGTCCTGGTGGTCACCGCCGCGATGATGCTCCTGGCGCAGAGCAACCACTTCGTGATGCTCTTCGTGGCGCTCGAGACGGTGACGATCGGATTCTACATCCTCGTGAGCTACTTCCGCGGCAGCCCGGCGTCGCTCGAGGCCGGCTTGAAGTACCTGGTCATGGGCGCGCTAAGCTCCGCCGTCCTGCTCTTCGGCATCGTCCTGCTCTACGGCGTCTCCGGCAATCCCATGCTGGCCGAGCACACGGCGACCGGGATGAACTTCGACTCGCTCAGCGGCTTCCTCGCCGCGCACCCGCATGACTTCCTGGCCAGCGTCGGCATCGTGCTGGTGCTGTCCGGCGTCGCCTTCAAGATCGGCGCGTTTCCCTTCCAGATCTGGGTGCCCGACGTCTACCAGGGGGCGCCCACGCCGGTCACGGCCTTCCTCGCGGTCGGCTCGAAGGCCGCCGGATTCATCGTGCTGCTGGTGCTGGCCCGCACGTTCTCGGCCTATGCGTGGCTCACGGTGCCGGTCCTGACCCTGATGGCGGGTGCGACCCTGCTGTTCGGCAACCTGGCCGCGCTCACCCAGCACAACGTCAAGCGCCTCATCGGCCTCTCCGGCGTCTCGCACGCGGGCTTCCTGCTGCTGGGCGTCGTGGCCGCCGCCACCGTCCCGCTCGGCTACGGCGCGGTCTACTTCTACCTCTTCGCCTACCTGCTCGCCTCCTACGCGGTGTTCGGCGTCATGGCCCACGTGGCCGGACCCGACGACGCCGACCAGGAGCTGGCGCACTACGCCGGCCTCTACAAGGAGCGGCCCTTCCTCGCCCTCGTGCTCGCGATCGGCCTGGGCTCGCTCGCCGGCATCCCGCCGCTGGCCGGGTTCATGGGCAAGCTCTTCATCTTCATCGCGACCTTCCGCGCCGGCCATTACGGGCTGCTCGGCATCGCCGTGGTCAGCGTGGTCATCTCGATCTACTATTACTTCAGCTGGATCCGCGCGGCGTTCTTCGAGTCCTGGACCCCGCCGGCCGACGAGGCCTCCGCCCGCCCGGCGCCCACGCCCGTCGGACTCACCGCCGGCGTCATCCTCGGCGTGCTGGCCGCCTGCACCGTCATCCTCGGCTGCTACCAAGGACCGCTGGGGATTTGGTTGTCGGGACGCTGATCGGCGCGGGGTTCAGGCGAACGCCGAACATCGGACGCCCAACGCCGGACGCCGAAGGATCGTCCCGCGGCTCCGCCGCGCACTGGAATGACACTTCGGCGTTGGGCGTTCCACGAGCGCCGCTCGCCGCCCGGCTGGCTTAATTCCATCTGCCTTCAACGAACACATACGATCCGCCGTGGTGTTCCCAGCGCGGCGCGACCCAGTTCCGGTGACCCTGCGGCGGCAGTTCCCAGTGGCCGGAGACCCATTCATGACGATGGCCGCGCCACACCCAGTAGCCGGCAATCCAAACGTGGTTGAGCGACGGACGCACCATGATCACCTCGGACCGGGGCGCCGGCGGCGCCTCCATGACGACGACCTGCGGTGCCGGCGGGATGCTCCAATAGCCCTCGATCCAGTTGTGTGTGCGGTGGTCCCAGCGGGCCTCCACCCAGACGGCGCCGGGCTGCGGCGGCATGTACCAGGCGCCGGGAATCCAGACCCATTGGCGGCCGCTCCAGGAATAATGGCCGGCCACCCAGAGATAGCCGGGCCCGGGTGAGACGACCATCCGCTCGACAACCGGGCGGGGCGGGGCGGACTCGACGATCAGCGGCGTCGGCGGACCGATGTGCAGGTCGAGGGAGATCCGGGTGCCCGCGCGGGCCGGGAGAGTGAGAACTGCGGCCAGGGCGAGGGTGGAGGCGGAAAACAGGTAGGATTTCATGGGAGGGAAGGGGAGTGGAGTTTAAGGCTGCTGGTGGACTGACGCCCGCGCGTGGTCCGGGTTACTGCCCGGAGCGGGCCTACCCCTACAGACTGATATAAAAGACGTTTGTTTCCGTCCGCGAATAGTGCCTCAGTGAACCCGCCGCATGAAAGTAACCGGACTTGCCATCGTCCCGCCACCGTCGGCCACCGACCTCCCCAAGGTCACGCCCGAGCTGCTTGCCTCCGTCCTGGCGCGCTACTCCCGCAGCAACGAGGGGCTCGCCTCCATCCTGGGCAAGGTCGACGTGGCCAACCCTGACGCGTCCATCGACCGCATCCTCAAGTTCGTGGACTACGGCCACGCCTCCATCGGCGGGCTCACCGGCGGGCTCGCGATCGCGCTGGACGGCGTCTCGATGTGGCTGGCCTGGAAAATTTTTGAGATCGCCACGATGGCCGACGGCCAGGAGTCGAGCACGCGCTACATCACGATGGACGCGGCCAACCTGCCCGCGCCGGCGGACATCGGCATTCCCGACGACCTGGCTAATCGGTGGCTCGACGTGATGGCCGCCGCCTTCGCCGCGTACCACGCCGAGTACATGCGGCTCGACCTGCTCGCCACCGCGAAGCCCGAGCTGGTCCGCGTGCCCGCCGGCGCCAAGCCCCCGGTCGTCGCCCGCCTCCGGAAAAACTACGCGCTCGACCGCGCCCGCTACTTCATCCCCTTCGCCACGCGCACCAACCTCGGCCTGGTCCAGTCCTCGCGCATGTGGTCCATGACCGTGAAGCACCTCGACTCGCTGCCGAATCCCGAGGCCAAGCTGGCGGCCGGGCTGATCCGCGAGGAGCTGCTCAAGCAGTCGCCGCGGCTCATGCGGCACAGCTCCGCCGAGAAATCCTACGAGGAACAGGCCCGCCAGGAGTTGGCCGCCAGCATCAAGCTCGGACTCGAGCGCCTCTCGTGTCAGCCGCTCGACGACGAGGTGTGGGTGAAGGTGGACCGCGACACGCCGCCGTGGCTGCCCGAGACGCAGCCGGTCTCCGAGGCGCTCCGGCACCGCGCCAACCGCTACGGCCACCAGGGCCTCGCCACGCGCCGCGCGCGGGTGACCTTTGCGTGGAACAACATGGCCCTCGCCGAGCTCCGCGACCTCAACCGCCACCGCACCGGCCACCGCTTCACGCCGCTCGTCCAGGGCGGGTTCTACCTGCCTCCCGAGATCGCCCACGCCGGCCATGCCGTGCTGCTCAAGGAGCAGATGGAGCTGACCCGCGAGCTGCTCCGCCGTGGCTCGCCGGCGTATGTCTATTCGCTGCTGCTGGGCGCGCAGACGCCCTTCGAGCATTCCACGCAGGCGGACAAGTTCATCTACGAGGCCGAGCTGCGCACCGGCATGGGCGCCCACTTCCGCTATGCCGAGCACCTGAGCGCGGCGCTCCGGGAGTTCTTCCACCAGCTCCCCGCCGCCCGCTCCTGGGTCGTCGAGGGCACCGCCGAGCCGGAATAGCACCGGGCGCCTGATCCGTCGGCACGAACATCCAACGGCCAGCGCCGAACGTCGAATGCCAACGGAGCCGTGGCACCCTCCCGGCGCGGGAATGGCGCACTTGGGCGTTCGGCGTTGGGCGTTCGATGTTCGGCGTTCGTTTTCTGCTCCCGGTATGACGAAACCGTGCGTAACAATTAGGTTGCCCACCCCAGTACCCATTGCGAATTTCCCCCTGTACCTGATGATCTCGCCCGGCTTGTCCTCCCGGACTGAATTCGCGCGCTGCGCATGAGCACCTTCCGCGTCCTCCAGTTTAACATGCAGTTCGGGCAGATCTGGGATGACACCTATCCCGATCGGGCGCCGATCCGGCTGGATGCGACCCTCGACGAGATCCGCGCGCACAACGCCGACATCATCCTGCTGCAGGAGGTCGAGAAGGCCCTGCCGGGCGGCGTCCAGCTGAAGCCGCCCCCGAACTACATGCGGCTGCATGCCGAGCTGCCGGGCTACGACAGCTGGTTCTCCTATCCGCGGGCCGACCCGCGTGAGCTGCCGTTCGGGCTGGGCCTCGCCATTTTTTCCCGCGGCACGCTCCACGGGCACCTGCGCATGGACCTGCCGTCGCCGCCGATCGAGTTCGAGTTCTTCGGCAAGAAAACCACCCCGACGGACCGCCTCCTCATCGGCGCCTACACCACCATGCTGGGCCGCGAGGTGAAGATCCTCAACACCCACCTGCTCGCGTTCTTCATGCTCAACTCGAGCAGCACCGCGAACCCCTTCCAGCGCAACCTCGTCGCCGAGCAGCTCGCCGACTCACACGGCCCGACCCTCCTCGCCGGCGACTTCAATGTCAGCAAGCACCAGACCCTCGTCGCCCAGTTCGCCGAGACCGGCTACATGACCGTGCAGCAGACGGAGATCACCTGGCGCCGCCGGCCCTTCGTGCTGGACCACATCTTTCACAATTCCCAGCTGCGCTGCGTCCAGCACCGCGTCGTGCCCACGCCCGCCTCCGACCACCACTGCCTGGTGGCGGACTTCGAGTTCACGAAATAACGCGCTGCGCGCGCGGAGAGCGTAGTTCGGAGTTCGAATGCCGATTTTGGAGCCGCGGCGCCCTCGCCGCGCATGGGCCGGTCCGCGGATTCGGCCTGAGCGCGGCGGGGGCGCCGCGGCTCCATTTCTGATCGAGACGAATTCCGAACTACGAACTCCGTCCGCGCCGGACGCGCTCTTTCTCTTCCTCGCGCTCTTCCTCGAGCCGGGCGCGCTCGCTGGCCATCTGCTGCTGGATCTTGCCGACCTCCTCGGCCTTCTGGTCGGTCAGGGCCTCGTCGAGGCGTTTCTTCAGGAAGATCTCCCGCTCCGCGATCTTGCCCTGGTAGACGCGGTCAATCTCCGCCAGCCGGCCTTTCTGCTCCGCGGTGAGCGGGCGGGAGGCATCGGGGTCGGACTTGGCCAGGCGTTCCATCGCGAGTTCGTAAGCGCTTTTCATGGCCCCCATCCAACCACGCGCACCACCCCCTCAACAAACCAAAACCCCCGAGGTTCGTGTGCCCGGTCGGGTGCGGTTGGGGTGAAACGCAAAGACGCGAGGACGCGAAGATGGGCGCAAAGTGTTTGGATGGGAGTGATCGATTCAGGACGCCGGTAGCGTTCTATCGCCGGCCAAGATGCCGCGCAGCACGCCTCCGTGCCAAATCATGTTGCCTGGTAAACTTAGCGCCGGACCTTCGCGTCCTCGCGTCTTTGCGTTTCAACCCTCTTTCCTAACCAAACCGCACTCCCAGCATCAGCGTCAGCGCCACCACCGCGAACGGCGGCCAGAAGCCGCGGCACCAGCCTTCCCATCGGCTCGCGTATCCCGCGAGCAGGCTCGCCAGCAGCAGCGCCAGCGCCACCCCGCCGAGCCCCGGCACGCGGAACTCCGCGGTGAACCACATGCCCGGCAGCCGCAGGTTCAGCTGCAGCGCGCGGTCAATGACCCACAGCACCAGCACCGCGGCGTGGTTCGCCAGCACGCCCGCCCCGGCCCAGCCGGCCAGGCCCGCCAGCAGCGAGACGAGCCCGAAGAGGATCACGAGCGAGGACGCCGGGATGAGCCAGAGGTTCGCCAGCAGCGCCCCGGGTGTCAGCATGCTGAAGAACGCCAGGCCCGTCACCGCGCCGACCAGCGACGACGCCAGCCCGAGCCCCACGGCCGCCACCAGCGCCCGCCAGGCGTGATCACGCAGCCGCTGGTGCCAGCGCCACGCCGCCCGCGGGAGTGCCGTGAAGAGCGCGGTCGCCTCCAGCCAGCGCTCCGCCAGCGGCAGCCCGAGCAGCAGCAGCGCCGCCACGATGCCATAGCTCATCTGGAAGCTCGCGCTGAAGAGGTCCAGCGGCGCCGCCAGCAGGACCACCAGCGCCGACACCGTGAGCGCCGCGAGCGGGTTGCGCGGCGCGCGCAGGGCGAGCGCGACCTGTGCAAAGGCG
>Ga0265327_10002566_pt1 | contig 18819 bp, 16 predicted proteins | sample 41621metaG_FD_202089 | JGI IMG/M metagenome (GOLD analysis project Ga0265327, IMG submission 202089) | Rhizosphere microbial communities from Carex aquatilis grown in University of Washington, Seatle, WA, United States - 4-16-21 metaG | ecosystem: Host-associated > Plants > Roots > Rhizosphere...
TGGCCAGCGGCTCGGGTTACGCCACCGAGGATCCGCAGAAGCTGCCCCAGCGTTTGATCAATATCGTCAACGTTCACGCCCGGACCGAAATCCAGGGGCTGCCGCTGCGCCAGGCGGTCAAGGCATCGGACACGCTGGTCGCAGCGCTCAGGCCCAAGCTCACTGGCGCACCCGAGGTCGCTGCCCTCGGCCTGGAGATTCTCGGCTTTTCGATCCTCGCAATCAAGCCGACTCCGGAAACCTCCAAGGCCCTGGAGGCCGAAACCCGTGAGCAATTGCTCAAGGAGGCCGACGAGGCCATCTACCGGCGACGCAATGCGGCCGTGGAGAACGAGCGCGCAATCAAGGAGAACGAGCTTAACACCGAAAACGCGATCGAACTCAAGAAGCGCCAGATCCGCGAGACTAAGATGGATGCGGACCGGTCGATTCAGGAGAAACAACGCCTGCTCCAGGAGGCCGAGATGGCGACCAGCGTGGCCCTCGAGGAAAAGAAAAAGGAACTGGTCGACCTCACAGCCCAAAATGCAAAAGCCGAGGCGGATGCGAGAGCCTACGGAATCGAGGCCACGATGAAGGCGATGAGCGCCACGGATCCGAAAGTCCTGCAGGCGCTGGCCAATGCCGGAATGAATCCGGAACAACTCATTGCCGTGGCCTTCCAGGAGATGGCCAGCAGGGCCGACAAGATCGGGCAGCTCAACATTTCGCCCGACCTGCTGCGGGAATTGATGGCCAAGAAGGAAGCGTGACATGCAACGGCTGACCGAGAGAAAGGTCGTCCTCGTCACCCGTGAAACGCGCCTTGAAGAACTCAAGGCACGCTTCAACACCGTCAATCAGGCCCGTTTCTACGTGGAGCAACAGGGCGGAAACTTCTCCGATTATGAACAGGAGGATTCCGCATATCAGCGTGCAGTTGACCAGGCCCAGCAGGTGATCGGCCTCCTGGGGCGCCTGCAGGTCGTCCACCGCAGATTCCTGCCGAACTTCATGTTTGGAGCAGACGACATCGTCGTCGCTGTCGGCCAGGATGGCTTGGTGGCGAACACCCTAAAGTACCTCGACGGGCAGTCGTTGGTTGGGGTGAATCCGGAGCCAACGCGGTACGATGGCCTGCTGCTTCCGTTTGGAGTGGAGGACCTGGCCAAAATCCTTCCCGAGCTTTTTCGCCAACAGCGGCCGATAAAATCTGTCACCATGGCAAAGGCCACGCTGAACAATGGCCAGGCCATTTACGCCGTAAACGACCTCTTCATCGGACCCAAAAGCCACGGTTCGGCTCGCTACACGTTACGGCTTGGCGATCAAAAGGAGCGCCAGTCGTCGAGCGGGGTAATCGTCTCGACGGGTCTCGGATCAACCGGGTGGTTTACCAGCCTGATAACGGGGGCCAATGCCGTGGCGGCAGCCTTCGGAAGGGACGGGAGTCGCAAGAAACCGCCACTCGTGATCGACGCACCCCGGTTTGCATGGGACGCCCAGCACCTGTTCTTCACCGTGCGCGAACCCTTCCCGAGCAAGACTTCCACGGCATCCATGGTATTCGGGCGCATCACGCCCTCTCAGCCGCTGCGGATCGAGTCGCTCATGCCGGAGCGTGGCGTCATCTTCAGTGATGGCATCGAGGCCGACTACCTCGAGTTCAACTCCGGTGCCCAAGCCGAAGTCAAGATCGCGGAAAAAACCGGTCAACTGGTGGCCTAGCCATGCCTCCACCGCATATCACGTCATTTGTCACGGCGCAGTGCATCGCTTCGATCGTCTGATTCTACGCGTCACAATGATTGGAGCCATTATCGGTGATATCGCAGGGTCGGTTTACGAGTATGCGGGCAACAAGGACCCGTCCGTGCCGCTTTTTCCGCCCGGAGCCTCGTACACCGATGACTCGATCCTGGCGGTTGCCACCGCGTCCGCGATCCTTGACCAACGAGCATACGTTTCGGCTTACCGGCAGTTCGGCCACCAATACCCCCATCCCATGGGTGGATACGGCCTGGGATTTAAGCAATGGCTGATGGGATCAGATCTCAAACCGTACAACAGTTGGGGGAATGGCTCCGCGATGCGAGTCGCGCCAGTCGGCTGGGCCTTCGAGACCCTGGAGCAGACGATTGAAGAGGCAAAACGGTCAGCGGAGGTAACGCACAACCACATGTGCGGCATCACCGGTGCCCAAGCAGTAGCGGCGGCCATCTGGTGGGCACGGCATCGCAAGTCAAAGAATGAGATCCGTGAACTCGTTGTGCGGCATTTCGGTTACGCCCTTGCGCGTTCGGTTGCCGGGATTCGGTCCACCTATACGTTCGATTCGAGCTGCCAAGGCACCGTTCCCGAGGCCATCGCTGCCTTCCTTGACTCAACCGATTTTGAAAGCGCACTTCGCAATGCGATCAGCCTTGGCGGCGATGCCGACACCCTCGGTTGCATCACCGGCGGAATCGCGCAGGCCTTTTATCGGGAGATTCCCCCTCATCTGCTGAATCCCGCCCGCAATCTCCTGCCGGCGGAACTGTTGGGCATCGTGGACCGCTTCTCGGAACGCTATCCATTGTTTCACACACCCAGCTGACCAAAGCCTTCTATTGCCATGCCTGCGAAAATTCGAGCGATCACGGGGGACATTACGACCCTCGTTGTGGACGCCATTGTAAACTCCGCGAACTCTCTTCTAATTGTCGGCGGCGGAGTTGATGGAGCGATTCATCGCGCCGCCGGGCCAGACTTGTTGCGAGAGTGCCGCGCCTTGGGCGCATGCCAAGTCGGCGATGCGAAGATCACCAAAGGGTACCGGCTCCCGGCCAAGCATATCATCCACACGGTCGGACCGGTCTGGGCCGGAGGCTCAGTGGGTGAACCGAAAAAGCTGGCCGAATGTTACAGGCGTTCGCTCGAAGTCGCGGCCGCGAATGGCGTTTTGTGTATTGCGTTTCCGAGTATCAGCACGGGCATTTTCGGGTACCCGTTGGAACTCGCTGCTGAAGTGGCCGTGTCGACCGTTCGGGCTTCCCTTGATGATTTTGCGACCATCAAAGAGGTGATCTTCTGTTGCTACTCGCAAGCGGACCTTCTGGTCTATGAACGTGCCCTTGATGCGCCGGCCACCTAGCCGCCCATCGTGCAGGGATAATTGGAGCGCCCGCTTGCGCAAAGAATGCACAGCCTGGATCCCATTCGCGCTCTACAATAGGCGGGACGAAGCGACTCAAGGGAGCAACGCTTCGTCCCAAGCAAACAGCCGGCATTTGAGCCAACTTCAGTCCGTGCTCTCCCCGAATCGTATCCCAATGCGCGTCGAAAACGTAAACCCTGCCAGCAACTCCCCGTCGGTATTCCATTTCGATGGTGAGCCCGTAATCCGAAACTTCCTCCACGTGGTCCTTGCCCGGAGAGGGTGGACTGTCAGAGGATTTTCGGATGACCAGGCAACGCTTCTTTTACATGAGCTCGCCTCCGCGCGCCCTCGTCCTGCTTTGCTGGTCGCAGCGTGTCTGGGCAATAATTGCGCCGGATTGGCGGTGGTCCGGAAATGCCTGAAGGTCGAGCCTCGGTTAAAGGTGGTCCTGTGGAGCGGAATCATCGGTGAGGATAACGTGCTGGACCCCCTGCTTTTGAAATTCCGAGTGACCCCGGACGCGGTTGTTCCCAAGCCGTGTACGCTCGACGAACTGGTTGAACCGGTTGAAAAGTTGCTATTCGCGGCAGGTTTGGCGCCGGCAGGGGCGACGTGCGGTTCATCGGGAAGGCCGAATCAGGGAACGCCTTCAAGTTCCCTGCGGCCGGCCGGCGCGGACCCGAAGGAACATGGCCTGATCGTGACGGCAATTCGCCGCGGGCAGTTGGTCCGTCCGATCGGAAACGACCAGCTCTATGCGTTCTTTCGGGTAATCCGAGTGGCGCGTGACGGCTGGGTGTCTTGCCGCTGCGTGGCACAAGCAGATGGAACTCCCGCTACCGGAAATGGATCGGTCGCCGAGTTTCGGGCGAGCGGGCTGAAGGCAGTTGAAGCGCTTTCACTGCCCTCGGTCTCCCGCCTTGCCAAGAGAGGGGGCAAGCAGCGGAGCGAAGAAACAGGCATTAGGATCGATACCAGGTCGCCCGATCTGCGCGTGCCGCTCGAACCCCAGGTCAAAACGATTCCTCCGGTGCGCCCCACCAAGGTCCAGCTCGGCCCGGAAGTCTGGTGCTTCGGCGATCCGGCCAACGCGTCCATGGCCTATAAGGTGCTGAACATGGCGGGGTACAAGTCTAGGGCCTTCGGCTCGAGCGACCCGAGAGCCTTCGTTTTGGAAGTGACCACGCAGGACCCTTGCCCGGGCGTGCTGGTGATTACAAGCATCGAGGTCCTGCCCGTGGCGAAGGCATGCCGCGAGCATGCCCCCGACATCCGGATAATCCTGGTGACCGGGGCCGATTTGGCGACGGTGCGTCTGGCGCAGAAGGACTTCCCGGGAAGAATCGACGAGGTCGTTCAGAAACCCAGCGCGCACATCGTCCTGCCCGACGCGGTCGAGCGCCACCAACGAGCGATCGGTTTCGGGACTGGAAGAACCGTCCTAAGCGCAGAAATGAGCGCCCTGATCGCGAAACGCGTCGAGCTGCCCAGCCTGACCCCGGAAATCCACATCCTCGGCGACGAGGTCGTCGCGCAGCTGATCGCCGCCATGATCGGGAAGCTGGGCTACCCAACCCGCGCGTTCGCCGACAGCGGCGCTTCCCGTTACGCGGAGGAGTTTGCAGTTGGAACCTGGCGGCCCGCAGTGCTGGTGGCCGGCGGATTCACCAGCCCGTCGTTGGAGGCGGCAACTGTCTGCCGCATGATCGAGCCGCGCACGAAGTTGATCCTTCTGACCGCCAGCGGACACATCACGGTCGAGATATGGCGCAAGAAAAATCCGGGCATCGTGGATGCCGTCGACTTCAAGCCCCACGTGACTATGCAAAGCCTGGCGCCCATACTCGAGCATCTGTATCGCGCAGCGGGCTTTTCGGTGCCAAAATCGCCACTCGCACCCGCCAAGCTGGCGCCAAAGGGATAAAGGGGCACATCGTTGATGTGGATACTCAGTCGCCGAATTCCTCCAGCGCAGCACGACCCACACTTTTCCGCGCTCCGCGGAGCTCTCTAAATGAACGCCCCAACAACGCAGGTTGATACCGCCATTAAACTCACCGACCCAGCGTCACCCGCTCCCGCGCCCGATATCTTCGCTCTCGTGGACGAGCCGATTATAGCGAGCTTGCTCAGTGAAACAATCCGGCGTTTCTGCGATTTCGGCATTCGGCGATACGATGTGACGGAAATTCCCCAGCTCATCGAGGATTTCAGGGCAGCGGACCCGCGCCCGCGGCTTCTCATCGTCAAAGCCATGGGCGGCCTTGGCGTGATGGCAGCCCAAGCCTGCCGGGAAATCGAGCCGGGATTAAAGTTGATTGTGATGTCAGGATGGTTGGCCAGAAGTCTGCACAGGATTGTCACCCTAGGCCCCACGGTCGCTGACGCGGTGGTCGGGATCCCCTGGCAGTCTCGAGAGCTCGCCACAACTGTGCAACGCCTGCTCGGTGGGCCGCGGCCGGCGGCAGCCGAGTCGACCGCCCGCCCCGCGAACACTACCGGCCCCGCCCCTTTGGTCCCTTCGCTCCCGCGTCCGGCAGGCCAGTGCCCGCTGGTCCTGTTTTGCGACATCTTCCCCTATGGCAGATGCGTGACGGGCGTTCCGGACGAATATCTGCGCGCACTGGCCAAGCCCTGCGGTGATGTCTCGGTCTACTGCGGGTCCCTGAAATCTGGGGATAGGTCGGCGGTCGCGAAGATACTGGCCAAAGCGAAGGAGAGGGGGCACCCGGTCATGCTGATTGCCTCCTTCTTCGCAATGGCAATGGAGGAGGACGGCCTACCCGCGGCCGCCTTTTGGCGAAAGATATACCCTGCCGTGAAGCTCGTGCTCGCCACGGCCCCTGCGCCTGAAATGGTGGCGAGGCTCAATGTGGCTGTCGACGCCATCGTCGGCGAGCGGCCTACCAAGGCCGAGATGGACGAGATAAGGCGGCAGCAACGTGCCTTACGTGCCTTGCTCGGCGACGAGGAGGCGGATTCCTCCGAAACCTCGTTGCCGAAAGAGCCCGTCGCCCGTCCCTTGCCGGACCACCTGCGCGCAGAGCTGAAGCGCCTGATGGTCGAGATGGGTTGCCCCGATTTCGATCTCACCCCCTAGGCGGGGGCCGGCGTCACTTTTGCCAAGTCCACATGCCCGCTGGGCGCGTCGGCTGGTTCAGGATTCTAGGCAGCCGGCCGCCCGTGCAGTCGGGCGGCTTGGGCCGCTTTACTGTAATCCTTGGCCAAAACCGACACGACTATGTGTCGGTCGCCATCCGTGTGCGTCCGGCTCCGATAGGACCGGATGTAAGCTCATGTTGGCTATGTGTTCACAAATGTGTCCTTCTGTGAAGGACACTTTATTGAAAATCGAGCTCTCCAGAAAGGTTACCTATCGCCCCCGAACCCTCGCCCGAGCTGGCGGGCGATATGGCGAGCTTATAGTAGAAAGCCAATCCGCATCTCGCGAGGCTATCAAACCAGTAAGAACTGACCTATCTGTCCGCTCCAATCAGCTCGGTTTTGGGGAGGGCCGTCACCCTGAACTCGAGGAAGTATTGGTCGGCTGGCTCCTCCCAACGGGCTTCCTTGATTTCATTTTCCGGGCGCGCAGCACTCCGCAAAACGAGAAGGCTTTCGACTACTCGACCGTGCCAGACGAGACGTTGGAGCGCATGGCGAGAACGGACATTTCAAGTGCCAGTAAGGTAGAGCTGGAGATGCAGACGGAATACCTTCGGAGGCTGGCGAAGAAGCGCGAGGAGGATGACCGGGCGAGCGGCCTTCTCATCTACCAATACAGGAGAACAGTGCCGTATGATGAACTAATCACACTCCTGAGTCCGGAGGCAAAGACCCTCATTGAGAAGACGATCTCGCCAGCGAAGATAGGCCTGTCTGCAAGAATAGCTGGACCATTGGAACCATTTGCGGGCGAGCCGCTGCAAGAGGTCCAAGTGCTGCGCGCAAGCGACATTGGGTTTGCGGAGATTTGCGCTACGTTCTGCCAACCAAGGCTGGCCCCACAACCTCAGCGAATTGAATTCTGGGAGGTTTGGCGGGACGACCTCGGGAGAAACATGAAGGCTGCGACGTTTGTTTGGTTCGCCCTAGACGATGAGGCGTCGAAGCGATTCGGCTCGCAGTTCAGTTTCATGCTTTCCCAGTCCGTAGAGTCTACCGCTAGGTAGCGAATCGAGAACGATAGACGGATGGTTCCGGACGATCTGAGTCCGTGTCGTACGCATGGCCGTGGGTAGAACCGAGCGTAATTTTTGATTAGGCCCCTGTTACAGAACCGAGCGTAATTTTACATTACATCCAGCCCACCCTCGGTATCAGAGAGAGGGAGTTTAGGTCACAGAACAGAGCGTAATTTTCACCCCACGGCGACTTTTTCCGTGCGTTATGGGGACCCACAGCTTCAATGCACCTCCTTCCCCGAATGAATTTCGACTTCGACGACGTCATTGACCGCGCGAAAAGCGACAGCCGCAAGTGGCGCAAGTACGGTGCCGACATCCTGCCGCTCTGGATCGCCGACATGGATTTTGCCGCGCCGCCAGCCGTCGTCGCCGCGCTGCACCGCCGGGTCGACCAGGGCGTCTTCGGCTACGGCCAGCCGGTGCCCTCGCTCGTCACCGCCGTGGTCGACTACTGCGCGCGCCGCTACCGCTGGACCATCGACCCGGCGTGGCTCGTCTGGCTGCCGGGCCTCGTCCCCGGCCTCAACCTCGCCGCCGACGCCTTTGGCGAAAAGGGTGACGCGATTCTGACGTGCACGCCGATCTATCCGCCGTTTCTCAGCGCCCCGCGTAACAACGGTCGCGACTGCACGGCCGTTCCCCTCGTCGTCGGCGCCGGCGGTCGCTACGGGATCGACTGGCCGGCCATGGAGCGCGCCGTCACCCCGCGCACCCGCCAATTCTTCCTGTGCAGCCCGCACAACCCGGTCGGGCGCACCTTCCCGCGCGCCGAGCTCGAGCGCGTCGCCGACTTTTGCCAGCGCCACAACCTGATCCTGGTCTCGGACGAGATCCATTGCGACCTGATCCTCGACGACGCGCTGCACACTCCGGTCGCCGCCCTCTCGCCTGCCATCGCCGCCCGCACGGTCACGCTCATGGCGCCGAGCAAGACCTACAACATTCCCGGCCTGGCGTGCGCCTTCGCCCTCATTTCCGACCCGCGTCTGCGCAGCCAGTTCACCCGCGCCATGGCCGGCATCGTGCCCGAGATGAACGTCCTCGGGCTCGCCGCGTGCGAAGCCGCCCTCGTGGACGGCGAACCCTGGCGCCAGGCCCTGCTGGCCTATCTGCGCGGCAATCGCAACACCCTCGCCGAATTTGTCGCCCGGGAACTGCCCGGCGTGACCATGACACCGTGCGACGCCACCTACCTCGCCTGGCTCGACGTCTCCGCCCTGCAGCTCGAGGCCGCCGGCCGTTTCTTTGAGCAGCATGGCGTTGGGCTGGCCGACGGCGCGCAGTACGGCGCGCCCGCCGGGCGCTTTGTCCGCCTGAACTTTGGCTGTCCGCGCTCCACGCTCCTCGAGGCGCTGGCCCGGATGAAGCGCGCCCTCGCCGCCCGCTGAGGCGCGGTTCCGTGTTCCGTCCGCCGCCGGTCGGCGCCGGACCGCGGGTACGCTAGCTGACGTATTCTCCCCGTTTCCCTCCCCGGCGCACCGGAGCGTACAAGTAACCTGATAGGTTACCCAACCATGAACGCCTCCGATCCACGGATCGCCCTCTGGCTCGAACTCGGCCGTTTCCTCTTCGAAGCCGGCGAACTTGGCGCCGGGAGACTGCACAAAAGGCTCCGCCGTCGACGCCGGGCCTCGTATTCCACGCGCCGTCCGGGCGCCGAGACTCCGCTGTGGAATCGTTGCGCGAGGGCGCTCCGCGCGGAGCTGAAGCCCCATGGGGCCAAAGTGCGCCTGGCCCGTTATCTTGGCATTCCCAAACAACGAATCACCGACTTTTTGTCCGGGCGCCGCCGCATGCCGGACGCCGAACTTACGCTACAGCTCCTTTGCTGGCTCGCGGAAAAAAGATCCGGACGGGATCCCTCGATGTAAGGTAACCGAATAGGTTACTTGTTAACCGGGTTGCCCTCGCCGCCGGCGCGGCCATGTTGTGACCGATGCGCATCGGCCGGCTCCAGTTCGCCTCCAACTTGTTTCTCTCGCCGCTGGCGGGTTACACCAACCTGCCCTTCCGGCTGGTCGTGCGCGAGGTGGGCGGACTCGACTGGGCCACGACCGACCTGGTGAACGCCCGCTCGCTGCTCGAGCGGAATCATCGCGCCCTCCAGCTCGTGCGGAGCAGCCCGGCGGAGACGCTGCTCGCCGTGCAGTTGTTCGGCGCCGTCGCGGAGGAGATGCGCGATGCGGCCGCGATGGTCGAGTCGATGGGCATCGCCGCAGTCGACATCAACATGGGCTGCCCCGTCCGGAAGGTCGTCGGCATCGGCGGCGGCTCCGCCATGATGACCGAGCTGCGCAAGACCCAGGCGCTCGTGCGCGGAATGGTGGAGGCCGTGAAGATCCCGGTGACCGCCAAGATGCGGCTCGGCTGGGATGAGCAGAACCTCACGGCGCCGGACCTCGCCCGCGCGCTGGAGGACGTCGGCGTGGCCGCCATCTTCGTCCACGGCCGCACGCGCGCGCAGGGCTTTTCCGGCACCGTCAACCTCGCCGGCATCCGGGCCGTCGTCGGGGCCGTCAAGGCCATCCCGGTCATCGGCAACGGCGACATCACCACGCCCGAGGCGGCCCGGCGCATGCTCGACGCGACCGGCTGCGCGGGGGTGAGCATCGGGCGGGGCGCCTTCTACAATCCATGGATCTTCCGGGACACGCTCACCCACCTCCGCGACGGGTCCGTGCCGGCCGAGCCCAGCCACGCCGAGCGCATGCGGGTGATGCGCCGCCACCTCGGTCTGGCCGTGGAAGTTTTTGGCGAGGAGCTCGGCTGCAAGCTCTTTCGCAAGCCCGCGGCGTGGTACGCCAAGCGGCTCGGTCCGTCCAAGGAGTTCAAGAAGGCCGTGGTGCACCTGAAGACTCGCGCGGAATTTGAGCAGATCGTCGCCCGCTACGAGAAGTGGCGCGCACCGTTCTGCGACGACCGCGGCGAATTGCTGCCGAAATACCGACCCGGTCCGCTGGTCGCGTCGTTCATGCGGGATGCCTCCGGCGACCCGTCCGGTTCGCTGCTCGACGCGGTCCCGGTCCCGCGCGGACCGGTGGACGTGTGGTGACCCCGCGGCCGCCCCGGCGTGCGGGCTCGCCACGACCCCGCCGACCGGCCAACCTTCCCGACCGACCATGCCCGCCATCATCCACCTCTGGGGAATTTTTCTCGGCACGGTGATCGGCCTGCTGCCGATCATCAACCCCCTCGCGAGCGTGCCGACCTTCCTCGCCATCACCGAGGGGGACAGCGACCGCCGTCGCCGCGAACAGGCGCGCAAGGGCTGCCTCTACATGGTGGGCATCCTGGTCAGTTTTCTCATCGGCGGCACCTTCATCATGAACTTCTTCGGCATCTCGATCCCCGGCCTGCGCATCGCCGGCGGGATCCTGATGACCGGCATCGGCATGCGCATGCTGGCCGCGCAGAAATCCGACTCGAAGGAGGAGGCCGAGGAGCGCGAGGCCGCGCGGCGCAAGGTGGACATCTCGTTCTCCCCGCTCGCCATGCCCATGCTCAGCGGCCCCGGTTCCATCGCCGTCACGCTCGGCTTCACCTCGCTGGCCACCGCCTGGCTCGACTACGCGGCGATCATCCTCGGCATCGCCGTGGTGGCGATCCTCACCTACCTCGTCCTGCGGCTCTCGAGCCGGATCGTGCAGTTCATCGGGCCGGTCGGGATGAACGCCATGACGAAGATCATGGGCTTTCTCATCATGTGCATCGGCGTGCAATTCGTGGTGAACGGCGTTCTCGGCATCGCCACCGATCCGGAACTGCTGCGGGGCATCCGGGCCGCGCTGGCGCTCCGTTGAGCGCCCCCGCGCGGAGCGAGCCGGCGCCCACTCTCCCCTTGACATCCTACAAGAGGGCTCTTTCCTGTCGGCATTCTACAAGAGACCATGCCCGACTTCAAAAGCGAACTGCTCCAAGGCACCCTTGACCTGCTGATCCTCCGCACGCTGGCGTCCAACGACCCCATGCACGGCTGGGGGATCGCGCAGCGCATCCAGCTGCTCTCGCGGGACGCCCTGGTCGTGAACCAGGGCTCGCTCTATCCCGCCCTGCACCGCCTGGAGGCGCAGGGCATGATCGAGGCCGAGTGGGGCGTCTCCGAAAACAACCGCCAGGCCAAATTCTACCGCCTCACCCGGACCGGCCGCCGCCAGGTGGCCGACGAGACCGCCTACTGGGAGCGCTTCACCCAGGCCGTCGGCCTGGTCCTGGGTTCCGGCTGACCGGCCCTTTCCTCCCATGTCCCTTTTCCGCGCCCTCCTTCGCCGTTCGACCGCCGAGCAGGATCTCCAGCGCGAATTGCAATACCACCTGGAGCGCGACACCGAGGCCAACCTGCAGGCGGGCATGCCGCCGGCGGAGGCCCGGCTCGCCGCGCTCCGCAGCTTTGGCGGGGTGGCGCAGGTGCAGGAGGAGGTGCGCGACGCCTGGGGCGTCCGTCTCTTCGATGGCGTCCGGCAGGACCTCGCCTACGGCCTGCGCGGCCTGCGGCACAATCCGGGATTCGCGGCCGTGGTCGTTCTCACTCTGGCGCTCGGCATCGGCGCCAACACCGCGATCTTCTCCGTGGTGCACGGCGTGCTCCTGCGGCCGCTCTCCTACGCGGCGCCCGACCGGCTGGTGACGGTCAACCAGGCGGCGCCGAAGGCCGGGCAGTCGGTGCTCGGATTCTCCGTGCCCGACTTCATGGATTTCCGGGCGCGCAACCGCGCCTTCGCCGGCATGTCGGAATATCACTCGATGTGGTTCATCCTGCTCGGTCGCGCCGACCCCGAGCGGGTGCAGACCGGCGTCGTCTCCGACAACTTTTTCGACCTGCTCGGGGTGAAGCCGCTCCTCGGGCGCACGTTCCTGCCCGGCGAGGACAAGCAGGGCGCGGCCCCGGTGCTGGTGCTGAGCTACGAGTACTGGCAGCAAAGCTTTGGCGGCGACCCGGGCGTGGTCGGCCGGGTCTTTGAGATGAACAACAAACCCCACACGGTGGTGGGTGTCCTGCCGCCCTTGCCGGCGTTCCCGAACGCCGACCAGGTCTTCATGCCGGCCTCGGCTTGTCCGTTCCGCGGGGCCGAGCGGGTCCTCACCAACCGCCAGGGCCGCCTGATCAGCAACGTCTTCGCCCGCCTGAGGGACGGCGTCAGCCCGGAGCAGGCGATCGACGACGGCCGCCGGGTCGGCCTTGAGCTGTGCGGCGCCTTTCCGCAGGACTACCCGAAGGACGCCGGCTACACGGTCGAGATCCAGGGCATCGCCCGGGCCTTCACCGGCACTGCGCGCGCCCCGTTGTTCGTGCTGCTGGCCACCTCCGGATTCGTGCTGCTGATCGCCTGCGCCAACGTCGCCAACCTCGCGCTGTCGCGGCTCGTGCGGCGCGACCGCGAGCTGGCCGTCCGGGCCGCCATGGGCGCCGGCCGGGCGCGAATCTTCCGGCAACTGCTCACCGAGAACCTGCTGCTCGCCGGCCTCGGCGGGCTGGCGGGCCTCGCCCTCGCCGCCGGCGGGCTGCACCTGCTGGTCGACTACGCCGGTCGTTTCCTGCCGCGGGCGAACGAAATCTCCATCAACGGCCCGGTGCTGCTATTCACGCTCGGGATCTCCGTGGCGACGGGCCTCCTCTTCGGCTCACGCCCGGCCCTCCCCGCCTCCGACCAACTGGCCACGGCCCTCAAGGACGGCGCCCGCGGCACCGGGGGCGGCCGCGGCCGCCTGCGCGCCGCGCTGGTGATCGGCCAGGTGGCGGTGTCCGTCCCCCTGCTCGCCGGCGCCGGCCTCGCCGCGCGCAGCCTGCTCATGCTCCAACAGGTCGACCCGGGACTCCAGGCCACCCGCGTGCTGGCCGCCAACCTTAACCTGAACTGGTCGCGCTATAACAGCTTCGAAAAGCGCTACGGCTTCTGGACGCGCGCGATGACCGAGGCGGCCAAGCTTCCGTCCGTCGCCTCCGTCGCCTTCTCCGGCACCGAGCCGCTGAACGGCCTCGCAAACACCAATGCCTCGTTCGCGATCGAGGACAAGCCCGCGCCTCCCGGGACGCCGTCGCCATTCGCCACGGTGCTCTTCGCCAGCGAGGACTACTTCGCGACCATCGGCCAGCCCCTGCTCCGCGGCCGGGTGTTCCAGTCGACCGATTCCCACGACTCGAAGCTGCCGGTCGCCGTCGTCAACCAGTCGTTGGCGAGCCGTTATTGGCCGGACGCCGACCCGGTGGGTCGCCGCCTGTCTTTCGACAACGGCGCGACCTGGATCACCATCGTCGGCGTCGTCGCCAACGCCCGGGAACAGCTCGACAACGCACCGGTGGAAGAGGTCTTCATCCCGCTCCAACAGAGCCCGGGCCTGATCAGCGGGACCATCGTCGTGCGCACCAACGCGGCGCCCGCCGCGCTCAATCATGACCTCCGCGAGGCGATCCGCCGGGCCGATCCGCAGCAGCCGGTCACCTCGGTCGAAACACTCGAGCAGGTGCGCGACAACTCGCTCGCCCCGCGGCGCCTCATCGCGACGCTGCTCGGTCTCTTTGCGCTGGTGGCGCTCGCCATCACCGCCGCCGGCATCGGCGGCGTGCTGGCCTTCTCGGTCAGCCAGCGGACCGCGGAGATCGGCATCCGGATGGCGCTCGGCGCCACCCAGCGGGAGATCCTTTGGATGGTCCTGCGCCAGGGCGTTCTTCTGGTCTCGGCCGGACTGGCGCTCGGCACGGTGGCCGCGTTCTTCCTGACCCGCCTCATGACCAGCGTGCTCTACGCGGTGCCGCCGGGCGACCCGCTGACGTTTGTCACGGTCGAGTTGGTCCTCCTCGCCGTCGCCGTTCTCGCCTGCGTCTTGCCCGCCCGCCGCGCAACCGCGATCAACCCGCTCGTGGCCCTCCGCTCGACCTGACCATGCGAATCGCTGCCGCCGTATTTTGCGCCGTGCTCGTTGCGGCCGCCGTCGGCGCGGAGCCGCCGCGGCGCAATGTCGCGGTGCTGGTCTGGCCGGGCGCCGAGTTGCTCGATTTCACGGGACCGTGCGAGGTCTTCAACGCCGCCGGCCGGCACCGGCTTTTCAACGTCTATCTGGTGGGTCTTGACCGGCAAGCGGTGCGCACGCAGGGCGGCGTCACGGTCCTGCCGGAATTCACCCTCGGAGATTGCCCGCCGCCGGATGTCACGGTCATCCCCGGCGGCGACATGCGGGCCGTCGAGGGTAACGGGGCCGTCCTCGCTTGGGTCCGGAAAAATTCCACCAGCCGGCAGATCGTGATGTCGGTCTGCACCGGCGCCTTCGTGCTGGCCGAGGCCGGGCTGCTCGACGGACTTCCGGCGACGACGCATCACTTCGGTCACGACGCGCTCGCGTCCGCCTACCCGCGAATCCAGGTGATGCGCAGCGGGCGCTTTGTCGACAACGGAACGATTGTCACGGCCGGCGGCGTCTCGGCCGGAATCGATGCCGCGCTTCACGTGGTCGAAAGGCTGGTCGGCCGCGACGCGGCCGATTGGACCGCGCGAGAGTGGATGGAATATCGCGGCTATCCGGTCCGGGATTGAGGGCGCCAGCGGTGCGCCGCGGGCGACTGGCAATGCTCAACCGCGTTGAGGGAGGGAGCTTGCTCGCTCCCACGCAGGATAAAGCCCTCAATACCGCAGCTCGACGGTCGCGCCGGTCTTGTCCCTGAACACCAGCATGCGGGTCTCGGGGTTGTAACCGACAAAACTGATGCCGAGTGAGGGATTCACCACGTCGCCCGGCGCATAGGCGGTGTGCTCGATGAAGACGCGCGGGTTCGCTCCGCCGCGCATGCCGCCGATCCGCAGGTTCTGCACCCAGGCCTTGAACGGGAGACTGGCGGGAGGCGGGGGCGGCGGCGCCACCGGCGTGACTGGTATGGGCGCCGTCACCGCCGTCGTATCGGGCGCCGGCTGGCCGTCGGCCGGCTTAGCCGCTGGCGGAGTGGTCGCCGCCTGATCCGCGCCCACCACCTCATTGAGCGGCGCCATCTGGTCCTGCTTCGCCTTGTCCAAGGTCTGTTGCACGGTGGCGGCCGGCTCCGGTGCCGGCACCGCGGGCTTCTTCGCCACCGGGCGCGGCGACGGGGGCGGCGGCTCGGCGGTGAGCTTCCGGTAGGCAAAGAACGCTCCGCCCAAGACGACCAGGGCCACGATCCCGAGAATCGGGAGCAGGCTCTTCTTGCCGGCGACCGGTGCCTTCTTCGCGACCACCGCGTCGGGCTTCCGCGCTCCCGCCGGGGGCGGGAACTTGGCGGTCGGCGGCGGAAACGGACTCGACAACTTGCGCGGTGCCGCGCCCTCCGCCGCCTCGGCGGCCGGAGCGGCCACGGGCGGAGGGAAATTCGGCGCCTGCGGGAGAGGCGGTGGGGCCTCCAACACGGCCGGAGGCGGCTCGGCCCCGGCCGGGGTCGGCGTCGCCGCCGCGGAGTCGGAGCGCGGCTTCAGAGAGATCTTCGGACGGACGGGCGCACCCGAGCCTTCCGACGACTCCGCGGGCGGCGGAGTCTCAGCCGGAACCGCCGCCTCGGACGCGGGAGCCGACGCGGGGTTTCCCACCGTCTCCGGCGCCGCTTGCGCCGGAGGCTCGATCGTGATGCGTGGCTTGAGGCGACTTGGCCGCACCTCGGCGGGTGGTACGGGTACCGGGACAGGATCGGGCACCGGAGGGGCGCTGGGCGCAGGCGACGGGTCTGCCGGCGCCGCCGAAGCCTGGTTCGCCGCGGGAGTTTCGCCAGCCAGCTTTGGCTTCAGCCGGAGCTTCGGGACATTCTCGTCGCTCATGAGGTGGGGACTAGCAGCTTTCCCGGGGGCCGGAAACAAAAAGTTACCTCACCTCGGCAAGTTTAAGGTAACAGCCGGCGCCCGGGCGGTCGAAAGTGGCTATCTTTGCCGGAGGCCGGGGTCGGCTTGGCGCGCCGACGCCTTCCGGCAAAGATGGCTGGCCACAGTCCGTCCCCGGCGAGGTCGGCGACATGCTCGTCCCGGGCGCAACCTCGTCTCGCCAGATAGCCGGAAATGGTTCATCATGGCCGATGGCGAGGGTGTTTCTGCCCGCGCCCGGGCTTTCCCGCCTGCATCATTATCATGAAGCGACTGCCTGCCAGACTCAATGGCATCGGTTCAGCCGCCGTCAAAGCGGCTTCCGGACGCACTTGGGCTGATTGGGTGGGCCTGCTCGACCGCGCCGGCGCGAAGTCGTGGACCCACACCGAAATCGTCCTCTGGCTGCAGAAGAGGCAGAAACTGGCCGAGGGGTGGTGCCAGACGGTGACGGTAGGCTACGAGCAGGCCACTGGCCGGCGCGTGAAGCACCAGAAATCCCACGGCTTCGAGATCGGCGTGAGCAAAACCATCGCCGCACCCGTCGCCGTGGCCTTCGAGGCCTGGAAGGACGCTACCGTCCGTGAACGCTGGCTGCCCGCCGCGCCACTCACCGTACGCAAGGCCACGCCCCACAAGTCGATCCGCATCACCTGGGGCGACGGCACCAATCTGTCGGTCAATTTCTGGCCGAAAGGCGCGCTCAAGTGCCAGGTGGTGCCGCAACACGCGCAACTGGCCACCGCGGCCGAGGCCGAGAAGATGAAGGCCTTCTGGACCGACCGGTTGGAGGCGTTGCGCGCCCTGCTCGAAAATACTCCGGTGGCCGCCAGCTCGAGCCCGGATGTTTCCTAGCCATTGCCGAAATATCCGTCGGCCGTGCAGCGCGGGCCGTCCGCACCCCGGGGTGCGAAAGGTTCGGGCTACGTGACCACGCCCGCAACCGCCGGCTGTTTCGGGCCCAAGCCAACGGCCTCCCGCAACCAGTTCCAGGCCCGGCGCAACCCGACGTCGACCGTGCCGCCCAGGCGATAGGCGCGCACAAAGGTGTCCTCGTGGCCGCGATACCGGGGTGGCAGCAGGAAGAGCGTGCGGGTTGCTCCCGACATCCCGTCGGGATCGAGCACCACGGAATAGAACACGCCGCGGCCGACCACCAGCCCCGCGCGCTGCACCGTCAGCTCCCGCACCGGCAGGACGAGCCACGGCCGGTACCGGAAAATCAGCACGCCCTCCGGCGTCTGGTGCAGCCGTCCGTAGGTGCGAATGGGAACCTCGCCGATTTGGCGGGCGGTGAAAACCTTGTTGGCCTCGGGATGCAGCGTGAAGCGGGTCCGCCGGAGGGTGAAAAAATCCCAGCAGAAAATCGTGCCGTAAACGGTCAGGCGGAACGACCAGCCGGCGATGAAGTACGCAAAGATGATGATGATCAGCGACAGGACGGCGGCGGCCCGCGGATCGATCCATGCGGTAATCGTCAACAGGCCGAGGAGGGACGTGCGCGCAGCCTTGAGCGCGGCGTCGACCGCGCCCCAGGGGCTGAGGAGGATCAGCACGTTGATGGTGTGCGACGCCAGCCAGACCACCGCGAAGATGGCGACCGCCAGGGGCACCATCGCGATGTCGAGCAGCCACGAAAAGTCCATCGCGCCGATATGCAGCATCGCCAGCCCGCCGACATGGGGTCCGCCAATGGCGCCGCTCGGAGAGGCGTTCACCAGGGCCTTCGACATCGAGTTGACCAGCTCGGGCACGACCGCGCCGGCCGTCACCAGGCCCGTGAGCTTGTTCTCCGCCGTTTCCAGGGCATCGAAGGGTTTCTTTAGACCAGGCGGGATCATCGTGCCAAAGCTGTCCTTGAAGGCACATGCGATCACCAGCGCCAGGCACGGAAACCAGAACACCGGGTTCGCGAACCACGGCAACGCGGCCCTTTCCTGGTCCGTGTGGGCCGAAAACCATTGGTAGGCGCCGACCGCGCCGACGCCGAGCAGCGGGGAGATGGCGATGCCCGTGATCTGGGTCGCAGTCTTGGCAAACTCGATGCCCGCCGTGGGCACGTCGCGCGGATTCCCCTTCTTCGTCCCCGCCATCGCCGGGAGGGGCAAACTGACCAATCCGAGGATGATGGTGAGAACCACACACCGGTGCAGACGTTTCATGGCGAACCCCATATCCCGAGTGATCGGCTTTGAAAAGCCTCCAGTTGTGCCAGCGCCGGTGGATGCGCCGGCCTGTCCCGAGGCCGGTCGCATCCACGCGGCGGGGCGACCGTCCGGGTCGCCACACACACAACGACAACAACAATACCTGGCAATCCAACCGGCCCACCGAAAGCCCGCGTGGCCGCGCGGTCAAACCGCCGCTGCCGCCGGCACCCAATCTTCACCGGGCGGATACCTCGCCGTCACAAATCCGGCCGCAACGCCGGCTTTCCAAAACACCCGTTCGCTGTTCTGCTCACGCCATGCCCTTGTCCAAGGCCGATCTGGCGCGCCTGCGTTCACTCCAGGAGAAAAAACACCGCGAGTCCTCCGGCTTGTTCGTCGTCGAGGGCGAAAAGGTGATCGGCGAACTCCTGCAGGAGAGTTTTCCGCTCCTCGAAATCTACGCGACCGCAGACTGGCTCGAAAGGGACGCTGCGCGGCATCGCCCGCCGGCGCGCGCGGGCGCCCTCCCCGGCCGGGTGGTCGAAGTCAGCGCCGAA
>Ga0265327_10002567_pt1 | contig 18810 bp, 20 predicted proteins | sample 41621metaG_FD_202089 | JGI IMG/M metagenome (GOLD analysis project Ga0265327, IMG submission 202089) | Rhizosphere microbial communities from Carex aquatilis grown in University of Washington, Seatle, WA, United States - 4-16-21 metaG | ecosystem: Host-associated > Plants > Roots > Rhizosphere...
AGCGCCTACGGGCAGACGCTGAGCTACGACCGGCGGGAACTCTTCGAAACCTTCCGGCTGGCCGACTTCGCACGCAAGGTCGTCGGGGTGGGCAGCGTCGGCACCCGAGCCTGGATCGCTCTGATGCTGGGGCTCGACGGCGAAGACCCGCTGTTCCTGCAGTTGAAGGAGGCCGAGGCCTCCGTGCTGGAGGGCTTCGTCGAGCCCAGCCGCTTCTCCAACCACGGCGAGCGCGTCGTGGCGGGACAACGCCTGATGCAGGCCACCAGCGACATCTTTCTCGGCTGGGTGCACGTCCCGGCGGGGATGGACGGCAAGGAACGCGACTTCTACGGCCGTCAGCTCAAGGACTGGAAGGGCTCGGCTGAAATCGAGCGGATGATCCCCAGAGGCCTCAGCGCCTACGGGCGGCTCTGCGGATGGACACTCGCACGAGCCCACGCCCGAAGCGGGGACCGCGTCGGGATCGCCTCCTATCTCGGCAAAGGCGACAGCTTCGACCGGGCCATCCTCTCCTTCTCCCGCGATTACGCCGAGCAGAACGAGCGCGACTACAAAGTCCTCACCGAGGCCGTCGCCTCGGGTCAGATCACCGCCGAGACCGGTCTCTGACCTCGCGCCGGCCTCAGCCGGCCAGGATCGACTGCTTGGCCTCGGCGTACTCCGCGTCGCTCAGAGCCTGACGGTCGTGGAGGTCGGCCAGACGTTCCAGATCCGCGACCTTCGAGTCACCCGTGCCGGCGGCAGAGCCGCGCGAGGACCGGAGCTTCCCGACACGCTCGCCCAGCAGGTGAGCGCGCTCACGGAGTGACTCCCCCAGGGAGATCGGCTCGGCATCGGGGAATTCCTCCAGGACCTGGCGACGCAGCAGATGGGCGCCGATGAACGCCAGGATGGTGAAGATCAGCATCGTCAGCGGATTACGGGTGGCCGGGATGGGCCCCCACAGGAAGACGATCGCCAGGATTCCCGCGGTGAGCACGTAGGCCAACGCCGGGCGCGCCGTGAAGTGAGGAGCCAGGAAGCGCCTTCCCGCTACGGCCCAGCGGGTCGGACCTGCGAACCACGACGAGACGATCACCGGGATCCCGATGACGATCGAGGCGCTCGCCACCTGGACCAGCAGAGATGTCGCAACGGCGTATGAGTCGTTCGCGGCCGGCTGGATCGCGGCGTCGGAGGTGACCGCTCCGACCAGCTGGCCCTGACCGATCTTGCGACCGACCAACACCAGCACACCTGAGAGGACGAGGCTCCAACCGCACCATGCCAGGACCCGGCGACGAGCGCCGGGGGCCAGGTAGATCGCCAGCGCGAACAGAGCAAGCACGATGATCGTCAGCCAGACGGCAAGGGCATGAAGGGCTTTGGCCATGTTGCGGACAAGCCCAAGGTCTTCGGAGGTGACGACCTTCAGGTTGGCCACCGAGGCGGGCAGTTTTTCGGCAACGCCTGACGGCAGGCCGAGGCGTTTTGCCAGTTCCGCCACGATCACGCGGAGGTTCAGCGAAACCGTGCCTCCTTCGATCTGCACGCGGGGTCCGCCTCCGTTGACGATCCGCACGAGCGTTTCGTCGGCCGCATGGTTGGCCCGGCGCCAGGCGTCCTGCAGACGGGGATTTTCCAGCGCTTTTTCAGCGCCCTGTTCGGCGACGTTGTGGAGCGCCCCCGCGACCGGGCCCGACAGCGGCTTGAGCTCCTTGGGCAGCCCTGATTCGAGTTCGCCCGCGACGTTGACGTTCGCGTAGAGCTGATCGACCAGATAGGAGGCGACCGCCGCGCGAACCGTCGGCTTCTGCAGCAGCTTCGTGCTCGTGTTGGACCAGTTGGTCGGGTTGAGGAGCTGCCGGTCGGCCCAGATCGAGAAGATCGCCAGGACGGTCAGGAGCGTCGCCAATCCGAGGATGACCCACACCCAGATCCTTCGGGCGCGGCTCATCCTGGCCGGGGCGGTGACGCTCTCGACGGTCGGCGCATCAGCGGGATCTTTGACCGGACCGGCCGGGGCAGCTCCAGTCATCTCAGGATCCCGCCAGAGCCTTCTGCTTGATCGAGTCGAACTCGGCCTGAGTGATCGCGCCACTGTCGAGCAGGCCCTTGGCCTTTGCGATCTGCTCAGCCGGGTCGCTCGCCCCTGCTGACTGCTTCACGTAGGCGGAGAACTGGTCTTCGGCCTGCTTCTGGGCCGCCAGTTGCCGCTCGGCCATCCCGTTGTGCTCGGCGATCAGGTAGATGAACACGCCGAAGTAGGGGATGATCACGATCAGGATGATCCACAGGACCTTCATCGCGCCGGACGTGTCGTGGCGACGGAAGATGTCACCGAAGACGACGAACAGAAGCCACAGCCAGATGACGAAGCCGAAGAAGATGAGCATCTCCCAGAAGACTTCGAGAAACGGGAACGACGTACCGACGATCATTTATTACTCCCTCCCCGAGCATCACGCCGGACGACGCGGAGCTGCTGGGCTAGTTTCAGGTGGATTTCCAACGCGTTCCTGTCAACCCTAAACGAGTCGCCCCCTTTCTTGCGCGCGGACGCGCCGGGTGTTCAGTGCAAAACCGCGGCCAATGCAGGATCACATTGGCCGCGATTGCTGTCCATCAGGCCGTTTTGGCCTCGTCAAGCTCCCGTTTGAGCTCCTTCTTCAGTTCCTCGCTGTCGGCGTCGATTTCCTTTTCGATCGACCTGAGGGCATGCTCGAGCAGCTTGTCCAGCTGCTCTTCAAGACGGGACTCGCCGATCACCACGAGCGCCGCCTCGCCGCCCTCGAGCAGCTCGCCGAGGTCCTTTGCGTCTCCTCGGGACATTCCCTTTTTCAGGTGTCCACCGACGCCGCCGACCAGGCCGCCGACAACTGCCGCGCCGAGCACCGAGGGCGGGAACAGCACGCCGAGCAGGCCGCCCACCGCGATGCCGCCCCAGGCTCCGTGCTGGGTGGGCTTCTCGTGCTTCTCAACGTGAACCTTGCCGTCCTGGTCCTTGGCGATCACCGCGACGTCGTAGGTGCCCACGAGCTTCGCCTCGTGCAGTCCGATGAGAACGTCGTAGTCAGCGATTGCCGCGTCACGGCTCTCGTAGGTCGCCGCGTATACAAAGACCGGCCTGTCGCTCATTTTTCGTCTCCTTGGAAGGTTGTCGGCGCACGTGACTCCCAATGGGACGGGAGCGGTTTTGGATACTAGGCCAGGCGCGTACCGGCCCGCCGTCAGCCAACAGTTTGCGAAGACGGAGCGCATCCGTAGAAACCCGTAACACCCGATGCTCGGCGCACCGGGCCCGCCTGCTCGACCCGGCGGTGATACAACGGGCGACGTGGGACTGCTCGATTATTACCGCCAGTTCGAAGGGATGTCCGAGGAGGAGGTCAACGAGGGCCTTCGCGAGGAGGCTGCCGAGCGCCGCCGCAAAGCCCTGACACGGCTGGACAACCTCGACCTGGCACAGACGACCTGGCCCGAGCTGCCACACCCCCGCATCGTCAACGCCATCACCTATGTGGCCCGGAGAGGGCTGAACAGCTACCCCCATCTCAGGGGCACGGATCTCCGCACTGAACTGGCCCAGCGCCACGGGGTGGAGCCCTCCCGCCTGATCCTGGGCAACGGCGCGGCCGAGCTGCTCAGCTCGGCGACCCGCGCCCTGATTGGCCCGGGCCAGCAGCTGCTCACCCTTTGGCCCTCATACCCGCTCTATCCCCTGATGGCCAGGCGGGCCCATGGCCAGGCTGTGCGGGTCGAGGGGGGCGTCGACGGGCTCCTCGAGGCGGCCCAGGCGCCCGAGGTCAGGGCAATCGCTCTGGCCAGCCCGAACGACCCGACGGGAGAGCTGCTTGAAAGCGCGGAGCTCGATCGCCTGCTCAGCGGGCTGCCCGAAGGGGTGGCGGTGCTGCTGGACGAGTCGCTGGTGGACTTCGCCGACGCTCAGCCTGCGGATTCCTCGCTGGCGCTGCTCGAGCGCCATCCGCGGCTGCTCGTCTTCCGGACCTTCTCGAAGGCCTGGGGTCTGGCGGGCCTGCGGATCGGCTACGTCATCGGGAGCCCCGGCTCGGGCGACCTGCTGGCCGAGCTCGACCCCGACCTGGGCGTATCGGAGGTCTCCCAGGCCGGCGCCCTGGAGGCGCTCCACAGCTGCACCGAGCTTGTCGCCGACCGTGTCAGGACGATCTGCGAGGAGCGCCCCAGGCTCACGGCGGCGCTCCGCTCACACGGCTTCGATGTGACCGATAGCCAGGCTAACTTCGTCTGGGCGGCCCACCCGGAGCTCTCAGGGGCGGAGCTTGCGGCGCGACTGGAACAGGCCGGTGTCCTGATCGCGCCGGGCGACGCGCTGGGTGAGCCCAGGCACGCTCGGATAGCCATTCGCTCGAAGCAGGCGACCGAGCGGCTGATCGATGCGATCGAGAAAGCCGGACAGCTGAGCGCCGGAGCGCCCGAGGGATCTCAGCCGGAGCCGGCCTGACGAAGCAGGGCACCGGTTGTGCCCTCGAGGATTTTGCGCCAGGCGCTGACATCCTCGGTCTCTTCGTCGAAGTGCGCCACCACCTGCCTGACGCGCTTGCCTGAGATGTCCAGGCCATGGCGTTCGGCCACATCCTGGTAGCGGTCATATTCGCCGGCGAGCTGCTTGGTGACCGACTCGAATCCGTGCCGTGCGATCTCGACGCGCGATGTGAAGCTCATCATCGAGGTCTGGAACATCAGTTCGTCGTTCGGTTCGGGCTCGATCAGAACGATGTCGACGCCCGGGTAGCGCTCCTCCCAGCCCTTGGCCAGTTCGTGAAGGCGCTGGTGGGCGACAAGCTTGAAGACCTGGTAGCCGATCTGCGCGAAGCCCATGTCCGAGACGCGTCTCGGCCGCCGGCCCTTGAGCGTCGTGACGGTGCTGGTGAAGTCGTTGACGAAAGGCACGATCGGGTTGATCACGACGACCAGCTTTGCTCCGGCCTGGATCGCCAGATCGAGGTTGGTGGTGGAGACGATCCCGCCGTCGATCAGCTCACGGTCACCGACCTCGACGGGCGAGTAGACCATCGGCAGGGCACCCGAGGCGCGGACGGCCGTGGAGATCGGAACGTCGTCCATTCCCTCGACGCCGAAGACGACCCGTTCGCAGGTGTCCAGGTCGGTGGCCGTCAGGTAGAGCTCGCAGTCGAGCTCGCGGAAGTCATCTGTCCGCCCCGCCTCGGAGAGGACCTCCTCGAGGTACTTCTCGATGCCCGATCCCGTGTAGAGACCCGAGGGCAGGACATCGGCAAGGCCCATGACCAGGTCCATGGCCGACACGCCACCGCGGGTGGAGGCGAACTGCCGCAGCATCGAGAGGACGTGAAGGGGCATCGCGGCGCCCTTGCGGGCGAACTCGAGCAAATTGGGACGGAGCAGGTCTGAGATGTCGACGTCTTTGAAGGGAGCCGGGCCGCCCTTGCGGGTCACCACCCGCATCATCTCCTCGGGCGTGACCCCGTTGGCGGCCAGCGAAGCGATGAAGGCGCCCGCCGATGTGCCGACGTAGACGTCGAAGTTGTTGACGGTGCTGTTGACGGCGAGGAGGTCCAGGGCCCGCAGGGCGCCGATCTCATAGACCCCCCCGGTGAAACCGCCGCCACCGAGCACCAGGGCCGTCTTGTCCCGCCGAGGCCGCCGGCGGCGATCGATCGAGGAGGGCCTGCCGACCCCTCGGGGCGCCACGCGACGTGTCCGGGCGGCCGCAGAGGCCGCCTTCTTCTGGGTCGGTTCCAGCTTGACAACCTTGCCCATCGCCAACATTGTAAGGCCGCGTGGACCTGAAAAGGCGGGGCCTACTACTCATTTCGCTCTGTGGAATTCTGCTGTCGGGCGCCGCGAGTGCCTCGGAGTCATGGGCTCAGGCACCCCTGGCGGCTCTTCAACAGGACATCGGACACCAGCTGGCGCTGGCCGGACGGGCCGATGGGGCCTTCGTCTACGACATAACGGCCAAGAAGACGCTGTTCTCAGAACGGGCTGACACGCTGCGCCCGCCGGCCTCGGTCGAGAAGCTCTACACCGCCACGGCGGCACTCGGGCAGATGGGGGCCAACACCCGCCTGAGCACCTCGGTCTACGGCATCGGGCATCTTGCCGCCGGGGGGATCTGGGAAGGGAGCCTCTATCTGCGGGGCGGCGGGGACCCGACGTTCGGGAGCAGCGGCTTCATCGCCGCCCACTACGGAGGGGTCGGAACCAGCGTCTCGACGCTGGTGAGCCAGCTCGTCAGACACGACGGGATCCACCACATCACCGGGGCGATCAGGGGTGACGAGACGTTCCTGGACTCTCTGAGGGGCGAGCCGTCGAGCGGCTTCGCCTTCGACCCCTTCCTGGAAGGAACCCTGAGCGGACTGGCCTTCAACCGTGGCGCCAGCGGCTCGGAACGAGGAGCCCACGCCCCGGCCGCCTACGCCGCAAGAGCGCTCTGGCGGGCGCTGAAGGGAGACGGCGTCAGCATCGCCGGGGGCGCCGGCGCCGCAACCACCCCCGCCGGTGCCACACTGCTGGCCTCCGCGCCGTCGCCGACTGTGACCGAACTTCTGGGCCTGATGCTGCCGCCCTCGGACAACTTCTTCGCCGAGACGCTGACGAAGGACATGGGCGCCCTCTACGGCGGCGCCGGCACGACCTCCGCCGGAGCCGGCGTGATCCGCCGGAGCGTCGCCACGTTGCTGGGCTTCAGCCCTCGGGTGGTTGACGGCTCGGGGCTCTCGCGAGCCGACAAAACGTCGCCCTATCAGGTGGTGCAGCTGCTGGCCGGCCTTTACCCGACCGCCCTCGGGACGCTGCTGCGCGAACACCTGGCCGTCGCCGGTCGCACCGGGACGCTGGCGCTCAGGATGCGGCGCACGCGGGCCGAAGGCCGTTGTCAGGGCAAGACCGGAACGCTGGAAGGCGCCTCGAACCTGGTCGGCTACTGCAGGGCGGCAAACGGCCACATCCTGGCCTTCGCGGTCTTCACCGACGCGATCTCGACCGCAAGCGCCCACATCTTCCAGGACCACATCGCGATCACCCTTGCCAGCTCGAAGCTGAGCGAAGCCGAACTGGCCAGGGCGAGAACCGGCCTTCCTCCCCGGGCATGAACTGCCCGAAATCGGGCAACAGCTCTGTATGAGCCAATACACAATCAAGAAGATCACCGAGGTTGAGGACTCCGCGCCGAAGTTCGGGCTGGACTCGGTCGGGGAGGCACGGTTCGCAAAGGACGAGCTGGACGCCCAGGCGACGGGTGTGAGCTATCTGCTCCTGAAGCCCGGGAAGCGGCAGCTGTTCGGGCATCGTCACGACGCCGCCGAGGAGATCTACGTCGTCCTGGCGGGCTCCGGCCGGGTGAAGCTGGACGAGGACATCAAGGACATCTCGAGGCACGACGCCATCCGTGTCTCGCCCAAGGTCGTGAGGGCCTTCGAGGCCGGTAGCGATGGGCTCGAGGTGCTGGCCGTCGGCGCCCGTCACGACGGGGACGGCGAGATGATTCAGGACTGGTGGAGCGACTGAGGGGAGTTCGGGACGGCCAGCTGACACGAGTCGGCTAAAGCGCTCACGGGGGCGCGCCGAAGAAACCCCGTGCGCTCCTCCCTTGAACACCGTCGCCTGCCGATCCTCCCGTTTCTGGCCGCTCTGCTGGCGGCGGGGACGCTCGTCGGCTTCACGGCAGTCCAGGAAGGCCTGACCTCCTCGGGCACGCCGGTGGTCCAGCAGGCTCAGGAGTTCGTCGATGAGATCTGGGACGAAACCGAGGAAACGGGCAAGGAAGAAATGATGGCACAGCGGCCCGAACGCGAACAGATGCAGCTGGACCGCGAAGAAGCCGAATTGGAAGCGGCCTCGGATCCCGCAGCTGCGGGGGGCGACCCGGCCTCCGAAGGCTGAGGGCCGCCGGCCTAGGAGCCCACGAGCTCGCGCAGGCCGGCTTCGTCGATCACCGTCACGCCCATCCGCTGGGCCTTCTCGAGCTTCGAGCCGGGGGTCTCCCCGGCCACCAGATAGTCGGTCTTCTTGGAGACCGACCCCGTGACACGACCACCCGCGGCCGAGATCCGCTCGGTGGCCTGCTCCCGCGACCACTCGGGGAGCGTTCCCGTGAGGACCAGCGTCTTGCCGGCGAGCGGGCCCTCGGATGGCGGCGGTCCCTCTTCGTGGAAGCGAAGGCCATGCTCTCGGAGATCGGAGATTAGCGTGCGCATCCTGCCTTCCGCCAGTTGCGCGCGGATCGAAGCAGCCATCTTCTCCCCCACGCCGGGGATCTGTGAGATCTGCTCCTCGTCTGCACCGAGCAGGGCGTCGATGTCACGGAACCCCTGAGCCAGGTTGCGCCCCGTCACCTCCCCCACCTCCTCGATGCCCAGAGCGAAAAGGACCCGTGCGAAGGGCCGCTCCTTGGAGGCGTCGATCGCGGCGATGAGGTTCCGGGCCGAGATCTCGCCGAAGCCCTCCAGCTCGATCAGGTCGGGCTGTTCGAGCCGGTAGAAGTCGGCCGCCGTTCGAACGAGCTCGCGCTGCTGGAGCATGGCCACCTGCTTCTCGCCCAGGCCGTCGATGTCCATCGCCCCACGCGAGACGAAGTGCTTCATCAGCTGCCAGGCCCTGGCCGGGCAGTCCCGGTTGGGGCACTGGGTGAAGATGCTCTCGGCGGGCTTTACCGTCGGCGTGTCACAGAAGGGGCAGCGAGCAGGCGGCCGGGGCAGAGGCGGCCGCCTCTTGTTCTCGGCCACGTGGGGAGCCGGCGAGACGACCTGGGGGATCACGTCGCCGGCCCGGACGACGATCACCTCCTCCTCCTCCCGGAGGTCCTTGCGGACGATGTCCTCCTCGTTGTGGAGCGTGGCCATCCTGATCGTCACCCCGCCGACTTCGACGGGGGTCAGGACCGCGTATGGGCGCAGGTCGCCGAACTTCCCCACGTTCCACATCACCTTCTCGAGCGTCGTGACGGCCGTGGTGGGAGCGAACTTCCAGGCGACCGCCCAGCGGGGGTCGCGTCCCACTGAGCCCAGCCGGTGCTGCAGCGCCAGGTCGTCCACCTTCACCACAGCCCCGTCGATCTCGAAGTCGAGCTCTCCCCTGCGCCGCTCCCACTCGAGGCACTGGTCGATCACCTCGTCCTCGCTGCCAAGGCGCCGAATGCCGCTGTTGACGCGGAAGCCGTGGTCGCGAAGCCAGTCCAGGGCCTCGCTGTGGGCTTTGAAGGAGAGCCCCTCGGCGACCCCGACCTGGTAGGCCCAGATCGACAGCGGCCGCTTGGCGGCATCGGCCGGGTCGAGCTGGCGGATCGTCCCCGCGGCAGAATTGCGAGGGTTCATAAAGGTCGACTCCCCGGCTTCGGCGCGGCGCTCGTTGAGGGCTGTGAAGTCCTTCAGCGACATGTAGACCTCCCCCCTCACCTCAACCAGGGGCGGGGCATCGGCGATTCGCAGCGGTATCGCCCCGATCGTGCGCAGATTGTGGGTCACGTCCTCGCCGATCTCGCCGTTGCCCCGGGTGGCGCCCCGCTCGAGGACCCCGTCGCGGTAGAGCAGGCTGATCGCCAGCCCGTCGATCTTCGGCTCGACGACGTAGTTGAAGGCCGGGTTCTCGATCCCCTCGCGGGCCAGGTGGTTGCGCATCCGCTCGACCCAGGCCCGAAGCTCCTCGGCCGACCGGACGTTGCCCAGCGAGAGCATCGGCTCGAGATGCTCGACCTTTGTCAGCTTGCCGACCGGTTCGCCACCCACACGCTGGGTGGGCGAGTCGGGAGTCTGCAGCTCAGGGTGGTCTCGCTCGAGTGCTCTCAGCTCGTCCAGCAGGCGGTCGTACTCATCGTCCCCGATCTCGGGATCGTCGAGCACGTAGTAGCGGTGGGAGTGGTGTCCGAGCTGCTCTCGTAGCTCAGCGGCCCGCTCGGCCTCCACGGAAGCGGGGTCCTTCGCGTCGTTTCTCGCCGACGAGCTCGTGCTCACGGAGCCGCGTCGGGCGCGAGCGGCTCGAGTAGGCCCTCGAGATCGAAGCGGCTTAGCGCCTCGAGGCTCGCATGGTCGGTGAGATCGAAATGGATCGGCGTGACGGCGATCCGCCCGGCATGGACAGCCGCGAGATCGGTGCCCGGCTCATCGTGAAATCCGGGATAGGCGCCATAGATCCAGTAGCGCCGGCGGTTCTCCTCCTCGGCATCCAGCTTCAGTTCGTCGCGGTATATCCGCTTGCCCAGGCTGGTCACCTCGACACCGTCGGGCTCCCCTCCGGGGACGTTCACGTTCAGCAGCGTCCGGGGAGGCAGCGGGATGTCCTCGATCCTCCTGACGAGGGCAGCCACAAACGAGGCCGCGACCTCGAAGCCAAACCCCCCATCGAAGTTGTAGTCCAGGTTCCGGGCGCCCGACTGCTGGGAGACGGCGATCGCCGGGATACCCAGCAGGACGCCCTCGAGTGCCGCGGCGACGGTGCCGGAGTAGGTGATGTCGTCACCCAGGTTCGCCCCGTGGTTGATTCCCGAGACCACCAGCTGCGCCTCGAAGTCCTCGATCAGGCCAAGGCTTGACAGCCGCACACAGTCCACAGGGGTCCCGTCGGTCGCGTAGCCGCTGGTGCCGTCGGAGAACGGGACCTCCTCGACCCAGAGCGGGCGGCGAGTCGTGATCGACCGGGCCATGGCCGAGCGGTTTCCGTCGGGAGCGATGACCGCGAGGCGGATGCCGTCCATCGCCAAGAGGGCCCGGCGCATCGCCTGCAGGCCCTCGGCCTCGATCCCGTCGTCGTTGGTCAGAAGCACATTGAGCATGCCTGTCCAGCATAGGGGCCGCTTCGGTCCTCGGCTGTGAAGATATGCTCGCGGCGTGGGGCCAAGGGGAGCCGGTTACGACGCAATCGTCCGTCAGTTGGAATTCCGCCTGCCCCTGTCTTTGGCCCTGGTCGGCGCCTGTCTACTGCTGCTCGCAGCGGACGCAGGAGCCGTCGTCGCGACGCCTGACACCGCCGCGACCCACGACTACCTCCTGGCGAGGTACGAATACACGCAGGCGCTCGTCGCAGGCGCCTCTGCTTCTATCAAGAGCGTCACGGCCCTCGAAGGACAGCTGGCCGCGGAATGCCCAGGAGTCCTGTCGGGGGCCCCCAAGGAAGGTCCCGGGGAACCGACCTCCTCGACCGCTCGCCAGAGCGGGGAACGCGAGCGCAGCGAACAACAGCTCTCGACGCTGCGCGAGGAGCTTGACGCAGGGCTCCACGCGGCGAGCATGAGCGCCAACCTGGGTGCCTTCCAGACGTTCGAGGCAAAGGTCTCACCGCTGCAGTGGAGCAACCCCGCCGTCGCCGCCCTGTTGCACTGGGATCTGGCCGAAGCGTCGCGACGGGACGCCCGGCCCGCGCCTGAGATCTGCCCTGACATGAAGGCATGGGCGGCCAGCAGCTACCACCGCCTCTCGCCCGCGAGCGCCGCGTTCAGGACCGCTGAGATGCAGGCGGGCGAATCGGCTCCAGCGGGCTCGCTCTCTCGGTTTCTGGAGCCCTACGAGGACGCGAGCGACCGAGCGCTGATCGCGAGCTCGAAACGCCTGCTTCTGAGCCTGAGTAAGACCTACGCAGCCTCCCGGGCGGCTTCTCAGGAGCACCTAATGCGCACCCTGGGGCTGCCCGAAAACATCTTCGAAGAACAGGAAAACGGCAAGCTCCTCGGCGAAGGTAGGACCGCCTCGGGGGAACGGTTCATCGTGCGCCTCGAGCTTCCTGGACCGTCGGGTGAACACTGCCGACTGCCGGTGGACGTCGAGTTCAGGCGGTCCGATGGCTCCGGCGGGGGGAGCGGGACCTGCCTGACCACACGAAGGACCCGGGTCTTTCCCAGCGGCTGCTCGGGTGAAGTCACGGATATGGAGCTGGGCGTCCCGGCCTCGGTCGTGCGGGTGCGCCTGACGCTCAGGGGCGGGCGGAGGATCACCTCGCGCGTCGTCCACGTGTCGCGCCGTGACGGCGGCCCGGCCGGCATCTATGTGCAGGCGGTCAGCGGCTACAGGCACTATCCCCTGTCGCTGACCGAGCTCGATCGCAACGGCCAGATCGTGCGGGTCGTCGCGTTCCCGGCAGGCCAGCGCTGCCACCGCGAACCGGATCACATCGGGCCGACGTTCGTGGGACTGGTGCGGGGGACGGCTCCCGGAGGCGAACCCTTCTCGATCACAGGCACCCTGGTGCACTTCGGCCGAGGCCAGACGGACTTCAGCGTCGGGCTCGAAGCAGGGACCCGCGGCGGCGTGGCAGACGAAGGGGAATCCGAATCGTCGGAGAGCAGGCGCAGCTTCGGGACATCGCTGCGCACCGAGTGCGTCGCTCATCCGTTCACTGCCGTATACGGCATCCTCTCCCCGCCCGGCACCTCTGTCTTCGTGCTCAGCGCTGGAAGCCTCGTACCCCTGACGAAGGTCACACTGGCCGCCAATCTCCACGCGGCCGGACCGCTCTTCTACGGGGTCTTCGCGACCTCGCCCGCCGAACTTGTCGTCAAGAGGGCCGACGGCACGACCCTCTACACGGAAAGCCTCGTGACAAGAGCCCGGGAAGCGGTCGAATTCTGCGAAGGGTACGCCGAACCGGCGGGCTAGACCCGCCGGCCCTCAGGCTTCGGGATAGCTGACGCCTGCCAGCGCCAGCCCGTGCGCCGGGGCCGTCCGGCCCGCCTCGACCCTCGGCCTGCCCTCGAGCAGCTCGCCGAACTGCTCGACCGTGAAGATCCCGGCGGCGACATCGACCATCGTGCCGACCAGGACCCGGTTCATGTGCCTGAGGAACATGTCGGACTCAATCCAGAACTCGAGCAGCTCGCCGTCCATCTTCCACTCAGCCCGGCTGACGGCACAGCGAAACCACATGTGCTCCGTCTCGTTTGGCGTGAAGGCCGTGAAGTCATGGCGGCCGACGATCAGCTCCGCACATGCCAGCAGGGCGTCGCGGTCAAGCGGCCCGGGCCACCAGAAGGCATTGGCCCGCTGGAAGACGCTGCGGGTCCGGCGCGCCAGGATCCGGTAGCAGTAGGTGCGGCTCGTGGCGTCCCGGCGGGCATCGAAGCCGGGGGGCGCAGGCTCGGAGGAGAGGACCGCAACGTCCGGACCGATCAGGCCGTTGATCCTCAGCGGGTCGACCGCCTCATGGGAGTAGCTGGCGACCTGCCCCCAGGCGTGGACGCCCCGGTCGGTCCGGCCGGCGACGGTCAGGCCGAGAGGGCTGCCGTCCGTCGCCTTCTCGCCGAGGATCGTCCGCAGGGCCCCCTCGAGCTCACCCTGGACGGTCCGCTCGTCGGGCTGGCGTGCCCATCCGGCGAAACCCGCCCCGTCGTACTCGATCGTGAGCTTCGAGATCATCCTCGCGGCCCTCGGCCGCGAACCTGCTCAGACGAGCTCTAGGAAGACCATCTCGGTCGCGTCACCCTGACGCTGACCGATTTTCAGGATGCGGGTGTAGCCACCGGGCCGCTCCGCGTAGCGCGGGGCGACCTCGACGAACAGCTTGTGAACCGCGAACTTGTCCTGGGCCAGGGTCGAGAGTGCCTGCCGCCGGGCGTGAAGGGTGTCCTTCTTTGCCAGGGTGATCAGTTTCTCGATCTCCGGCTTGACCGCCTTGGCCTTGGCTTCGGTGGTCTTGATGCGCTCGTGCTCGATCAACTCCTTGCTGAGGTTCATCAGCAGGGACTTGCGGTGAGCCGAGTCGCGGCTCAGCTTTTTACGTGTCTTCTGGTGGCGCATGGGAGTCGGGAGTGTAGATGATCGAGTTCACGCCGAGCGCCTTCGGCGCAGGGCGCGAGCTCGATCACTCACTCCCTCCAGCCAAGACGGTGGGACGCGCATATGGCGCGCCCGGCGTGTTACTGATCAGTCTGCGCGAAGGTTAAGACCTCGGGCGTGGAGGGTTTCAATGACCTCGTCGATCGACTTTTTGCCGAAGTTCGGGATCGCGTTCAGCTCGGCCTCGGACTTCGAGATCAGGTCGCCGACCGTCTGAATGCCTGCCCTCTTGAGGCAGTTGTATGAGCGAACACCGAGCTCGAGCTCCTCGATCAGGATGCCCCACTCCTCGCCCTGCAGCGCCGCCTGGGCGCCACCGGGAACTGCCAGGCCGTGACCGTCCAGCTGGCCGCCAGGGGTCGCCCGGAGCTCCTGGATGCGGTCGGCGTCCGTGAAGATGGCCAGCTGCGAGATGAGCAGCTCGGCCGCCTCGCGCAGCGCCGCCTGAGGGTCGATCGAGCCATCCGTCTCAATGTCCAGGGTCAGCTTGTCGAAGTCCGTCTTCTGCCCGACACGGGCCGGTTCCACGGCGTAGGCGACGCGGCGAACCGGTGAGAAGATCGAGTCGATCGGGATCACGCCGATGGGCTGGTCGGAGGACTTGTTCTCCTCAGCCGGGCGGTAGCCCCTTCCACGACCGATGGTCATGTAGAGCTCGAGCTTGGTTTTCTTCTCGAGCGTCGCGATATGGAGCTCGGGGTTGAGGATCTCGACGCCCGCGGGCAGGTCGATGTCCTTGGCGGTGATCTCACCGGGGCCGGTGACCACCAGGGGCGCCTCGACCTCGCTGGCGTCCGAGTGCATCCGGCAGACGACACCCTTCAGGTTCAGGACGATGTCGGTGACGTCCTCCTTGACGCCGGAGATCGTCGAGAACTCGTGGGCAACGCCCTCGATGCGCACGCTCGTGACGGCCGCGCCGGCAAGGGACGAGAGCAGGACACGGCGAAGCGAGTTGCCGAACGTGTAGCCGAACCCACGGTCGAGCGGCTCGATCTGGAACGTGCCTCGGTTCTCCTCCACGGACTCGCTGGTGATCCGGGGGATTTGGAAGTCGAGCATGAGAGTCCTTACGTCGTTTTGGTCTCGCACCGGCGTCGGGCGGACACCGGCCTAAAAGCGCCGCCGCCCGGGGGGACGGAGGCGTCGAAAACTGCGTCTACTTCGAGTACAGCTCGACGATGAGCTGCTCCTGCACCGGTGCGGCGACCTCGCGTCGCTCCGGCTTGCGCAGAACCTTGGCCGTCAATGACTCGTGATCGGCCTGCAGCCACGCGGGAATTTGTCCGGTCAGCTCGGTGGCGTCCCTCACGACCTGAGTCGCGGGCGTGTCCGCTTTGATCGCGATCACGTCACCCGGGCGCACCTGATAGCTGGGGATGTTCACCCTCCGGCCATTGACCGTCCAGTGGCCATGACGGATCAACTGGCGCCCCTGGCGGCGGGATGCCGCGAAGCCAAGGCGCACCAGGACGTTGTCAAGTCTGCACTCGAGCAGGGCAAGCAGGTTCTCGCCGGTGATCCCGGGCTGGCGGGATGCCTTGGCGTAGTAGCCGCGGAACTGCTTCTCGAGGACACCGTAGTAGCGGCGAGCCTTCTGCTTCTCGCGAAGCTGGACCCGGTACTCGCTCTGTTTCATCCGGCCGCGGCCGTGCTCGCCCGGCGGGTATGCACGTCGCTCGACGCCGCACTTGTCGGTCAGGCAGCGCTCGCCCTTGAGGAAGAGCTTCTGGCCCTCTCGGCGGCACTGCTTGCACTGGGGGCCTGTGTCGCGCGCCATCTCAGACCCTCCGCCGCTTGCGTGGGCGGCATCCGTTGTGGGCCTGCGGCGTCACGTCCTTGACACCGGTCACCTCGAGGCCTGCGGCCTGCAGCGAGCGGATTGCCGTCTCACGTCCCGAGCCTGGGCCCTTGACGTAGACCTCCACCTTCTGGAGTCCCTGTTCGAGGCCCTTGCGGGCCGCCGCGTCGGCGGTCACCTGGGCGGCGAAGGGCGTCGACTTGCGCGAGCCCTTGAAGCCGGCGCCGCCGGCGGACTCCCATGCGATCACGTTGCCGCTGGTGTCCGTCAGGGAGACGATCGTGTTGTTGAACGAAGTCTTGATGTGGGCCTGGCCGACCGGAATGTTCTTTTTCGGCTTGCGCCGCCCGCGGGCGCGTTTCGGAGCTGGAGGCATTACTTCTTGCCCGCTTTCTTCTTGCCCGCAACCTGCATCCGCTTGGGACCCTTGCGTGTACGGGCATTGGTCTTTGTCTTCTGGCCGCGGACCGGGAGGCCTCGACGGTGACGCAGGCCGCGGTAGCAGCCGATGTCCTGGAGACGTTTGATGTCCTGCAGCCGTTCACGGCGCAGATCACCCTCGACGGTCAGGCCGTCGTCGATCGCGTCACGCAGCTTGGACACCTCGTCCTCGGTCAGATCCCGGATGTAGGTGTCGGGGTTGATCCCGACCTCTCCCAGGAGCTTCGCAGACGTCGAGCGACCAACGCCGTAGATGTAGGTCAGCCCGATTTCCGAGCGCTTGTTGAGGGGGAGGTTGACTCCCGCGATCCTCGCCATCTACGCCTAACCCTGCCGCTGCTTGTGGCGCTTGTTCTGGCAGATCACCAACACCACACCGTGGCGTCGGATGATCTTGCATTTCTCGCACATCGGCTTGACCGACGGTCTTACCTTCATGATCCCTTTCAGGCGCTGGGTTCCGGCGGCCCGGCTCTGGAGGCCGTTGCGGCCGCCGCTACCGAGTCGTGGATATGCCAGTGCGCAGGAGTAAGACCCTCGCGCACGAGCAGGACTCCAGATGGTAGCAACTCCCGGCGAGCGGCGGTCGCCCGCGCCAGAAGACGCTTCAGAAGGGCGGCTCGGGGGGCTAGCTCGCCGTGGCCACGCCCTCGGCCACGGGTGTCCCGCCGCGAGCCTCGGGTGGCAGGTGCCAGGGCGTCAGAACCCGGGGGCCGTCGGCCGTCGCCGCGACGGTGAACTCGAAGTGCGCCGCCGGCGAGCCGTCCTGGGAGTAGATCGCCCAGCCGTCGCCTCCGGCCCGAACGCCTGGACGCCCGGCGGTCGTCATCGGCTCGATCGCCAGGACCATCCCCTCCTCCAGCATCGGACCCTTGCCGGGCCTGCCGTAGTTGGGGACCTGCGGATCCTCGTGCATGTCGCGACCGACGCCGTGGCCGACCAGCGAGCGCACGACCGCCAGACCGGCCGCCTCGGCGACCTTCTGGATCGCGCTGGACACGTCACCGATCCGTTTGCCCGGCCGGCACTGCTCGACACCCGCGTGGAGCGAGGCGGCAGTCGCGTCGAGGAGATTCTGGGCCTCAGGGGAGATCTCCCCTACGGGGAAGGTGCGGGCCGCGTCGGAGACCCAGCCGTCGAGGGTCACGCCCACATCGATCGAGATGATGTCCCCGCCCTTCAGCTTGTAGGCGCCGGGGATGCCGTGGACGATCATCGCGTTCGGGGATGAGCAGATCGAGCCGGGGAAGCCCCGGTAGCCCTTGAACGTCGGCACGGCTCCCTGCGAGCGGATGAAGTCCTCGGCAATGCGGTCGAGCTCGCCGGTCTTGATACCCGGGCGGACGCTGCTCTGCATCAGATCGAGTGTGGCGGCCAGGATCCTCCCGGACTGCGCCATCTTCTCGATCTCCTCGCCTGACTTCTTGATGATCACCGAAGCAGCTTAGCTTGCGCGATCAGAGCTTCTCCTCGAGGCGGATCGTCGCGATGGTCGCCCGAATGTGATCGTGGACCTCATCGGGTGAGCGCGTGCCGTCGAAGCGCCGCAGCAGGCCCACCCGGTCGTAGTAGGCGATCAGCGGCTCAGTCTGCTGGTGGTAGACCTCGAGGCGGTGGCGGATCGTCTCCTCGCGGTCGTCGTCCCGCTGGATCAGGCGGGAGCCGTCCTGGTCGCAGATGCCCTCGTGCTTGGGGGGGTCGAAGTCGACGTGGTAGATGTGCCCGGGGTTCTTGACGCAGACCCGGCGACCTGCCAGGCGGCGGACGAGGTCGTCATCGGAGACCTCGATCAGCAGGGCCGCTCCAAGATGGCGGCCCAGGCCCTTGAGCGCCTCGGCCAGGACGTCGGCCTGCGTCTCGTTCCGGGGGAAGCCATCGAGCAGGAAGCCGTCCCGGGCGTCGTCGTCGGCGACCCGCTCGGTGATCATCCCGACGATCACCTCATCCGGGACGAGGTCGCCGGCGTCCATGAAGCGCTTGGCGGCGGTTCCGAGCTCGGTCTGGGCGGCGACCTGCGCGCGGAGCATGTCGCCCGTGGAGATGTGGGGCAGCCCGAAGTCGTCGCGCAGGCGATCGGCCTGCGTCCCCTTGCCGGCCCCGGGCGGGCCGAGCAGGATCAGGTTCAACTCGGACAAGACCGGCAGCCTACCCGCTCGGAGGCCACCTTTGCCAGTGGAGTTACTACTTACCTGCCGGGCCGGGGCCGCAGGGGTCCGGCCGCCGGGACGCTCGCTACTTGAGAAAGCCCTCGTAGGAGCGCATCATCAGCTGGGCCTCGAGCTGCTTCATCGTTTCCAGGGCCACGCCGATGACGATCAGCAGCGAGGTCCCGCCGAAGAAGAAGTTCTGGTGGGTCCGGGCGATCAGAACTGCCGGAAGTGCCGCGACGGCAGCCAGGAAGAGCGCCCCGGGGAAGGTCAGGCGAGCCAGGATCCGGTCCAGGAATTCGGCCGTGGGACGTCCCGGTCGCACGCCCGGGATGAAGCCGCCGTACTTCTTGAGGTTGTCCGCCTGGTCGACCGGGTTGAACGTGACGGCCGTGTAGAAGTAGGTGAAGACGATGATCAGGATCGACTCGCCGAGGATGTAGTGCCAGCCGTTGGGTGTGAAGAAGTCCGACAGCTTGGTGCCCCAGTGCGTTTTGACGAGCTGACCGACGGTCGGCGGGAAGGCCATCAGGCTGGCCGCGAAGATGACCGGGATGACGCCGGCCATGTTCACCCGCAGGGGCAGATAGGTCTGCCCGCCCTCGGACATGCGCCGGCCGATGACCCGCTTGGCGTACTGGACGGGGATCCGCCG
>Ga0265327_10002568_pt1 | contig 18797 bp, 20 predicted proteins | sample 41621metaG_FD_202089 | JGI IMG/M metagenome (GOLD analysis project Ga0265327, IMG submission 202089) | Rhizosphere microbial communities from Carex aquatilis grown in University of Washington, Seatle, WA, United States - 4-16-21 metaG | ecosystem: Host-associated > Plants > Roots > Rhizosphere...
GGCGGTCGGAATGGTGAGGGGTCATGAGGGCCTGCCCCAAGAGTCTAGTTCCCGCAGCCCCGGAGTTCTTTCGACCAGGCCAGAAATCGAGGAAATCTCTCCATATACCGTGATTCCTGCGAGCAGGATCAGGGCGATCAGCTGTCCTGTCGGGGACAGGGTGAGCACCAGCCACAGTCCCGCCAGGGCTCCCAGGAGGTTCGATCCGGTGTCTCCCAGCATGGCCCGCTCGCGCAGGTCGTAGGCTCCCGCGATCAGTGCCGGGCCCACAAAGAGGCCCAGTGCCCAGAGCGGCCGGACTTCCCATGCCCCGATGCTCAGGCCGGCTCCCAGCAGGACGAAGGCCTTCACCGAGCGGCCCGGACGCAGGTCGAGCAGGTTGAAGAGGTTCGTCGCCAGGAGGAGGACCGCCGTCGCGAGGATCCAGTGACCGTCGGAGAGCGACAGGTAGCTCATCGCGAGCAGGGCCAGGCCGAGCGATCCGGCCGCCTTCAGCGCGCCGGTGGAGAACTCGCCCCGCATCACGGCCGCCCCGTGACCCCGCCAGCCGCGGGGGCCGCTGCCGCCATGGCCCATCGCGTCGTCGATCAGGCCCAGAAAGGCAATGCCGAGCACGTAGATGGCGATCGGCAGAAGCTCCGGCTGAAAGACCTCGCTCGGTCCCAGGCGGTCGATCAGAGTCAGCGGGATCAGCGCCAGGAGGGCGGCGGCGGGCACCATCGCACCCAGTGGGACGGGCAGCTCGCGTCCGCGGAAGTTGGGCCTGGTGAACCCCGCCCTGACGAGCATCTCGAGGAACCCGGGGGCCAGGACGGCGGCGCTCCCGAGGGCCAGAATCAGGGGCAGGGCGCGCATTGCTTGAAGCTAGCGGCGCACCCGGCGGACGCGCCTCAGGGAGCGCTGCCGGTCGAGTTCACCGTCGGCAGCAGCGAGTCGGCCGTCGAGGAGACACCGAAGGCGCCCTTGGCGCCGGCCAGCGCGTAGGCCAGCGCCGCCTGTCCGGCCATCTGGTTGAGGTTGTCCACGCTCGAGATCCCCTGGCTCTTGTACCAGGGGATCTGGGTGGGTTCTGTTTCGGTCAGCTGCACCCCCACCGGCGCCACCCCGGCGGCGGCCACGCCCTTCAGCACGCCCGACTCGAACTGGGCCGAGGCTTCAGCTTCGGCGGACTGCGCTTCCTTGGGCTCGGCCCGCATCACGACAAGCCCTTCGAGATGGGTCAGCGACCCGTCGAAGGCGCTGAACAGAGCTGCCTTGACCCGGCTGACGAGCTCTTTGTCAACCAGTTGGCCGCCGCTGACCAGCTGGCGCCCCACCAGTTCGCCGAACCGTTCGAGCAGGGCCGTCGATGTGGCCAGTTCCGCATAACGGGTGCCGGCGGCCTCCTTGGCGATCCCCGCGAGGTTGAGCGGCTCTTTGACGGCCACCACCGTCGTGAGGCTGCCTCCCGCCTCTGTGACGGCTGCACGCGTCAATGAGTTGACCTGGTCGGAGGAGCTGCCCAGGAACAGCAGGCCGATGCTGCGGCCGTTGAGGAGTTCGTGAACGGCCAGCGGATAGAGGCCCTTGGAGAAGGCTTCCTCGTCGGCAAGGCTGCTCTGGAGTTCGGCGTTCTGCTTGCGGGCTTCACTGACTTCGGAGTTGAGGTCGTGGACGATCCCGCTCTTCGCCGAGGACACAAGGTTGGAATCGCCGATGGCAACACCGATCAGCACCCCCAGGGCCAGCGCGAACAGGACCGCGGCGAGGGAGAGCGCGTGGTAGCGATAGTCGAACATCAGCGGGGTGGAGTCTGGCGGCTCAGCCTCGGGCGCCGAACAGCAGCTGCAGCTTCAGCCAGAGCAGTTCGGCGACATCGCGAAGTGCCGGGGTCGTCCAGATGACGGCGATCATGGCGATCAGCCCCGCCCCGATCACGACCAGCAGCGGCGTCAGGCCGGGTCTCGGCTGGTAGAGGCGGCTGACCCCCTTGGCATCGACGAGGATCTCCCCCACCCGCAGGCGCGTCAGGAATGTCGATGACATGCCTTTCCTGTTGCGGTCCAGGAACTCGACGAGGTTGAACTGGGAGCCCACCGAGACGATCAGCCGGGCGCCCTTCTCCGCGGCGATCAGCATCCCCACGTCCTGGCTCGTCCCGGGTGCCGGGACAAGCTTGAAGTCGAGGCCCATCCCTTCGAGGCGGTGCCGCCCCGGGGCTCGGCCGTCGGGGTAGGAGTGGACCACCAGCTCCGCTCCGCAGCGCAGCGCCTGCTCGCCCGCGGAATCCATGTCCCCGACGATCATGTCCGGCTTCATGCCCGCCTCGAGGACCGCGTCGGCGCCCCCGTCGACGGCGACGATCACCGGGCGCTTGTCCCTGATGAAGGGCCGCAGGGCACGAAGGTCGCGCTGGTGCTCGACGCCCCTGACGACCAGCAGGGTCGAGCGGTCCCGGAAGTCCGTGGCGAAGCGGGGGAACTGAATCCGGCCGCTCAGCAGTTCGCGCTCCTCGCGCATGTGCTCGATCGTGTTGTGGGCGAAGCGCTCGAGGGCCTCCCCCACCTCCAGGCGCCGGGCCTCGGTCTCGGCCAGGACGCGGTCGCGATCAAGCACCTCCCCCCGAGCCAACAGGACGCCCCGCGAGCGGACCTCCGCCGAGACACGTCCCTCCATCGGCGCAGAGGAGCGGATCTCCACGGGGTCCCCGTCGGAGAGCTTGTCGAAGAGGTCGTCGTCCGGCAGGTCCACCAGGACGATCCCCGCTTCCACCAGCAGCTGCGGGCCGAGGTTCGGGTAGGTGCCGCTCGATGAGGGCTTGCAGTTGAGGACGGCCACCGTTTCGGCCGCGATCAGCTCCTCTGCCGAGACACGGTCGATGTCCAGGTGGTCGACCAGCGCGATGCTGCCCGGCCCGAGATGCTTGACCAGCAGCTTCGTCCGCCGGCCCGGGCGAACAGGACCGGTGACGCTCGTCACCGGTCCACCCGGCTCAGAGCCGGACGTCGAGAGGTAGCCCGGCGGGCTCGATCGCGTCGCAGCCATCGCATCCGAGAGTACCCGCAGAGGGCCCCCGGCGCACGCCCTGAGGGTCAGGCGGCGCGGCGCAGATCGCGCGCATGGCGGCGCGCCGTCGTGTCGTCGCTCTCGGCCCCGAGCATCCTGACCAGCTCCGAGACCACTTCGCGCTCGCCCAGCTCGACGACCGAGGTCCTTGTCGGCTCGGCCGAGGTGTCCTTGACGATCGAGAAGTGACGACTTCCCAGCGAGGCGATCTGGGGGAGGTGGGTGATGCAGAGAACCTGCCCCCGCTCGCCAAGCTCCCGCAGTCGCGCGCCGACGGCCTTGGCCGTGTGCCCCCCGATGCCCGCGTCCACCTCGTCGAACACCAGGGTGCTCGCCTGAGCGCTGGCGCTGGCGGCGCTCATGATCGCCAGCATCACCCGCGAGAGCTCCCCGCCGGAGGCGATCTCGCGCAGCGGCCCCGCCGGCACGCCGGGGTTGGGGGCGATGGTGAACTCGACCGTGTCCGCTCCCGCCGGCCCCGGCTCGGTCTCCCCGAGGATCGCCTCGAAGCTGGCCTCCCCCATCGCGAGCGTCTCGAGCTGTTCCCGGACGGAGGCCGAGAACCCTCCGGCGGTCGCCCGGCGGGCCTTGCGCAGCGCCTTTGAGAGCGTCTCGAGCTCACCCCGCGCCGCCTCGAGCGAGGCCCCCGTGTCAGACAGGGCCCCCTGCGCGCCGCTGAGCTCCGCCAGCCGGGCGCTCGCCTGCTCGGAGTACTCGAGCACCGAGCCGATGCTGCCGCCGTGCTTGCGGATCAGGCGCTCCAGACCGTGGAGGCGCTCTTCGACGGACTCGAGCGTCGGCTCGACACCGGCTACGTCCAGGCCGATCCCGTCCAGGCCGCTGTCGCAGTACTCACGCAGCTCTCCCGCCAGGTCCTGCGCCTCGATCATCGTCGCGGTCAGCCGCTCGGCCATCGCGTCCAACCCGGGGTCCAACCCGGCGATCGCGTCGAGCTGGGCGGCCGCCTGGGCCAGCAGCTGCGTCGCCCCGGCCCCCTCGGCCGAATCAGGCGAGAGAGCCTCGGCGCCCGCACCCGCCGCCGAACGCAGCGCGTCGCTGCTTCGAAGACGCTCGCGGGCAGCCAGCAGCCGGGCATGCTCGGCCTCGTCGGGTGCCAGGGCCTCGATCTCCCGCAGCTCGAACTCCAGCAGGCCCACCTCGCGCTCACGCTTCCCGGCGAGCTCCTGCAGGGACTCCAGGGCGCCTTCGAGCTCCCGCGTCAGCCTGTGGGCCCGTGCGCAGGCGGCCAGGCGCTCGGCCTGCTCCTCGCCGCAGAGCCCGTCCAGGATCTGCAGCTGCGCCGCCGCCAGCGTCAGCTTCCGGTGCTCGTGCTGCCCGTAGAAGGAGAGCAGCATCCCGCCTATGTCACGAAGGTCCCCGACCGCCGCCGAGCGGCCGTTCAGGTAGGCACGGGTGCGACCGTCGGCCGAGACCCGGCGGGCCAGGATGACCTCCTCGGCGTCCTCGCTCAGCCGGTCGCCCAGGCGCTCGCGCAGCTCCTCGGAGAGATCGAAGGTCCCCTCGACGTAGGCCTCGGACGCGCCGGGGCGCACGATGCCCTGTCTGGCCCGGCCGCCGAGCAGCAGATCCAGGGCGTGTGCCAGCACCGTCTTGCCCGCGCCCGTCTCTCCAGTGAGGACGTTGAGCCCGGGGCTGAGCCGAAGCTGGGCCTGCTCGATCAGAAGCAGGTTCTCGACGCGTAGTTCCTGAAGCACCCCAGCAGGTCTAGCAGTGGGCGCCGACGGATCGCTCGAGCCGACCGGAAGATCCGTGAACGCCCGTGCCGCCGTCGACCGGGGAGGACGGCGGCACGCTCACGCCGGCCTTCCCGATCACCGACTACGCGCTACAGCACTTCCCCTTCGAAGATGTCGACTCCGAAGAGATACACCAACGATGACTTTGTGAGCGTGCACCCGCCGGCGCTGAGCTTCTTGTTCACCTTCCCTGTCGCAGTGATTTCCGAGAACGGATATTCCTTGAACGGAACCGTGAATGAGCCGGAAAACGAGGCGAATTCATAGACACACGGTCCTGGAACCGTGAGGGCCAGCTTGGGGCTCATCTTGAACTTCTGGACGCCCTTTGCCGATAGCTTCACTTCCTTGATCGCGCCCGACACAGTGGCTGAACCGAAGCATTCGACAGAGGTGGACGTGGGGTTCTTGACCCTGTCCGTGCCGGCGCTGTTCGTGGCCAGTTCGTAGGTCCCCCAGAGGGAGCAGCCTTCGAGGCTCACCTGCGATTCGACCAGCGCCCCAGGTTTCAGCACTTCGCCGCCCGGTTCCGTCTTGATCACCAGTTTCGATGCAACAGCCGTCCCCGCGAACGCTGCGAAGAGAGCCATCGCAGCGAGCGCAATTGCCCCGGCGACTCCGGATCGATGCATCGTCTCACCCCCTCGTAGATGGCGCCACCGTCTTCGGCCAGACGGGAACACCGTGGATGTCGGGCCGCGCCAAGCACGGCACCCCCGTCGAGAGGCTATATGACATCAGCCGACCGCGGTCGTTTTTATCCCCGGCCATCTTCCAGCCCTCGCGGATCGATGCGAGTTCCTTGGAAAGATCGTTCGCTTCCCTGGTGGGATCGCCTCCGGCAGGGCATAATCATGCTCGACGCGCAAGTAAGGACACAAGCCGTCTTTAGACTTCAACTGTAAGGGCATGGCCGCCACGGAACCCACCTCGAGTACCCCTCCGCCTGCAGGTGGACCTACCGACTGGCCCAACGCATCGGAGCTCTCCGAGCGCCTGGGCGAGGAGATCGGCCGCGCCGAGCGCTACGGCACACCCCTCAGCCTGCTGCTGATCGTCGTCGAGAACCTCGACGAGATCGCCCGTGAGCACGGCGCCGAGCTGCGCGAGCAGACGCTCGCCTACATCGCCGGCGCCCTCAACCGGGAGTTGCGCAACTTCGACCGGATCGGCATCCCCGACCATCGCGAGCTGGCGATCCTGCTGCCCGGAGCCGACGGCCCGCGCGGGGAGATGGTGGCCCGCCGCGTCCTCGACCGGCTCCGCGCCATCAAGGTCGAAGCCGCAGAGCGCCGGGAGGCGCTGCGGATCTCCGTCGGCCTTGCCTCCTGGCGTCCCGAGAGCACCGCCCCGCTGATGATTCAACGGGCCCGCGCGGCAGCCGCCAGGTCCACCAACGGAGAACACTCCACGGCAGCGCACGAGCCCCATGAGGAGACGGACTCGCCTGAGCCGCCCCTCTCCACTTCATAATCTTTTCTCGTGCTGACCGGATCAGAGCTCTGGCTCCTGCGTCTGATGGCGGATCGCGGCCTCGCCCTGCTGGACGCGAGCATGCTGCTGATCGTGATCGAGGAGAAGGGCGAGCTGCGCGTGGCGGCCGCCGCGGGGGGCAGCGTGCGGTTGCGGATCGCGCCTGTTCAGGGCAGCGCCCTGGGTGCCCTCTTCACCGAGGGGAAGTCCGTCTCGCTCGACCGCCCTCGCGGCTCGGAGGCAGCCTTCCTGCACGAACTGGGCCTGGAAGCGCGCTCGGTGGTCGTCGAGCCGCTGACGATGGAGGACCAGGGCGGCGGGATGATCATCGCCCTGCGCAAGGACGGCGGCTTCCGCGGCCCGGACAAGCAGGCGCTCGCGGCATTCGCCGAGAGCGTCGCCGTCCGGCTCGCAGCCGAGCGCTCGGTCGAGATCGAACGGCTCCGCTACGGCATGGAGGCCCGCGAGCGCGAGCGGACCCGCTGGGCCCGCGAGATCCACGATGAGAGCATCCAGGGCATCGGCGCCCTGCGCCTGCAGCTGGCCAACGCACGCGACCTCGACGACCGGGAGGCCCTCAAACGGGCCGTCGACGACGTCCTCGAGGGCCTTGGCAACGAGATCGACGGGCTCCGCCACCTGATCACCGAGCTCCGCCCCGCCGCCCTTGACGATCTCGGCCTGGCGGCGGCGCTCGAGGCTCTCGCACGCCGGGCCCAGGCGATCGACGGCCTGGACGTGAAAACCCAGATCGAATTCGGCCGCGAAGACCAGGACGCCGGAGGCCGGCTCGACGCGGAGCTCGAGAGCACCATCTACCGCGTCGTCCAGGAGGCGCTTACCAATGTCAGCCGCCATGCCGAGGCGAACCAGGCAGTCATCAGCCTCACCGGCAGCGATGGCTTCGTCCGCGCCGCCGTGACCGATGACGGCAAGGGAATGCCCGGCGCCGAGCGGATGGGACCCCGCGGTGACGGCCTCGAGGGAGGCTTCGGCACCGGAGGGATGCGCGAGCGTGCCGAGCTGGTCGGCGGCGAGCTCGAATGGCTCCCCGCCCCGGGCGGCGGGACGATCGTCCGCCTTACCGTGCCCCTGGCGGGACGCCCGAAGAACGCGGCACCGGCCGAGCCGAGCTACGGCTAGCTCTCCGGGTCCGTCTCCTCCTCTTCGAAGTCCTCGCCCTTGCCCCGCAGCCAGCCGGCCAGCTGCTGACCGACCGAGTTGACCGACTCACCCGCGTCGCGGAAGGCATCACGGACCCGCTCCGCATAGAAGGAGACTGCCTCTCCCCCCTCTGAGCGCGGATCAACCGGGTCACCCCGCCGGATGTACTCGCCCGAGCCGACGATCCTGTCGAACTCGCCCGAGCGCACCCAGGCCATCAGCTCGTGCGTCCGCTTGACCGGCAGCGGGTGGGTGACGCCAAGGTCGAGCATCAGGCGGGTCAGGCGCTCCAGGCCACCGCCCTGCTCGGTGTAATCCAGGCCCTGGCGCATGAATACGTCCAGATCCAGCTCCTCGACCATCGCCCCGGCCGTCAGCGACATCAGCGTCCTGCAGACGATCAGCGGGTCGCGGGTGACGATCGCCGCGGCACGGTCGCAGCTCAGCTCGGTCGCCCGGCCCCACTCCATCAGAGCCGTCCGTACCGGCGCCAGCGGTAGCGGCAGGCGGGCCGTCCGGGACATCAGCACCAGGATCTGCAGCGCGGTCCGGTAGAGCTGATGATCGGACAGGATGTGAGCCGCCTCGTGGGCGAACACCGCCCTGCGCTGGCCGGCATCCAGGATGTGGACCAGCTCCGATTGGACCACCACGATCGGATGCTGCGCGCCGATCGCCATGGCGTTGGGCGAGGGGTACTGGGTCAGGTAGAGGTCGGGCACCTCGTTGATGTCAAGCGTCGCGTAGGCGATCGCATGCTCCCGCCAGACCGCTCCCAGCTGCTCTTCGGAGAGCCTTACCGCCGAGCCCAGGTAGCTCTGCCTGAGCGCCCTCTCATAGCCCAGCTCGATCAGCTTGCGAACGACCGTGTCGAGATAGGGGATCGACCCCAGCGCCGCAGTCGCAGCCCTGTCGGCTGGATGCTGGAAGGCGCGCGCCGAGATGTCCTTCAGCTGGTGTCCCTCGACCGGCAGCGATGATGAGGACATCGCTCCAGCCTACTCCCCGGAGCGCGTCAGTCCGCGAGGCCGACGCGCCGCACGTACGCCGTGATCTCGGCTCGCGAGGAGAAGCCAAGCTTCTCGATCGCCCGGGCGCGGTAGGTCTTCACGGTGCGCTCGGCCACGTTCAGCTGCTCTGCGATCTCAGGATTTGTGAAGCCGTTTGCGATCAGCCTCACGACCTCCCGCTCGCGCTCGGACAGGACGACGTTGTCCCCGGCGCTCTCCTCGCCGGTCGCCATCAGGGCGCCAAGACGCGGATGCAGGTAGTTGCCGCCCGCGACAGCCAGGCGGAAGGCCTGCAGCAGCTCGGCCGGCTCGGCCTCCTTCAGGACGTAGCTGCGGGCTCCCGCCCTCAGGGCCTGGCGGGCGTACTCGGGGTCCTCGCGCATCGTCAGGATCGCCACCGCCATGGTCGGGTGAGCCATGAAGCAGGATGGGAGCGCGCCGAGGCTCGAACCGCCGGGCATCGTCAGGTCCAGCGTCAGGAGGTCCGGCTTGTGCTCCCGGACTTCGCGGATCAGAGAGGGGATGTCGGCGGCTTCGGCGACGACTTCGAACTCGCCGGCCTCCCGCTCGAGAACCGCACGGACACCGTCGCGGACGACCGTGTGATCGTCGGCGATGATGACCCTGACCGGCCTGCTCACCCCTGGCGTGCCGTCATCCATGAGGAACACACCGTACCGACTGCCCCCGACCGATCCGAACGTTCGTCTACGCATCGCACGCCGAGCCCGCTGATTGGGCGAGAGGAACCGTGCGGATCTTCCCAGGAGCGTCGGGAGCGGTTAGCTTGACCGCGTGCCCTCCCCCCTTCGGTCCCCATTGGTCCGCAGGATCGTCTCCGCGTACACGATCAACCGTCTCGGGACGTGGATCGGGACCGTTGCGCTGTCCCTGGCCGTCTACGACAGGACACACAGCGCAATAGCCGTCGCAGGGCTGCTGATGGCAGCCCAGGTCATTCCGGCCCTGGCCGTTCCCGCGGTCGTCACCCGCGCCGAGGCGTCCAAGCGGGGCGGCGAGCTGAGCGGCCTCTACTTCATCGAGTGCGCCACGACCGTCGGCCTGGCCGTCCTCGTCAACAACTTTTCCTATGTGGCGATCCTGATCCTCGTCGCCGTCGACGGCACCGCCGCCCTGGCGGCCAACGCCCTGCTCAGGGCCGAGGCGGCCCGGGCCGGGCGCGAGCACGTGCAGGCGCTCTCGCCCTCTCAGCCCACCGACGCACAGCTGCGGATGGGCGAGCAGAAGGTGAACGCCGCGATCAACGTGGCCTTCTCGGCCACCTTCGTCGCGGGGCCGATCCTCGGTGCGGCGCTGGTCGCGGGCTCGGGAGCCGCGAGCGCCCTCTACCTGGACGCGGCCAGCTTCCTGATCTGCGGCCTGCTGCTGATCGACCGCCACCCTCACGTGGAGGAGGCTGAAGGCTCGACCGTCGCAGCCCGCCTGAAGGCCGCCTGGAACTACATCAACGAACGGCCGGCGCTGCGGGCGCTGCTGTTGATCCAGACGGTCGCACTGATCTTCTTCGAGTCCTCCGCCCCGATCGAGGTGGCCTATGCCAAGACGACGCTGCATGCCGGCGACAAGGGCTACGGGCTGCTGATCACCACCTGGGGCGCCGGAGCGGTCATCGGGAGCATCATCTTCGCTCGTGCCGAGCGACTCTCCCTGAGCTCGATGATCAGCACCGGGACGCTCGCCGTCGGCCTGGCCTACATCGGCTTCGCCCTGTCGCCGACCCTGGCGCTCGCCTGCGTCGCCGCGCTGGTGGGCGGCGTCGGCAACGGCATCCAGTGGGCGCCCCTGATCAGCGCGGTGCAGGTTCTCACGCCCCCCAACCTCCACGGGCGGGTGATGGGCGCCCTGGAATCGCTGGGTGCGATCTCGCCGGCGATCGGGCTGACCCTGGGCGGCGTCCTGGTCGCCCTGACCTCGCCCCGGTTCGCCTTCCTGGTCGTGGGAATCGGGGCGGCGCTGGCGACGCTCGCCTTCATGCGGGTGCCCATCGAACCCGTTCCGGTAGCCGAAGTGCCGCTGGCTCCCGAGCCGCAGATGGGGAAGGTCGGGGACCCCACACCTCATTAAGGCGACCCCGGGCATCGAACAAACGTCGAGTTGCTGAGGTTCTGGTCACTTCGCATACGTCCAGCCCGTTTGCTTGCCCCTTTAGGACGACGCGGTTTTGGCCGTTAAGTAGGACAACGGCTTCCCCATGTCGACGTCCAAACTCACGACCCGGCTGTTTCATGCTGCGGAGGTAGCGCTGCTGCTGGGCGCCGTCACGGCGGCCGCGATGCTGTCCACGGCCGAAGACTGGCAGCCCATCGGACTGGTCCTCCTGCTTCTCTCCCTGGCCCTGATCGGGCAGCGCCTCAGCGCCACGATCGGCTCGGGCCAGCTCACGGCGGCCCATGTCGCCCTGACCCTGGCGATGGTGCTCCTCGGCCCCTCGCCGGCCGTCGCCTTCGGGATCGCCGCGATGATCCTCACGTCGGCCACCAGGCGCCTGCCGGTGACGCTCTGGCTGAACAACCTCGCGACGTTCGCCGTCTTCCCCCTCGTCGGGGGCCTGATGGCACGTGCCCTGGTCGGCAACGTGCACGACCCTCACAACCCCGCCACCAAAGGCATCACTTTCGCCCTGGTCGTCTTCGGGGTCGGCGTCGTGACGATCTGCCTGAACTTCCTGATGGTCGCGATCGACGTGATGATCGACGAAGAACGCTCCCTGCGCCGCCAGTTCCGCGACGCCTTCCTACCGGTTCTCCCCGGCCACCTGGCTACGGGCATCCTGGCGTCGATCCTGGCCGTCGCCTACACCAACCTCGGCCTCGAAGTCCTGTTCGGCGCGGTCCTGGTGCTGCTGATCTTCCAGTACCTGACAAGCGCCCTGCTGCGCTCGGAGGACCGGGCAGACCAGCTCGAAGCACGCTCGATCCAGCTTGCCTCGCTGCAGTTCGGGGCGCTGGCCGCCCTGATGGACGCCCTCGCCCTGCGAGACCGCACGACGGCCCAGCACGCGGCCAACGTGGCCCGCCACGCCAAACGGCTCGCCGCCGAGATCGGCCTTGACGAGGAGGAGCAGGACCTCGTCCACACGGCGGCCCTGCTGCACGACATCGGCAAGTTCACCCTGCCCGACCGGATCCTGCACTCCGAGCTGCTCTCCGACGAGGACTGGTCCCTTGTTCGCCGCCACCCCCAGGACGGCGCGACGCTGGTCGGCAAGCTCGACGGCTACGGCTCCGTCGCCGACGCGATCCTCTACCACCACGAGCAGGTGGACGGCGGCGGCTATCCGGCCGGCCTGATCGGCAAAGAGATCCCCCTGGCCTCACGGATCGTGGCGATCTGCTCGACCTACGACACCCTCACTGCACGCGACAGCTACAGGACCAGCATGACTCCCCAGGACGCCATGGCCGAGCTCCGGCGGGTCGCCGGACGCCAGCTCGACGCGGAGCTCGTCGAGGCATTCGTGAAAATGCTGGAGCGTGACGGTCCGGCACGTCTCGCGCAGGACCAGGAAGCGGACTTCGGGGTCGAGCTCGACTTCGAACAGCGGGTCCGCAAGCTCGCCCTCCCCAGCCGGCGCTGAGGCCGACAGGGAGAGAAGAGGGCGCCCCCAAAACTGCGGGACGCCCTCATCTCCATCCATGAATACAAGCTCTAACGGTTGTAACCCATTGCTTGTCTCCTTCGCCAGGGCCGAAACTCGGCCTTTTCGCGGCGGCACCCATTGACTCCATCCACAGGAGGGCCGCTACCTATGAGTAGGTTTGATCAGGATAACCGAGGGTTGGGCGAAAAGTCCAGTTTGGGGAGTTTTGTGCAGGAATGGTTGCAACGCCGCACCTTTTGCAGGGATCGCCTCTCCCCCGGCGACGCCCACGGCGGCACTGGCCTGCGTCAAACCGCCCCTTGATGGCCCAAACGTCCACAAACCTCAGCGCCGCTCAAGCCGCGGGCCAGTTCTGACGACACATGGGAGACAGCAGAAACCGACGGACCCAAACCGAACCGATAGAGGCCCTGCACATGCCCACGACACAGCCCGCTCCGGCGGCCCGCAACGAGCGCCGACTGGTCTTCACCAGCTCACAGGCAGCGCTCTATCTGGGCGTGTCGCTCGCCACGATCCGCCGCTGGACCGATGCAGGTCACATCGACTGCTACCGGACCCCCGGCGGCCAGCGTCGCTTCTCGCGTGTCCAGCTGGATGACTTCATCACCTCGATGAGCCAGGACGGCTCCTCGAGTGCCTCGCCCGCGGGCGCCCGCGTCGCCTGAGCCGAGCCCTCCGGCTCAGCTGGCCAGACGACCGAAGCGCTCGCGAAGGCGCTTGTAGAAGGACGACCCGGGCAGCTGAGCCAGCGTCGCCTGATCGTCGATGAACCAGGCGGCGATCGAGGCTCCTCCGGCGATCTCGCCCACCGGCCGTCCGTCGACCGCTACATCGAGTGCCTCGGGCGAGCGGTTGCGAATCGTCAGCCGGTCCCCCGGCGCAACGACGAGTGCCCGCGCCGTCATCGAGTGGGGAGCGATGAAGGAGACCACGAAGCCCGCCACCCCCCAGGCCATCACGGGACCGCCGTTGGCGAGGTTGTAGCCCGTCGATCCCGCCGGCGTGGCCACCACCAGCCCGTCGCAGCGAACGCTTCCGGCCTCCTCGTGGTCCAGCGAATAGGAGAGCTCGGCAACGCGCTCGCCGACCTTCCTGTGGATCGCCACGTCGTTGATCGCGATGTGGCGGCCCCCGGGCAGCTCGACCATGATCGCCGGGAGCTTCAGCAGCTCGAAGTCGCCCTCCAGGGCGCGGCGGATTCCGTCCTCGAGGTCGGCCGGCTCGACGGTCGCCAGGAACCCGATCTGCCCGTAGTTGATCGCGAACACCGGCACCTCGGTCCCGGCGTAGGACTGAAGCGCTCGCAGGATCGTGCCGTCGCCTCCGAGGACGACGCAGAGGTCGGCATCTCGCTTGATCTCCGCATTGAGCTCGAGGCCCGGGGCGGGCTTCAGGGCGTGCTTGCGCGTCTCCTCGGGGTCGAGGCGCAGGACGGCCCCCGCAGCCGCCGCGCGCTCGGCAAGGGTTCTCAGGGCGGCGCTGATGTCATCAGGGCGCCGGTGGGTCAGAACCGTGATCTCCTTCATGGCTCGACCTTCCTGGCCGCCTCGTCCAGGCCCGCCGGGTCGAGGATGGCACCCGGGCGACCGGCCTCGGCGAGCCAGATGAACGTCTCCTGGTTGCCCTTCGGCCCCGGCAGACCGGAGGAGTGGTAGCCAAGTACGCCCGCTCCGAGGCCCAGTGCATGCTCGCCCACGGCGATCAGCGCGCTGCGGCGGGCGTCGGGGTCGCGCACTACGCCGCCCTTGCCGACACGCCCCCGTCCGACCTCGAACTGAGGCTTGATCATCGCCAGCACGTCATAGGGCTCGGCCAGGCACCCAAGAACGGCGGGAAGGACCTTCGTCAGGGAGATGAAGGAGACATCGATCGTCGCGAGGTCCGGGAGCAGATCGGGCCCCGTTCCGGCCGGGGGCAATCCCGCCGGCTCGAGGGCACGGGCGTTCGTGCGCTCCATCACCACAACACGGGGATCCGTCCGCAGCCGGTAGTCCAGCGTGCCGTAGCCGACGTCCAGCGCGATCACCTCGCGTGCTCCCCGTTGGAGCAGGCAGTCGGTGAAGCCTCCCGTCGAGGCGCCCACATCGAGGGCCCGCCGGCCCGCGACGTCCAAACCGCAGGCCTCCAGCGCGTTGGCCAGCTTGATGCCGCCCCGGGACACGAAGGCTGGGCGCTCTTCGACGCTGATCAGCTCCTCGGCGTCGATCATTTCGCCCGGCTTGGCCGCCCGGCGCTCACCCAGGCCGACCTTCACCTCGCCGGCCATCACCGACGCCGCGGCCCGTGTCCGGGAGGGGAACAGCCCCCGCTCGGCGAGGAGGGTGTCCAGACGGCGCTTGCCCATCGGAGAAACCCTTGCACACGAAGGTCCCCTTCGCGGGTGGGCCGGCCCACTCCGGCGCTCAGAGCACTGTTGCTTGGAGACCTCTCACCCGGCCAAGGACCAGTGATTCTCTGCCCACTGTGAGCTATGTCACAGTCTCCTACCAGGTTGGTGGTCAATATTGAGAGCGATCGAGAGTGCAACATTATCTCTCCTGAATCCCTCCTCCCCGAAGCGACCCACTCTCCCCGGTGAGTCGTTTCATTGGATCACCGAGACGGCCCGCTTCCCCGGCGGGTCGTTTCATTTAAGGACTCGGCTCAGGCCTCGACTACCGCGGCGCCCGCGTGGGTGGAGATCGCCGTGAGGATGCGTTCGGCGATGTGCCCGCCGGTGAAGCCGACCTCCTCGTGAAGCAGAGCCGGCTTGCCGTGCGTCACGTAGCGATCGGGGAGGCCGACCCGCATGATCCTCGCGCTGCCCGTGCCCGCTCCAGCCTCGTTGAGCGTCTCCCAGACCGCTGAGCCGAAGCCGCCCGCAAGAACACCCTCCTCGACGGTGACCAGCAGGTCGTGCTCGGCCGCGAGCTGGGCCATCAGCCCGGCGTCGATCGGCTTTGCGAAGCGCGCGTCGGCAACTGTCACGGCGATGTCGTGGCGGCGCAGCTCCTCGGCCGCCTCGAGTGCCTTGCCGACACCGCTTCCGTAGCCGATCAGCGCAACCCGGCGACCGGCGGCGGGACCACCCTCGGATGAGCGTTCGAGCAGGATCTCGCCGGTGCCGATCTCGATCGGGGTGGCTTCCTCGGGCAACTCGACGCCTACGCCCTCCCCACGGGGATAGCGCAGGGCGATCGGCCCGTCATGCTCGAGCGCCGTCCGCAGCATCCTTGTCAGCATCGCCTCGTCCCTTGGGGCCATCAGGACGATGTTGGGCAGGCACCGCAGGTAGGCGATGTCGAACGTCCCGTGGTGGGTCGGGCCGTCGTCGCCGACCAGGCCGGCGCGATCCATGGCGAAGACCACGTTCAGCCGCTGCAGGCAGACGTCGTGGACGATCTGGTCGTAGGCGCGCTGCAGGAACGTCGAGTAGATGGCAACGACGGGCTTGATGCCCTCGAGGGCCAGCCCCGAGGCGAACAGGACAGCCTGCTGCTCGGCGATCCCGACGTCGAAGTAGCGGTCCGGCATCGCCTTCTGCAGGATGCTCAGGCCTGTGCCCGAGTTCATCGCGGCGGTGATCCCGACGACCCGGTCATCGCGTTCGCATTCGCGCACCAGAGCCTCGCCGAAGACCTGCGTGTACTGGGGCGGGCGTGGCGTGGGTGGCGCCTCACCCGGCTGGCGTACCGCCGGGCGGGTCGGTGAGCCGTTGAGGATCGACTTCGGCTTGGCCGCGTGCCACTCCTCCATGCCCTCGAGCCCTCCGCCCTCGGCCGGGGCGAAGCCCTTGCCCTTGACGGTCGCGATGTGGACGACGACCGGACGTTCCGCCGCCAGGGCCTCGCGCAGCGCCGCTCGCAGGGCTTTGACGTCATGGCCGTCCACGACACCCATGTAGGCCCAGTCGAGCTCCTCCCACCACAGGCCGGGAGCCCAGAAGGCCTTGATCGACTCCTTCAGGTGCGGACCCAGCCGCTCGAAGGCGGAACCGATGCCGACCGGCAGACGGGTAAGGCCACCCTCGACACCGGAGCGGGCGTGCCACAGCTTCGGGTTCAGCCTGATCCGGTTGAAGTAGCGCGAGAGCGCCCCGACATTGGGAGCGATCGACATGCCGTTGTCGTTCAGGACCACGACGATCGGTGTTCCAAGTCCTCCGGCCTGTCCGATCGCCTCGAAGGCGACCCCACCGATCATGGCGCCATCGCCGATCACCGCAACGACCTTCCCGTCCTCGCCGGCCGTGCCCTGGCGCATGCCCTCCTTGAGCCCGACCGCGTAGCCGATCGAGGTCGAGGCATGGCCGGCGCCCATGATGTCGTGGGGCGACTCGGCGATCGAGCAGAAGGGCGCCAGCCCGCCGTACTGGCGAATCGTCGCCAGACGGTCGCGGCGTCCCGTCAGGATCTTGTGCGGGTAGGCCTGATGGCCGACGTCCCACAGGATCTTGTCTTTCGGCGAGTCGAGCAGCGAGTGCAGCGCCACTGCCAGCTCGCAGGTGCCCAGGTTCGCGCCGAAGTGCCCGCCGATCTCACCGACGGTGTCGATGATGTGCTCGCGTACTTCCTGCGCCAGAGCGCCGAGTTCCTGATCGGAGAGCTCGTGGAGGTCCTCGGGACCGTCGATCTGGTCGAGCAGGCTCATGAGGTGCGGGTGAAGATGAAGTCGGCGATGTCCTCGAGCTCGGCGGTTGACGCTCCCCCGCCGCCCGTGGCGGGCCGCTCGAGCGCGCTGAGCTCCGAGAGTGCGGCTCGCGCGGTACTGTGTGATTCAGCTGCCAGATCCCGTGCGCGATCGATTCCGAACTCGCTCACGTAGGTTCGCTTCCCGTGGCGCTCATCGCTTCCTCTGGGCTTTCCAAGTGCATCATCGGTCCCGGTCACGTCGAGTATGTCGTCGACGATCTGGAACAGCACACCCAGCTCAGCCGCAAATCGGCGGAAGGGAGCCATCTCAGGACCGTCGGCGGTCCCCGTCAACAGTAGTACGCAAAGCACCGATGCGCCGATCAGACGACCCGTCTTGAGCTCGTGAAGACGGCGCAGGGCCGTCGGCCCGTCGGGGGCCGGCTCGGAGATGTCCGCGTACTGGCCACCCACCATCCCGTTCACCCCGGTGGCCGTGGCGAGCTCCGCGGCCGCCGCCAGCACCCGCTCCGGTGCCGAGCGCTGGTGGATGAGGAGGTGTCGGAAGGCCTCGGCGTAGAGGCCGTCGCCCGCCAGGATCGCCACGCCCTCACCAAACTTCACATGGCAGGTCGGCTGCCCCCGGCGCAGAGCGTCGTCGTCCATCGCCGGCAGGTCGTCGTGGATCAGCGAGTAGGTGTGGATCAGCTCGATCGCCCCGGCCAGCGGCAGGACCTCCCGCTGCTCCATCCCAAGCGCTCGTGCCGTGGCAAGGGCCAGGACGGGCCGTATCCGCTTCCCGCCGCCGAGGAGCGAATAGCGCATCGCCTCCTCCAGGCCGGCCGTCATGGCCTCTTCGGAGAAGCGCATCCCCTCCAGGTAGCGCTCGACCTCTTCGCGGAGGTGGTCCGGGTAGCTGGCGCTCACGTGCCGGTGGACCGGGCCTAGAGGAGCCGGTCCTGGCCCGGAGCCGGCGCGAGCACCTCGGCGCGCGTCAGCTGCTCCAGCTCGGCCGCCGCCTGCGTGGCCAGCGCCGCACAGTCCTCGACCAGCGTCGCCGCCGCGTCGGAGGACAGCTCGCCCGAGCGGAGCTGCTCGGCAGCTCGCCCAAGGCGGGTGATCAGATCGTCAAGTTGCTCGGCGCTGCTCATCGGGTGCTCGCATTCTCGCGCACGTCGCGGAGGACTGCTGCCAGCACGCCGTTGACGAAGCCCGGAGCGTCGGCTCCGCAGAACGTCTTGGCGGATTCGACGGCTTCCTCGATCGCCCCCTCGGGGGAGATCGGCTCGTCGGCCGGAGCCGCGTCGGGATGAATCATCTCGATCAGAGCCACGCGCATGATGCTCCGCTCCAGAGGCTGGATCCGCTCGACCGACCATCAATGGGCATGTTGTTCGATCAGCTCGTCGAGTTCCTCGGCCCGGTCCGCGGCGGCGTGGGCCAGGGCGCGGGCGAAGATGGATGCGTTCGGCCCGAGCGTCTCAGCCAGCGTACGTTCGGTGAGGTCGTGCTGATAGAGCGCGATCACCGCAGCCCGCCGTTGCTCGGAGCGGCGCATCTGGATCTAGGCCCGTGCGACGTATTCGCCGGAGCGGGTGTCAACACGGATCAGCTGCCCGGGCTCCACGAACAGCGGAACCTGGATCACCGCCCCCGTCTCGAGGGTGGCCGGCTTCGTGCCGCCACCGGAGACCGAGTCACCGCGGAGCCCCGGGTCCGCAACCGTAACGGTCAACTCGACGGCACTCGGCAGCTGGATGTCAGCGGGGGTGCCATCGATGAACAGGACCTCGACGTCCATGCTGGGCTTCATGAAGCGCAGCGGCTCCTCGACGGCCGTCTCGGGGACGGCGATCTGTTCGAAGGACTCGCTGTCCATGAAGTGCGCGTCGGTCCCGTCGGCGTAGAGGTATTGCATCTTGCGCGACTCGGTCCGCACGGAGCGGAACTTCTCGCCCGCCCGGAAGGTCCGGTCGATGACGTTCCCGTCCGAGGAGCGGCGGAGCTTCGTCCGGACGAATGCCCCGCCCTTGCCCGGCTTGACATGTTGGAACTCGACGATCTTGAAGATCGTCCCGTCCACCTCGATGTGGTTGCCGTTCTTGAATTGGTT
>Ga0265327_10002569_pt1 | contig 18794 bp, 18 predicted proteins | sample 41621metaG_FD_202089 | JGI IMG/M metagenome (GOLD analysis project Ga0265327, IMG submission 202089) | Rhizosphere microbial communities from Carex aquatilis grown in University of Washington, Seatle, WA, United States - 4-16-21 metaG | ecosystem: Host-associated > Plants > Roots > Rhizosphere...
GTTGAACGCGATCACCTGGGCGCTGTGACGCTCGCCGTCCTCGGCGGGGATGGCTACGCCCGGCAGGCGCACCAGCACCGAGGTGCCCTCGCCCACGGTGCTCTCAATGATCATCTCGCCGCCGTGCAGTTCGGCCAGGCCCCGCACCAGCGAGAGGCCGAGGCCCGTGCCCCTGGACTTCTGCCGGATGTCGCCGGCCTGTTCGAAGGGCTTGCCGATGCGCTTGAGGTCGTCAGGCGAGATGCCGACGCCCGAGTCGGCCACCACCAGTTCCATGTGATCGCCGTGGGCCTGCAGGGTGACGGTGACCATGCCGCCGCGCGGCGTGAACTTCACGGCGTTGGACAAGAGGTTCAGGGCGATCTGCTTCAGGGCGCGGCTGTCGGCCTCCATCTCCACCGGGTCGGGCGGCAGGGCGGCGCGCAGCATCAGGCCCGCGTCGTCGGCCTGGACCCGCATCAGGCGCAGGGCGGCGGCGAGCGGGTCGCGGGCGTCGAGATGCTCAAGCTGCAGCTGGAACCGCTCGGCCTCGATCTTGGACATGTCGAGCAGGTCGTTGATCAGGTCGAGCAGGTGACGGCCGGCGTCGTGGATCAGGTCGGCGTATTCCCCGTACTTGGCCGGCAGCGGCCCGAACAGGCGCGCCTTCATGATGTCGGAGAAGCCCATGATGGTGTTGAGCGGCGTGCGCAGCTCGTGGCTCATATTGGCCAGGAAGCGCGACTTGCCGCTGTTCATCGCCTCGGCGTCGGCCTTGGCCTGGACCAGCCTGGCTTCCTGCGCCTTCTGCACCGAGGCGTCGCGGAGCACCGCGTAGAGCCGACCGTCCGGGGTGGAGCGGAAGGTCAGGGCGATGAAGCGCTCGGCGTCCTCGGCGAAGGCGCACACCAGCTCGGCCGGGCCGCCGCGCAGCGCGCTGTCCATGGCGTCGGCCAGGGCGGTGAGCTGGGCCGGGGCGACCAGCGCCGCCATGCCCTTCAGCAAGAGGGCCTCGGTGACGCCGGGCGGCGGCGTTCCGTAGGCCCGCAGCACCTCGCCCTCGCCGTTCAGCGACAGGATCAGGTGCGGCTGCTGGATGACCAGCTCCTCGAGCTCCGAGCGGGCCGTCTCAGGCAGGTCGCGGGCGCGGCCGAAGCGGGCGAGGCCGGCGGCGATGCCGAGGCCCAACGATCCCAGGGCGAACAGGCTGAGCACCAGGCGCAGGGGCTCGCCGGGCGCCGCGGGCTCCAGTCCCGCCGCCTGGGCCAGGGCCGTCACCGCCCCGCCCAGCACCGCCAGGGCCGCCGCCTCGGCCATCAGCTTGCGCCGTCCGAGCGCGGTCGCCGCCGCCACCGGCGCCAGGCACCAGGGCGTGAGCGGGCCGGAGAGGCCGCCGGTAAGCGCGCAGGCGCCGGATCCGGCCACCGCCCACAGGATCAGCAACACGGCCCGGCGCTTGGGTCCGTCGCCCGTCGACAGGGTGATGGCGCTGGCCACGGCCGGAATCGCCATCAGGGCCAGGGCCGCGACCAGAGGCGCGCTCAGCGGCCCGAGGCCGAAGCCCAGTCCGGCGCCGGCCACCGCCAGAATCGCCAGCCATGCGCCCGCGGCCGCGGCGGCCAGGCGGCGATCGCCGGCTGCGGATGCGTTGAGAGCGACAGGTCGGGTGAGAGCGTGTTCGGCCAAGGGGTCCGCGGACTCAATTCAGTTGCGCGGACTGTAACGCCGCCGAAGCCGAGGCTCCAGCGAGGGTTGTCCGTATATCATAAAGTGACGGGGATAGCCTGGGGACAAAGCGATTTCCACCGAGACGCGAAGAGCTAACCCGTTGGTAAGCCCCTCCCGTCAAAGTTTGGGCGACGCACGGAACGCCTCAATGCCCCAGGTCCTGGCCGCGACCGAGATCGAACAGACGCCCCTGCCCTCGCCCCGCGGGCTGGACGCGGAGGCCAAGCGCTCGTTCCTGCGCATGATCAGCCACGAGCTGCGCACGCCGCTCAACTCGATCATCGGCTTCTCCGAGGTGCTGCGCTGCCAGCTGTGCGGCCCGCTGGGCGCGCCGGAATACATGGAATACGCCCAGATCATCGGCGATTCCGGGGCCAAGATGCTGCGCATGGTCAATCAGATCGTGGAGATCGTGCGGCTGGAGAGCCACGCCGCCGACCTCGACCTGCGCCCCGAGCCGCTTGAGAGCCTGATCGAGGAGGTGCTGCAGAGCCTGCGCCAGGAAGCCCAGACGATGGGCGTGCGCCTGGCGGCGGAAGACCTTTCGGCCATGCCCTGGGTACAGGCCGACGCGCGCGGGCTGAAGACCATCCTCGTCAACCTGCTGCAGAACGCCATGGCCCACACCGCCGAGGACGAACCGGTGGTCGTGCGCGCCCGCCGGATCGACCGCCGGGTGGTGATCGAAGTCGAGGACCGCGGGCCGGGCGTCGAGGCGCTGGAAGCCCACCGGCTGCTGCGGCCCTTCGAAAAGGGTTCGAGGGCGCCGGGGCGCGGGCCGGACGGCGCCGGCCTCGGCCTGCCGATCGCGCTGCTGCTCAGCCGCGCCATGGACGGCGACCTCGACATCCGCACCGGCCTCGGCGCCGGCTTCACCGCTGTCGTGACCTTGCCGGCAGCCTAGACTCAAGACCACCGCCCTCTTAAGTGCAGGGCCATGTCGCGCACCATCACCGAAGAGCTTGACGCCCTGGCCGAGGAATTCGACGCCTTCGGCGACGATTGGGAAGAGCGCTATCGCTACGTCATCGATCTCGGCCGCGAACTCGACGACCTGACCGAGGCCGAGCGCTCGGAGGCCAACAAGGTGCGCGGCTGCGCCAGCCAGGTGTGGCTGGTGACCTCGGCGGGGGCCGACAACACCCTGATCTTCCACGGCGACAGCGACGCCCACATCGTGCGCGGCCTGATCGCCATCGTCATCAGCCTCTATTCCGGCCGCACGGCCGACGAGATCCTGGCCTTCGACTTCCGGGCCGGTTTCGACCGTCTGGGGCTCAAGGGCGCGCTCTCGACCCAACGCTCCAATGGCCTGTTCTCGATGATCGAACGGATTCGCCGGGATGCGGCGGCGGTGAAGGCGGGGGCCTAAGCCGCGCGGATCCCGCTGCTGAAGCCTTCCGCCTGCTGGCCGACCACCACGTCGTAGCCGAGGATCATGTCGACGTCCTTGCCGTTGGTGGCCAGGGGCATGCGCAGCCACAGGATCGACAGGTGCGAGGCGCCCCGCCAGGCGAGATTGTGCACGCCGACGCCCGGCCGCTTGCTGTCGACGATCTTGTCGAGCTCGGCGCGCCAGTAGGAGGCCGCCTGGGGCACGTAGACGTCTTCCAGCCGGCTGCCGGTAATCTCGCGGCCGTAGACGCCATAGAGGCCCGTGCCCGCCAGGCGCAGGCGGTAGTCGCGAGGATCGTCGAACACGTCGATCAGGCTGACGTGGGGAAGATGGCGCTTGAAATGCTGAGGATGGATCGCCGCGCGGCTCGGCAGCCGGCCGCCTTCGCGCCTGGACGCCCAGTAGGCGAACATTTCCTCGTGCGCCCGCACTGCGCTGACGGGAGTTCCCACCTGCATCGCCCCTCTCCGGATTCCGGTTCAACCCCTTGGAATCACGTTGATTCACTATCTCTTAACCAGCGAATCGGTGGCAAGCGAAATTAATGGGGTGGAGTCATAAATTCCGCAACAGAGTCAATCGGTCGCGGGCGAATCCGGAGACTCGAGTCGAGGCGAGTCCTGAAATCGTGGGCCGGAATCGAAAACGCCCGCCGAACGAGTCGACGGGCGCTTCCCGCAAATAGAGTCGGAGTCTAGCGCTTCTTCGGCGGCTGGCGGCCGCCCTGGCCCAGGCCCATCTGCTTGGCGAGTTCGGAGCGGGCCTTGGCGTAGTTGGGGGCGACCATCGGATAGTCCTTGGGCAGGCCCCACTTGGCCCGATAGTCCTCGGGGCTCATGTTGTACTTGGTGCGCAGATGCCGCTTCAGCGACTTGAACTTGCGCCCATCCTCCAGACAGATGAGGAATTCCGGCGTGACGGAACGCTTGACCGGCACCGCCGGCTCCTTGGGCGCGGCCTCGGCCGGCTCGGCTCCCGTCGTCACCCCACTCAAGGCCTGATGTACGGCCTGGATCAGAGTCGGCAAGTCGGCGGCGTTGACCGCGTTGTTACCCACGTAGGCGGAAACGATATCCGCCGTCATTTCGATGATTTCGGCTCTTTCTTCCATGTCGGCCTTGTCCTGAACTCTTGGCGATGCCTGCAACCAGGGGCTGCATAGCCATGTTCGGTGGACGCGACAACAGTCCAGAGCAAGAAAAAGCGCTGATTCCGACGAAAAGCGCTGGTCGCCGAACGGGCCCTGAACCCGAAGGTGCGTTGTCGGCGAGGCATTGAAGGCGTTTGGGCGGGCGCGCCCGAGTCGTTTTTGCTGACTATGCTCGCCGCCAAAGAGCACGGCCCGGACAATGCCGGGCCGTTCAAGAGTAGGCTGGCGACTGTTGGCCCGGAGAGCCGGGCCGCGGCCGGCGCAACGGCTAGGCGAAGGCGCCGATCGGCTTCTTGACCTTCTTCATGCTCATGGCGCGCACCTTCGCCCGTTCGACGAAGATGGTCCCGCCGGAGAGCACGGCGATGGCCAGGGCCAGGAGGAACATGCCGCCCTTGTCGGTCGGCAGGCCCATGGCGGCGATGTCGGCGGCCGAGCGGCCCTGGGCGAGCGCCTGGGACACGGCCGGGCCCTGCGGCAACTGCACCCCCAGCCAGGGGCTGAGGTGCAGGACGATGGCGCCCAGCGCCACAACCAGGCTCAGCATCGCGCCCCGGGAGCGGGTCTTGGGATAGATGACGCCGATCAGGGCCACGGCCTCGATCAGGACCACGAGATAGCGGGCCCAGGGTTCGAACAGCGCGATGTGCGAACGCGCGGCGATCAGGCCGAAAACGGGATTGGGTGTCGGCGCCGACAGCTGCACGAAGGCGACGATAAGCAAAAGGACCGCAAGCGTTAAGCCCAGGGCCCAACTCAAAACACGTTCCATCATATTGCTTCCTCCTGGACGCCTCTGGCGAGCGTCCTGGCCGAAGGATGCCACAACAGGTAACGGAAGCAATACAGGTATGGCTAAGGTGGTGATTGTTTTCGTTAGTGAATTTGACTCAGCCAATCCCTGTCGCGAGGCCGTGAAATCTCACGGACCAGACCCAGTGCTTGTTGAGGGCGCAACTGGTTGCGGCGCCGACGCCGCCGGAATCTGCGGCGCCGCGTCCAGAAGCTGAAGCGTCTGGCGGATATAGAGGGCGTGGACCACCAGGCCGAGGTTGATCGACTGTCCGCCCGGCACGATCTGCTGCGCCACCAGCCCGGCGATGTATTCGTCGGGCTGCGGACCCTCGGCGCCCTCGATCGCGGGCCGGCCGTCGGTGCGCCGGCTGGTGAACACCGGACCGCCGGAATTGCCCGAGGCCACGGGGAAATCGACGAGGAAGGCGCCTTCAGTTTCCGGGGTCAGAGGATAGGACGCCACCCGCCCGACGCGCAGGATGGCGAAGCCGCGTCCGTCGGAGGCATAGCCCTGCGGGTAGCCCAGCACCTCGACCACATCGCCCGTCTGCACGCCCTGTCGGGCGAAGGTGTCGCCGTCGGCGAACCACGACACCGGTATGGCCAGGGCGGCCACGTCCGGAGGCACGGTCACCGCCAGCACGGCCACGTCATAGGCCGGATGGCGCACCCACAGGGAACGCTCGCCCGCCTGGGTCGGCTCGGCCCTCCATTCCTTGCGCCAGGTTCCGTCGGGGTTCTTGAGGTGCAGGCCGACCTGCACCGGGCCTCCGCCGTTCTGGACGATGTTCTGGATCACGTGGCGCGCCGTCACCAGCACCACTCGCGGCGTCCCGTCCGGCAGAGGATCGGACACCAGCAGCCCGGTTCCGGTCTCGGCCGGCCCGCCCGGGGCGCTGGCCACCGGCACGGTCGCGTGGATCATGGCTGTGGTGAAATCGAACGGCATGGCTGTCTCGCCTGTTTTGACCCAAGCCGGGGCCGGCAGGAAGCCTGCCTGTGCAAGCGCTTCGGAGCGAGCCCAGCTTGCGCGGCTGGGCGTACGGCTTCAAAAGGCGGAGATGTCGAGCGAGCGTCAGATGCCGGTTCCAGTCCCCCCCGTCGCCAAGATCGTCCCCTTCCGCCGCGAGCAGCTCGGCCGCACGCGCATCGACGACTACGCCTGGATGAAGGACGACAACTGGCGCGAGGTGCTGCGCGACCCGTCGGCGATCAAGCCGGACGTGAAGGCCTATCTGGAAGCCGAGAACGCCTATGTGAAGGCCATGCTCGGCCAGACCGAGGCGCTGCAGGCGCAGATGTTCGAGGAGATGAAGGGCCGCATCAAGGAGGACGACTCCAGCGTCCCGGCGCCCGACGGCCCGTGGGAATACTATGTCCGCTACGTCCCAGGCGGCCAGCATCCGGTCTACGCCCGCCGGCCGCGCGGCGGGGGCGAGGAGCAGATGCTGCTCGACGCCGACGCTGAGGCCAAGGGCAAGGCCTTCTTCCAGGTGGGCGCCACCGCGCACAGCCCCGACCACGCCCTGTTCGCCTGGGCCGCCGACGAGCAGGGCTCAGAGGTGTGCCGGATTTTCATCAAGGACCTGGCGACCGGCGAGGTCCTGCCGCGGCCGGTGGAGAGCGCCACCGGCGACTTCTGCTTCTCCCCCTGCGGCCAGTGGCTGTTCTGGATCTGGCGCGACGCCGAGGGGCGTCCCGCCCGCCTGTACCGCCGGCCGGCGCGGGGCGGGAGCGGCGACGACGTGCTGGTCTACGACGAGCCGGACGACGGCTTCTTCATGAGCGTGGGCGTGGCCTCGTCCCGCGGCTTCGTGGTGCTGGGCCTGGGCAATCAGGAGACCAGCGAGTGCCGCCTGATCCCCGCCGCCGATCCGACCGCCAATCCCGTCGTGGCCGAGCCGCGCACCCAAGGCCTACGCTACGAGCTCGACCACTGGGGCGACCGCTTCGTGATCCGCACCAACGCCGACGGCGCGGTCGACTTCAAGATCGTCGAGAGCGAGGCCCCTGCCCGCTCGGCCTGGCGCGACCTTGTCCCCCACCGGCCCGGCCGGTTCGTGGTTGGATTCCACGCGACCAAGCATCATCTCGCGCGGCTGGAGCGGGTGGAGGCCAACAACCGCATCGTCATCCGCGCCCGCGACGGCGACGAACACGCCCTAGCCATCGACGAGGAGGCCTTCGCCCTGGGCCTGGAGGGCGGCTACGAGTACGACACCCAGGTCATGCGCTTCGTCTACCAGTCGCCGACCACGCCCCGGCAGTGGTTCGACTACGACATGGCCACTCGCGAGCGCACCCTGCTGAAGACCCAGGAAGTGCCTTCCGGCCACGATCCGGCCGACTATGTCACCCGCCGCCTCAACGCCCGCGCGCCCGATGGCGCCCTCGTGCCGATCACCGTGCTGATGAAAGCGGACACGCCTCTCGACGGCTCGGCGCCCCTGCTGCTCTACGGCTACGGCTCCTACGGCGCGGCGATGGAGCCCTCGTTCTCGATCCGCAATCTGTCGCTGGTCGACCGGGGCTGGATCTGGGCCACCGCCCATATCCGCGGCGGCTCGGAGAAGGGCTGGGGCTGGTTCCTGGACGGGCGCAAGAACAAGAAGAAGAACACCTTCACCGACTTCATCGCCTGCGCCGAACACCTGGCCCAGGAGGGCTACGGCAAGGCCGGGCGCATTGTCGCCTACGGCGGATCGGCGGGCGGCATGCTCATGGGCGCGGTGGCCAATATGCGCCCCGACCTGTGGGCCGGGATCATCGCCGCGGTGCCGTTCGTCGACGTGCTCAACACCATGAGCGACACCGACCTGCCGCTGACCCCGCCCGAGTGGCCCGAGTGGGGCAATCCGCTGGAGGATCCCGCCGCCTACGACTACATCGCCTCCTACAGCCCCTACGACAACGTCGCCGCCCTGCCCTATCCGGCGGTGCTGGCCACCGGCGGCCTGTCGGATCCGCGCGTCACCTACTGGGAGCCGGCCAAGTGGGCGGCGAGCCTGCGTCGCTCGACAACCAGCGGCGATCCGGTGCTGCTCAAGATCAACATGGAGGCCGGCCACGGCGGCGCCTCGGGACGCTTCGAGTTCCTCAAGGAGATCGCGCTGGACTACGCCTTCGCCGTCTGGGCCATCGAGCGCGGCTGGGAAAAGGCATGATCGTGCGCCCCGCCACCCCCGGCGACGCCCCGGCGGTCGCGGTGATCTACGCCGAGCATGTGCTGAACGGGACCGGCACCTTCGAAGAGACGCCGCCGTCCACCGCCGACATGACCCTGCGCATGCGCTCGGTGATCGACAAGGGCTTCCCTTGGGTGGTGGTGGAGGACGGCGGCCGCATCCTCGCCTACGCCTACGCCGGGCCCTACCATCACCGCTCGGCCTATCGCTTCACGGCCGAGGACAGCGTCTACGTGGCCGAGCACGCGCGGGGCAAGGGCTACGGCCGCGCCGCCCTCGCCGCGGTGATCGACGGGTGCAAGGCCAAGGGCCTGCGCCGCATCCTGGCCGTGATCGGCGACTCCGGGAACGCCGCCTCCATCGGCCTGCACCGTTCGCTTGGCTTCCAGCCCTGCGGCATCCTGCCGGCGGTGGGCTACAAGGCCGGCGAGTGGCTCGACGTGGCCCTCATGCACCTGCCGATCAACGGCGGCGACACGAGCCCGCCGGCCTAGAGAAAATGGCTCCGCGGCCCTTGCGCCGGGCCGCCTTTGCCTTTTGAGATGCGGCCGACCGGCGGGCACAGCCGGAGAAGTCGCGCCGGCAAGGTTGCGGCGCGGCGCGGAGGATGGCGATGAGCTACGGACAAGGGCGTTTCCTGACCACCCATATCGGCAGCCTGCCTCGGCCAGAGGACCTGATGGAGCTGATGTGGGCCAAGGAAGACGGCCTGCCGCTGGTGGCCAGCGCGATCGACGCCCGGGTGCGCGACGCGGTGGACGACGTCGTCAAACAGCAGGTTGAGGCGGGGGTCGACATCGTCAATGACGGCGAGATGTCCAAGCCGAGCTACGCCACCTACATCAAGGACCGGCTGAACGGCTTCGGCGGCACGGGCAACAGCTTCGCCTTCCAGGACATCGAGGACTTCCCCGGCACCAAGGCCAAGGTGTTCGCCGACCCTGGCCGCAAGCACCGCAAGACCCCTGCCTGCAACGGCCCGATCACCGTCAAGGACATGGAGGCCGTGCGCGCCGACGCCGCCAACCTGAAGGCCGCGCTGAAGGCCCATCCGGGCGCCAAGCCGTTCATGAGCGCGGCTTCGCCGGGCGTGACGGCGTTCTTCTTCCGCAACGACTACTATCCGAGCCGCGAGGAATACGTGTTCGCCCTGGCCGAGGGCCTGCGCCATGAATACGAAGCCATCGCCGAGGCCGGCATCACCCTGCAGATCGACTGTCCGGACCTGGCCATGGGCCGCCACACCCAGTTCGCCGGCCTCGACCTGAAAGGCTTCCGCGAGGAGATGGAGCTCAATATCGAGGCCCTGAACCGCGCCGTGGTCAACATCGAGCCCGAGCAGCTGCGCATGCACGTCTGCTGGGGCAATTACCCCGGCCCGCACCACTTCGACGTGCCCTTCCAGGACATCATCGACCTGATCTGGACGGCCAAGCCCCGCACCATTCTGTTCGAGGCCGCAAACCCGCGCCACGCCCACGAATACCACCTGTTCGAGACGGTCAAGCTGCCCGAGGGCAAGGTGCTGGCCCCCGGCGTGATCGAGTGCCAGTCCAACTACATCGAGCACCCCGAGGTGGTGGCCGAGCGCATCGGCCGCTACGCGAACCTCGTGGGCCGCGACAACGTGGTGGGCGCCGTGGACTGCGGCTTCTCGATCCACGTGGGCTCGGGCGGGGTCGACCCCAAGGTGGCCTACGCCAAGCTGGCCTCGCTGGCCGAAGGCGCGGCCATCGCCTCGAAGAGGTTCTGGAGTTAGGAAGGGAGGCGCAACGCCCGCCTGCGCAAGGCGTTGCTGCGGGCTGGAGGCGCCATGTGGTTCAACGTCAAGGCCGACCTGACCTACGACTTCGCGGGGCCCGCCGAGACCATGCTGCTGCTGGAGGCGGCGCGGACGCCTGACCAGGCGGTCCATAGCGAGAGCCTCGTCATCACGCCCGAGGTCCCGATCGCGCGGCTGGACGATTCCGTCACCGGCGAGCGACGCGCCGTGTTCCTGGCCGAAGGCCGCTGCCGCATCGTCTACGACGCGGTGGTCGAGGTCCTGGCCCGCGACGCCAATCTGAGGAGCGCGGCGGCCGTCTCGGTGCGCGACCTGCCGGCCGAGACCGTGCGCTACCTGATGGGCAGCCGCTACTGTCCCTCGGACCGCTTCGAGCGCTTCGTCGACCGCCAGTTCGGCGGCCTGCAGGGCGGCGACAAGGTGCAGGCCATCCTCGACTGGATCGGCGCCCATTTCGACTACGAGATCGGGGTCAGCGACGCCCTGACCACCGCCATGGACACCTTCGTCGACCGCGCCGGGGTGTGCCGCGACTTCGCCCACCTGACCATCGCCCTGTGCCGCGCCGCCGACATTCCGGCCCGGGCGGTCAGCGCCTATGCCTGGAAGCTGAGGCCCGCCGACCTGCACGCCGTCGCCGAGGTCTATGTGGGCGGGCGCTGGAGGCTGGTGGACGCGACCTGCAAGGCGCCGATCGACGGCCTGGTGCGGGTGGCCACCGGCCGGGACGCGGCCGACATCGCCTTCATGACCATCTTCGGCAAGGCCGAGCTGGCGGCCCAGGCGTTTTCGATCCGCAGGGTGCGGCCCCCGGCGGGCGGATGAGGCGCGCCGCCTGGGGTTCGCAGAATTAGGCTGGCTTGGGGGGATTAAGGGCCGAAAAAGGGGCGGGAAAGATGGTCGGAGTAGCAGGATTCGAACCTGCGACCCCCGCCTCCCGAAGACGGTGCTCTACCAGACTGAGCTATACTCCGACGTGAGGCGGGCCTTATAGAGCAGCCACCCCACCCCCGCAAGCGATGGCGGGAGAGGAATTTTGGTCGCGGCCAATGCCCGAAAAGATGCGCGCCCCGGACGTTGCAATGCTCCGGACCATGCGCTATCTCCACCGCCTCCGCGACCCAGGGATCACTTCCGGGCCCGGCATCCCGTTGGGGGATGGTGTAATGGTAACACTGCGGTTTTTGGTACCGTCATTCTAGGTTCGAGTCCTAGTCCCCCAGCCAAATCCTCCGAGATCACGACTGCAACGCCCCCTCACCCCCAGGGGCTGAGGCTGCGCATGGCGCGCAGGGTCGACCGGGCGCCGGAGCGCCAGCGGGCGGCCAGGCCGAGGTAGGGCGCGGCCAGGGCGGCGCCGGCGAGCACGCCCGCAGCGGCGATCAGGACCAGGCGCGTCGGGCCCGGGCCGACCAGGCCGATCACCGCGCTGACGCCGATCCCGGAGAGAATGGCCACACCGAACGCCAGCACCACGCCGCGCCTGAGGCGGGCGCGCAGGGCGGACTGCTCGCGCCTGACCAGCACCTGGACGCGGAACATCGGGTCGCGCGCCGCGGGGGCCTCGGCCTCCAGGGCCTGCTGCAGCCTGGTTTCGACGTCACTCATCGCCTCACTCCTTGGGCGTCATACTGCCACAGATTTCCGTCGGGGGTCCCGCCGAGGGCCTCGATCAGGCGGGCGCGGCCCCGCGTCACATGCGACTTGACCGTGCCGAGCGGGGCGCCGAGGGCCTCGGCCGCCTCGGCGTGGGAGAAACCCTCCGCCAGGCACAGGGCCACGGCGGCGCGCTGATCCAGGGGCAGGGCCATCAGCGCCCGCTTTACCGCCAGGCGGTCTTCGGCGGTGGCGCGGACGGCGTCCGGCGTGTCGGCCTGATAGTCCGCCTCGCGCGCCCGGCTGCGGAACCAGGACCGCTGGGCCGACCGCGCCTTGCGCCACGCTATCGCGCACAGCCACGAGCGGACGCTGGAGCCGCCCTGGTAGCGCTGCACGCCCTCCCAGGCGGCGAGGAAGGTGTCCTGGGCGATGTCGTCGGCATCGGCGGCGCTGCCGAGCAGGCGGCGCAGGAATCCCCGCACCGCCTGTTGATGCCGATCGATCAGGATGTTGAACGCCCGGTCCGAACCCTCGCGGATTTGGGCCAAGAGCGCGGCGTCATCGGTCTCCATCGCCGGCCGTCAGCGCCCCGACCAGGCGCGCCAGAGCCGAGGCGGTGAAGAACACGGTCACGAACACCGCCGTGATCAGCAGCCAGCCGGGCCGCTGATATTCCACCGGCCCGCGCCACAGGATCACGGCGCCGCCGCCGAGCGCCAGGCCGACGGCGCCGGCAAAATGCGCAAGGTGATCGGCGCGGGTCTGGCGCCGCCACGGGAGCGGGGCCTGAGGCGCGCCCTGGGACGGGAAGGGCCAGTTGATCTTGGCGATCGCCTCGACCACGGACGCCGGCGGCTCGGCGCCCCTTTCCGCATAGGACTTCAGAAGCTCGATCGCCTTCATCTTGGATCTGGACTGCAGCCATGTGACCCCGAGCGCGATGATGGTGCCGAAGGTGAAGATGACGATCAGGATGATGACGGCGGACAGTACGCCGGGATCGGAGACATGTTGTTCAGGCTGGTGCATGGGCCCCTCCTTGCCCGCGCCATCATGGCCCGGTTTCGCCCCTTAGTCGCCGCCATCGGGCCGGTCGGATGCAGGGGCGCCGGCGCCGAACCCCTTTGAACCGCGCCTCGCCCCCATTAGATTGCAGATGCGCCGGTCTCGGGCGCTGCGGGGCGATTCTCGATGAAGCAGTTCGTGATCACGGTGGCCGGCGTGTTCGTCGGGCTTCTGCTGTTCTTCGTCGGATTGCCGCTGATGCTCGTGGCCATGCTGGCCGGCGCCGCGCGCCCCACCGCCACGCCCGAGGTGGCGGTGATCAATCTCGACCTGCGCGGAACCCTGCCGGACCAGGACTCCGACGCGCCCCTGGCGTCCCTGCGCGGGACCCCGCCCTCGATCCTGTCCATCGAGCAGACCCTGCGCCGGGCCGAGGCCGACCAGAAGATCAAGGGCCTGTTCGTGCGCCTGCCGGAAGGCGGCATGTCGCCGGCGGCGGCCGACGAGCTGCGCCTGGCGTTCAAGCACTTCCGCGGCGCGGGCAAGAAGATCCTGGTGCACAGCCAGGGCCTCTACGCCTCGGGCGTGGTCACCTCGACCTACATGCTGGGGGCCTCGGCCGACGAGCTGTGGATGCAGCCGGGCGCGCCGTTCCAGGTCACCGGCCTGGCCAGCGAAGAGATCTTCTTCAAGCGCTTCTTCGACAAGTGGGGAGTGAAACCGCAGTTCCAGCAGCGCTACGAGTACAAGAACGCGGTCAATCCCTACCTCTACGACGACTTCACCGCGGCCCACCGCGAGTCCGAGCTGTCGTGGATGGGCTCGATCTACCGCACCACCCTGGCCGCCGCCGCCGCCGACCGCAAGATGACCGACAAGGCCCTGCAGGCCGCCGTCGAGGCCGGGCCCTACACCGCGGACGAGGCCAAGGCCAAAGGCCTCGTCGACAAGCTCGGCCAGGTGCGCGAAGCGTCCGACAGCGCTCTGTACGCCGCGGGGCCAGGGGCCAAGCTGGTCGAGTTCGACGACTATCGCCAGAGCCTCAAGGTCCAGCTGGACTCGACTGCCGAAGACCCGATCATCGCGGTGGTGGGCGGCGAGGGCGATATCACCACCGGTTCGGGGGGCGGCGACCTGTTCGGCGCCCAGGACGGCATCCATTCCGACGACGTGGCCGGGGCGATCTACAAGGCGGCGACCGACAAGGCGGTGAAGGCCATCGTGTTCCGCGTGTCCTCGCCCGGCGGCGGCGACACCGCCTCCGAGCAGATCCTCGGCGCGGTGCGTTCAGCCAAGGCCATGGGCAAGCCGGTGGTGGTGTCGATGGGCACCTACGGCGCGTCCGGGGGATATTGGATATCGTCGGAGGCCAGCGCCATCATCGCCGAACCCACGACTCTTACCGGCTCAATAGGCGTCTACGGCGGCAAGTTCGCCCTGGGCGAGGCCCTGGCCCGGTTCGGCGTGGACGTGCGCCAGGTGGGCGTGGGCGGCGACTTCGCCTCCGCCTACGGCATGGGCGCCACCCTCGACGCCAAGCAGCAGACGGCCTTCGCCAAATCGGTGGACGAGGTCTACGCCGGCTTCATCGCCCGCGTGGCCGACGGCCGCAAGCTGTCGGTCGAACGGGTGCAGCAGATCGCCAAAGGCAGGGTGTGGACCGGCGAGCAGGCCAAGGCGCTGGGCCTGGTCGATCAGCTGGGCGGCTTCTACGACGCGGTGGACAAGGCCAAGGCCCTGACCAAGCTCACCGGCCAGCCGGTGCGGTTGAAGGTCTACAGCGGCCGTCCCTCGTCCCTGGGGACCGTCGGCAAGCTGCTGGGCGTCAGCGAAGATTCGGCCCGCACCCTGGCGCTGCTGGGGGCGGTGCTGGGCGACCAGCGCGTCAAGGGCGTGCTCGGCGAGGTCCACGCCGCGGACCTGCGCAGCAAGGGCGCTCTGGTGCTGGCGCCGACGCCAATTCGCTGAGGCCTTAACCCGGGGCCCTGCGCCCTTTAAAGCAGACCCAGCGCGTGCGGTGCCAGTCGGCCAAGTTGGGCTTCCAGCCGGTCAACTGCGGGTTCACTAGGTTCTTGGACACATAGTGCAGGATCGGCGCGATGGTCGCGTCTTCCAGGGCTAGGTGCTCGGCCTTGGCCAGATCCACGCCACGGGCAATGGGGTCCGGCTCATGGTCGGCCTTGTCCATCAGGGCGTCGAAGGCGGGGTTGCTGTAGTCGCTGTAATTCTGTTGTCCGGTGTTGGACCGGAGCAGATTGAGGAAAGTGGTCGCGTCGTTGTAGTCGGCGATCCAGCCTGCGGAGCCGACTTGGAAATTGCGGGCGTTGAAGTCGGCGTACATGATCTGGCCCTCTTCCGGCGCCAGGGTCGCCGTGACTCCCACTTCCTTCCAGTCCGCCTGGACCGCCGTGAAGACCAGGATGGTGCTGGCGAGATTGGACAGCGTCAGCTCGACCTTGAGGGGATGGTTCGGACCGTAACCGGCCGCCGCCAGCAACCGGCGCGCCTCGGCCTGGCGCCGCTCCAGCGACCAGGACGCCCAGTGCGGCTCAGCGCCGCCAGGGTAGCCGGCGGTCCCTGGCGGCACCAACACATTGGCCGCCGGCTGCACGCCGCGCTCCAACTTCTGCGAGATGAAGTCACGGTCGATGGCCATGGTCAGGGCTTGGCGCACCCGGACGTCGCGGAAAGCCGGCTGGCTCTTGCCGTTGAAGGGCATGTAGACGGTGCCGAGCCAGGTGTTGACCTTCACATAGGCCGGCATCTGATCGGGCCTCCTCAAAAAGGCCACCCGATTGGATTCGATACTGTCGTTGAAGTCGAGTTCGCCGCGCTTCACGCGCCGTTCGGCCGAGACTATGTCGGTGGTGGGATAGTAATTGATCTCGTCGATGCACACCGACTTGGCGTCGTAGAAATAGGGATTGCGCACAGCGTGCAGGCGGTCGCCTAGGGCGAACTGGGTCATCTTGTAGGCGCCGTTGGACACCCAGTGCTCGGGCTCGATCCACTTGTCGCCCCATTTCTCCACCACGTGCTTTGGCACGGGATACATCGCCTCGTGGGTGACGATGTAGAGGAAATAGGGCGCCGGGTGGGCCAGGGTGATGCGCACGGTGTAGGGATCGGGCGCCTCGGCCCCCAGGGCGGTGATGGGCAGCTTGCCGTTGTTCACCGCCTCGGCGTTCTTGATCACGTAGAGCAGGTTGGCGTACTCGGCCGCCGTCTTGGGATCGACCAGGCGACGCAACGAATAGACGAAATCGTCGGCGGTCAGGTCCACGCCGTCCGACCATTTCGACTTGCGCAGGTGGAAGGTCCAGACAAGGCCGTCCGGCGACACGTCCCACGAGGTGGCGATGCCTGGGATGGGCTTGGATGCGGGGTCGTATTGGGTCAGACCGGTGAACAGGTCGCCTAGGATGTGGTCTTCGTCGACCAGCGACGACAGCGCCGGATCGATGCTGCGTGGATCGGTGGTGTTGCCGTACTCCAGGCAAAGCTTGCCCGCCGGGCACGGCGCGCGACCCCCGTGGGAATCGCACGAAGCGGTCAGCAGCAGGGCGCCCAGGGTCGCGACAGCCAGGATCAGGCGACGCGACATCAGCGGTCCTTCGGGTCGATGGCGTCGCGCAGGCCGTCGCCGATGAAATTGAAGGCCATCAGGGTCACGACCATGACCATGGAAGGGAAGATCAGCAGCCAGGGCGCAAGCTCCATCTCCTGGGCGCCGTGGGAGATCAGCGCGCCCAGACTGGTCATCGGCTCCTGCACGCCGAGGCCCAGGAACGACAGGAAGCTCTCGGCCAGGATCACGCCCGGAATGGTCAGGGTGACGTAGACCACCACCGGACCCAGCAGATTGGGCACGATGTGGCGCAACAGGATGGCGCCGCGCCGCAGCCCCGCCGCCTGGGCGGCCTCGATGAACTCGCGCTGCTTCAGGCTGAGAGTCTGGCCGCGCACGATCCGCGCCATGGTCAGCCACTCCACCGCCCCGATGGCCACGAACATGAGGATGAAATTCTTGCCGAAGGTCACCATCAGCAGGATCACGAAGAAGATGAACGGCAAGGAATAGAGGATGTCGACGATGCGCATCATCAGCTCGTCGACCCGCCCGCCGGCGTAGCCCGCCACAGATCCCCACAGCACCCCGATCACCAGTGACACGAACGTCGCCACCACGCCCACCGCCAGCGACACGCGCAGGCCGATCAGCAGGCGCGCCAGCAGGTCGCGGCCGAGGGCGTCGGCGCCGAGGAGGTGGCCGGCTTGAAGGGGCTCGGCCCAGACGTCGTTCTTGTTGATCTGGTCGAAGCGGAAAGGGGCGAGATAGGGTCCGACGATCGCCAGCAGCACCAGCGTCGCCAGCACGATCATGCCGGTGACGGCGGCCTTGTTGCGAAACAGGCGCCGGCGCGCGTCGTCCCACAGGCTGCGGCCCTTGATGGCGGCGGTCTGCATCGCCGCCGCGCCTTCGCGCGAGCCGGGCGCCAGGATCGTGCTCACGACAGCCGCACCCTGGGATCGAGCATGGCGTAGAGCACGTCGGCGACCAGGTTCAGGAACATGATCAGGCCGGCGTAGAGGATCACGACGCCCATCACGACCGTGTAGTCGCGCTGCAGGGCGCTGGTGACGAAGGCCTTGCCGATGCCCGGCAGCTGAAAGATCTGCTCCACCACCAGCGAGCCGGTGATCACGCCCGCCGTGGCCGGACCGAGATAGCTGACCAGGGGCAGGATCGCGCCGCGCAGTGCGTGACGCAGCACCACGCTCGATTCCGGCAGCCCCTTGGCCCGGGCGGTGCGCACATAGTTGGAGCGCATCACCTCGATCATCCCGGCCCGGATCAGGCGCGAGATGATCGCGATCTGCGGCAGGGACAGCACGACCACCGGCAGGATCAGATATTTCCAGGCGGTGGCCAGGGATTGGGTCGGGGCGGGCCAGCCGGCCGTGGGCACCACCCCCAGAGTAGAGGCGAACAGAAGCACCAGCAGCGGCGCGGTGACGAAGGTCGGGATGCACACCCCCAGGATCGCAAGGGACATGGCGAAATAGTCGGCCCCCTTGTTCTGACGCAGCGCCGCCAGCACGCCCAGGCTCACCCCCAGGACGGCGGCCAGGGTCATGGCCAGCGAGCCCAGCAGCAGGCTCTTGGGGAAGCCCTCCCGGATGATCTGGAGCACGCTCTTGTTCTTGTATTTGAGCGATGGCCCGAAATCGCCGTGCAGCACCCCGCCGACGTAATCGGCGTATTGCACCGGCAGGGGACGGTCGAGACCGTACTTGGCCATGATGTTGCGCTCGACCTCGGGCGCCAGGCGCCGCTCGCCGATGAACGGATTGCCCGGGGCGGCGCGCATCATGAAGAAGGCCAGGGTGACCACCACGAACAGGGTGGGGATGGCGATCAGCAGTCGGCGGAACAGGAAGCGCAGCATCTAGTGGTCCAGCTTGCGGCCAGGACGAACGCCTCCCGGCGGCGCAAGCGGTTGCGAAACTTCCACCCGACCCCGATGTTGTCAAACGCTACCGTGGCCCGTTAAGCAGGGGCTGCGCAAAGCGATCAGAAGTTGGAGCGTGGCTGTTCAATGACCGACTTCCGCAAGGTCACCGAGACCTTTTCCGTCGCCCCGCAGATCGAGCTGGGCGACATCGTCCGGGCCAGGGCCGAGGGCTTCACCCTGCTGATCAACAATCGCCCCGACGGCGAGGCGCCTGATCAGCCCTCCAGCGCCGAGATGGAGGCCGCCGCAAAGGCCGCCGGCCTGGCCTATGTCCATATCCCCGTGCGCGGCGGCCCTACGCCCGAGCAGGTCGAGATCGAGCGCCAGATCCTGGCCGAAGCCACGGGTCCCGTGCTGGCCTGGTGCCGCTCGGGAACGCGCTCCATCGTCACCTGGTCGATCGGGCAGGCCCTGGCGGGAACGCGCTCTCGCCAGGAATTGATCGGCCTCGGCGCCGCTGCGGGCTACGACTTGTCGGGGGTTCTGGGGTAGAAGCCCTCCCCATGATCCCCTTCGTCCGCCAGATGGCGTTCGAGTATGGCCGCGTCGACCAGGTGTCGCCGCGCATTCGGCGGGTGATCGCCGAGAATCCCGGCCCCTTCACCTTCCACGGCACCGGAACCCACATCGTGGGCGAGGGCGAGGTGGCGGTGATCGA
>Ga0265327_10002570_pt1 | contig 18786 bp, 18 predicted proteins | sample 41621metaG_FD_202089 | JGI IMG/M metagenome (GOLD analysis project Ga0265327, IMG submission 202089) | Rhizosphere microbial communities from Carex aquatilis grown in University of Washington, Seatle, WA, United States - 4-16-21 metaG | ecosystem: Host-associated > Plants > Roots > Rhizosphere...
CAGCTTGAGAAAGTCCACATCCTAGAGGTCCAGATGAAGTTTCTAACATTGGCAAAAAATCTCGGTGAGGATGACCCTGAAGTCGTGATCCAAATTTTCTCAAAGTTTTTAATTCACTCACTGGGAAATAACCTGAGTGAGCCATAGTTGCATAAAGAACTGGACAGATGTGACCATTTGAAAGTATGAGACGATCTCTATATGGCCAGTTCGGTTTCTTTGGATCGTGTTTTAGTGCATGAAAATATAAGTATGTAAATATATCTGCCATATCGAGTGGACCTGCTGTGTGACCCGACTTCGCTTCGATGAGAGATTCGATGAGTGAACGACGAATATCGAGCGCTTTTGCTTCAAGGAGCTTAACTTTTTCTGGAGTCAAAGACATGTGATTATTATATCATGGGTAAAAAAAATGGCACCCATACGACAAGATGTGTCGCGGGTGCCAAGTTGTGAATCGAAAGTGTGGTGGTTATTGTTTCTTTGGCTCGACCACGTCAAGTCTGATGAGGATTATCTGAATAATCCGTATTGATATGTATAAGCACAAATACACAATCATACCAACTATCGAACCAACCGCAACTGCCGATAGTGATACTATGAACAGGTTTATAAGACCTACCACAGTAAGTAACATCAGCTGATGAGTGATGCTACTGCCTGCAGCGGCCTTAAGGATTATGAATGCGTGATTACTGACCAGCATAGTTCCAAGATATAGACATATCGTAACAACGATAGATATATAGCCTGACATTTTCGCAATCTTGAGTGCAATTAGATGGATTTTTGTCATAATTACATTTTATAGTTAATTGTTTTTTGTTTTGAGGTTTAAGAGTCTACAAATTTAAGTCCGACACACAATCTTCTTCGTCTGCATTAATGCAAAATTTGTAAAAAGAATGGGTGTCAGACTCAACAATCAACGTTTTTCAATGTTCTAAACTTACCTGTGCATTATAGCATGATTAATGTCTATTTGTCAATATGCACAAAATGGCCTCAATTAAGGTCTGATTAGCTACTTACTGATTTATCCATGTGTCCACAGACATCCTTCTTCAGTTGACTAAAGTGACTGAAATTCTTCAAGAGCGTTGAGTGGACTCTCGGCCTCAAAGATAGCTGAACCGACAATGAGACGACTTGCACCAGCATTTATCAAATCGGGTGCATTATCGAGTGAGACTCCCCCGTCAATAGAAATATCAAGATCTGGAAAAGTTTTTTTAACTTCAGTGATTTTATCTATAACCTTATTATCAAATTGTTGTCCCTGGAAACCGATATGATCAATGCCCATGAGCTGGATAAATTGGATCTGATCATTTATCTTTGCATCAGCGATCATTTTTATGGGCGTATCGATATTCAACGCAATACCAATTTCAACTCTGCCTAAAAGTTTTTCAACTGCAGCCTTGATGTCTCCCTTTGATTCAATATGTAAAACAATACGACTAGCTCCAACGGAAACCCAATCATCCACAACTTCCTCGGGCTTATTCACCATGAGATCAAACTCATAATCGATTTTCTCCCAACCTGGAAGTGACTGATCTTCACGAATGAGCATCTCAAAATTATTATCAGGTTTTCGGTAAGGCCATGTAGCATTCTGAACAAACTGACCATCACAAATGTCTATTTGAATCCTTTTAGTATTCAACTTAACAAGCTCAATCTGATCTTGTAGCTGTTCAAAGTCATCTACGAGAATTGCTGGAATTATCTCTACTGAAGTCATATTAATATTTTATTACTCAATACTATCAATTTCAACTATACGTCGCTGATGTCTCTCATCGTGTGAAAAAGGAGTGTCTAACCACTGTACGATAGCTTCCTCAGCCTCCTTCTGGCTAACAAAGCCAGCTCCTATAGAAAGAACATTGGCATTGTTATGTTCACGAGAAAGTTTCAAGATGTCGTGCGAACCACCATAGTAAACAGCGGCACGAACTCCTGGAAAACGGTTTGCAACCATAGCTTCACCCTGACCTGACTTGCCGAAGATGATGGCACGAGCAAAACCACTCGAGTCTTGAGCGATACGAAGAGCTGCTTGAGTCATGAAATATGGATAATCATCATCAGCAACGAAGGCGTGTGCACCCATATCGTCAATTTTATAGCCTTTTCCCTGCAAAAAAAGTTTGATTTCTTCTTTAAGTTTGAAGCCAGCGTGGTCAGAAGCTAGGATGATAGGTAGGTTTTTCATTTGATTAGTATAGCATCTAGTTTGGTATTTAGGATATTGAATTTATTATCGATAATATCAAGCTTTTTGTCTATTAAATCAAATTTCTTATCTATAGAGTCAAATCTTTTACTTGTATTTTTCATGTAAAGCTTCACATCCCTCATGTCTTCGCTTAATGTACCAAGTCTTACATCAATAGAATCAAGTCTTGTATCAATTTGCGACGTCTTACCATGAACTTTATCAAATTCACCAAGCATAATACTCGTCAGATCATCAAATTTTTGGTCAATCCTGTATCCATGAGCATCAAACTCATCACGTGTTATAAAGTTGAATCTTTCTGTAGTCATTGTGTACATTATTTTATACCTAAATTAATAATGCAACAAGTTTATCAGGCACAAATAAAAAATAGTTAAAATAAAGTTAAAGAAACGATAAATTTTTATTCAAAAAGAGATAAATTAAATCAATCTCCCTGCCTTGATTACATGCTCAACCAAAGTATAGGTATACCCTGTCTCATTATCATACCAAGCCAAAACTTTTACGAGATTTCCGCCAACTACGCGAGTGAAAGCAAGATCAGCGATTGATGCATGACGATTACCAATAATGTCATGGGATACGAGATCTTCTTCTGTGACTGTAAATATTCCGTTCCAACGTGGAAGTGCCGCGGCCTTCTTCAAAATATTATTAACCTCCTCAGCAGTTGTATTTTTCTTTGAAATAAAAGTTATATCGACGATAGATCCAGTGATAACTGGAACGCGGATAGAGATGCCATCGAAGAGTCCTTTCAACTGTGGGGCGACTTGAGTGACAGCAATAGCTGCTCCTGTTGACGATGGAACGATGTTTTGAGCTGCTGCACGGCCTTCACGAAGATCTTTCTTGCTTGGACCATCAACTAGAGCCTGTGAAGCGGTATAGGCATGAACTGTGTTGAGCAAAGCCTTCTCGATACCCAAATTTTCATCGAGGATAGCGATAAGTGGTGAACCAGCGTTAGTTGTACATGAAGCATTTGAAGAAATTTTACATGTCTCGAGCTTAGCTTCATTCATAGACATAAGAATAGTCTCGCCTTTTATAGGAGAATCTGGAGCATCTTTGACCGGAGCTGTGACAACAACGCGCTTTGCACCGGCGAGGATGTGAGCATTGGCCTTTTCTGATGATGTAAAAAGACCAGTAGACTCAACAACAACATCGATATCAAGCTTCTTCCATGGTAGGTTTGCAGGATCCTTTTCAGAAATGAACAAAACCTCCTGACCGTCAATGATGAGCGAGTTGTTCTTCTCATTCACAGAAATATCGAACTGACTGACTCCATAGGCTGTATCATATTTGAGTAAATAGGCAAAATTCTTGATATTACCAAGATCGTTCACTGCTATGAGCTGTAATTCATCGCGATTCTTTGCAATCTTTGCAAAAGCACGACCGATACGACCAAAACCATTGATAGCAACACGAATTTTTTTCATAAAATGAATTTGAAAGTTAAATTATAAGCGTAATTAATGAATAAGATTTTATGGCTCTAGTATATCATGAGCTATGCACAGCTAGCACCTTTACTTATTACTATTAAAGGTGAATAATTGGATTCGGAACAACGTCTCTCAAAACCGCAACCAAAACCCACAGTTATTTAACAACTATGAATACATGTTCTTGTTTGCAGCTCAATCCTGTTTTTCCGGATGAATTCGACCCGGGAAAATATAACGTCGTGCTTCACCCTGACCCTGATGCCGATCCTGGGCATATCCGCGGATTCGAAAGCGAAGAAAAAGCCTACGAAGCGACCTGTTGGATCAAACACTTGTGGATCAAAATTCCAACGCTCAAGGTTCCTCGCATCATGAGTGTGATGTGGGTCAGAAATCACTTCCTGCTTCAGAGTCGTGGCGTTGATATCGTTGTCACGCTCGAAGACGGGAATGAAATTCCCATTCAGGTGAAAAGCTCTGACCGTGGCGCCCAACGCTTCGAACGCAAACATAAGTTTCGTCGCGCCAAGGGGTGGTTTACCGTTCTGTCAAAAGCGGTCGTTGTGGACCCTCTCGAAGACATTAAGTTCACAATCAAGAAGATCATAAACTTCATGAATGAAGCATACGCAGCGCTTCAAAAGCGAGCGAACGCCATCACTGAACACAGGAAACGTCAGGCACTGCGGCGGCAAACCAATTTGCCTCCTCGCAAGAAATTCCGGTTCATGCACAAATTTCAACCAAACGTGCACAACAGCTGCGCCTGTCGCTGTTGACTAATCCTCACCGGATTAACGCTCCTAATATCAAGCGGCCCTACCTTCACAGGTTCGGCCGCTTTTCATTTAGCAAACTTTCTAGAGACTCTTTGCGATTTTCTTAACAAGTCCAGGACCTTCGTAAATCATTCCTGTTATAAGTTGTATCAAATCTGCCCCAGCTTCAAACTTTTCATGAGCGGTCTCCGGTGACATGATGCCACCAACACCTATGATAGTGAATCTACTTCCATAATCTTCACGAGTTTTACGTATAAGGTCAGTTGAAGGATGCGTGCATGGCTTACCTGATAGTCCACCAACATATTCTTTTGGCGCTTCCTCGCGAACATCGAGCCAACTATAGTCTTTATTAAGATTACCAATGACTACGCCGTTAAATTTATTCTCATCAATTATTTTAAGAAGCTCCAAGAAATGATCCCATGGAATATTTATAGGCATTTTTATATAGACAGGTTTCGAACAAGGGATTTTCCTGAGTGTTGGCAGGAGTTGCGCCAATAGCTCAGGTTTTGCAAAGGTCTCGCCACCAAAAGCATTTGGGCATGAAATATTTATTGTATAGTAGTCACCTATATTTTCCTCGTTGAGTCTTTTAAATGAATAGACGTAATCATCTATGCCGGATTGAACTGACTCTGCAGATTTTTCATCATTTGTTCTAGCAATTGAGATTCCGATTACAAATTTAGAATTTGTTTGGAAATTAGGATTTTGAATTTGACGCTTTCCTTTTAACCTCTTAATTATTGCATCCACTCCTTCATTTCTTAATCCTTTATTTACAATGATACTTTTTGACTGTGGCAACCTAGTCAATCTTGGTTTTGCATTACCTTCACTAGCTCTAGCTGTCACTGATCCAACTTCCTCACCACCAAAACCAATTTGTGGCAAAATCTGCGTGAGTCGTCCATTGTAATCAAAGCCAGCAGAAAGAAGAATAGGTGTTCGATACGTTATTCCATCTACCGTTTTAGAAATACTTTTAGAATTTTTTGACTGATGATAACCATAGACTAAGGATGTAATAAAACGAGTTAGCCAAAACTTCCCGAGCAACTCCCCAGACCATGTAAAAAAATCATGAACATTTTCTGGGTCGAATAGAAATAGAATTGGCTTCAAGACATGTTTATACATACTGCTTAATATATCATAAAAATGCTGTATAATAGTCCGATATGTATCAACTGCCCCACATCGCCAACTGGATCGTCACTTTTGGCGTCACCCACGATTACCTCGTCTACGTAGCTATAGCCATCATCGCTTGTGTTGAAGGACCTTGGATTTCACTCATACTTGGTGTAGTACTTCGCCTTGGATTCTTGTACTTTTGGCCAATTTACATTGCTCTTATGCTCGGTGACCTCGTCGGAGACGTCATCTGGTATTACATCGGTAGACGTTACGGTCATTCATTTATTACCATGCATGGTCATCGCTTCAATATTACTGAGGAAGCTGTAGCACGACTGACTCGCCTCTTCCATAAGAATAAGCACGTGGTTCTATTCCTTTCAAAAATATCTAACGGCATGGGCTTTGCTCTAGTCACTCTCATGACGGCTGGTATGATCAGAATTCCTTTTGGCAGATACATCCTCGTGAACGCCGTCGGTCAACTTGTATGGACTGGCTTCCTGATTGGCACAGGATTCTTCTTTAGTAATCTATATGTTACTGTTGATAACGTCCTTGGAAAGATATCTATAACAGCAGCTATTATTGTAGTGATATTCCTTGGTTACAGATATTACAAATATTTAAAAAATAAAGCGCAGACTCTGTAGCAGCCATCTAAGTCTTTTGACTCTCTATGATTTCCATCATTATTCCAACGTACAACGAAGAAAAATATCTTGAAAAAACGCTTTCCCAAATCAAAAAATTAACTCTTCCTTATGAATTAATAGTCACAGATGATAAAAGCGTTGACAAGACTATTGAAATAGCAGAAAAATTCACCGACAAAGTTCTGTCTGCAAATACAAAACATCCAACAATAGCGGCTAACAGAAACGCTGGTGCAGAAGTGGCTACAGGCGATTTCTTTGTATTCATAGATGGAGATAGTTATATAAGAGATCCAGATATTTTTTTCAATGAAGCACTGAAACGTTTTTCTGAAAATAAAAAGTTGGTTGCTTTGACATCTAACCTCCGTGCACTTCCGGAAGTAGAAACTCTTACGGATAAATTCATGTTCGAGATATTTAATTGGGTCCATCGATTTAAAAATAACATCCTGCATACTGGAGAAGCGATTGGAAAATTTCAAATGATGAAATCTGAGTCATTCAAAAAAGTTGGAGGTTTCAGAGGCGATCTAGTTACCCGTGAAGATGGAGATATGTTTTATCGCTTATCTAGGATTGGTCAAACTTACTGCGATCCAAAACTAACCGTATACCACACTGCCAGAAGAGCTCATGCGGTTGGTTGGATAAAACTTCTCTGGATATGGTTTATGAATACCTTTTGGTTTGCTTTCTTTGGTTCAGTTATAACAAAAGAATGGAAACCTAAGAGGTAGACTACTTAATAGGTCTATTAACGTAGCTAATTATCTTTGATAGTTGCGATTCATCGTCTTTAACTGACTCAAAGTCCCCTCCTATTTTTTTATGTCTATTTCCCTTCAAAATCATCTTTGGCTTTCCGCCAGCTTTCTTTAAACCAAAATCGTGTTCAGGATTTGGAGTTAATTTAGATAAATTATGAATAATTGGATTCTTCAGAATCTTTTCCATAATTCCACCAAAACTAATATTTGCTTCATCTTCAGTTTCATAAAGTCCGACTCTGCTTGGAGCTTTTATACCTCTTTCCTTGAAATCAACCAGCATTTCTCTAAAAGCTTTGAAAAAAGTATCATAAAAATATCTCTGGCGTTTCTCGCTATTATATGGAGAGTTAGTTGGAAAACCGACTTCTCCGATCTCATATTCTTTACCCCAAGATGCGACCACTTCACAAACTTCTCTCAAAGCATCTAGGTTTTTATATACATCTTTCAATATAAGATTCGCGTCTGCTATAGGCATATGCCAAACACCAGGATAGTAATCAAAAGAAATGATATCAAAATTTTCTCTCAACAAAGCTTCGTGTTTCTTAATAAAACCGATAGTCGTCACATCTTCTTCTGGTAATTGATTCTGAACATTCGCTATCTTTTCATTCATATTAGCGATTATCAAACTAGTAGATAGCTTTACATCAGACTGAACTTTGCCGACAGTATCTCGAATCATTTGAGCTATCCTAGGTAGATCATCTATATCTACATACTTAAATAATAAAGAATGGTTTATTTCATTAAAAACCTGTAATGAGTACGATTCTCCTCCAGACAATTCAATAACCTTAGCCACATCATCTAAGTATGCTTGATATGCCTCGAGGTAAGCTTCCTTTTTACCTGAATTATATAATTCTTGTGCCCAAGCTGGAGGATTTGAGATAACCAAAGTCGGAGGAGTTAAACCTTCTTCCTTCATCATCCTTATAGCATTCGCATATCTCTCTACTATTTCTTGGCGATGCTCGTTGTTGGCTTCTGGAGCCAACTCTTTCCACCAAAGATCAAATCGAACCGAGTCTAATCCGTGTTTATTCATCTCTGTATATATTTCACGTTGATGCTCATCAGAAGAACGATCTTCATATAAAAGATTGTGATCCGTAACAAAAAATTCTACATTCGGAGATTCGCCTTTTTCTTTGCTTTCTTGAACTTCATTAATATTTTGTTCAAATTTCATCCCTTAAAGCTACCATAATTTATGCTAGAATACAGCTCATGAAAGTCTCCGTAGTCATACCAGCCCATAACGAAGAACATAATATAGCTAATACTATTGAAGCACTTTTGGCACAAGATTACCCAAATTTGGAAATTATTATAGTTGACAACGCTAGCTCTGATAAAACAAATGAAGTAGCCAAAAAATATGAGCGTACACTAAATTCACCTCAAAATTCGACTGGCAATAACGTAAATATTTCACTACGAGTCGTTCACGAATCAAAAAAGGGCCTCCTTCAGGCTCGCGAACGTGGACGTAAAGAAGCGACTGGAGAAATCATTATGAACATGGACGCAGATTGTTTACCAAAGCCCAACCACATATCACGTGGCATAGCGCATTTCAAATCAGACTTCAAAAATAAAATCGTAGCTGTGACTGGCCCATACGACTATCATGATGGCCACCCAGTCTTTAGACACGCCTCTTTGGCTCTGCAAAAGTACATATATCGTTTTTTTAGTCACCTTCTACAGTTATCGTTTATAAAAGGTGGTGCAGTCTTGATCGGTGGAAATAATTTCATTCGTGCTGATATACTCGAAAAGGCTGGTGGCTACAATGTGGCGATAACCTTCTATGGTGAGGATACTGATACTGCTAAGCGTATAGCTCCCTACGGTTTAGTCCATTTTGATCCGGCACTTTCAGTTAAAACCTCAGCACGCAGATTCAAAGAAGAAGGTAATATTAAAATAACCTTTAAATACCTATTTCATTTCTGGAAAACTATTTTTTCTTCTGTGTAAATTTGACTGCAACATATTGTAAAACTCCGCCTATAGCAGATATAAGCAAAACCTGAAGTAGTAGATGGCTCTCTGGTAGTTCTGGCAATGTAAAGAAACGCACAAGTATAGGAATCTTCAAAACTAGTATAAATAGACATATTTCAATAATAGTCAGAATCATCAAATGATATTTTTCTGATAGAGTCATAATTAATTTATGTCTATTTGAAGCTAGAACAAAGAATATAAATCCAGAAACAATCATAGATATGACAACTAGCATATTTGATGATGCAATCTTCATCGATTCAGGACTCAATATAAAAACTGATACTATTACAATTGCCTGAACGGTTGCCGATAATATACTAATCGGTAAAATCTGTCTCAAAAATCCTTCACTATTCGTTGGTAAAATTTTTCCAGATGGACGAATTGCCCAGTAAGCAATGAGTACCCCTGGTAATCCAACAACAAAATAATTTATGAACGTTATATTTAGTGGCGTAATAGGATAAGCATAGCCGAGTGCGCTTATCAAAATAAACGAAAATAATCCGGCCAAACTTGAATTAATAAAAGCACTTGCTAGTATAGTTATATTTCTTATAAAATTATCAGCCAACTCGACTCCTCCTGGTAAGTCATTAAAACTATTTTTCATAAGGATAACACCCGCTAAGCGTCTAGTAGCTTGAACTCCATCGAACATGGCTATACCTAGATCGGCTTTCTTGATAGCCAAAGCATCATTTGCTCCGTCTCCAACCATGGCAGTAAAACCGTCTTTTTTAAACGCTTCTATGATTTTTACTTTCTGTTCAGGTACTATACGCGCAAAAATAGTGTAATCCTTAACGTTTCTATCAAAATCATCTTGACTCCAGGATTTCATCTCTGTGCCAGTTATTACTGCCTCAGTTTTATATATGCCAGCAGCCAAAGCTACTGATCTAACAGTATCAAGACTATCACCGGAAATGATGCGTATCCGCACACCTCTGTCCTGGAAAAACTTTATTGCCTTTTCAACACCAGCTCGAAAGCCTGTTTTAAAAACAAAAACTGCTATTATGGAAGGATTGGAATTTGAAAGATCGTCTACAATATTAGTGCTATCAGATTTTACTACACAAAGAATTCTTTTTCCTGTGTGAGCATACTTCGCCATAATTCCTGATAACCATTCCTTACCATCATCAATAGACGCCTGTACCAGCAATTTATCAGTTGATCCAATGATCACTGTCTCCGGCTTTTTATTGTCACCATTAGAGTTGTTGTTATCGCTAGAGTTGAAGGTGACAGACCCAAATTGTCTCCATGATGAAAATGGTAAAGCGGAAATGATTTGTATGCCCTCCTGTATTTTTTCATTGTTAAAATATTTGTCTACGGCCACTAATGTTTGAGAAACATCACCAGATTTTTCTAAGTATATTTTGACCAATGTTCTAGCGTATTTTGCTGAGATACCTTCTCGTATATGCATTTCTTCCACCTCTAGAGCATTGTCAGTCAAAGTTCCGGTCTTATCCATACATAAATTCTTTATTCTACCCAGTTTCTCAGTTGCATTAATCTCCTGAAATAAAACATGCTTTTTTGAATAACTGGCTGCGCCAAAAGCAAAAAGCAGTGTCGTTATGACCACCAAACCCTGTGGCACAATCATACTTGCCAATGCACCAATATTCATGACAATTCTCAATGAAGGATCATGAACTATCAAACCACGGACAACTATAAATCCAATTACTAGGATCAAACAATAACCAGTATATTTTATAACTTTATTTACAGCGCTTTCGATAGGACTTGGTTTTGCGGAATATTTTTTGGCTGCTTCAGTCATCTTGGAAATACGACTACCTGAGAACGATTCCCGAACATCCAATACACCTCTTCCAGCAGTTACTATGTCTCCTGCATTGCAATTATCTCCAGTTGTCTTTGGTATAGAATCTGATTCTCCAGTTAGTAGGGCCTCACTGATTTCCAGTCCAACAGAACTGATAATAGTTCCATCACAAGGAACCTGATCACCTAGGTTCAACTCAATTCGGTCATTTATTTTAACTTCCTCCATCAAAACCGAAGTCTTGCCACCATCAGGATTTATCCTATTAACACGTAATGCCGTGATCATCTGGAGCGTCTCAAGCGCTATTCTGGCTCGAGTATCCTGAATGATACCCATAAGCATATTAAATACAGTTATTGCTCCAAGAAAAATAGCGACTTCGGTGCTTCCAAAGAATAAGAGTAAAGCTACAACAGAAAAGATTACGCCATTTACAAGCAAAAAAACATGTCTAAATATGATGGGTCCGATATCACGTAATGTCTTTATATAGGGATTCATAATCTTGTTATTAAGAATATGGATGAATGATATCATAGTATGTTGCATGTTTTTCTACATATGCTAAAATACTTCACATACTTAACTATTTACCCAATTAATCAATAATGAAGCCATGTCTATAGCCCCAAAAAATACTGAACCGACAAATGAAGCTAATATAGCTTCCCTTCTCGTATCATTAACTCGTTCACTTTACAGAACGATGCGTTCCGCTTCCCCAAACTGCTCTTTTCTAGAGATGAAGACACTCACTATAGTACATGAACAGAAAAGTCCTTCAATGAAGGATATAGCCGATGAGCTTGGTATATCTTCACCTGCTACTACTGCAGTCATCGATAAACTCATAGAAAATAACGAAGTTACGCGTCTGGAAGACAAGGACGATAGACGTATTATCCGTATTTCGCTCACGACCCAAGGAAAAAAATCTTTTGATAAGAATAGGAGCGTATTTTATGATGCCATCAACGGAAAGGCTTCGGTTTTATCGACAAAAGAACAGACTGAACTAGCTAGAATATTACAAAAATTACAAGACAACTCAATTACAAAATAATCATTAAAATTTAGTCTTAATAATAAAAATATATGCACACAGCCACAACAAAACAGAAAATATTAATCGCTGGAGGAATAGTCATAGTGGGTATCGTTATATCTCTTATTACATATTACCTTTCTAGACATGCACCTTCATATAGTACTGCAACTGTGACGACAAAAGTTCTTACAGCCACAATAAGTACTACTGGTGCAGTGGTTCCAGATCAAACTTCTGTACTTTCTTTTAGCTCCCAAGGAAAGATTCAAAATGTGAATGTGGTTGTGGGTGATATGGTACACAAAGGAGATGTACTGGCTTCACTAAATACAGACACTGTACAAGCGCAACTTGATGGAGCTAAAGCAGATGTTTTAGCTAGTCAAGCACAATTAGATAAAATGCAACAAGGTACACGTCCTGAACAATTATCTATATATAAACAAGCTTACAGTGACGCCTCATCTGCTTTATTAGTTGCCATGAATAATGCATATCTTCAAACTTCAGATGCTATAAACAATAAAGCCGATACCCTCTTCACAAACGGAAACAGTGTAAATCCAGTTATAAATATCAGGACTCAAAGTCAAACAGAACAATTAAGTACCAACCAGGAGCTCGTTGCATTGAATGATGCAATGAACGCATGGAAAAAAGTTTTAAGTCCATTAACCTCTACGAACATTTCAACAACTTCACTTGAGACAGCTAGAACTACGGCTCGTGACACTCTTATACAAGCTCAAACTTTCCTAAGTGATTTAAGTACCATTACAGGTAATCTTTCAATCGGTAATTCTGGTTTATCACAGACTGTTATAAATGCAGACATGTCGGTAGTCAACGTAGCTGAGCAAGAAACGACATCAGCTACAAACTCATTCACTACAGCAAACACAGCTTGGGGTAGTGCTAGAGATAACCTTACCCTTCAAAATGCAGGTGCACAGAGTCAAGATATAGCTACACAAGAAGCTGCACTCGCAAAAGCACAGGCGGAAGTCGAAGGATATCAAAGTGCTCTATCACAGAGCTATATAGTTGCACCATTTGACGGAACAATCACGGCAGTTAACGTAAAAATTGGAGAAGTCTTTGTGCCTGGTATATCTGCAAGTGAAGGAATAAATATAATTAATACAAATCTTTATGATGTAGATACCTATGTACCTGAAAATGCCCTCAGTGGATTAACTGTTGGGAATTCGGCATCCATAACTTTTGATGCCTATGGATCTGACTCCGTCTTTCCTGCCACAGTATTTCTGATAGATCCTGCAGAAACAGTTATGAATGGGGTTAATTCTTATAAAACCACACTTCATTTTGATCAACCGGATGCAAGGATTCGTTCAGGTTTAACTGCAAATGTATTGATAACTACGGCTACCACGACAGAAACACTTGCTGTACCAACACGCGCTATTATTAAAAAAGATACTGCTAGTTTTGTACTCCTTAGACAAAAAGACGCTTCATTTAAAGAACAAGCAGTTGTAACAGGTATTAATAGTGCGGATGGATATACACAAATTATTTCTGGATTAAATTTGGGTGATGTCATCGCAGATTTCGGTGCAGGTAATAATTATTAATTTCAAATATCATTAATCTATGAAAAAATTAACTGAAAATCTATGGGTTATGGCGTCACTTCTCGCAGTTGTAGTTATTGGTGGTTTAGTCGGTGTTACTTACTGGTGGATAACACTTAGTCGTATTTATACTGATCAAGCTATTGTAGATGCTCCGATAACAAACATTTCCCCATCAACGTCCGATATTCTGCAACAAGTATATGTTAACGTCGGTGACATTGTAGGACCAAATACTGTTGTGGCACGTGTCGGTAATGAACTTCTCAAAACTACTGCGCCAAGTATTATCACAAACACTGATACAGCTATCGGTACTCTAGTATCTCCATCAGTTCCTATTATACAAGTCGTAAATCCAGCTGATTTGCGCGTAGTGGCACATGTTGATGAAGATAAAGGATTGAGTGATATACACGTAGGAGATCAAGTCGTCTTCACTCTCGATGCATTCGGGTCTGAAAAATTCCAAGGTATCGTAGACGAGATCAGTACAACTGCTAGGCAAGAAGATATCGTCTTTAATATTTCTGACAAGCGTCAGACAAATCAATTTGATGTCAAAATTCGCTTTGATGTAAACACTTATCCACAGATAAAGAACGGGATGTCAGCAAAAGTTTGGATCTATAAATAATAAAGATTTGCGCCAACATGAAGAACAACAACCTACAATGGCTAGTACTCGCAACTGTTATTGTTGGTACTTTTCTTGGCCGTCTAGATCAAACTATTGTTAACTTAGCTTTACCAAAGATCATCAACGATTTCGGTATTACTATTTCTTCAGCTGGATGGATTGCTACGGCCTATATCATCGCCAACGCTGTATTCGTTCCAGTTTGGGGTAAACTCGGTGATACGGTTGGTAGAAAGAAGGTTTACATAATAGGTTTCGTCTTCTTTATTTTGAGTTCTGTTTTAGCTGGACTCTCATGGAACTTTTCTTCTCTCATAATCTTCCGAGTTTTACAAGCTATAGCTAGTTCGGCTGATTACCCAACAGCCATGGCTATTTTGGCAGTCACTTTCACCGATAGAAAACAACGTGCCCAAGCACTTGGTATCTGGTCATCAGCCTTTGCGGCGTCAGCTGTACTGGGGCCACTCATAGGAGGGCCTCTCATAGATCTATTCAATTGGCGCTCAATTTTCTTGTTAAATCTACCTGTAGGATTGATCGGCCTAGCGATGGCTCTGGCATTCGTTTCAGAATCTGTTTCGGAGACAAAGTCATATCATTTTGATTGGTGGGGCGCTGTCACTCTAGGTGGAGCACTAGCTTCGCTCGTGCTAGTTCTTGATAAAGGAACTGATTGGGGCTGGACGTCAGCTAATAGCTTAGCTTCATACGGAGTTATCCTTATTTTTTCTGCTGCATTCTACTACATTGAAAAAGGACACACTGACGCTATTGTTGATTTCAAATTCTTTAAAAATTCAGCCTTTACAACAGCACTTACCAACAACTTTATCGTCTTCATGGGTATGATGGGAAGTGTTTTCCTCATACCAATATTCGCTCAAACATTCTTAGGTATGTCAGCTACAGAAGCCGGATATCTATTTATCCCTATGGCAATCGGCATGATGATGTCTGCGCCACTCGGTGGACGTCTGATAGGAAAAGTAAAACCAAATTTAATTATCTTCTTTAGTACTATTGGTGCATCTCTCGGCATATTTCTATTTTCAATTTTGCTGGATCCAAGATCCAGCATCTGGGATATAATGATTCCACTTTTTATCATGGCTTTCAGTATGGGTTTTGCCATGGCTCAACGTACAAGTCTCATCACCAACAGTGTACCTACAGCAGAAGTTGGTGTAGCGTCATCAATCCTAGCACTTGCCCGAAATATCGCTGGAGCCGTCGGTATAGCCGTCTCAGGTACTCTTGTTAATAACATTTCTAACAGTAAAATAGTTGCTATTGCTCGAAACAGTACTATCAATGCCATCTCGCACACTAATATGGGTCAAGCTATTGGATTGATGGAGTTAAAGGCACAAGTTAGCGCATACGCAACTGTCTTTGAAGTTTCTGCTGTTATCGTATTTATAGGTGCTATAGCAGCACTTTGGATCAAAGCTCACCCATATGTGCATGCAGGTGAAAGTGACTCTGAACTCAGAGACCCTGTCGTTGTTCTAGACTAATTATTTCTTATTTCCGTTGTTACCAATCAAAACATTAACTACAATGCGTATATCTTTTTGTGCATCGTTCAAGTCTTTTTGTGCTGCAACAATTTTTGAACGCGCATCCTTCAATGCTGCCGTATTTGAGGCCATAACAGTCTTGTTTCCATTATCTGGAGTTAAACCTGCTACTTCTGCTATAGATGAACTAGCTTGAGCAGTTGCATCCGCTATTATAGCCGTAAAATCTGATAAAGCCGTTTTGACCGCTGTACTTGTGCCATTTGTTAGCGTACTTGATGCCAATCTAGCATTTACTTTGGTATATATTGTATTTAAAGATACGATGACAGCTGATATACGGTCTGCAGCCGCTGTAATATTTGCTTGTGGCTCAACTAGAGCGAAGATACGATTTGATTGGGTTATAGAGCTAATCTCTGCTTTCAAAGTAGTTGTAGATGTCGTACTAGCTATTGAACTTTTAAGAGTTATGAGAGCCGCAACTTCAGATCTTAAAGAAGTAACTATAGCTGTCTTATTGGTATCCGAGACTTTATTCATTGTTTGAATTCTAGCAATCAAAGAACCAAGACTCATGATACGTGCAGTCAACATGTCTTCTCCACGTTGCTGCCCTTTTACTATAACAGCCTGAGTTGTGCTAGCTTGACGTTGTTGCTTTAACAAAAGACGCTGTGTTGCTGTAGTTGTAGCTGTTTGAGGTTTTATGGTCTTTGTTGCGGCAGAAGCAGACAAAGCTAATGATGAAGCGATCAAAACTATCAATGTTCCTCTGATTAGATTCATCTTTAGGTTATATGTCATATTTATATGTAAGATTAATTAATAATCAAAAACTACTGAGGCATAGTTTGATTAATATTGTTAGTGTCATTATTTAATGAATTCAATTGATTATCGACTGAATTCAAATCATTCTGCAAAGCAGTATCCGATGTGTCTGTTGCTGAAGTCGTCAGGCTTTCATTTGCATTAAATGAAGTACTATTTCTAACAGGAGTCTTAGCTACAGGTTTATGAGAAGTGTTATATATCACTACGCCGATAATAATGACTACTAATATAATCACTGAAATGATGATGTTTTTGTTTTTCATATGTGCTTATATTCTATCACGCAATATGATTTTGGTAATACAATGAAAAAACCTAGGCGTGTAGGCCTATTTGGAGCTCATATAATCTACGGTATTCTCCTCCTTTTATCTTGAGCAATTCAGCGTGTTTTCCAGATTCAATGATCTTTCCTTCCTTGAAAACAAGGATATTATTAGCCTTTCTGACAGTACTTAAACGATGAGCGATGATGAAGGTCGTCTTTCCTTCCATAAGCTTATCTAATGATTCGGTTATGATTTTCTCTGTTCCAGCATCTAGAGCTGAAGTTGGTTCGTCTAGCACTAAGATAGTTGGGTTACGAAGTATTGCACGAGCTATGGCTATGCGTTGTTTTTGACCAACAGAGAGTTTTATACCGCGTTCACCAACAACTTGTTTCCACTGTTCAGGAAATTTCTCAATGAAATCTAAAGCATGAGCTTTTCTGGCAGCTTCCATGATTTGCTCATGGGTCGCAGAGAAATTTCCATATTTAATATTTGTTTCAATAGTATCGTTGAAGAGTACAACTTCCTGTGGCACAACAGCGATAGACTGACGAAGTGTACGAAGATTCAAGGTGTGAATATCATGATCATCAATCAAAACCTCACCAGCATTAGGAAAATGATATGCAGAAATCAGATCTATGAGCGTACTCTTACCGACGCCAGATTCACCGACCAAAGCTATGATATCTCCGGCTTTAATCGAGAATGAAATATCCTGCAGCACTGGCTTACCTTCGTCGTACTGGAAAGAAACGTTTTTAAAATCTATATCACCGCGGATTTTAATGTTTGGTGCGCCAACCGGTTCATAGATTTCAGTCGGCAATGCAAGGATCTTTTCAGTTTCTTGAATACTAATAATACCATTTTGAACCGTTTGCCAGTTTCTGGAAATAACAGCAAAGGGCCCGAAAACCATTGCCGCATAAGCATTGAACGCAAGAAGTTCACCTAAAGTTAATATGCCTTGGTGTATATAATAAACAGAAAAAACAAAGATGAATATCTGCGTAGTTAGTATTGTAAGACGCTGATACAGACTCAAGTTACCCCAGACTTTGGTCTGATTCATCCACATTGGCAGTCCGTCTTTAGCGTTCTTCACTATTTTTGCTTGTTCATATTGCTCAGCAGTTGCTTGTTTTATTGGGAGAGCGTTTCCAATAGTATCAAATGCATCACCCCATATTTTGCGCATGTGATCATAAAATTTCTTCTGATATCCGGCAAGTGGTTTTATATTTCTTACAAGAATAAAAACATAAACAATCAAACCAACTACTAGAAATATAGAGAGTACCTTATTGGTATAAAATGAAATAATAAGTGCGATAACGACACTCAATACCTGGGGTGCCAAATCAATAATAATATTTGCAACTATTGTCTCCAAGGCATTTCCTGCGGTTGTAATCTTATTTCCGATCTCACCAATTTTATTTTTTTTATGAAATGTTGCCGGTAAATTTAGCAGGAATCCAAAATTATTTGCAAAATAGTCAAACCAAACTACGTTTGACAGATACTGACTGGCAATGTTAACACGCCAATCCATAATATATGTAATAAGTTGAACAACAGACCAAACAATGAGTAGTCCAACATAAAGAGGTATTATATAGCCAATTATTTGAATTGTACTTGGAGTAATTATTGAATCAAAAAAGCGTCCAGCAATAAATGGAATTGTGCCATTTCCAACAGCAGACAATACGGCAATGACACTCAAAATGATAATATCCTTTCGATAACCGCCGAGATATCGAAGCATCACTTTAAATCCGGTATAGAGACCTTCTTTTGTAACTTTCTTTTCTTCCTGTTTTTTTTCTTCAGTATTTTCCATAGCAATATATTTTACCACAGTTTTTCTGTGTTTTAGAGGTTCAACCTATGATAGGTCCGACCTATTTAAACTTAATTCCCAGCTCTCTCAATTGTTTTGGTTCA
>Ga0265327_10002571_pt1 | contig 18783 bp, 18 predicted proteins | sample 41621metaG_FD_202089 | JGI IMG/M metagenome (GOLD analysis project Ga0265327, IMG submission 202089) | Rhizosphere microbial communities from Carex aquatilis grown in University of Washington, Seatle, WA, United States - 4-16-21 metaG | ecosystem: Host-associated > Plants > Roots > Rhizosphere...
TCATCATCGACCTCCATTTGCCCGGCTCGAACGGGATGCATGCGCAGGCTTACATCCGATCGAAACTCAAGTTTCGCAAGATACCTATCATCGCCATTAGCAGCATCCAGCAAATCAACGCGTTACGTTCGGCTGTGTCTCTTGGGGCCGACGCCTTTTTAGTTAAGCCGTTTGAGCGAACGGAATTTGCCCGCGTCATACTTGAAAAGAAATTGCCGCTGCAGTTTATCGGGCAATAGGATTAGTCCACATTTCGATGGTTATTTCGAAGGAAATTGTGCTAGCATGGTCGGATGTTTTTCGGTCGTTGCCTCACCCGACTCGGAAAGGCGTGGTCTCATTTAATCAACCTGTTGGTTATATTGGGATCCATTGGATCCAACGCCGTCGCGCAGTCAGATCTATCGCCGAACGGTGACAAATCCGTTGCTACGACTCAGCATTTGGTTTTGAAGAACCACGTCCCGGCAATCGTGAAGGAACTGCAACCGGTAAATGGGTTGGATGCGTCCCGGCAGCTTCATCTTACGATCGGCCTGCCGCTCCGCGATCCAACCGGTCTTCAGCAGTTGCTGCAACAAATATACGACCCGAACAGCCCGAGTTATCGCCACTATCTCACGCCCGATCAATTGACCGAGAAATTCGGGCCGCTTCCTGAGCACTACGAGGCGGTTGTTGACTGGGCCAAATCCCACAATTTAGTTCCAACCGCCGAGCATCCCAATCGCCTTTTACTTGAAGTTGTCGCACCGGTTTCCGCCATTGAAGCGGCGCTTCATATCAAATTGCACAGCTACCAGCATCCAACAGAATCGCGAACATTTTTTGCGCCAGACGTTGATCCGACTTTGGATATTTCGGCGCCGGTGATCACAGTCAGCGGTTTAAGCGATTTTTTCGTTCCTCGCCCTCATAGTAAGATCCAGCCGGTCCCGGCTGGTGTTGCCGCGCCTAAGGCGGGCTCTGGCCCAAGCGGGACTTACGCGGGTAATGATTTTCGCGCCGCGTATGCTCCCGGGGTCACGCTTACCGGCACGGGGCAAAGCGTTGCGTTGGTCGAGTTCGATGGTTATTACACGACTGACATTACGACCTATGAATCGCAGTTCGGATTGCCGTCTGTGACTCTTTCGAATATCGCGGTGAACGGCGGTGTGACCAATGTCGGTTCCGGGAACAGCGAAGTTGCGCTGGATATCGAGATGGCTGTCGCGATGGCGCCAGGTTTGTCGAAGATTTACGTTTACGAAGCGCCCAACGACCTGGCCAATTTCGAGCCGATGATCAGCCGGATGCAGACCGATAATCTTGTAAAACAGATCGGCTGTTCATGGGGCGGCGGCTCGGAGGATCCGACTTCCGAAAATGTTTTTCAGTTGATGGCCGCGCAGGGCCAGTCATTTTTCAACGCCACAGGCGACAGCGATGCGTTTATTGGCGATATACCATTTCCGTCCGACAGTCCGAATATCACGCAAGTCGGGGCGACGACTTTGACGACAGACAGCGGGGGTGGTTTTTCGTCCGAAACAGTGTGGAACTGGGGACGTGTAAACAGAGTCTATACCGGCAGCAGCGGGGGAATCAGCACGGTCTTTGCAATCCCGGTTTGGCAGCAAGGCATCAGCATGACCGCCAGCCAGGGCTCAACTTCTTTTCGCAATGTTCCCGACGTTGCGCTCACTGGTGACAATGTTTATGTCCGTTACAACAATGGAACCGCAGGAACTTTTGGCGGGACAAGTTGCGCCGCGCCGTTGTGGGCCGCGGTTGCTGCTTTGATGAACCAGCGCGCGGTTAATCTTGGCCAGGCGTCGGTGGGTTTTATCAATCCTGCTGTGTATAATATTGGGAAAAGCGCTTCATTCACCACCTGCTTCCATGACACGGTCACCGGTAACAATTTCAGCAGGAATAGCCCGAGTAAATTCGCCGCGGTTACGGGTTATGATCTGTGCACCGGTTGGGGCACGCCAAGCATCAGTAATTTGATGAATGCTCTTGTTGTTAACCAAAGTGCGGCAACCAAACTGAGCATTCAAACGCAACCGCCTGCAACGGCGACGGCTGGCGTTGCTTTCGCGGTTCACCCGGTTATTCGTATCGAAGATTCTTCAGGTAACTTGCAAACAAACGATAATAGCACAGTGGTGACCGCGACGCGTTCGGCTGGCGCGGGGACGTTGCAGGGAACAACGAATATGACCGCAGTCGGTGGTTTGGTAACGTTCACGAATCTGTCACATCGTTACGCGACGAATATCACGATTGCGTTTACAAGCGGTTCTTTAACTGCTGCGACGTCGAGCGTTGTTGCGGTTAGTGCCGGGCAAATTTCGCAGGTGCAAATTCTGGTGCCCGGTCAGGCGCCAACGCCGACTGTCAGTCCTGGCCGCGCCGGAACTGCGCTCGCTCATGTTTCTGGAAGTAGCTTTAGTGTGACCGTGAATGCGGTGGATGGATTCTGGAATTTTGTGAGTTCCGCGACTGACATCATCTCGTTGTCGTCGAGCGATGGTGCTGTGATTCTTCCCTCTAACGCATCTCTTGCGGGTGGCACGGCGACGTTGAGCGTGAGTTTAAAGACAGTAGGCACGCAGACCCTGACAGCTTCCGATGTTACACATCCGGGATTGCTAATTGATGTTTCTCCGGGAATGTCGATCACGCCTGCTACGCTTACGGTTGTGGCGAGCAATGCGTCCCGCACGTACGGACAAACAAATCCGGTATTTGCCGGGACGCTCAACGGAGTGCAGTCCGGCGACGGCATCACGGCGACATTTAATTCATCGGCAACGACAAACAGTTCGAAAGGCAGTTACACAATCGTTCCGAGTTTGAATGATCCGAACAATCGCCTTGGAAATTACACGGTGCTTTCGACCAATGGAACATTGACCGTCACTGCTGCGCCGCTGAGTGTCACTGCCAGTAATGCTTCGCGCCAATACGGGCTGACAAATCCAGTCTTCGGCGGTGACCTCGTTGGGCTGCGGAATAACGACAATATCGCGCCAACATTCGTAAGCGCGGCGACGACGAATAGCACCGTCGGCAATTATAGCATCACAACAACATTCTCAGATCCGGCAACCAAACTCACGAATTACACAGTGACGACGAACAACGGTACGTTGACGGTGACGAAAGCGCCTCTTGCCGTCACTGCGGCTGATGCTTCACATCCCTGGGGCGCGACCAATCCAGTGTTTGGTGGAACGATTGTCGGATTGCTTGATAACGACGATATCACCGCCAATTACTCGACAAGTGCCGTCACAAATAGTCCCGTTGGAACGTATCCGATTACGTTCACTCTGTCGGACCCGGGTGGTAAACTTTCGAATTACAGCACGACAACAAATAACGGCACGCTAACGGTATTCAACAATCCGCCGACCATTTCGCCTATCGCAAACCAGGTCGCAGCGGTTGGATCGACGCTATCCTTCGTCGTTGAAGCGAACGATCCTGACGAACCTTTTCAAAATCTTTCATTTAGTCTCGATCCTTCCTCCGAAGCTTTTGGGGCATCTATCGATACCAACTTGGGCGTCTTCACGTGGACTCCGGCCCAAGGAACACAGGGGGAAGGTGCGACACTTTCTGTCACAGTTCGAGTCAGCGATAACGCCATCCCCCCGCAAACCGTGACTGCGACATTCAATATTTTCGTCATAGATCATCCCGCCCTCGTGGACATGCAGAATAGCCCAGACGGTTTCGTGTCTCTCACGTGGAACGTCTATACGGGTGCCACCTATAATTTCCAATTTAAGAACGCGTTGAGCGATGCGACCTGGTCCAATCTCGGACAATTCACCGCTACCAATTACCTGCAAACTATTTCGGACAATCCAGGCGGGACCCAACGGTTTTATCGTATAGCCAGTGGTTCGGTCGTCAGTGCTCCCGCGGGCTTCATTCCACTGACACTGCTCAGTAATTCGGATTCGTTCATCTCGATTCCATTTACGCGCCCGATCGAAGCCTCTCGCTCTATTATTTCCGTCGCAAGCAACGTCGTTAACGTGCCCGGGCCAAGCTGGTCGGAAGGGGAATTCGTTTATTCTGCCGGAGCCCAGTCTAATCACTATTACGCGCGCATTGACTCCGGCGCGTTGGAGGGGCGTGTTTACGAAGTCGTTACCAATGGAAGTTACTCATTGACCCTTGATTTGGGCGCCGACGCGTTGGATTCAATTGCTCCTGGCGACATCGTCTCGGTGATTCCACATTGGACATTGAATTCCGCGTTTCGAAACGGAGATGGCGTCCTCGCTTCGCCGTCGCAAGGCAATCGTTACACAGAGATTTTCATTCCGGATAACACGGGGACAGGAATAAACCTCAGCGCCACCAAAATCTATTTCTTCAACAACGGCATCTGGAAGCAGGTCGGGCAGGGGAGTGTCGATCATGGCGACGATGTTCTCCCGCTCAACGCCTTTTTTATCGCCCGCCAAAATGTCGCAACGAATAGCACGATGAATGCACTGGGCGCGGTGGTGGTTTCAAAATTGTCATTGGCCGTGCGCGGGTTGGCCGCAACTCCGCAGGACAATTCGGTCGGCTTGATGCGCGCTTCCGTCGTCACGTTGAATAACTCCGGCCTGATCGGCAGCGGTGCTTTTGCGGCAAGTCCATTGCCGGGGACGCGTACGGATGAACTACTTACGTTCGACAACAGCATTGCGCAAAAGAACAAATCATCCGGCGCGATTTACTATTATTGGAACAATGCATGGCGGCGTGTTGGCGCTGGCTCAACCGATTTTGGCGATGCGTCAGTGTTCACGCCCGGTGCTGGATTCATCATTCGCAAAGCAACGAACTCCGCGAGCGTTGTTTGGACTAACGCACCTTAAGCTGCGCGTTTTGTGAATTCATCGAGACCGACGATCGTCGCTCGATCACCTGCCCGTTGCACGATGTCGCAAATCATATCGATCGTTTTAAATTGAGGATCTTTCACGGAGAGCACAGCCGGGTGCGACAGGTAATCGTAAACCATTCCGTGTTCGATTGCCCATTCGACTCCCATGCGGACCCCCTTCATAAAATGGCCGAGGTCCCACTTTCCGCCGCGAAACGCAGCGATGTCGCTCACCGGACTCATTGGCACATCGATTAATCCGCTCGGATAAACAAAGGGCTGGGCGTCGGTTTGTGCTTTAACGATGCCATTGTAAATCGCTTCGTTTGGTGGCGTGCCCGGCGGATTGCTATTTGGATGCGTGGGATATTTGCAGCTAATCCATTTGTAACCGAGGTCCAGAAACATTTTCTGCACGTCGGGCCGTGGCGTGAGTCCGTCGGCAAATCCGCCGGGCGTACGAAATCCAGCAGGCTCTATTCCAAGGCGATTGTGAATGGCTTCGGTGGCCATCAGGATATTCTCGCGAATGGCGTCCAAAGGCTTTTTTCCCTTGAGAAGCCACGGTGCGCGGGCGAATTTGAATTGCACATCTTCCAGCTTTTCGGCGCGGACATAGACGTGATTGTAAGTGTGGTTTCCGATGAAATGCCCCGTGTCGCGAATTTGTTTCAGCCAGTCGACGTTCTCCTGCTCAAGCGCACTGGCGACGAGGAAGAAATGGATGACGCCGCCCCGTGCTTTGACGCGCCGTGCCGCCTCGACAGCGTAACGCTTTGCTTCGTCGTTGAGATTTCCTTTTTCGTAGTCCCAATGCGTGTCGTTCCAATTGGGAAAATTGCGGGCCATTTCCAAATCGAGCGAGATGGCGATCAGCGCTTTTTTACCCGGTTCCGGTTGCGCCCTGCAAGCCAGTGCACCGGTAGCTAAAACTGAGGTAGCCAGAAATTTCCGACGAGAAATTGTGTTCATGAATTTATCTTGAATCTTGCTTTGCGTCGTAGTGAACCCAGGAAATCTGCGTCACAAGATGATCGAGCGATGCGGATGAGATATGTGCGCTGGTCGTGAATTTTGGTGTGGCTGCGGCTGGAAAAGTTGCGAGTGTGGCATCGCCAACCAAAAATACATCGAAATCGCGCGAAAGATTGTCATAACCGGCGGTCGTTTTGCAGTAGCACATGTCGGTTGCATATCCCGTCAACAGCACGTGGCGGATGTGGTTCGCTTTCAGGAAGTCTCTGAGCGGGGCATAACCCTTCAAGTCGTAGATTACGACGTCATCGGGATAGACGTCGATGTCGGTCGTTACTGGGATGGGCAGATCCCAATACCCTTCGTGATTATACTTGGCGCTCGAATCCAGCCCGGGGAACGCTTTGAAATAATCGATCACAGGCGTAGTTTGTGAGACGGAGAAGGTTGAGTCGATTGGTTGTCCGGTATATGGAAAGTTTTTCAACTTCGCGGCGAGCTCTTTCGCGCCTTGTTCTCGCTCTGCATTAGTCGGCCTAGCGGTGAAAGAACGATACAATTTTTTTCGAATCGGATCTTCATCACCGGGTAGGCTGTAAAGGACCAAACCGACTTTGCTGCGCAACGATTTGAGAAATGGGTTGATGACTTTATGCGTGTGCACGGCGGCGAGGTGGTTTTTTTGGGGAGTGCAGAAGTCGCAAACGCCAGCCGGTTCCGGAGTGTTCCAACCCTGTCCGTCGTCAATTCCCCACGGATGGACCATGACAATCGCTGTGTCCCGCGCGCGCAGATTGTTCGGCATTTCGATAATTCCTCGAGCGTTGTAGGAAAACCTCCACGCGCGCACATGTAGGTCTGCGTTCAGATCGTTTACTAACGCTGGAGCTTCGAATCGGTTGGTTTCGCGAATCGGTTCGACCCATTCGGGATGGTCGTTGAGCAAAGGTTTGGGATGTTTAATGCGGGTCAGTCGATTTTCGTAGCTGCGGACATCGCTGGCGCGAATTTGAATGAGGCACGCGAGCAAGCACAACGCAGTGAGAGAATTGCGGGACAGGTGCATGATTGCACTATGTCAAAATACGCGCAGCAACGGCAATTCAAACAATTGGCGTTTTTGCGATTGGCGAATAGGTTTCGTCAGGAGGCTTTATGAAAGAGAAGAGAGATACGAACATTCGCTCGGCCGATATCGACCTCGGTTTCTTTGATTTGAACTACGCTGCGGAACAGGACCTCGCACGAATTCCCGGGATCGGTAATCAACTCGCGCGTGCTGTCGTCCAAAATCGCCCATATCGCAGCATCGAAGAGATGCTGGACAGAGTTCCAGGATTGTCGCAGGACAATCTTGATGAGCTAACGCGCGCGGGCGCATCCGTTGGACAGCCTATGCGCGATAAACGTGAGTTCGAAGATGCTCGCTAGTCTTCATTGCCAAACGTTCTCGCGGCGCTAAACCATTCTTGGTGACCGCGAGTTCTCCAAAACCAAATCTGCGATTGCGAATTACCGCAGCCGCTGAAAAATGCGTGCGCGGCGGGCATCCGTGGATTTTCTCAGATAGTGTACGCGATCAGAATCGCGATGGTGAAGCAGGGGAATTGGCGGCTATCTTTGACCGCGACGACAAGTTTTTGGCTGTTGGTTTGTATGATCCATTTTCGCCGATCCGCGTTCGTGTTTTGCATGCTGGTAAACCCACGAAGATCGATGCGGCCTGGTTTGAACGAAAGTTGGGCGAAACATTTGCCAAGCGTGACGGATTGTTTGATCCGACGACAAATGGCTACCGATGTATCAACGGCGAGAGCGATGGCTGGCCTGGTTTGGTCCTGGATCGTTATGCCGATACTTATGTGCTGAAGATTTACACGGCGGCATGGCTCCCTCGCCTAGATGATGTTCTTGGGTTTCTTCAACTCGCGCCACGATTGGTGATTCGACTTAGCCGTAACATCCAGGAGCTTGCCAAAAACAATTTCAAACTTATCGAAGGCCAGATTGTGCGAGGTGAGGTCTCGGAGAGCCCGGTTGTTTTTCTCGAGAATAGCCTGCGTTTTGAAGCGGACGTGGTGCGCGGTCAAAAGACCGGGTTCTTTTTGGATCAGCGCGAAAATCGCAGGGAAGTTGAATCTCTTGCACGAGGGAGGACGGTGCTGAACGCGTTCAGTTTTTCCGGTGGCTTTTCAGTGTATGCCGCTCGCGGCGGGGCGAAATCGGTCGCCAGCCTGGATATCAGTAAACACGCCCTCGATAGCGCTCAGCGAAACTTTGATCTTAATCCCGGGCTTACGTGCCCGCATGAACTGATCCACGCTGACGTGTTCGATTGGATTAAGCGATGTACCCGCAAATTCGATTTGATCGTTCTCGATCCGCCTTCACTCGCCAAACGTGAAACAGAACGCGCGGACGCTATGCGCGCGTACAGCAAACTTATTGGTAGCGGGATCGAGCGTTTGAATTCCGGCGGGATTTTGGTTGCGGCCTCGTGTTCGGCGCACGTTGGAGCAGAGGATTTTTTTGATATTGCGCGGCGAGCTGCAGAAGGCTCGGCTCGTAAGTTTCAGGAACTGAAGACAACCGGCCACGCGCCTGACCATCCGGTGTCGTTTCCTGAAGGCGATTACCTCAAGTGCATCTATTTGAAGTTTGTTTAAGCGGCTAAACCTAAAGCGTGTGGTGCACTAATTGATAGACGATGTGCACACCGTGACCGACAGCCAGCAGGAGCAGGCCAATCCCCGAAAAATGTTCCATACGTAAAAGCGTCTTGTCGCTGAATTTTCCGTGCCCAAGGGAAATTGCCCAACAGAGGGCAAGGAACCACGCGCTGGTACCCACGGCGACCCCGGCGACGCATGAGAGTTTCGATTCCCAGGTTGGTTGAACCCAGTCGTGTGAAATGAAGTTTGCGGCCAAAATGATCCAAAACAATAGCACGCCCGGATTTCCCATCACGCGCACAAAACCAATCATAAACGCTGAATGCGGGTGCAGCTTTAGTTCGATTCGCTCTTCGACTTTGCTGACGCTTTGCACGGTCCGCGCGCTGAGAAATCGCACACCCAGATAGAGCATGAAAACAAAACTGGCCAATTCCATGGACGCTTTCATGACGGGTCCGCTGAATAGTGCCGCAAATCCCGTGAACGCAATCGCGCAGTAAATCACTTCCATCAACACTGCGCCGGCGCTGATCAAAAGCGCGACTATGAGCCCGCGCCGTGCGCCTTCGTTCAATATCGTGAGGTTGACTGGGCCGACCGGAATCGAAAGCAGGATTCCCGAAATCAAGCCAGTCAACACCGCGACTAAATCAGATTGAAGCGCCTCCATGTTACGCAGTAATCGACGGTTCGTCGTCGTCCGGTTCGTCTTCAATTTCTTCACGCACCTTGCGGGAGATGCGAGGTCGGACGAAACCGTAAAGCAGGTAGGCAGTGAAAATGATCGGCAGGATGATCGGCAAAATATATTTCCAAAGAATGACGAGGCCGCCGATGATCAAAATGGCTATCACCATTTTTGGAAACGTGCGCCTTGCTTTCAGATCGAGCTTCTTGAACGAAGGATACTTCACCTCGCTGACCATCATTATCGATAGGAACAGCATCAAAATCGGCAGAACGAAACGTCCCCAGCCGGTGAGAAAATCCGTTTCATGCGCTTCGTTCCACATCAAAAAGAATGTCACTGACGCCACCAACCCGGCTGCCGCAGGAATTGGAAAGCCCATGAATTCTTTTCCGCCGCTAACGCCCGGCATCGACGCGAGGCAATTGAACCTGGCCAGCCGCAAGGCGCCGCAAATCAGATAAATCGACGCGATGAACCAACCGATTTCCGGTTGGTTTATTGGTGGGGCGGCGAAGATTGGGTGTAATACGATTTTGTGGACGAGGAACGCCGGCGCAGCGCCAAAGGAGATTAAATCGGCCAAGGAGTCAAACTCGCGTCCGAATGGGCTTTCGACGCCACCCATACGGGCAAGACGTCCATCTAGGGAATCAAAAACGCACGCCAGGAAAATGAAGCCGAGCGCCAATTTCACCGGGTGATAATCACCAGGCGCCGCTTCGACAATTTTCGTGAGCGCTACAAAACCGCAGAACAGGTTTCCCGCCGTCATCAGGTTCGGCAGGAAATAGATTTTTAAACGCGGTGGCGCTGGTTCCGTTTCGAGTTTGTTGGGAGCTTCCATGGGTTCAGGATTTTGAGGCGAGGGCAGTCTCTCCGCCGACCACTTTGTCTCCGAGCTTCACCTTAATTTTATAATTCAGTGGAATGTAAACATCACAACGTGAACCAAATTGAATCAAGCTGATACGGTCACCGCGCGCGACTTCGTCACCGACCTGGACGAACGGAATAATACGTCGCGCTATTAACCCAGCCATTAGTTTCAATCCAAGCTTCTCGCCAACATCTTCAGTGGAGTTCAATCCAATATAAACGTTCTCGTTATGTTGGCAGCACTCGGCAGCTTTGAGGGCGCTCAGAAATTGGCCTTCTGTCTCTTTAAGAAAAGCAACCTTGCCGCCGATTGGAGCGTTCTGGACGTGAATATTAATAACCGACAGGAAAATGGAAATCCGGTGGCAACGTCCTTTCATAAACACCGGTTCGTCCATTTCGTCGATCACATCAACTTTACCGTGGCCGGGTGAAACAACCCAACCGACGGTGGTTGGGGTCCGTGCATTTGGATCTCGAAAAAAGTAGAGGGTGAAAATCGTAAATAGAACCCAAACCACTGCGGCAATGGTGAATACAATGGGGAGAACCACCGCGGAAATAACCGCTAACGTCCATAAAATACCGATGATTACCGGTATTACCAGCGCCAATAGAATCAGCTTCAACGCGGCACGGCGCGCTTTGCCTGCATGTTTCATACGCCTCAATTAACAGGCAAAGCCTTGAAGTTCAAAGGCAATCTTTGGTTTGTAGTTCGAGCTTCAGCCGATTGGATCAGCGAAATGGCTGCGGCTGATTGCAGCATGAACGCCTGGATCGGTCAAAGCCGGGACTAGGAACGCCAGAACAACTGATCGTTCAAATAGCCCGCTTGCTTCAAGTTATTGAGCATGCGCAAGCGAATGAGCCGCGATTCGCGGAAGTTCGCATCGTGGAAGGCGATTGCTTCCAAGCCTTCCTTCAGTTCGCGAACGGTAGCGGTCAAGTCGTAAGCCGGTTGATGGTTCGGCGCGAGCTTGCGGTATAGGGCAAAGTCGACGCGATAGGAGCGCTTGTCCGGCGCGGCATCTTTGTTGATGGAAACGTCCACTCCCGGCGTTTGTTTTTGGACGGCGAGTGCGAGGTCTTTGACCTGATAATTCCACTCATCATTGCCGACATTGACGATCAAAAATGCTCCACCGTTATCTGCGCTGCGCGTGGCGGCCCATTCCATCGAGCGCGCCATGTCTTTCGTGTTAATGAGCGGACGCCACGGTGTGCCGTCGCTTAGGATGGTGATCTTCTTTGCGGCGATGGCGCTGGCGACAAAGTCGTTCAATACCAAATCCAATCGCAAACGCGGGCTCATGCCGCATGCGGTAGAAAATCTAAGGCAGGAAACGACAAAATTTTTGTCGGCCAACGGCTGCAAATCCTTTTCCGTAGCGACCTTCGAGCGAGCATATGCGGTGAGGGGATTCAACTCGGACGATTCAGTGCGGGCGCGGTCGTCGGCGAAACCATACACGCTGCAGCTCGATGCGAACACAAACGCCTTCGCACCCGCTTGCTTGGCTTTCTTCGCGATGGCGACGCTGGCCTCATGATTGACCTGCATCGTGACATCTTCGTAAGCCTTGCCCATCGGGTCGTTGGAAATAGCCGCAAGATGAATGACCGCGTCCACGCCTTTTAGAACCTCTGCAGGTAAATTGCGAACATCTCCGAAATACTGCTGGTCGATTTGGCTTTCCGGAAAGCGCAGGGGAGTGGTGAGTGCGTCCGCGAAGAAGGCGCTGTCATAACCAATCAACGTGGCATTGGGATGCGTTTTGCGGAAATGAGCGACGACGTTTGGCCCGATATAACCCATGTTGCCTGTGATTAGGATTTTCATCGAAATTGAATCGTGAAGTATGCGTTGAGATTGCTCATGCAAGCAAGTTGGCTTGGCAAGAAAATCACTGATAGTATTTACCCCCAGGACTTCCACGGCGCTTTGCCGTCGGCCCACAGTTTGTTCAGCAAATTGTATTCAGAGAACGTATCCATCGGCTGCCAGAAGCCGTCGTGGTTAAAGGCCATGACTTGGCCCTTGCCGGTGAGCTTGCGAATCGGTTGCTGTTCAAACATTACATTTTCACTGTCTTCGAGGTAGTTAAAGATGTTGCTGTTGGCGACGAAGAAACCACCATTAATGCGGCCTTCGGTGACCTGCGGCTTTTCGTTGAATGCCTCGACTTGCCCGGATTTATTCAGGTCCATTTCTCCGAAACGGCCCGGCGGATGGACCGCAGTGACGGTCAAAGTCTTGCCATGCTGGCGATGAAACTCGATCGATTTCGTGATGTCGACGTTGCCGACGCCGTCGCCGTATGTGAGGCAGAAATCCTTATCGTCACCGATGTATTGACGGATTTTGTGGATGCGACCTGCTGTCATTGTCTCCTCGCCGGTGTCAGCCAACGTCACCGTCCAATCCTCTTCGTCGTGGTGCGTATGAAATTTCGCATCGGCTCGCCGCCCGAGCTTCATCGTTATATCGCTGGTCATCCAAAGATAGTTACGGAAGAAATCTTTGATGACATCGCCTTTATAGCCGAGGCACAGAACGAATTCTTTGAATCCGTGACTCGCGTAAATCTTCATAATGTGCCAGAGAATCGGGCGATTGCCGATGGGCACCATTGGTTTGGGGCGATATTCCGTTTCCTCGCGCAGGCGCGTGCCTTTGCCGCCGCATAGAATCACGACTTTCATTGATTAGCCCAACATATAAGGCCGACTCAGGCCTGTTCAAGCTAAGACGACGCGATGTTCAGGTCTGTGAAAACCTGGGTCGAATTGCGAGATTTAAGAACGCGAGCCAGAGGTGTCGCGCCTGTGGGCGACACAGACTCCTTAAGTGCGTTTAGTTTGCCTGAGCCATTGGCGAGCACCCAAACCCGTTTGGCTGCTGCGATGGTAGCGTAGTTCAGGCTGAGCCGATTTGGCGGCGGTTTTGGAGAATTGGCAACATGCAGGTACGGGGCTGTCGTTCCTAAAATCGCCTCGGACGCGTTCGGAAATAACGAAGCCACGTGGCCGTCTTCGCCCATTCCCAAAATGATGAGGTCGAGCACCGGTTGATTGCTCTCATTGTTTGGAGCGCTCCGCCTAATATCGGCGACTGCTTCTGCAACGGCAACGTTCGGTGCGAGTTCGCCCTTCAAACGATGGATGCGGCTTGCATTGATATGCAGCGGTTCAAACAAATATTGATTAGCCAAAAAGAAATTGCTCTCAGGATCACTCGGAGGAAGGCACCGTTCATCTGCCCAGAAAAAGTTCACGTTCGCGAGCGGACCCGGTTGCTTTAATGCGAGTTCGACAATCGCCTGATAAAACGCTTTTGCGATCCGTCCACCGGAAAGAGCCACGCGGTGCGGATTGTCTGGTAAGAGCAATTGCAGCCATTCCGTGGCGGCGGTTTCGGCTAGCTCGCCGTCGTTTCGAAAAGTTCTAACGTCAAACCGTTTCACGTTTACTCGCCAGGAGTCGATTTGTCTGAGATCGGGTGAGGCTTGCGCCAATTGTGGCCGCGTTTGGCCACGAGCTCATCGGCGGCCGCCGGGCCCCACGTACCTGCAGGATAAAATTCCTCGTCCGTCAAAGGCTTTCCTGCCCATGCTTCGCGAACCGGATCAACAATGCTCCACGCCGTTTCAACTTCGTCACGTCGAATGAACAGCGTCGAGTCACCGGCTATCGCTTCGAGCAGAAGACGCTCGTAAGCCTCGGGCGTGTAAGCTCCAAACTCTGCGTCGTAATCAAAGTGCATTCGCACCGGGCGAATTTCCATGCTGGTGCCGGGGACCTTGCCGTTGAAGCGCAGGAAAATTCCTTCGTTCGGTTGCAGGCGCAACGTAATGGCGTTGGCATCGAGACGCGGCCCGCATTGTGCGGCAAAGAGCACGTGAGGCGTGGGACGAAATTGCACGCGCACTTCACTGGCGCTCATCGGCAGGCGCTTGCCCGTGCGCAAATAGAACGGCACGCCGGACCAACGCCAGTTATCAATCAAGAGGCGCAAGGCCACGAACGTTTCCGTGCTGGAATCCGGTTTTACTTTAGGCTCCTGTCTATACCCGGGCACCTGTTGACCGTTGATTTGGCCGGCAGTGTATTGGCCGCGCACGGCCGAGAAGGGGACCTGGCTTGGATCCAGCAATCGAATGGACTTGAGCAACTTGACCTTCTCGTCGCGGATAGCTTCGGCTTCTAAACTTACGGGCGGCTCCATCGTAATGAGTGCGAGCACCTGGAGCAGGTGATTCTGCACCATGTCGCGCAACGCTCCGGCCTCGTCGTAATACCCACCGCGTGCGCCGACGCCTAAATCCTCACCGACGGTAATCTGCACCTGTTCAACCGATTGACGGCCCCACAACGGCTCGAAAATCGCATTCGAAAACCGGAACATCAAAATATTTTGCACCGTTTCTTTGCCGAGGTAATGGTCGATGCGGTAAATCTGCTTTTCGTGTGCGAAACGGGTGAGTTCGTGATTGAGCTGTTTTGCCGAAGCGAGGTCGTGGCCAAACGGCTTTTCGACGACAATGCGCTGCCAGTTCTTTGCGTCTTCGTGGTCTTTCTGCAGGAGACTGCTGGCGTGCAAATGTTCGGCGATGCAGGCGAATTCCGCTGGAGCTGTCGCCAAATAAAAAATTAAGTTTTTCTGGAGAGCTTCGTTATCCGATGTGGCGAGTTGTTTTCTAAGGTTTTCATAAGCGGCGGCATCGCCAAATTCGCCCTGACAATAAAAAACGTTCTTCGCGAAGTCTGCCCACTTCGAGCAGTCGAGGTCTTTGTTGCGTGAAAATTTTTCCAAATCACTGGCCAATTCCTTGCGCCAGTCATCGTCTGGTTTTGGGCGTCGCGCAAAACCGATGATGCGAAATGGATTAGGAAGTTGTTTGTGGCAAAACAAGTGGTAAAGCGCCGGGATAAGCTTGCGGGCGGTGAGATCGCCGCTGGCACCGAAGATAACGATCGTGCAGGGCTCGACGGATTTGCGGCGTAATTCGAGACGGCACGTCAGCAACTCGTCCAATTGTTCCAAGGCTTCCATTGGCTAACGATGAACAAGGAATGATAGGAATTCAAGTGCAGGGCGAGGTAAACGAAACTTCGAGAAGCAGTTGCCAGCGGGAATACATTGCTGGCAGTTGAGCTTTGGCCCGATGAATTGTTGGTGGCAGTAGGGGCGAGCGCGTCCTCGCCGCAGTGGTATATTGCAGTAAAAAGGAGGCTTGTATGAACAAAACAGTCGGCATCGTGCTTCTGGCGATAGGAATCATGCTGATCATCTTCGGCGTCAATGCTTCCGATTCGTTCAACTCCGATGTTTCGCGGTTTTTTAACGGGCGTCCGACAAATGAAACCGTGTGGTATCTCATTGGTGGGGTGGCCGCATGTATCATCGGAGTGGTCGCGTTGCTAAGAGGCCCCAAATCAGTCTAGGAGGTAAATATGTTAAACTATGCACTATTGTTTCTGATTATCGCAATTCTTGCGGCAGTCTTCGGGTTCACCGGATTGGCCGGAACGGCGGCGTGGATCGCGCAAATTCTGTTCGTTGTGTTCCTGATACTGTTCGTCGTGTCGCTCATTACGCGACGACGCGTGTAACAGAGAGAAGTTGGTATCGTTCATCTCGAAATCCTGAACAGATTGTTTATTCAGGGTTTCGAGGTTTTATATATTTATGTGTCGGTAAAAAAGCTGGAACTCAACGCCAGTTTCGAACGGGTCCGTTTCTTTGCGGCTACCAGTTCTCCTGTTGGTTCGCTTCCGCGACTTTCGTTTCCGGAACGCCCGCTTCGCTTGTAACAGAGATATCCTGCGCGCCGGCCTGAGTGAAAATATCTTTGGCGTGCTTGGATTGTTGAATGTTATCCGTGTGGACAGAAATCAAAATATTTCCGGCGCGGATTTTTCCTTCGTAGCGCTTGGCTTCGTATTCGGGTATCCCCATGCCGACCAGCGCGCCACCGATACCGCCGACAGCAGCGCCAACAGCCGCCCCGCCTAAAGCCCCCATGATTGGGCCTGCTGCAATGAACGGACCGACGCCAGGAATCGCGAGCGCACCAATCCCTGCAAGCCAACCGAGCGCTCCACCCACGACGCCCAGTGTGCTCGCACCGGTAACCGCACCTTCCGGCGCTTTAGTGTGCTGTTCATGACCAAAGTCTTTCGTTCCTGTTTTGTCCGGGAACAACACGGATATATCATTGTCCGCAAACCCCGCCGCCTTGAGATCATTAACAATTGCTTCCGCTTGAAACTCGCTGGTTGCGATACAAAACACCGCTTTGGCCATATTTTTCCTCCAAAAATTCCTTTGCAATCCGTCCGGAGGAATAAAGCAGAATGAGGGCAGGGTGCAATGAGGCGTACCCCTGCTTTTTTACGCGGTAAAATGTGGAGCGGCGGCTCGTGCGCGCTTCCATTAGCGTCTGGAACGCCTCACGGAATCAGACGGTTACGACGCCGAGGATTTCTTTGATCTTATCGAAATCGCCAGGGCCCATCGGCTTTGGAATGAAATTCTTCGCGCCGAGTTTTTGCATGCGAATGATGAGTTTCGATTTGTCGGTGCCGCTGACAGCGATGACAGGGATGTGGTCGAGCTTTGCTTTTTTCAGCCATTCCATGACATCAATGCCGGTATAGTTCGGCATATTGATGTCTAAAATAATCAACGCAGGCAGCGGCTGCATCCATGACCCGACGGTAAAACATACCGTGAGGTATTCGATCAACATTGCGCCGTCGATCAAGTGGTGGACCTGGTTTGGAAGGTCCCACGCCGAAATAATTTCTTCGAGCATGTGCGCGAATTCAACGTTGTCATCAACGATTAAAAGGGGCCCTTTATTCTTCAACACAGGAGTGGACGGATGTACTTCTAGACTCAAGTTCATACAAGTTTCTCACTTGTACTAATAGCAATAGAGATGCCGTTATCGTGTGCTGAAGTTGCTTTCCAAGAATAAGTTGACCTGCGACAAAAAATGTTGATTTCGGGGGTTGAATAAGCAAAATCCCCAGATTTTTTTGAGGTAAAATACGACCTAGTAATAGGGGAATCCCTGAATCAACAGCCCCGTTGGAAGAATTAGTCGTATTAATCCCGTTGCGGCGACAACCATTCCCGGTCCTTGCGCAATTGCTCCATCGTTTCTGAGAAAAGCGGCGCCTTTAGGCGTTTGCGCACGATAGCAGCCGCAACTGCCGCACCTGCAAGGTATAACACGCCAAAACCAAGCCCGACCCAGACCGCGTATTGCCATAGCGCCACGATCACGCAAAAGGTAAACGCGACGATGGCCATGAATACTAGAAATAACAATACGCCGCTCCAAACCAGAATATTGACTGCTCGATCACGTTCTTCCTGTAGTTCCACAACGGCCAATTCGATCCGGCTGTGGACGGCGCCGACGGCGTTGTCAAACATCCGGCGAACGGACGACAACAAACCAAATCCAGTGGAGACGAGGCCAAACATAAAATTATTTGCGTTTTAGAAGCAACCCGACTGCGACACCGAAACCCAGCGCAATGGCGAGTGCCTGGTAGGGATTTGCGCGAATGCTTTTGTCCACCTGTTTAAGACTTTCGCCGGCGTGTTCTTCCACAACGCCCAGAGTTTCCTGGATTGCTTCAAGTGCGTCGGCAAGACGGTCACGAATTTCTTTTGTTTTTTCGGTGACATCATCACCACTTGCGCCAACAAGTGCTTCAGCTTCTTCTGCGAGTTGTTTCAGTTCGTGGGAGAGGTCCGTTCCGCCGTTGTGTTTCATATTACGACCCCCAGCATAAAACCGGCGCCGCCAGCGACAATCAGGTGCGGCTTGGTTTTCCAATCGGGATTACTAGCACTAAATGTTCGTGGCTTCCACCGTTCCGGCGAAACCGCGATTGCGGGTAAGGTGCTGATCAACAATGAGAGTTTTGTTCGTTCACGATCGCTTTGGTGCGATGGCCGGCGCGGAAGCCAATCTTTATCTCACCGCAACCGAATTCAAACGACGCGGACACTGCGTCGGGATCATTCATGGGCGATCCACCGGAAAGGCGGAGAGCCGATGGAATGAAACGTTTGTCCACAAGTTCGCGTTGAATGGGAGCGCAGCGGATTCGATTGAAAATGCGATGGCTGAATTTGTGCCGGACATTGTGTATGTGCACAAGATGGCCGACCTCGAAGCCATCGAAACGTTGTTGCGGAAGCGGGCGCGCCTGGTGCGTATGATTCACGATCACGACATTTATTGCATGCGGAGTTATAAGTACAACTATTTTACCCGCAAAGTCTGTCAACGTGCTGCGTCCGCCCACTGTGTGTTTCCCTGTGGAGCCTCTATCGCGCGCAATCGCGGAGGGTTGCTGCCATTCAAATGGGTGAGTTATCTGGACAAGAAAAAGGAGATTGCTCTGAACCAACAATTCAATCGGCTGGTAGTGGTTTCGCGCTACATGCGGAACGAACTTTTGCGAAACGGATTTGACGTGCGGAAAGTTGAAATCCACCCACCGGTTCCACGCGCGGGCGACCCATCGGTCCGCAGCAGTTTTAGCGAAAAGAATCTAATTCTTTACGCGGGCCAAATTATTCGCGGCAAAGGAGTAGACGTTTTATTGCAGGCTCTCGCATTGGTGACGATGCCTTTTGAATGCATCATCCTTGG
>Ga0265327_10002572_pt1 | contig 18777 bp, 19 predicted proteins | sample 41621metaG_FD_202089 | JGI IMG/M metagenome (GOLD analysis project Ga0265327, IMG submission 202089) | Rhizosphere microbial communities from Carex aquatilis grown in University of Washington, Seatle, WA, United States - 4-16-21 metaG | ecosystem: Host-associated > Plants > Roots > Rhizosphere...
GGCCAGGTCAGCGTCTCAGTGGTCCTCGACGGCGGCGAGGTGGAGATCCGCATCCTCGACCAGGGGCCAGGCCTTGATCCCGGCGACCTGGCCCGGGTGATCCGGCCGTTCGAACAGGGCGACAGCGCATTGACCCGCCGCAGCGAGGGCGCGGGGCTAGGCCTGCCGATTGTCGACCTGCTTTGCCAGGCCATGGCCGGACGCCTGCGCCTCGCCTGCGAATCCGGCCAGGGCCTCACCGCCATCGTCCGGCTGCCGGCCGCCGCTTAGAATCGGCGGGCGCGGTTGCGTGCGGGGGGCGGGCCGCCTAAGTCCCAGGGCGCATGGCCGATATTGAACATGACCTCGCTGAACTCGCCGACGAGTTCGATCTCCTGGGAGACTGGGAGGAGCGCTATCGCTATGTGATCGAACTCGGCCGGGAGCTCGCGCCGCTCTCCGATTCCGAACGCACCGAGGCCAACAAGGTGCGGGGCTGCGCCAGCCAGGTCTGGCTTGTGACCGAACCCCAGGCGGACGGCACAGTGCGGTTTCGCGGCGATTCCGACGCCCATATCGTACGCGGCCTGATCGCCGTGCTGCTTCGCCTGATGTCCGGCCGCAAGCCTGGCCAGATCCTCGCCTTCGACTCCAAGGCCGCCTTCGAACGGCTGGGATTGTCGGGCCATCTCTCCGCTCAACGATCCAATGGCCTGGCCTCGATGGTGGCCCGTGTCCGCCGCGACGCCGAGGCCCTGGCGGCGGTCTGAGCGCGCGACAGCGCTCGTGGCGTGGCGCGTCAGGCGGCGCGGATGCCGCTGACGCCGCCGGCCTCGCGCTGCATGCCGATCACCGCATCATAGCCCAAAATCATGTCCACATCGGCGCCGTTGGAGGCCAGGGGCAGGCGCAGCCAGAGGATCGACATGTGCGCCGCGCCGCGCCACGCCATGCTGTGGACGCCCACCGCGGGGCGGCGATCCTCGACGATCTTGGTGAGCTCGGCGCGCCAGTACTCGGCGGCCGTGGAATTGTAGACCTCGCCAAGGGTCCGTCCGGTGATTTCCCGGCCATAGACATTGTGCAGGCCGGTCCCGGCCAGGCGCAGGCGAAAGTCCAGGGGGTCGCGACGAACGTCGATCAGGCTGATGGTGGGCAGCAGGCGCTTGAAGTCCTCAGGCCGGATATCGCCCCGGCCCGGGAGTTGCCCGCCATGCCGCAATCCCGCCCAATAGGCGTACAGCTCCTCATGCGCACGTGCGGCCGCCGCCGAGGCCCCCATTTGCGCCGCCATATTCAGATTCCTTAACAACCCCTTGGAATCACAACGAATCACATAACGCCTGAGAGGGGAATCGGCGGCAAGCGGAAATGCGGCCGCGCGACGTCATTTCCCGACCTTGCGGCGGCGAGGACTCACATCGGGGCTATCGGCAACGCAAAACGCCCGCCGACGCACCTCCGGACGAACCGGCGGCGCGCCCGCGGGCGCTTCGTTGTCTCCCGGTCGGGAGGTTGGCTTACTTGGCGCCGACCCGCTTACGCGGAGCCTGACGACCGCCTTGACCCAGGCCCATCTGCTTGGCCAGGTCCGAGCGCGCCTTGGCGTAGTTCGGAGCAACCATCGGATAGTCCTTCGGCAGGCTCCACTTCGCGCGGTATTCCTCGGGGCTCATATTGTACTTGGTGCGCAGGTGACGCTTCAGCGACTTGAACTTGCGGCCGTCCTCCAGACACACCAGGTGGTCCGGCGTAATGGAACGGCGAACCGGCACCGCAGGCTCCTTCGGCGTAGCTTCCACCGTCTCCGCACCCGTCGAGACGCCCGACAGCGCCCGATGCACGCTCTGAATCAGGCTGGGCAGATCCGCAGCTGCGACCGAATTGTTACCGACGTATGCGGACACGATATCCGCAGTCATCTCAATCACTTCCGATTTCTCGTCCATAACTCTCGTTCCGTATGTGCAATGCACCAGTTTGGGGGATGACTGATTCACGACATCAGTTACGGCGTCATTATACGCGCCAATTGGCAAGCACAAGTCAGGAAAACAGAAATTCACTTGATCGAACACGTTTCAAGACAAGACAAAGCGCGACAGGCCCTGGATTGCGCAGCTTCAGGCGCAATAAGCGCGTCAGGATTACAGGGCCCATGACAAAAGGTCGCAGGCGCCAATTCCCTGATTCGAGACCGACATACTCAGCGTAGGATTTCATCGTGAAGTTGAACCGGCGAACCGCAACTGTTCGCACGCCGAAGCTCGTTCTTTGCCCTGGTATCCAAGCCCAGGGGCCGACCAGATCAAGTCATGCCGCTGGAAGCCGTCTGAACCTAGAGACTTAGGTGCTCGTTGCATTCATTGCGGAGCTGTAACATTTAGCGCCCGAACTCCTTGGAGAGCGCGAGCATGGCCGCTCTCTGCGGAACTGAATATTCGTCGGAGCCCAGTTCGTCCCCGTCGCGGATCGCCCGCAGCAACGCCGGCGTCAGGGCTGAAGACAAGGACCAGTTCCAGTAGCGAAGCACGGTCTGCGCTCTGTCGACTGCGATCATGTCGTAGGTCGTCATCACGCGCTCAAGGTCCGGAGACGGCGCGCCATCAGCGTTTACCTCCGGCCGCCGAAGTCCGCGCCACAGGGCCCGAAGCGCCTGGCGGGGCAGGCCCGTGGCCTTGCACAGGATCGCCAGGGGCTCGCCGCCCGGGTCGGTGAAGATCTTCGCGCCGGTCATAGGCTTCAGGCCCGACAGGTAGGAAATTTCCTCGGTGATCTCCCGGGTCAGCCCCGCCTCGCCGGCCGCCACCGCGTCCTCCAGGCTGTCATAGGGGCTCTTGTCGATGGCGGCGCGATTGCGCTGCCGCCGCTCAATGAACTGCAAGGCCTTGCGCGCCAGGGCGTCCTGCCACCGCTCGGCCGCCGCCATAGGGAACACATCTCCGACGGCGTCCTGCAGCACCTCGCGGGAGACCGCGAACCTCTGCAGGATCGTGCGGCGCGCGTCGGCGTCGGCCCACCAGAACAGCACATAGGCGTGGGCGGGCCGCAATTCAGGCCGTCGCAGCAGCGCCGGCGCGATTCGCGCATCCCCCCGCGTCGCCGCCACGATCGATTCCACCGCGCCATTGGACAGCCGCGCCAGATCGTTGCGCAGCAGGCATTCGATCACCAGGATCTCGTCGAAATCGATCAGCTCCTCGCAGACCACCTCGCTCACGCCGCGACGCAGGGCGATGAGCCGGCGATGCTCAAGGCCGGTCATCCGCGCGCAGTCCAGAAGATCGGAATCGGTCAGTGACGCGCAATCCACCAATAGAGCTTCGGCGACATCGACCCGGTCCCGCAGCAACAGCCGCACCAGACTGGGCGGGATCTCCGACAGATTGGCCAGCCGGCGGGCGACCTTGAGCCGCTCTTCGGGCTCGGCCTCCCGAAGCATGTCCACCAGAAGGTCGGCGGTCATCGCGCGCTCAAAGGCGTTCACCCGGGAGGACGGCAGGCAGACCACGTCAGCCAGGCGTTTCAGCAACGCCCGCCGCGCGCGGAAGACCGGCGCGGCGTCCGGCGTCGGACCGAAGGCGGGTTCGGACAAGGTCTGGCTCCTGGACCCCATGGGACGCACGGGGAGCCAGAAGACCACATCGGCCTTAACCCTACCTTTCCCTCAGTCGAGGAAGGGCGGCGCGGATCTGGGCGAAGACGCCGTCCCAGTCGCCTGCGACCGGCTGGCGGAACACCCGCACCGAGCCGTACCAGGGGGTGTCCGTGCGTCCGGGCGGCCAGCGCCAGTCCGCCCCCAGGAACGGGATCAAGGCCCAGCAGGGCAGGCCCAGGGCGCCGGCCAGGTGGACCATGGCCGTATCCACCGCCATCACCAGATCGAGCGTCGCGATCCGCGCCGCCATATCGGCGAAGTCCCCCTCCGGCGTCTGCAGGTCCACCATCTCCGCCCCGGCGTCCTCAAGCCGCAGGAAGGCCCCAGGGGAGGCAAGCGACCGGTTGGCGTCATTGGGATTGCGCGCCTCGCCCCGCCAGACGAAGCCGATGCGCGGCCGGTCTCCCGCCGGGACGGCAGGACGGCGTTGGGCGGCAGCCTGCGGAACCTTCAGATAGGGCGCCGCCGGCAGAGTCTCTGGCCGCATCCCGAGCCGGCCAGGCAGGGACATGGACGCCACCCAGTAGTCACGGGCCGGCACGCTTTCGACTGTTGGAAAGAACCCTACCGGGGAGACTTGCTCCAGCAGGGAATGCAGGGGGGGCAGGCAAGCGAAGGTGGTGCGGGCGCCCATGGCCTGCAGCCTGGGCAGGAAGCGCGCCATCATGATCTGATCGCCATGGCCCTGCTCCCCCAGGACATAGAGGCTGCGACCGGCCAGCGGCTCCCCCTGCCATTCCGGAAAGGGCAGACGACGGGCGTTGGACTTCAGGCGCTCGGGCCGAAACTCGTAGGCCGCGAAGCCTTCCTCGAAGCGACCCTGCCCGATCAGGGCCTGGCCGAGATTGGCGCGGGCGACGTCCGAGGCCGGGTCCAGGGCCAGCAGGGCGCGGAAGTCCGCCTCCGCCGCCTCCAAATGCTTCATCGACAGCAGCAGGTTTCCGCGGCTGTAGAGCGGCGCGATACTGTCCGGGTGCTGGCGCGCCGCCACGCCGAACTGGTCCAGCGCCGCCTCCAGGCGGCCGAGCTTTTGCAGGCTCAGGCCCAGATTGTGGCGGGCGGCGAGGTGCTCTGGCGCCAGGGCCAGCGCCTCGCCATAGAGCGCCGAGGCCGCCGCGAATTGCCCGGCCCGGTGCTTCGCCATCCCGGCGTTAAAGAGGTCGTCCGCCGAGCTCGACATGGCTGCGGCCTAGCATTCCCGGCGGACGGCGAAAAGTGGCCGAAGCCTTGCTGATCAGCGGAACCTGGGCGCCTCCCAATGGTCCCAGATGTCGGGCAGATCCGAGGACACCTTGTCCGGATAATTGGCCGGGCGCTTCTCGAGGAATGAGGTCACGCCTTCCCGGGCGTCGGCCATCTTGCCCCGGGCCTGGATGCCGCGGCTGTCGGCCCGGTGGGCGTCCATGGGATGGTTGGCGCCGGCATTGCGCCAGATCAGCTGGCGGGTGAGCGCGATGGAGACCGGCGCGGTGTTGTCGGCGATCTCGCGGGCCAGGGCCCTGGCCGCGGGCAGCAGGTCTTCCGGGGCGTGCAGCGAGCGCACCAGGCCCTTGTCCAGCGCCTCCTGGGCCGGAAACACCCGGCCGGTATAGCACCACTCCAGGGCGGTCTGGACTCCCACCAGCTTGGGCAGGAACCAGGACGACGCCGCTTCGGGATTGAGCCCGCGGCGGGCGAACACCAGGCCGAACCGCGCCTCGGTCGACGCCATGCGGATGTCCATGGCCAGCTGCATTGTGACGCCGACCCCGACTGCAGGCCCGTTCACCGCGGCGATCACCGGCTTCAGGCTGTCATAGATGCGCAAGGTCAGGAGACCGCCGCCGTCCCGCTGCACGCCTTCCACTGTGCGCGCCGCCTGGTCCTGGCCGCCGCGGGTCTCGTAATTGAAAGTCTGGGCGCCGGCCGACAAGTCCGCCCCGGCGCAGAAGCCCCGCCCCGCCCCGGTGACGATCACGCAGCGCACCTCGTCGGCGGCGTCGGTGAAGTCAAACGCCGCGATCATGTCCAGCATCATCTGGGTGTTGAAGGCGTTGAGTTTCTCGGGCCGGTTCAGGGTCAGGAGGGCGATGCCGTCCTCGACCTCCAGGGTGAGGGTCTCGAATGTCGGCGTGGCCATGGCGCGTCTCTCCCAAAGATGATTTTCCCCATTCCGCGCCGCTTGACGGACGGTCCGTCAAGCGCCCCCTATATGTATGAACAACGATAACCTGAGAGAGGGCGTCGCCGGAGTCCGCCGTGCGCCGAGTTCTCCACAGATCGCCTTAGGGAAGACAGATGCATCCGGCCACTCATGCCAAGACCCATCCCGACCGCGCCGCCTATGTCATGGCCGCCACCGGCGAGACGGTGACCTATGCCGAGCTCGACGCCCGCTCGAACCAGGGCGCCCAGCTGTTCCGGTCCCTGGGGCTGAAGGCCGGCGATGTCATCGCACTCTTCATGGACAACCACCCCCGCTATTTCGAGATCGCCTGGGCCGCCCAGCGCGCGGGGCTTTATTTCACCTGCATCTCCTCCAAGCTCACGGCGGGCGAGGTCGAGTACATCATGACCGATAGCGAGGCGAAGCTGCTGATCGCCTCCCCCGGCGTCGGCCCGGTGGCCGCCGAGCTCCCGGCCCTGCTGCCGGGGGTGAAGCTCTACATGGTAGGCGACGCGGTCCCCCCCTACGAAAGCTTCGAGACCGCCCGGGCCAAGATGCCCGCCACGCCGGTCGCCGACGAGACCGCCGGCGCCGACATGCTCTATTCGTCCGGCACCACCGGCCGCCCCAAGGGCATCAAGCGCCCGCTCACCGGCGGCCCCATCGACGAGCCCTCCGGCGTCGCCAACCTGGCCCAGGGCCTGTTCGGATTCCGGCCGGACAGCGTCTACCTGTCACCGGCGCCGCTCTATCACGCCGCCCCGCTGCGCTGGTGCATGGCCGTCCAGCAACTGGGCGCCACGGTCATCGTCATGGAGAAGTTCGACCCGGAGACCGCTCTCGGCCTGATCCAGGACTACAAGATCGATGTGGGCCAGTTCGTTCCCACCCACTTCGTGCGCATGCTGAAGCTGCCTGCGGAGGTGCGCGCCAGGTACGACGTCTCCTCCATGCGCTCGGCGGTCCACGCCGCCGCCCCCTGCCCGGTGCCGGTGAAGGAGGCGATGATGGAATGGTGGGGCCCGGTGATCCACGAGTACTATGCCGGCTCCGAGGGCAACGGCTTCTGCTATGTGGGCCCGCACGACTGGCTGACCCACAAGGGCACTGTGGGCCGCGCCATCACGGCCGAGGTGAAGATCTGCGACGACAATGGCGAACCCCTGCCGGTCCGCTCTGAGGGCGTGGTCTATTTCGCCAATGGCGCGCCGCTCACCTATCACAACGCGCCGGAGAAGATCGCCGAGAACACCAACCGTCACGGCTGGACCACGCTGGGCGATGTGGGCTGGCTGGACGAGGAGGGCTTCCTCTACCTCACCGACCGCAAGAGCTTCATGATCATCTCCGGCGGGGTGAACATCTATCCGCAGGAGCTCGAGAACCTCCTGATCAACCACCCCAAGGTGGCCGACGCCGCCGTGGTGGGCGGCCCGCACGAGGAGATGGGGGAACAGGTCATCGCCGTGATCCAGCCCATGGACTGGGCCGACGCCGGCGAGCCGCTGCGCGCCGAACTCATGGCCTTCTGCCGGGCCAATCTCAGCCACGTGAAGAGCCCCCGCGTGCTGGACTTCATGCAGGAGCTGCCGCGCCACCCCACGGGCAAGCTCTACAAGCGCCTGATCCGCGACGCCTATTGGGGCAAGGAAGGCTCGAAGATCGTCTAGAGAGGGCGGGCGTGATCAGGGCTGAGCGGGGCCGGAGGGCTGAGCCGTGGTCGTCAGGCTCTCATAGGCGATGGCGATGAAGGCATCCGGCTTGACGAAAGCGTCTGGGGCCTGCTTCCAGCCATCGGCGAGCCGCAGCGCCTGGATCTCGGCCAGCGGCTTGCCGGCCCGGATCTGCGCTTCCACCGCCTTGGCGATCTGCTGCAGCTGGTCGCGATAGGCGACGAGGTCGCGCCGCGTCGCCGGCTCGCCATGGCCAGGGATGATCGTCGTGTGCTCGTCCGACAGGGCAAGTCCCTGGTCCACGCCGGCGATGAGGCCCTTCAGGCTTCCCCCGGAGGAGATGTCGATGAACGGCAGGCCGTAGCGGATATAGACGTCCCCCATGTCCAGGATGTTGGCCCTCGTCCACTTCACCAGGGTGTCGCCATCGGTGTGGGCGTTGGGAACATGGACCAGCTTCAGGACGTCGCCGCCGGCGGTGATCGACAGCGAAGTCTCGTAGGTGCGGGTCGGAAGCGCCGCCTTGGATGCGGGCGGAATGCTCATCTGCGCGAAGGCGATTGTTCCGCCCTTGGCCATCCGGGCCTGCACGTTGGCCTGGGCGACGATCGTGGCCCCGGTCTTGGCGAGGGCTTCGTCTCCGCCGACATGATCGAAGTGCCAGTGGGTGTTGATCACCGTCTTTATGGGCCGGGGGTCAAGGGTGCGGACGGCGGCGATCAGCTGCGACGCGAGCTGGGGGACCTCCGCATCCACCAGCACCACCTCGCCTGGCCCGTGGCCCACCGTGACGTCGCCGCCGGGCCCCAGCACCAGCGCTACGGTGGGGGTGAGCTGTTCGATCTTGAAGACAGGCGCAGGCGCGGCGGCGTCCTGCGCCATTGCGACGCCGGGTTGAGCGATCAGGGTGGCGATGAAGAGCAGCTGGCGGCGCATGTCGGTCCTTACATCCTGCACGGGGCAAGGAATTTGGCACATGCGCCGCATCTGCCGCACCGGAAAGTCGAGCGCCACTCTCCGCGGCCGGCGGATCCGGCGCGGCGGGCGCCGGCCTGGATCAAGTAATTTTGCAGCCCCCTGTCGGTCCCATCGCAGGTTGATCGTCCTCGGGGCCAACGCAGCGCGCCACTACGGCGCGACCGAGCAGGGAGAGACCCGATGCGCTACATCACCATCTATCATCCTGAAGCCAGCGAGGAAGGCGGCGCCCCGTCGTCAGAGCACATGGCCGCCATGGGCAGGCTCATTGAGGAATGGACCGCCAAGGGCGTGCTGATCTCCACCGAGCCCCTGACGCCTCGAACTGAGTGCGCGCGACTGCGCCTCTCGAACGGGTCCTACACGGTCTCCGCAGAGGAGGTTCGCGCCGGCGGGTTCGCGTTCCTCAACGCGGCCTCGAAGGAGGAGGCCATCGAGCTCTGCAAGGTCTTCCTCAAGGTGGCGGGGGACGGGACCTGCGAGATCCGCCAGATCCTGGAATTCACGCCGCCGCCGGCCTGAGCGGCGCTCAGGCGATGGCGGCTGCTCCCCCGGCCGTCATCGCCAACCCCACCGCCTCGGCCACCTTGATGCCATCCACTGCCGCCGACAGGATGCCGCCTGCATAGCCTGCGCCCTCACCGGCCGGATAGAGCCCGGTGGTGTTCAGGCTCTGGAAGTCCTTCCCCCGGGTGATCCGCACCGGCGAGGAGGTGCGGGTTTCCACGCCCGTCAGCACGGCGTCGGCGGCGTCGAAGCCCGGGATCTGGCGGCCGAACGCCGGCAGGGCCTCTCGGATCGCCGCGATGGCGTAATCCGGCAGGCAGGATGCGAGGTCGGTGGGGGTGACACCCGGCTTGTAGGAGGGGATCACCTCCCCAAGCGCCGTGGACGCCCGTCCGGCCAGAAAGTCCTGCACCCGCTGCCCTGGCGCCGCATAGTTCCCGCCGCCGGCCTCGAACGCCGCGCTCTCCCAGCGCCTCTGCAGGGCGACGCCGCCGAGCGGCCCCTCGCCCGGATAGTCGGCCGGGGTGATCCCCACCACGATTCCGGCATTGGCGTTCCGTTCGTTGCGCGAATACTGGCTCATGCCGTTGGTGGCCACGCGGCCCGGCTCCGAGGTCGCCGCCACCACTGTGCCCCCCGGGCACATGCAGAAGGAATAGACGCTGCGGCCATTGCTGCAGTGATGGGTGAGGCTGTAGGCCGCCGCTCCCAGGTCGGGATGGCCGGCGCTTGGACCGAAACGGGCCCGGTCGATCCAGGACTGCGGATGCTCGATGCGGAAGCCGATGGAGAACGGCTTGGCCTCCAGATAGACCCCAGCCCCGTGCAGGGCTTCGAACGTGTCCCGCGCCGAATGCCCCACCGCCAGCACCACATGCCGCGCCGCCAGGTAATCGCCGCCGGCCAGGCGCAGCCCCCGCACGGCCCGCGCCCCGTCTGCAGCCACTTCGATGTCCAGGTCCTCGACCCGGGTCCCGAACCGGTACTCCCCGCCCAAGGCCTCCACCTTGGCCCGCATGGACTCCACCATGGTCACCAGCCGGAAGGTGCCGATATGGGGATGGGCCTCGGTGAGGATTTCAGCGGGCGCACCGGCCTCGACGAATTCGGTCAGCACCTTGCGGCCCAGATGCCGGGGATCCTTGATCTGGCTGTAGAGCTTGCCGTCGGAGAAGGTGCCGGCGCCCCCCTCCCCGAACTGCACATTGCTTTCCGGGTCCAGCACTCCGCGGCGCCACAGGCCCCAGGTGTCCTTGGTCCTTTCCCGCACGACCTTTCCACGGTCCAGGATGATCGGCCGGAACCCCATCTCCGCCAGGATCAGCCCGGCGAACAGGCCGCAGGGCCCGGCCCCGATCACCACCGGCCGCTCCCCGGTGTCTTCCGGCGCGCGGGCGACGAACCGATAGGCGGTGTCCGGCGCCGGCCCGACCTTCGGATCGTCCTTCAGCCGCGCCAGCACTGCGGCCTCGTCGCGCACGGCGACGTCCACCGAATAGACCATCAGGATCGCCGACTTGCGCCGCGCGTCATTGGCCCGTCGGGCCACGGCGAAGTCCACAAGCTCGTCCTCGGACACGAGCTTCAGGCGGGCCAGAAGGGCCTCGCGCAGGGCCTGCGGCTCATGGCCCAGGGGCAGCTTGAGTTCGGTGACGCGAAGCATGGGCACGCCTTAGCCAATTTCCGCGTCCGCGCCCATGGGCCGGGGCCGCCTCTGACTGGGCCCTAGCCCCCTGACGCCAGACTCTTGCTCATGAAGTAACGAGGGAACATTGGCGCCGGCCCCGCGATCTGTCCGAACACCGAGAAACCCAGGCGCTCATAGAAGCCCCTCGCTTGAAAGGCGTAGGTGTCCAGCCACATCCCATGGCAGCCCCGCGCCCGGGCTTCCGCCTCGGCCCGGGCCATCAGGTCGGAGCCCAGGCCCTGGCCGCGGGCGATCCCGGGAACCACCACCAGGCCGATATAGAACGAGCCCCAGAGCGATAGCGCCCACAGCCCACCCAGCGCTTCGCCTGAGCCGCGTTCGGTGATGGTGAGGGCGAAGGCTTCGCCCTGCGCGTTCCCCACGCTCTGCTGATTGAAGGCCAGCAGCGGGGCCCAGATGGCCATGTAGGCGTCGTCGGAGCGCGGGGCCCCGGAGATTTGCAGAGTCATCGGATGTCCTTGGCGAGCCGGTCGTCCGGCCGCGGTTTGCAGGTCGTGAGGTGAAGGGTGCGGGCGCAGGCGCGCGATCACCCGGCGGCCGCCGCCAAGCGTCGGGTTCCGGCCCCAGCGACAGGCCTCAGACGGCGACGAATCCGATCATGTCCGGACCCTGCCTGCGAACCGCCCCGCTCGCAATCGCACATGCAGCTTGGCGAGCGGCGCCGTGGCGGCTAGGCTCCTGGCACGATGATCTTCGGCCCCGCCCTCACCCAGATCGTACCGGTCCCCCATACGGGGACTGTCAGGCGCGCGCGACCTTAGCGACCGTCCGACCGATCCCCCGCAGCTGCGGATGGATCGGCGAGGCTCTCTCCATCCGCGATGACAGATGGAGACCCCGATGACCCAACCCGACTGGTGGTACGACGACCTTCGACAGGTCGGCCTCGACTTCGAGGATGCTGCGGAAGTGGCCACCTACGACATCCGCCAGAATGGCTCCGCCGCGGCCGACCGCGCCCTGCTCCAACGACTAGGTGTGACCGGAGAGACAGCTATGGCCGATATCGGCTGCGGCACGGGACTGATGGCCTGCGAAGCGGCGCGCCTGGCCCGTTCGGTCCGGGCCATCGACGTGTCGAGCGCCATGCTGGCCTCGGCCCGCCAGCGCGCGGCGCAGCTCGGCCTGACCAATATTGTCTTCGAGCGCGCCGGCTTTCTCAGCTTCGCCGGCTCCGGCGATCTCGACCTGATCACCAGCAAGAACGCTCTGCATCACCTGCCGGATCTCTGGAAGGCCGTGGCCCTGACCCGCATGCGCGACGCCCTGAGGCCGGGCGGGCGGATCTATATCGCCGACGTGGCCTTCAACACCTCGCCTGACGCCTTGCCCCTGGCCGTCGAGGGCTGGATCGGCTGGATGGGCCGGGAGACCGGCTACAGCCGCCAGGAGGTCGCCGGCCACGTCCGCGACGAGTTCTCCACCTTCGGCTGGGTGATCGCGCGCATGATCACCGAGGCGGGGTTCCGGCTGCTCCAGGAGACCCATGACGGGGTTTACGCCACCTGGCTCGCCGAGGCGGTTAGCTGAGGGTGTCGGGGTCTGCCGTCGGTCTTGCCGCGACCGCCTCCAGGCGGCCATGGTCGGCGGGACGAGTCCGTGAGATCGCCGCAACGAAGGGAAACCCCATGATCCTGTCCCTGCTGGCCGCCGCGGCGGTCGCGGCCCCGGCCGACATTCCGGTGCGCGAACCGCTCGGCGCCGTACCCCTGGCCGCCGAGAAGTCCGTCGCCCGGGTCGAGATGAACCGGGTCCGCTTCAAGCCGGGCCAGGTCATGCCGCGCCATGTCCACCCCGCCCCGGTGGTCTGCCTTGTAGAGACCGGATCCTTCGCCGCCAGGATCGGCGACGAACCGGAACGCGTCCATGCCAAGGACTCGGTCACCTATGAGCCGGCCGGTGTGGTGGTGCAGTATTTCCGCAACCTCTCCACCACCGAGCCCGCCACCCTGGTCTGCAGCTTCCTGGCCGGCGGCGACGACCACACCCTGTCGACCATGCTGCCATGAGCCGCCTCACCGTCCTTCTGGCCGCCCTCTCCGTCGCCGGAGCCGCCCAGGCCCAGACCCAGGCCCTTGATCCCGCCGCCCTGGCCTTCACGCCGCCGGACCATGTGGCCTGGCAGGGTGACGGCAAGACCGGGCCACAAAGCTTTGTGCTCTGGGGTGACCCCACCAAGCCCGGGCCTTATGCGATCCTGGTCCGATGGCCGCCGCACCTGGGGAGCCGGCCCCACACCCACCCGCATGACCGCCACATCACCGTGATCAGCGGGACCTGGTGGGTGGGGACCGGCAAGTCATGGTCGCCGGAGACTGCCGTACCCATGCCGGCGGGAACCGTGGTCACCCATTTCGCCAACCAGTTCCATTATGACGGCGCCCGGGACGAGGCGGCGGTCCTGGAGATCGTGGGCGAGGGCCCGCAATAGGAGAGCGGGCCAGGTTGCATTGCCGGGGCGCCGGACGGCCCTTATCGTCGCGGCCAACAGACACCGAAGATCGGGCGACCCATGACGGAGACCGAGGAGGCGCAGGGCGCCGCGCCAATGCGTGCGGGCGGCCTGTGGCGGGTGATCGCAGCCAGCATGATCGGCACCACCATCGAGTGGTACGACTTCTTCCTCTACGGCTCCGCGGCCGCCCTGGTATTCAACAAGCTGTTCTTCCCCAAGGCCGACCCGCTGGTGGGGGCCATGCTGGCCTTCGCCACCTATGCGCTCGGTTTCGCTGCGCGGCCGGTGGGTGGGATGGTGTTCGGCCATTTCGGCGACCGCATCGGCCGCAAGCGCCTCTTGATGGCCAGCCTGATGATCATGGGTGGCTCCACTGTGCTCATCGGCCTCTTGCCCACCTACGGCCAGGTGGGCCTGCTGGCGCCCCTGCTGCTCATCGTGCTGCGCCTCGCCCAGGGCTTCGCCGTCGGGGGTGAGTGGGGCGGCGCCGTGCTGCTGGTGGCCGAGCATGGCGATGCGAAGCGCCGGGGCTTCTGGACCAGCTGGCCCCAGTCGGGCGTGGCGGCCGGGAGCGTCCTGGCCTCCGGCGCCCTGGTCCTGATGACCGCCTTCCAGCCGCCGGCGGAGTTCCTGGCCTGGGGCTGGCGGATCCCGTTCCTGTTGTCCGCGGTGTTGATCGGCTTCGGTTGGTGGGTGCGCTCCAGCATCGAGGAGAGCCCGGTGTTCAAGCAGGTGCAGGTGAGCGCCCTGGTTCATCGCGCGCCGATCCTGGAAGCCCTGCGCAGCCGGCCCAGGGGCGTCGCCATCGGCATCGCCCTGAGGATCGCCGAGAACCTCAGCTATTATGTGATCACCGCCTTCTCCATCACCTACGCCACAGAGGTGGTGGGAATCAGCCGGGCCGTGGCGCTCAACGCCCTGCTGATCGGCGCCAGCGTGCAGTTCTGCTGCATCCCGCTGTTCGGGGCCCTGTCCGACCGCATCGGCCGCCGACCGGTCTATGCCCTGGGCGCACTTGGCATGGGGATCTGGGCCTTCGCCTTCTTCCGCATGCTCGCCACCGGCGCCACGCCCATGGTCATCGGCGCCATCGTGGTCGGCCTGATCTTCCACGCCGCCATGTACGGCCCACAGGCGGCCTTCCTGGCCGAGCTGTTCCCCACCCGCATCCGCTATTCGGGCATCTCGGTGGCGGCCCAGCTCAGTTCGGTGTTCGCCGGCGCGCTCGCGCCGATCATCGCCATCGCCCTGCTGCGTCAGACCGGCTCAGCAACCCCCGTGGCCATCTATGTCGCCGCCGGCTGCGCCATCAGCCTGACCGCCACCCTGTTCGCCCGGGAAACCCGGGGTGAGACCTTCGCCGACCTGGACACCCGCCACGGCTGACCGGAGCCGCCGGGATCAACGGGCCGTCCTGGCTGCAGCGGCGCGCTCCTCGTAGCGGGCGCCCCCCAATATGCCCTCCATGCCCCGGTCACCCTCGTGGCACCCATATTCGTAGATCGGCCCCCTGCCAGCCTGCAGCACCTGCTCTCCGCGCCAGGGCTGGGTGTAGGCCTGCGGGTCCTCCATGGCGAAACGATAGAGGATCTGGTCCGACGCGATCCGGGTGAACCATTCTGTGACCTTCGCCTGGGGGCCTTGGCCGTGCGCCGCCTGCTCGGCCCGCTGGTTGATGGTCTCCACCACCAGCGTCTCGCCATCCCAATGACCAATGGAGTCCCCCATCCATTGGCGGATCTGCGGCGGGCCGTGGACCCCACCCAGCCGCACGATCCGCGCATCGTGCACATCCTCAACCAGGATCACGACGTGGTCCGCCGTCTGCACGATCTGCAGGTTGTTGTTGTACATCGCTGGCAGCATCGGTGGCCCGCCCTGCAGGGGATGCATCAGGCAGCGCTCCATCACGGTGCGGTCCTCGGGATTGTCCCGCGGCAGGTCGTCCCCCAGCACCACGACCCGCTGCGCCCGGCCCATCGGCGTATATGGAACCCGCCCGTCGGCGGGGCTGGTGATCATCGAGCTGCGGGCCTGGCCGCCTACCCGCGTGAGCCGCCCGCCGGAATCCTCCCAGCTGTTGTTCACGGCGCAGGATTCGTGGTTGAGGCCGCAAGGCAGTTCGTCAGCCGTGGCCGCGTCCGCCGTCGGCGCCGCGGTTCTGGCCACTATGTCGGCCGCCGCCCGCTCGACAGCCGCCGCCTCCTCAGGGGTCAGCACCAGCCGGTCGCCGAATTTCGGATCCCTTTCGAAGGGCGTGAGGGTGGCGTTGTTCCAGATACCCTGAAGGTCAGGCTGACCATGGGCGGTGCGCGGCGCGCGGTAGGGCTCGGCCGATGCGACCCCGCCGAGGACAAGGGTCGCCAGGACCAGAATCCCGAGCCATCGCCTTCGCCCCGCCCTCATGACCGACCTCAAGCCTCCAACATCCCGACGCCCACCACGGCGACGGCGGGACCAGGGTCGCCCCGCAGGCGCTCAACCCAACATTGGTTGGCAGACGCCCTCAAATCACGCCACCTAAACACGTCTCTGAATATTGCAGGTGACCTGGAGGATAGTTTGCCAACCTCAATCAATACAACCAATTTGAGTTTACCAGACCTCCGCCGCCAACTCTGCCGGCTTGGCGGAGAATATATCGTCGACGAAGCCCGCATCCTGACTGAGACGCTGGACCAGACCTTCGTCTCCGCGGTGATTTTCCTCGCCATCCTCCGCGCCAATGTCGACGGCATCACCGTCAGCCCTGACGTCGCCCTTCGCCACCTCAACCTCAACCAGACACCCTCGGATGACAACCGCCTGCCGGTAAGCGTCTACGCCCTGGCCCGGACCCTCAGCGTCCCCTACGAGACGGTGCGCAGGCACGTGCACAAGCTGCAGAAGGCTGATCTCTGCACCCAGGTGGCCGGCGGCGTCATCGTGCCGACCCGAATCCTGATTCAAGCCGAAGCTCGCGAAGCGACGCTCACCACCCAGCGCGCCGTCCAGAGGTTCGTGAATGAGGCGGGCCGGTTCGGCATTTTCGGGAATCCCAGGGTGGTTTCCACCACCGCCGATGCGCCCCTGCAGGTGGCGCGACTTTCCACCGACTACTTCCTCGATACCGTGCGGGCGATGACCGAGGGCATGAACGTCGACATGGTCAGCGCCCTGGTGCTGCACGCCATCGGCCAGATGAATACGGTCGGCGTCCGGCGCGATCCTGGGCTCGGCTCGGCCTTTGGCGGCCTGGAGGATGTTCCGCCCGACGATCTTCGAAAGCCGATCAGCGTCTATAGCGTGTCGCGATTCCTCCGGCTTCCGTACGAAACCACCCGGCGCACCTGCCTCTGGCTGGCCGAACTAGGCCTCGTCAACCGCAACGAGGACGGCGCCTGGACCGTGCCCACCGAGGTGTTCGCGAGCCCGTCGATGATGGCGGCCTTCGCGCGCCTCGCAGCCCTCACCCAGACCTATCTGGACCAGCTCGCGGAATATGGCGTCGCTCCGCGGGACGCCGAACATCGCCGCTGGCCGACCGAGACGGCGCAGGGCGCCATCGCCCTGGCGGTCTGAGCGGTCACGCCTCGCCGGGCCCTGGCCCCAGCTCCGCCACCCGGCGGAGCAGGTAGTTGGTGCGCATGGCCACGATCAGTTCATTGATCAGCTCGATGCCGGCCTGGGCCAGGGCGGCGGCCTCTTCGGTGGAGCGCCCGCCGGGCACCCGGGTGAAGAAGCGATCTATCTCCCGGGCGGTTATCGCGCCTAGAACCTGGGCGTAGATCTCGGCGTCCTGGGCGAAAAATCCGGCCTCGGGCGCATATCCGGCCGCCCGCACCTGTCCCCAGGCCCGCGCGACGGCGAGATCCATCGGGGCCAGCGCCACCGGCCGGCCCTCGGCGTCGCGGATCGCGAACAGGACACCGTCGGCGACGAGGGTCTCAAGCTCGTCCTGCGGAAGGCCCGCCGCCGCCGCCGCCGCCGTCAGCCCCATCGATGGCCCGTTCGCCGCTATGCCCAGCCGCGCGGCCAGCAGCCCGGCAAATCCTGGAATCGCCTCCATCTCACCGTGGCTCGGCCGGTCCAGCAGGGTCTTGATGAAGGACAGGGGCAGGTAGCGCTCAGCCTGCAGCCGCTTGATGGCGGCGAGGCGGCCGACATGCGCCTCGCTGTAGTCCGCCACATTGGGCTTCGGCCGCGTCGGCTCCGGAAGCAGGCCCAGTCCGATATAGTACCGGATCGTCTCCCGCCCGACGCCGCTGCGCCGCTCAAGCTCACGCATCTTCATGGGCAGGAGCTCCGCCGATTCACCTGTCCGCGTCATCCCCTGACTTGCGCCGGGGACCACGGATTGGGTGTTGATGCGAGCCGGTCGCCCCTATTCCGCAGGCTCCAGGTTCTTCGCTCGGTCAATCACGCTTTGCACGTAGTTGTTCCGCGCGTCGAAGTCCTTGGCGATGCTGTCGTCGCTATCCTGCAGCGCCTGCACGTCGGTGTCGGCGAAGCCCAGGATGCCCATGGTCTCGTAGCCCTTGGTGATGGTGGGCCCCCAAAGGCCGATGTCCTTCACGATGGGCACGATGCGGGTGAACAGCTGGGTGCGGAACATGGCCATGAAGCCGCTGTCATACATGTGCGAGGCGCATTCGGCCGGATCGAGGCCCAGGTTCTTCCACACCTCCACCGCGTCGAACCGGTCGCGCATCAGGTAGCAGGCCTCCAGCAGGAATTCCTCCCGTTCGTCCCGCTCCTTCTGGCTAAGGTGGGGATAGTAGTCCCGCAGCGCCAGCCGGCCGAAGGCCACGTGCCGGCTCTCGTCCTGCATCACATAGGCGTTCACCGCGGCGGCCAGGGGGTTCTGGGCGTTGTCGCGGATCTGCTGGAAGGCGGCCAGGGCCAGGCCCTCGATCACCACCTGCATGCCCAGATAGGTCATGTCCCAACGCGAGTCCCGCAGCACCTGGTCGATCAGTTCCTGCAGAGGCGGGGTCATGGGATAGGCCACCTTGAACTTGGCCAGCAGGCGCTTGTAGCTCTCCACATGCCGCGCCTCGTCGATGGTCTGGGTGGCGGCGTAGAACTTGGAATCGGCGTCCGGGACCTGGGTGACGATCTTCGCCGCGCAGATCAGGGCGCCCTGTTCGCCCTGCATGAACTGGCTGATCTGCCAGGCCTGGAAGTGGCGGCGCACGGTGGCCTTTTCCTTGCGGCCCATCTTCTCATAGGTGGCCATGCCAGCGATCGGCAGCATGCCTTCCGGCAGCTGCTCGGGATTGTCCTCGTCCAGCTCCTGGGACCAGTCGATACGGGTATCGGCGTTCCACTGCATCTCCACGCCCTTGCGGTAGAGGTGCATCATGGACTCGCGGCCGTCGTCGTAATCCCAGTTGAAACTGACGTCGAAGTCCTGGGGCACGGTCCAGTTCGAACCGTCCGTGGCGAGGGCGTAGATGTCCTTGATGGCGCTCATGGCGTCTTCTCCCTTTGGCGTCGCGTTGCGGATACGCGTCTCAGCGCGTTTCGGATGAGCAAACCGCAGAACGCGGGGTGACGCTACGCATTTTTTTGGCCGCAGCGTCGAAATGTGTAGGAGCCGAGCCACGCCTACATCTCCCGCGTCGTAGAGACAGCGTAGGGTGAAGGACGCCCGAAATCCGACGCCCCGAGGCCCAGCATGATCCGGATCTA
>Ga0265327_10002573_pt1 | contig 18776 bp, 14 predicted proteins | sample 41621metaG_FD_202089 | JGI IMG/M metagenome (GOLD analysis project Ga0265327, IMG submission 202089) | Rhizosphere microbial communities from Carex aquatilis grown in University of Washington, Seatle, WA, United States - 4-16-21 metaG | ecosystem: Host-associated > Plants > Roots > Rhizosphere...
GGGCATGGGCCGCCGCGCGGAAAAATGACGACCGGATCGCGGCGTGATCCGCCGGATGCTGACCCGCGAGACCAGGCGGTCTGAAATAATCAACCGAAACTGCGATGGTCCGTGAGCATCGCTTACGAAAAGCCGATGGAAGCTCTCTCTCGACTCCCGCCGGCTCACCCCATCCCGGCCCCCTCTTCCTCTCAAAGTGACCAACACTCTGGTCACGAGGTGCGCCATGAACACCGTCAATCTCGCCAAAGCCAAGGCGCATCTCAGCGACCTGGTCGCGCACGCCGAATCCGGCGAGCCGGTTTGCATCACAAGGCGCGGTAGGCCGGTCGCCCGGCTGACCGCCGTTGCGACGCCGCACCGGCCCATCGCCCTGTCCACCCTGCGGGCCTTGACCGACTCCATTGCCGAGACAAGCCGACAGCGCCGGAGATTTCATCCGCCAAATGCGCGACGAGAATCGAGCAGCCACGAATGGACGTCCTCAGATCGGACGGACGGATTCGTAGCGCACGCACAGGTCGGCAGCGGCTGAGCCGTCATATGCGAAGCAGCCGTCTGCCATCGTGCGCGCCTCCTTACTCGGCCGCTTCCGCCATCGCCGCAGGGGCCGTCAGCGAGCGAACGACCGCCGTCATCACCGGCGGGCACACACCGTTCCCCAAAAGCATGATGCGGTCCCGGCGACAGCCATGATCCAGTTTGCCGTTGAAGCCCATCGCACGCTTCAGTTCCGGCACCTGGAGCATCCGCAGCATCGGCGTGTCGCCATCCCACGTGACCAACCCGAACCGGTCCAGAGTGGTGAGGGTGCGAATCGGCTTGTCCAGCGGCTGCCACCCCCCACTGCCATCCGAGCCATAATAGACGATAAGAAAATCCTTCCCGCGCCCGAGTTCTTTCATCGCCCGCTCGGCACGTGCAAGGGTATTGACCGCGCGCCCATCCGAGTAGAGAGGACGCGACGACCATCGGTGCGGCGGATCCAGGATGTCTCGTGCGGTCTTGAGCGCACCACCAGGGAGCGGAACCTCGTCGGGCATCCGCTCACGGTCGCACAGCAGGAACAGTCGTCGGCGGGTCTGGGGCACACCAAACCACGCGGCATCCAGAACTTGGCGGCGAATGTTGTAGCCAAGGTCGCCAAATTCCGCCACGAGCGGATCATAGCCGTCCCAGTTCTTCATATGGATAACGTTCTCGAGGACCATCCATCTGGGTGACAGCGCACGAGCAAAGTTCAGGAGATACCGAGCTGTCCGCTTGCTGTTCTCGTCGCGGGGAGCGTTACCCTTGGCACAAGTGTGGTTAGTGCACTCGGGGGAGGCAAGGATAAGGTCGATGTTGCCAAGATCTAAACCAAGGTCCACTGGGGTGGAGCTCTCATCAAGCGTAAGATTCGGCGCTTCCGCATCGGGAAAATTCGCCTTGTAGGTCTGGCTGGCTATGTCCCAAGCATCAACACCACAGACGATCTCGGCCCCAGCAGCCTGGGCACCCAGGCTGCTGCCACCACCACCACAGAAAATGTCAAGAGTTCTCAATTTCATGGGGTATGTTTCCACCAAGTCGAATCATCCAAAGCCAGATCGGAAACAACAATTCCTCAGTCCTGCTGCCCTGCGAGACCGAGTGCTGCGGCCACCTTTGCCAAACAGGACGGCATGTCGCGCTCAATCTGATGTTCCCAAAGCCGCACGACCTTCCACCCCATCCGCCGAAGCCGCCGATGATTGCAGGCATCGCGGCGACGGGTTGCCTTGATCTTCGCCTCCCATTTCTCGGACAGCTTGTCCCGCCATTGGGGAAAGCGCCAGCCATGCCAGAAGTCGCCATCGACGAAGATTGCCACTTGGGCCGCCGCAAAGACGAAATCCGGCCGCCCCGGCAGCGTCCGCACATGGCTCTCCCATTCCAGGCCAAGCGACGCCAGACCGGCGGCCACGGCCTTTTCGGGGCCGGTGTCCTTGCCCCGGATGCGGGACATCACCGCGCTCCTGGTCTCCGGCGACATGATGTCGCCACGGTGACGCCTGGGACGCTCGGAATCGACCATCTCCACCTCGACCAGCCACCGGCTTATCGCATTTCTGGCGAACTGCCGATGGGCTGGCTGTAGCTCGCCCCCAGCACAGCCTGCCAACATTCGGCCTTCTTGGCCCACTCGGAAATCATTCGCCCGTTCGACGACGTATGGAGCACGCGGTTGACCTCCTCCGCCCAGGTACGGATCTGCTGCCGCAAGTCGTTAGAGATGGCTTGGCTGTTCCAGATGCGATCCAGATCGATCCGGTTGCCCAGGCGATTAGCGATCAACGCCACGGTATAGACGGTGACGTTGGCCTGAAATGCTGTAACCAATGGACGGACGATCTTCTGGGCCTCTTTGAACAGGATCGCCTTGGCGACCATCCTTTTCCAGGCTGCGACGTCCGGCAGAGCGGGAGGTTCCTGTCCCTCGGCAGGCGTCAGCGGCTCCATGAAACGCTCGAAGTTCTTCTGCGAACCGAAGCTCACGTCGTACGGCTTCTGATCCCAGGTATTCAGATACTTGGCAAGATCCGTCTTCGTGATTTTCCTCGACGTCGGAATGGCGTCCTTGAGCTGCTTCAGCTTCGCGGGCGTCGCCCCATCCCGGGCGAGCATCGTGTTATAGCTCCCCGCTGCGCGCTCGTAGAACCAGCGCCCGACACCATCGGGGCAGTAGGTGCCCAGGGCCAGCTTCTCCAGTTCGACATGGAACGGCTTGTTGGCCGACAGGTCGGAGAGCTTCACAGCGTTCTGGCTGTTGGCGAAGCGGGAGATGTCGGAAATCAGAGCCTCTTCCTGGATCAGGTCACTGGACCGCAGGACAATGATCTTCGCAGGCACCCTGACCCGCTCGAGGTCGATGGACGAGTCCTTCTTTTTCGAGAAATACAGGGACGCCGTGGTCTGGCCGCCGTTGACGATCTGCATTCCCCGCATCCACTGAATGCCGGGACTGCCATCCGCCGTCCTGCCGAGAAACAATTCGTCCGCGACGAGGACGATGCCGTTGTTGTAGGCCATGAATCGCTCGGGTGCCGCCTTCAGGGTGTCCCGGATGCCGCGGTTGACCTTGCCGGTCACGCTGAGGAACGACCGGACGTTGGCTTCCAGCAGGCGGGCGCCGTACTTCTCGTAGATGAACCTCAACGCCTCACCCGGAATGACCGTGAGGGCGTAGTCATAGTCGGTCGTCTCCCCGGGGACATAGACGCACGGCAATGCTCCGCCGGACACCTGAGTGAAGTCCACTGTCAGCTCGTCGCGCGGCTTTCCCTCCGACCAGTGGCGGTGCAGGCGCTCAATGTCCATCACCTCCAGCTTGATGGTCTTGCCCTGAACCTCGCGGACAGCGAAATTTTTCGATTTCGCCTGCCGGTCCGTAAGGACGTAGACGCGAATCTGGTCGATCTGGTTGTATCCCTCCTGGATGTTGAGAACGAGACCATAGGCGTCGTTGGAGGGGTCCATCTTTGCGCTCAGCTTGCGCTCAGCGCAGGCTGCGACAAACTGAAGGCATTGCTCGGCGGCCTTCTTGGTTTCTGAATCCGGGATCGAGGTCACCTCGTCCGCCCCTTCATAGAGGCTGACAAACAGGTCGACCTGATCACAATCGTCTGAAATCGCGTATCCACTGAGCCGCAGCTTTGCCCGTCCGACAATGGCCTCGTAATGGCACACGGTCGGTTCGAAGGTCATCCCGATCTCGGCCATGTGCTGCATGACGACCTCGGCGAATACCGACTCGGGATAGGGATAGGTACCGCCCGCACCGCTCATGCGGTCCGCGATCTCTGTCCGCACCTCCACCTGGGTTTGCCGAAGAAAATCTACAAGTTCCACGTCACAGCACTCCCAGTTGCTTCAACGCCGCAGCCAAGTCGACGTCTGCCGAATTTACAAAGTCCAGATCTACCACGTAGCGAGCCCTGGTGATGGCCGGTAGTACGCCGCCCCGAACCAGTCTCGGAAAATCCGCGTTGACCGGCAGAAGTCTTGTGCGGACATGCAGGAATCTCCGCACATACCGGTCCGAGAATGCGTCCAAATAGCCGACCTGGAGGAAACGGCTATCCAAAAGGGCCGTACTGTCAATCTGCCCGCGCACCTTCAGCCGCACGGCGGCAATCAGGTCAGGAAGACGATCACCGGAGTCATCGACGGCAAGTCGCACGCCCGCCACAAAAAGGGGCTGTCTCACGGCATCGTCGAGTTGTTCCAAGGATCCGATGGTGGCGGGAAAGCCTGTGGCCGCAATGGTTGCCTTGACCTCTATGGCGCCCGGGCCGATCTCGAAGTCCTGAATCGCGTCCATCGGCCCTTGCCAGTAATCCAAGGCGACCCCTGCGGGCACCCCAACATCGAGAAGACGGCTCAGAACCAGCAGCTCCCCGAACAGTCCGACTTCGGCTTCAGCCCCAAGCACGCCGTCACGGCCCTTTTCCATGAACTCCTGCCAAGCCCTGATTCGCCCGACGAAAAGCTGGTAGAGACGCTCGTCACCGACGTGCCCGGACGCTTCAAGCAGGGCAATCACGTCCGCAGCCATCGTCGCGAACATAGCAAGACTGCCGGTGGCCTGACGGAACAGGGAAAACCATTCGTGCGCCCCGCCAAGAAATTGGCCCTCAGGCCGTTCGACGCGGAACCCCCGCCCCTCGGGAAGAGGGCCGAACGAACGCGCGGACGAGAGACGGAAGCCCACGAGAACGGCCTCCTCATCGCCGGGGACACGCCTGCCGACAAGAACCTGACAGGGGGCGGCGACGGCCACAGGGATCGTCCGCCAGCCATCGCCCTGCGTCCCCCCGCCAAGAGCCCGCCAGGCAGAGTGCAGCCGTTCAATATCAGTCTGCCCCGCCATATTCCTGCTCCCAGAAGATTGGTGTGACCTTGTATTCTACCTTGACGCTGGCCTCCAGGCGGCTGGACGGGAAACTCATGGCGAACGCCACCACAGGGCGTTTGGCGACGTCGGCTGGAGGATCAAGCACGTAGATGAAAAGGACGCCGCGTTCCGGGTGAGCTGGCACACCGTCGGCCCCCAAGCCTCGCACCCGCCGAATAGACGGCCCGTTGGGCGTGTCCGGCAGGTCCCTGTCCTGATTACGCCCAGAGTCCCCTTGCCAACTATGGCGCGTGAATTCGAGCGCAGCCTTCCAGGCTGGCTCGTCCAGGTCGATGGCCTCGTCCCTCGGAGACATCAGGCGGCCAATCGAGTATCGATCCGGTTCCATGCTTTTGGGCGAACGCTCAAGCATCTGCACCTTGATGCCGTCGCGGAGGGTCTCTTCACCTCCCTTGCCGCCGCCGATGAGCGCGACAGTCCAATTTGTCAATTCGCCCGCCGCAGCCATTGACTGGATGAACTCGGTGAGGAGTCGGCTGTCCACCTTGTGGGCGTCCGGGTGCGTCCGGTAGGTGGCAAGGAACTCAATCACCGGTTCCACCGGCACCCCTTCCCACAGGAAGCCCTGCCACTCGTTGACGGCGCCGCCACGTTCCCGCTTCGGGTTCGGCGTCCCGTTGCCCAGCGCAGACACGAGTCGACGCGCTGCGAGCAGGTTGGCGTCGAGAACGTCCTTGTCACGGAAGAAAGCCACGGTTTCGACGAGTTGTCCGCTGAACGACAGCCACAGGCTTCTTGCAGAACGCATCTTCACACGCGACGTGACCAGCAGGACCGGGTGCGAGGCAACCTTGAGACCATACTGCATGGGCGTGGCCCCGACAGCCTCCATCATGTCGAATTCTTCGCGAAGTTCCTCGGCAGCGTCCGCGATGTGGCCAAACCACTCCACCAGTTCCCTGCTGGTGTACAGGCGGCATACATCAAGATACCCGGGCCGGTATCCGAACCAGCGCCCCATCTGCATGAGGGTGTCGTACATCTTCGACGCTCTCAGGAAGTAGCTGACGCAGAGCCCTTCGAGGGTCAGACCACGGGCCAGCTTATCGCCGCCGATTGCGATGACCTTCAAACCGACCCCTTGATGCTCGGCATAATCCAAGGCGTCTTTGGCCGTGCCGTTAATCATCCGCACCTGGATGTCGTCCACGACGTCGGCCAGCACCTCGTCAATCTCCTGCCACTCAGGCAGGTCTCCTGGAACCAATGCCTTGTCAATCGCCCGGATGGTGCGGCTGGTCGGGGCGAAGTCGTTTTCCCAGAGCGACTTCATCTCGGCCACGCTGGCCTCATGGCCTATCCGACGATGAAGCCTCTGCTTGATGTACCGGAGCCGCTCGCTCACTTGGTGATGCACATGCCGCTGGACGAGGTTGAACCGGGTGACGTGGATCAACATTGAGGAATGTTCGTGCGCCTGACCGCGAAGGTGGCGGATGGCGCAGGCGAGAACGAATGCGTTGATCGCCTCGTTCACCGACGGCGGAAGCTCTTCCCGGCCATTATGAAGGGGCTGATGTTCCTTCTTGTGCTTCGGCGGCATCCAGCCGCCGACGGCACCGGCCGTCATGTAATCGTCCACCTCCCTTACCAGGGAAAGCCCACCGTTCCTCGTGCCGTCCCCAGACAGCCCGAACACGCGCGCCGGGCCGACATAGCTGGACGGAGCCGCCAAGTTGAGAATGAAAGCCGCTGGGAAGAGATCCGGCCCTTCCTCTCGGGTCACACCCCGGTCGTGAATGAAGATGTTGGCAAACGGCGTAGCCGTGTAGCCGACGTAGGCGGAGCGGGTGAACGCTTTCAGGATGCGGCGGATGAGTCGGTTGATGGCCGTGGGCTGGTGATCCTCGTCCGGCACGCCGTTTTCGTCGACGACCTCCTCCCCCGTATCGACACTCGCATGGTCCGCCTCGTCGTCAACGAGCAGCAGCGGCAGGTTGGTGACGATCCCCTTCCCCGTTTCTGGGTCCCGAGAATCGGCAACATGATGGGTGATCCAGGCGAGCAACTGCTCGAGGACGCGCTTGTTCTTCTTCACCACGAACAGCCATGGCCGATGCTCTGGCGTGATGGCAAGGTGACTGGCGGCGGTACGCTTGAAGTCCCCTTTGTCCGTGCGGTTTGTCGCGCTGTTCGGCTTGATGGCCGGGTCGGGATCGAACTCGCCAGCACCAATTATCGACGGGTGGTCGACGATTGGCGTCTCGTACCCTAGGAACCCTTCGTCGAGACGCATCTGCGTCTGGGAACGGAGGTTGTTGTGCAACCCCGCAAGAACGATGACCACCTTGTACCCGGCGTCCGCAGCCTTGCACAGGAGGCCCGTATAGTGCCCTGTCTTTCCAGACTGGACATGCCCGACAACCAGACCCCGCCGGTCCCAGGTTCCCTCCCGTGCCGGATCTTCCAGAAGGCCGAGTACGGTGTCGGTCGATTCGTCCAGAGCCTCCACCGCCCGGTCCGACAGCTTCCGGTCAAGCCACAACCGATACCTCTGCCAATACCGCCAGTCCCGTTTCCGGCCGGAGTCCAGCCAGCGGATATGACCCACCGTGTCGGTCAGTTTGGTGTCCCGTCCGATCCAGATGCTGAAACGCCGGATCAACTCGTCCGTCACCGCCGCCAAGTCGAGGCCAACACCCCACTTCGGATTCATTCGGACGACCAGATCGATCTTTTCGGCAATCAGATCCGTCGTAATGGCTGTCCGGTCCTCTTCGTCCAGAAGAAGCTCCTGGGCCACCTTGATGACCTTCTGGCGGGTTTCTTCATCAACGGACTTCATGTCGGCTCACCCCTCGCCATCGGGGTCATCGGGCAGTCCGGCGACGAGGACCGGGTAGATGTTGAAGGGCTCCGTCCGCAAGAGCTGCTCGCGCGCCAATGAAGGCGACATGCCCTTTCGCCGCACGAAGGAGCGGTACATCACCTTCAGGACGGCCAACACCTCGGCGGATGGCTGTTCGGCGAAGTTTACGCGAGGCGTCTCGTGGTTCTCGGTGGTGTCGAGCCATATCCTCTGGACAGGGACGGTTTCCTCGATCACCCGCAGCATCGCCCTGACCTGAGGAAGGAGTCCACCGACCTCGTCGAGTACCGCCTTGATGGCCGGGTGGGACTCGTCGATACGGTAACGCATTCCCCCCTGGAAATGCTCGGGACGCCACGCCTGAATGACCGCGTTGGGGCCGGTAGTCCGGGTGACCTGTCCTCGGTGGGCGAATACGTCACGCGCCCTGCGGCGGGTGTCCTCCGCGAGCCTTGTTAACCGAGCCCGCGTTGCGGCCGGTGGCCTAGCCGTCGATTTCCGGATGTCGATCTTCCACTCGTCGTCGAGCGTGTTGGGAAGGTCCAGACGGATTCTGGCCAGCCGATGGGCCTCTTCCTTGGTCCAAGAGCGTCCTTGTCCCAGTCCCAGCCAACTCCCGGCCACCAGGAGGCGGGAGTTCCGATAGACGTAGAATCCCTGCTGGGCCGTCCAGCCGTCCGGCCCGCCTGCGGACACCGCCGTGTTCGCGTCCAGGTGATCCTTGTGGGGAAGGACGTGGCACTGCACCTCGATCAATTTCGGCGCAGCGCCCAGCCGTTCTACCGGCGACGTCCATGTCGCCGTGTGCGACAGCAGGAACGGATCCCAGGGCCGAACCGTCCGACCGTTGATGGATATCCGAAGTTTCGGATGAGAGCCGTCGAGAAAGCGGTGGAACACCATGGCGAGGTGGCGTTCGACGCCGTCGACAAGGTCGAGGAAATCCTGCTCCTCGAAACCCGCCGTCACGATGCGGTCGAGTCGCTCCCACAGAACAAGCGTCCCCGACCCGAGCGACCCGAGAGGTGTCAGATGTCCCTCGGAACCTAGCGACGGCCCCTCCAGGAGATGCCAACCGTCGTCGACACTGTTGGCCAGCACGTCGAGGTCCCACCGCAGGCAGGAGGTCTGGCCTTTTTTCCGGCTCGAAACCGTCAGGCACCGGCACTGCGAAAACGATGCCGTCTTCAGGCCCAATCCGAAACGCCCGAGGTCGTGGCTCGCCCTCCCGTCCAGAGGGCTGCGTTCACCAAGTCGCATGGCCCGATCGAGTTCCTCGTCGTCCATGCCGCGACCGTCGTCGAGGACGGTGACGCGGCTTTCCCCACCATCCCAGTGGAACCCAAGGTCCACACAGGTGGCGCTCGCCGCGATGCTGTTGTCGATGATGTCGGCCAGTGCCGTCGCCGTCGAATAGCCGAGTCCCCGAAGCGCCTCGATCATGGCGCTGGCTTTCGGCGGGGCTGAGCGGGAGTTTATGATGGCGGTCATCGGTTCGTGGTCGTCCTTGATTTTCACAGGAGCGGGCGGAATTTTTTGATGCGCAAGGGATGGGAAAGATGCGTCAACGCCTTGGATTCGATCTGGCGGATGCGTTCACGCGTCACTTGGTACACCTGACCGATTTCCTCGAGCGTTTGTTCACCCTCCCATCCGATCCCGAATCGTCTACAGATGACGTTCCGCTCACGGCTGGACATGCTCGCCAGCTCCTTGCCGATGATGACCTGCCGAGACTTCTGGAGGATGGCTTCCTCCGGCAACGGAGCCGAATCGATTAGCTCGTCGGAAAGCGCGCTTCCGTTACCATCCACGTCATCAAGGGAGACAACCTCCTGCAAGAGTCTCAGTACCTGCGCTGCCTTCGCTTCACTGATTTCCAGTTTTGCGGCCAGTTCCTGAGCCGTCGGCTCACGGCCTCGCAGGATTTCATGTTCCTGTCTGGCCCGCCGAGCCTTGTTGACGAACTCCGCCATGTGTACCGGCACTCGGATGAGGCGCGACTGGTCGGCGATGGCACGGGTGATTGCCTGCCGGATCCACCAAGTGGCGTAGGTAGAGAACTTGTTGCCCATGGAATAGTCGAACTTTTCGACGGCCTTCATAAGCCCCAGGCTTCCCTCCTGCACAAGATCCATGAGCGGAAGAACGGGGTTCTGATATTTTTTGGCAATACTGAATAGCAATCTTTGATTGTGATGGAACAGCCTGAGCTTGGCCTCCCTGGTCTTCTCCAGCCCGATGGACAGGCTTTCACGAATGGTCTGATCGACCTCATCGTTCTCGACGACGCTCCGCAGGCGCTCCACGAACTCCTCACGCAGGCCAAGCACCTGAATGCGGCTGCCAAGTTCTTGTGTCAGCCCTCTTACCTCCTGAGGCGCAGCGGCCTGAAGATCAGCGTAGCCTTGCCGGACAGACGCAAGACGGGAGACCAGTGCCGGAGGGAGCAGGACATCCTCGGCGGCTTCGTCCTCTCCGGGTTCCTCTAGTAAATCTTCATGGTCGTCGCCATCGGGAGACGCGTCCGCGTCCACATACGCTGGATCGTCGGCGAACAGGTTGTCCCAGTCGGTTTCCAGCCGCTTGACCCGATCTATGGCTTCCAGGATAATGTTCATTGCAACGCTGGAGGACGCGATCGCCGTCAACGCCATGGACATCCCTTTTTCCATGGCTCGTCCGATGACCTGTTCGTCCTCCCTGGAAAGCACTTTGATGTTCGACAAGGCATTCAGGTAGTGGGTGAGCGGCTCCTCCCTTCTTTCCAGGCAAGTGCGCAGGAACTGCATCGCCTCGCTCAATTCCAGGCCGTACCGCTCCTCGCTCTCTTCATCGGGATCGTCGAAGATGATCCGCGCATCTTCGTCCCCGACCCTGACACCAAGGTCTCCGAGAGTCATGCGCAGCATGGCGTTATAGTCCACTACGCCGTCGTCGCCGCCCTCAGCACCCATGGCCGGGGCGATCTGCTCGACGAGGCTGTCTGGAATTTCACCGTCCCGGAGAGCGGTCAGAATTAGGGCGGCAGCGTCTCCCAGCCACCGTTTCTCCTCCTCGTTGTCACGACGACGCCGTCGCCTTGCGATCAGCTCGGGCAGCGTGATTTCGACGTCCGACCAGTCCTCGTCGAGGTCGATCGGAACATGTTCACCGAGTTCCCTCTGGGTGCTCCTGACGTCCGGCAGAACCAATGGATCCTGGGGAGGTGGCGGCAGTTCGATTTCCGGCTGCCAGCCGGACAGATCGAGGTCACCGCCTCCTTCGTCGATGGTCACAGCGACGACAGGAACAACTTTCGGAGACGGGGGTGGCGCTGGAACAGGAGGCTCTGGCGGCGAGCGTGGCTCTGCTATCGAATGCCGTTGAAGCAACTCCCAGACATCTGACCGCTTTTGGCTGATGGCCATATCCAGTGCGGTGAACCCGGAAGAGTCTTTCAGCGCAGGATTCGCCCCGGCCTCCAGAAGGATTGAACAAATTTTCGCGCGGCCTTTGGCCGCCGCGATGATCAGCGGAGTCTGCCCTTTGTCATCCCGAGCGTTTACGTCCTGTCCACTCCGCAAGTGGTGCAATACGACGGCCTCAATCCCGAGCGCGACAGCCTGTTTGAATGTGCTGGAGAGACGTGGAGACGAAACGTCAGAATTGGGGCGGCCCAGAACATTCATAGGTCGACGCGTCCGCCATTCTCAGGCGCAGCCCCCCATATGATTGTCCCTTCCAGGCCCATACCATTCCTCCAACCGGCCACCACCATTCAACCTTCACGGATATCCAGAGACTCCCACCTAACCCACGGATATGCAAGCGCAACTTGGCAAGATGCACACCGCTCGTCCCAAGGATGACCGAATCGGGCAAATCATAGGTGAAATGTTGATCGTCTCACCGTTGAGAGAGACGGGATCTTGTCCCGCCTTTTCCTCGTCCGCCGCATCCGAAAGCATCATCGATAACCCATCGCAGACAATGATGCCAAATTCGGTAACGTTTCATCGGTAAGAATCCTCGCCACCACTGCCTTACCCTCATTCAGCAGGCTGATCGCCACGCCTTGCACCCTCATATCTGCCGGCTCTCGGCTTCGCGAATAGCCGCGCGCGCGGCCCGGAAGCGAGCGGAGCCCAGTTCTTCCGACAGGTCGGTATGTTCGGCAACCGCGATGCAGGCGGTACGGATGTCGGCGTCGGTCACCGCCTCCGGCGGCCGGCCGGCAAGGTCCGCGTCGCTCTCGATCAGCGTGCGGATCTCGTTCCGCACGGAAACCTCGTCGAGGCGAAGAAGCACATGCGATCCAGCCTTGCCCGCGACCGTCGGGATAGCGCCGTCTTCCTCTGCGAAGAAATCCTCCAGGATCTCGTGCGTGGATTTGCCCTTGACGGCATCGGCGGTGATCAGCACCGCCGTTCCGCCGAAGCCATCCGGCCGCATCTTCGTGCAGGTGAAGGCGGAGACGACCGTGACGTGATCGAGCGTCGGCGATCGCCGCAGGATGTCCTGGAAAATCCATTCCGGCGACAGGCCGCTCAAGTCGATCTCGATGCGGGCGTCGTCGTCACCCTCGTGCGCCATGTGCCCGGCGAGATGGCACGTCGCGGTGGCGGAAAAAGTTTCGGACGCGGCGAAGGCGGTTCGAAATTCCCCGAGAATGAGTTCGATGCGGTCACGGGGGCCGATCGGCGTGTAGAAATAGAGGCCGTCTCCCTCCTCCTCGAAATCGAAAATATGGGTGAGGAGCAGGCGTTCGAGCGGCGTCATGTCGGCCTTCGGGATGGGAGGCTGCGCGACGGTCGGGGAGTGATATTCCGGCATGTCGGATCTCCTGAAACACGACGAACCCGGCAAGTCGGGCCGGGCTTCGGAGGGTATTGGCGGGACAGCGATCGCTGCCCCGCCGGGGGATTCATTCGGCCGTGATCGCCCGCGGCTCCTGCGGCGCGGGTTCTTCCCCGCCGCCGGCGAGGAAGGCGGGCAGGCTTTCCGGCTCGGGGGTTGGGCCTTCGGCCTTCTTCGCCCGCAACGGCTCGGGCAACCAGCCGGTGCCGGCGAGCAGGCGTTCGGCCTCCTTCGCCATGTCCGGCTTCTTGAGATGGTTGATCAGTTGCGCCGCCGCCTCGCCTTTGGCCTCGCGCAGAGCTTCCAGGATGCGAGACTTGGTGACGCGGCCGAGATAGTTGTCGACACCCGGCACCCAGCCCGCCGCCGCCATGTCGAGGCCGACCGCCTGGGCGAGGCAGTCGGCATGGGCCAGCCGGCGCGGATTCCGGTTCCAGGGCTCCTGGATCGCGTTGACGGTGAGCGCGGCGCAATGGGCAAACAAGGCCGCGCGGCTGTCGCTGTCGAAGGCAAGCAGCGCCTCCCAGAGATCCCCGGCATCCTGCGGCAGCTGCCCGGCCCAGTTCCGGTGCCGGGCATCGATCGCCTTGGCCGAGGCGCTGTCATTGAGCCCCGGTGCCTGGATCGCGAGAGCGACGCTCTTCGCCTCGATCTCCAGGCAGGATTCCGCGGCGGAATGGTAGAAAGCTCTGACACAGAGCGCATGCAGCACGGCAACGAAGGCCGTGTCAGGGGCGTTGGCCAGGGCGTCCCGAAGCGCCAGGGTACGATGGGAGGTCAATTCAGTGACGAGGCGATCGGGCAACGGCTTGATGCCGTCCTCTTCTTCGGGGGCCTCGACGGGGCCGTTTATTGAAGTGCTGGCGGGTTCGCCGCTGGCGCAGGCCGCCGCCGGCTGACCGGAGCCAGCGGATTCCGGCGCGCCCGGAATTGCCGGATCGACTTCGCCTTCGGTGCGGGGTTCCGGCGGCGCCTCATCCTCCAGACGGACATAGCCGCGATCGATCCGCAGACCGCCACCGGCGTCGATGCTGACGAAGATCCCGGCCCGGGCGATTTCGGCGGGATCGTAAATGACCGGCCGCTGCTCGAAACTCTCCAGCGCGGTCTCGATCTCGCCAAGCCGGCGATCGATTTCTTCCGGAAATTCCGCGTCCCCGGCATGGCTCGCCTCGAGCTGATCGTATTCGGCCCGGAGCGCATCGTAATTCGCCTGTTCCTCACCGGTGAGAGCGGCCGGCTCGCCAATCAGGCGGCGCAGACCAGTAGCGTGGCCATAGGGGAATTCCGCAGCCACCTCGATCCATTTCCAGCCCTCGGCGGCAAGTGCCGCAGCCTCGGCCTCCAGCTTCTTGGCGACCAGGCTGTCGAGAAGCGCCGGATCCTGAAGCCAGCCGCCGTCGTCATGCTGGAAGAGGTCGCGCATGACGATGCCGCCCGCCGCCTCGTAGGACTCGATGCCGACGAACCGCGCCCGCTTTTCGGAAGCGCGGACGGCACCTTCCGTCAGGAGCTTCCGAATGTGATAGGGCTCCTTGTTATGGGAACGGGCGAGCCCGTCCCAGACCTGCTCCTGACGCGCCGGATCAGCGCTGACGGTGAAGCCCATGAGCTGTTCCAGCGTCATCTGGTCTTCGGCATAGAGGTCAAGGAGCTTCGGCGAGACGGCGGCGAGCTTCAGCCGCTGCTTCACCACGGCGGGGCTCACAAAGAACCGCGCCGCGATCTCCTCCTCGCCGAGACCCGCCTCCCGCAAGGTCTGAAAGGCCCGGAACTGGTCGAGGGGATGCAGCGGCGCGCGCTGGATATTTTCGGCGAGCGAATCCTCGGCGCCGAGTCCGTCGGTGCGGATGACGCAGGGAATCGGGGCATTCTTGGCAAGGCGCTTCTGCTTGACCAGCAGTTCCAGCGCGCGGAAGCGTCTTCCTCCGACCGGCACCTCGAACCTGCCGGTCGGGGCGCCGTCGGCGTCGAGGATCGGACGGACGCTCAGGCTCTGCAGCAGCGTGCGGCGGGCAATGTCCTCGGCCAGTTCATCGAGGGAAACGCCGGCCTTGACGCGGCGGACATTCGCCTGGGACAGCACCAGCCGGTCGAAGGGGATATCCTGGGACGGACTCAGGGCGAGTTTGGATTTGGCGGAAGCCATGTCGGTTCTCCATGACGGGCCGGCCTGAGAACCTTTCTCTTGACCTTCGAGCCCGTCGCAAAGCCCGCTTCCCCCTCTTCCTCTCCGTCCACCGCATCCTCTTCGTCCACAGCACCGGGGGGCTACCGATGGAGAATCACCTCGCCAAACGGCGCCTCATGTCCCCCGGTGCTGACCCACAGCACGGGATAGTCGGGCTCCGGCCCGAAGTCGTCGCCGTAGAGGTCGGTCAGATAGACGGCGCAGACCGGCCGGATGTCAGAGCGCGCAACCCAGTCGAAGACCGGGCGGAAGGCCGTTCCGCCGCCGCCATGCGGCATGAGGTGGACCGCCTCGCCCGGCTCGAAGCTCTCGGTGCCGGCAACGGTATCGTCGCAATAGACGACATGGACCGCCTCGGGCGCGGCATCTTCGAGAATGGCGGCGATCTCGGCCGAGAAGGCGGCCAGCGTCGCGTCATCGATGCTGCCACTGGTGTCGACGGCGATCACGACCGGCCCCAAAGTTTCGCCGCGGAGCGACGGAAGATAGAGCCCACGGGCGATATGCCGCCGGTTCGGCGGCGTCCAGGCATAGTCGGACTTCGCCGCGATGGAGAGATAACGGCGTAGCACGTCGCGCCAATCGACCTTGGGCGCCACCTGCCCGGCGATGGCGCGGGCCGTGTCGCTGGCGCCGATGCCCATGGCTTTGGCGGCGGCCGCGGCCTGGGCGGCGGCGATGATCCAGGTCTCCTCCTGCTTCGCCAGCTCGGCCGCCGAGAGATTGCCGGCTGGATCCGGCTGGCCGGCTGCGCCGGCGGACTTTGCCCGCGAATCTATATGATTGCCGGCCGCGCCGGCGGGCGGCGGATCGGTGACCCCGCCCATGCCGCCCGGGTCGCTGCCATCGCCATTCCCACCGGCATCCTGCGGGAGCCGGTCATAGATATCCTCGGCGGACAGGCCGGCATAGGCGGGATCGATGAGTGCGCCCTCGGGCAGCTCGAACCCGGCCTGGGCGAGCAGCGGGTTGATCGCATGGTCGCAGGCGATGTTCCAACGCTGCGGGTCGCGCCGGTCGCGCCTTGTGTGATGGAGCGCCGCGCAATGCATGGTCTCGTGGGCGATGACCGTGCGCAGGATGGCGCGCGGCACGCTGGCGACGAAGTCGGGGTTGTAGCGGATCGACAGGCCGTCGGTCTCCATCGTCTCGATGGACGGATCGGCGACCGGGGCCAGGCGAAGCGACAGCACGCCCCAGAACGGCGCACCGATGAGGAGGGCCGAACGGGCATTGGCGAAGAGATCGGCGGCGAAGAGATCGGCGGGGGGCATCAGCAATATCCTTCCATTTGGGCGAGGATGCCGCTGGCCGCGTCGACCACCTCGGCGCGCAGCACATGGTCTTCCCGCAGAGTCTCGGGATCGTGGCAGGCGACCTTGCCGGCGAGTTGCTGGCGGACCCGTTCCATCCGCGCATCGGCGGTGATGTTCAGCCGCGGCATCAGGTCAAGCAGCGACCGGACATTGTCGATCAGGGAATCGCGGAAGGGATGGAGCCTGGTGCCATCGACCGGGTCGACCTCATAGGCGCTCAAACGCTCGACCAGCCGGGAGGTGACGTCATGGACCCGTTGCCAAAGTTCGCGATTGGCGGCTGAGAGCAGTTCGGCATTGCGCGCCTCGATCTCGGCCTTGATCCGGGCGACATGCAAATCGCCCAGGCAGACCCGGAAATCATCCGACCGCGCCACCGGCAGGAAATGGCGGCGCACCCCGAATTTCTCGGCGATCTGGTCCGGGGCGGGATAGTCGCGGGGATCGAACAGGCCGTTCAGGGCCGTGGCCGCCGTATCGACATAATCGGGATAGGACGCGATGAAATTCCTGACCGCCCGCCCGAATTGGTCCTCCAGGCTGCTCTGGTGCTGCTGGTAGCCGAAGAAATTGGCGGCCGGCAGGATGCGCGTGCCGTCATCGCCCCAGGCCAGGGTGTTGAGGTTGTGATGATCCCGCAGGGCATGATTGGCGGCGCTGACCGCGGTCAGCAATTCACGGGGAATCAGGTGCTTGGCGTAGCGGCCCATGGAGCGGTCGGCGCCGTGGTCGGCGGCGACCTTGTCGCTGATCCGCGTGTCGTTCTTGCGGGCCGACCAGGTGGAAACCGAGAGGGTCACGAGCATGGCCCGCTCGGCGAGCGCGTTGTTGGCGATCGTCATGGCGAAGATCCTTCAGAAGAGGAAAACCGAGGGGGAATGGATTCAGGCCAGCGCGGCGCCGTTGTTCACCGCCCAGCGGGTGAAGGCCGGATGGTGGGCCAGTTCCGGCAGGCGGGCGGTGGCCGATTTGACCAGCAGGGTGCCGTATTCGCGGGCCATGCGGCCGGCATATTGGAGCACCGCGGCGAAGTTCTGGTCGCTCGCCCGGCGCGCCAGACCGGTCGCCACGGCGCACAGGGCCGAGGGTTCGTCGGGCACTGGTGCTGTCGCCGGGTTGAGCAGGATGCCGTCGAGGGAGGGCAGCGAGCGGAAGACCCGCAGGAAGCCGGTGAATTCGATCGCCGCCCCGCAGCCGACGGCGCCCTCATAGAGGGCGAACTCGATCTCCGCCGCGGGGCCGGCCGCCAGGATGTGCGAGACCGATGCCCAGGCACGCGGGCTGGGGAACGCTTTCTCGGCAGGCTCGAAGCGGTGCAGCAGATCGGGCCGCCAGCGCAGGAAGGCGACCACCTCGGGCCGCAGATCGCCCGGCCCCATGGCCCATTGGGACCAGTCGTCGAGGTCCGGCTCGAAGGTCAGGTGGACAAAGCGGTTGGCCAGGGCGCTGGACATGCGCGATGTCACCGCGCGGTCGCCCTCGCGATTGCCGGCGGCGAACACGGTCCAGCCGTCCGGCAGGCGGTATTCGCCGAGCGCGCGGTCGAGCACCAGCTGATAGCAGGCAGCCTGCACCAGCGGCGGCGCGGCGTTGAGTTCGTCGAGGAACAGGATGCCGTCGCCGTCGGTCGGCAGGAAGGCCGGCGTGGCCCAGGCGGCCTTGCCGCTTTCCACGGTCGGCAGACCGCGCAAATCGACCGGATCAAGCAGAATGGCGCGGATATCGACCAGGCGGATGCCGAGCGACGCCGCGACCTGGGCCACCACCTGGGACTTGCCGACGCCGGGCGAACCCCAAAGGAACGCCGGCTTCTGGACCTTGGTCAAAAGCGCGAGCGAAGACGAGATTTCGGATGGCTTCATGGCGGACTCCCCGACGGGCCAGCGAGAACCTCTCTCTCGCCTGCGAACCCGTCAGTGCGCCAAGCGCAGCCCTCTAACTCTCTGATCTGAAAGGAGGACGCCGAGTTAGACGCTTAACTACCGACCAGCTCTGGGGGGTGAGAGCCCCCTCCCGCCACACGGTGCAGCGTGGGGCGCGAAGTAAGCGGGTGAGGCCGACCGGGGGCTTCCGGGAGGCCGTAAATCAGCAGAACCCGCTAAAGCCGGGCGTGAGGGGACTTCCGATCCCAAGAACGGCCCGGCCAGCGAGTCCGCCATGGAGAGGGAAACCGAACCGATGGCCGAAGCCCCGTCAGGAGGTTCCTCACCGACTCGGAAGTGGGTGAGGCAGTCGCAAGACTTGTGGAGCGCCGACGCACGATTGATGGGCGTGCGTCAGGGACTTCGGGGAGACCCGAGGTCAGCGTCCGGGAAAGCCTGCAAGGCCCGGAGGCCGGAATCCATACGGGGTAGAGTCGGCTCCTAAAGCGGACAAGGAGCAGCGGTGGAACTTGGGAACCCGCCCGCGTTTCCGCCCCCTCGGGGGACGGATGGCCGAAGCGACCGGCGAGCGCGCGAAGCGGGGGCGGAGCCTGCGTAGTAGTCCGAGGGCGGGAAAGCCGTCCACATGGCGAAGGCAGGCAGTGGATACACTTTGTAAGCAGGAGATTGACGTTTGTCTGACACGGTGAATACCGGTGTGGCGCGACAATCTGAATGAGAGAGCGCGACAATCAGGATGAGGATTGATGACCGCGACGAGGGGATGATCGTTCAGAGTAATTGTCGCTGGCAAGCTCTAAGT
>Ga0265327_10002574_pt1 | contig 18776 bp, 13 predicted proteins | sample 41621metaG_FD_202089 | JGI IMG/M metagenome (GOLD analysis project Ga0265327, IMG submission 202089) | Rhizosphere microbial communities from Carex aquatilis grown in University of Washington, Seatle, WA, United States - 4-16-21 metaG | ecosystem: Host-associated > Plants > Roots > Rhizosphere...
CCCGGGCGGCCAACGGCTTCGTCACCCGGCTGAACCAGCAGGCCGTGGGCCAGACCCCCTATTTCGACGCCGCCGGCATGCCGGGGCGGGTGATCGGGCTGAAGTGACAGGAGGCTGACCGCGCCGATTGCACCTCTCCGCACTTGACGCCTCAGCCGCTTCCCCTCACCCCAGCGCCATGACCACCCCCCTCGACGGCCCCCGCCTTGCGCCTGCCTCCGGCGGGCCCGCACGATCGCTCGTGATCCTGGCCCATGGCTATGGCTCCAATGGCGAGGACCTGATCGGGCTGGCGCCCTATTGGCGCGAGGCCCTGCCCGACACCGCCTTCGTGGCGCCCAACGCCCCGCAGCCCTGTCCTGACGCGCCGGGGGGCTACCAGTGGTGGCCGGTCTGGACCATGGACCGGGCCGACGGAGTGCGGGGCGCGGCGCCGGTGCTGGACGCCTTCATCGATGCGGAACTTGCCCGGCACGGCCTAAGCGAAGACCGGCTGGCCCTGGTGGGATTCAGCCAGGGGACCATGCTGGCCCTGCACGTGGCGCCCCGTCGTCGGCGGGTGCTGGCCGGGGTGGTGGGTTATTCCGGCATGCTGATCGCGACAGACGAAGGCGACCTTGCGACCCGGCCGCCGGTGCTGCTGGTTCACGGGGACGCCGATCCCATGGTGCCGGTGGCGGCCTACCACCAGGCCCGGGAGAGCCTGGCGCGGCAGGGGTTCGAGGTGACCGGGCATGTGAGCCACGGGCTCGGCCACAGCATCGACCTGCCGGGGCTGAAGCTGGGGGAAGCCTTTCTGACGCGCGTGCTGGCCTAGGTTCCTCGGCCTTACGCGGCCTGGCGCGCCCGGCGAAGCTCAGACGCCAGCAGGGCCAGGTTCATCGGCTTGCGCACGATGGCGCAGTCGCGGAACCGCTCGTCGACCTGTTCGTAGCCCGTGCAGAAGATGATCGGCACCCCGTCGATCCGCAGCTTGTCGGCAAGGGGGTAGACCAGATCGCCCGCCAGATTGATGTCGAGCACGGCGGCGTCGACCGGGGCCGAGGACGCGAGGATCCGCAGCGCTTCCTCGACCGTGGCGGCCGGGCCGACGATGGTCCAGCCGAGGCCGGTCAGGCCATCGCAGAGCTCCATGGCCAGCAGCGCCTCGTCCTCCACGATGAGCACCCGGTCCGCCCGGCTGCAGCCGGCGCGCTCGGCCTTGAGGTCATTGGCGGGGAGCAGGCCCGGCGACGCCTCGGGTCGGTAGGTGGCGGCGGGAAGGACGGCGGTCAGCCGCATGCCCTCGGCCGGCCAGCGGATCTCGAGGGCGCCCCCCAGCTGCCGGGTGGCGACCTGGCTCACCAGGGTGGAGCCGAAGCCCCGCGTGGCGGGCTCGCCGGTGGCGGGGCCGCCCGTCTCGATCCAGGTCAGCTCCAGCTCATTTCCGGGAAGGATAAGGGTCCGGATGTCCACCCGGCCCTGTTCGACGGAAAGCGCGCCGTACTTGACCGCATTGGTGGCCAGCTCGTGGATCAACAGGCTGAACGGTTGAACGGCATTGGGCAGCAACTGAACGGAGGGGCCCGAGGCGGTGACCTGGCCGGGCCGCTGGTAGGCGGCGGTCTCGTCGTTGACGATTTGCTGCAGGTCAGCGCCGGTCCACCGGTTCTGGGCCAGCAGGGAATGGGCGCGGCCCAGGGCAGAGACCCGCCCGTGGACGGCGGCGATGAACTCGTCCTTGGTGGCGGCGCGGGTCAGGGACACCAGGGCCTGGACGATGCCGAGCACGTTCTTGGCGCGATGGTCCACCTCCCGGGCCAGAAGGTTGCGGGCATCCTCGTTCGCCTTGCGCTCGGTGATGTCGCGAAGGATCACGGTGGCGAGCCTCGCGCCGGCGATTTCCACCTGGGAGATGGAGGCCTCGATGGGGAATTCCTCGCCATTGGCGCGCAGGCCGCTGATCGCCCCCAGGGCGCCCATCCGGCGATTGGTGACCCCGGTCTCCTTGAAGCGGGCGATGTGCTCCGCGTGGCCGGCGCGGAAACGCTCCGGCATGAAGGTCTCGATCGGCGCGCCGATCGCGGCCTGAGCGGAGACGCCGAACATGCGCTCTGCGGCCGGATTGAACAGGACGATGTGCTGCTGCTCGTCGACGGTGATCAGGGCGTCCATCGCCGATTCGACGATGCCCTCCATGCGCAATCGGCTTTCCACCAGGGCGTCTTCGGCCGCCTTGCGCTCGGTGATGTCCCGCAGAATGACGGTGGAGAGGCGCTCGCCGCCCACGACAATCTGGGAGATCGACGCCTCGATGGGAAACTCGCGGCCATCGGTCCGCAGCCCGTTGATAGCGCCGAGCGACCCCATCTGGCGGGTCGTGACGCCGGTCTCTGCGAAGCGGTGGATGTGCTCGGCATGGGCGGCGCGGTACCGCTCGGGGATGAACCGGGTGATGGCCTCGCCCAGCGCCTCGGCCGCCGGAAGTCCGAACATGCGCTCGGCGGCGGGGTTGAACAGCAGGATCCGCTGGTCATCATTGATGGTGATTATGCCGTCCATGGCCGAGGCCACGACGCCCTCCAGCCGGCGCATGGTTTCGACGGCGTCCTGCGAGCCTTCGGGTCCTTTGGATCGGCGTTTCATGGCAGGGCGCCCCCGCGCCCGCGTATCTCAACCTAGGCGAGCCAGACGTAAAAGGCGATCATAATAGTTGTGGATCTTGCGTCTGGGCAATCCCCTGGCGCGCGCCCGGCACGGAATCCCGGCGACGGCGGCAGCTCGCGGCGCCATATGTCGCCTGGGATCACAGGGCTCGGAATGAAGCCCCGGGGGAAACTGATGGACGCCATGGACGAGGCGCGCGCGCGGGTCGCCGCGGATGATCGCAAGGACTTCGAATTCGCCGGCCGGGGCTTCATCGCCACCCGGGCGGACCCGGTGATCAAGCGCCCGGACGGACGCACCGCCTTCGACCTGTCAGCCTATGGATTCCTGGCGGACGAGGCGCCGGACACCGCCAATCCCAGCCTGTGGCGGCAGGCCCAGATCCTCACCCAGCACGGCCTGTTCCAGGTGGCCGACCGCATCTGGCAGGTGCGGGGCTTCGATGTGTCCACCGTGTCCTTCATTGATGCGGGCAGCGGCTGGATCGTGGTGGACCCCCTGACCACGGTGGAGGTGGCCCGGGCGGCCCTGGAGCTGCTGACCGAACACGTGGCGACCAAGCCGGTTCTGGCGGTGATCTATTCCCACAGCCATGTGGACCATTATGGCGGGGTCGGCGGGGTGACCACCGCCGCGGACGTGGCGGCCGGAAAGGTGAAGGTGATCGCGCCGGAAGGCTTCCTGGAGCACGCGGTCTCCGAGAACATCATCGTCGGTCCGGCCATGCTGCGCCGCGCCCGGTTCCAGTTCGGCCACACCCTGGCCTGTTGCGCGCACGGGGAAATGACCTCGGGCCTGGGCCCCAGGCCCTCGGCCGGGACCTTGTCGCTGATCGCGCCGTCCGACCTTGTGACCCATACCGGCCAGGAGATCACCGTGGGGGACGTGACCATGGTGTTCCAGCTGACCCCCGGCACCGAGGCGCCGGCGGAGATGAACTTCCACCTGCCGCAGTTCCGCGCCGTGTTCATGGCCGAGAACGCCAATCTGACCATGCATAACCTGCTGCCGGCCCGGGGCGCCCTGGTGCGGGACGCCAAGGCCTGGGCGGACTACCTGACGGAATCCATCCGGCTGTTCGGCCCGGTGAGCGATGTGATGTTCGCCGCCCATGGCATTCCCCGGTTCGGTCAGGCGGAGATCACCGCGTTCCTCACCAGCCACCGCAACGCCTACAAGTTTCTGCACGACCAGTCGGTGCGGCTGATGAACCAAGGCCTGACCGCGCCGGAGATCGCCGAAGTCCTGACCCTGCCTGAGACCCTGCGCCGGCAATGGTTCAACCGCGGCTACTACGGCACCATGAGCCACAATTCGAAGGCGATCTATCAGCGCTATCTGGGCTGGTACGACGCCAATCCAGCCCATCTCAATCCGCTGCCGCCTGAGCCTGAAGCGAAGAGATACGTGGCGGCCATGGGCGGCGCGGCGGCAGTGACATCCCTGGCCGACCAGGCGGTGGCCGATGGCGACCTGCGCTGGGCGGCGACGCTCCTGAACCACCTGGTGTTCGCCGACGAAGGGAATAAGGCGGCCCGGGAAAAGCTGGCGGAGGTCTATACGCAGCTCGGCTTCCAGGCCGAGGCCGGCACCTGGCGCAATATCTATCTCACCGGCGCCCAGGAGCTGCGGGACGGCCCCGTGAGATTGCCGGCGGGGGGATTCAGCCCCGATGTGCTGTCGGCCACCACCACCCCGATGCTGCTGGATCTGGCGGCGGTGCGGGTCAATCCGGAGCGGGCGGCGGAGCGGGCCTTCAAGATCAATATCGAACTCACGGATCGGGCCGAGACCCACCTGATCACGGTGGAGGACGGGATGATGGCCCATGAGCAGGGGGTGGGTGACCCCGCAGCCGGGGCGACGGTCCGGCTGGGCCGGCCGGATTTGCTGATGACCCTGATCGCCGGCGTCCCGTTCGCCGGGCGGGTGGCGTCCGGCGACATCGTCATCGAAGGCGACGCCTCGCTCTATGCCGCCCTGGTGGAGATGATCGAGGCGCCGACGCCCAACTTCCCTATCGTCACGCCTTAAGGGGCGTGGCTCAGGCCGCGAGGGCCTCCATCGGAACCACGCCGGGAGGCAGGACCTCGTCCAGGCCCAGCAGGGAGACGATTCCGGTCTCGATGGCCATGACGCCCTGGACGAACTCGCGCACCGCGGCGACGCCCACTTCGGGCGGGGCCTGCAGCATGTTCTCTTTCAGGATGATGATGTCGCAGACGGCGTCCACCAGCAGGCCCACCTGACGGTCGTGGATCTCCGCCACCACCACCACGGAAGAGCTGTCGGGGACGGTGCCGCCGAGACCGAGGCGGGCGCCCAGGTCGATCACCGGCAGGATCACGCCGCGCAGATTGATCATGCCGTGCACATAGGCGGGGGCGTGGGGCAGGGGCGTGCAGGGCGCCCAGCCGCGGATCTCCCGCACCGAGGTGATGTCGATGGCGAACTGCTGTGCGCCGATCTGCACCATGATCAGCTCGGCGCCCAGGTCGAGGCTGCGGACTTCGGGGGCGGCCATGGTCAGAACTCCTCCGAGGTGTCGGTCCTGGGTGCGGACAGGTGCGCGGATAACCATCAACAGACCCGAAACCGCTAATTGTTTCTAAATTGGCGGCCGGCGGCGGCGAGCCGGATCAGCGTCCGATGGTCGCGCCGGAGCGGACGCGCGTCTGGCCGAATCGCCCGCGCGGTCTTTTCGGGGGCTCAGCCTCCGCCTACGATCCTGTCGCCCTGGCGATCGGGGAAGAACGGGGGGACCATCCCCGAGGCTTGGGAGATTTCACATGCGCCGCGCGATCCTGGCCCTGATCCTGTTCGTCCTGGCCGGTGCGGCGCCTGCGGGGGCCGCGGCGCCCGCCCTGGGGTCGGTCCATTTCGCCAACAGCGGCGCGGCGGCGGCCCAGGCTCCGTTCCTCAGGGGCCTGGCCCTGCTGCACAATTTTGAATACGGCGACGCCGCCCTGGCCTTCCGTGAGGCGCAGAAGGCCGATCCCCAGTTCGCCATGGCCTATTGGGGCGAGGCCATGACCTACAATCATGCGGTCTGGATGGAGCAGGACGCCACGGCGGCGCGCGCGGCCCTGCAGCGGCTGGCGCCCACCCCCCAGGCGCGGGCCGCCCTGGCGCGCACGCCCAGGGAGGCGGGCTGGCTGCACGCAGTGGAGACCCTCTATGGCGAGGGGACCAAGGCGGAGCGCGACTTCCGCTATTCCGACGAGATGGCGGAGCTGCACCGGCGGTTCCCGGACGACATCGACGCGACCGCCTTCTACGCCCTGTCCCTGCTGGGCACGGCGCATCAGGGTCGGGACTTCGCCATCTACATGCGGGCCGCTGCGATCCTGGAAGAGGTGTTTCCCGACCACAAGGATCACCCCGGGGTGCTGCACTATCTGATCCATTCCTATGACGACCCGGTGCATGCGCCCCTGGGGATGCGGGCGGCGCGGCTCTACGGGGCGCTGGCCCCCAATGCAGGCCATGCCCTGCACATGACCTCCCACATCTTTGTCGCCATGGGACAATGGGACGAGGTGATCGCCGCCAACCAGCAGGCCATGCGTGTGGTGCAGGCCCGGGAGGCCGGATCCGGCAAGCCGGTTCCGGGCTGCGGCCATTATCCGGAATGGCTGGTCTACGCCAACCTGCAGGAGGGTCGACTGGCCGAGGCCGATCGCTGGATCGGGCTGTGCCGTGTGGAGGCCCTGGGCCAGCTGCCGGCCGGCGCGGTCCAGCCTGCCCTCGATCCCCGCCGGTCCTTCGTGACATCCTATGCCGAAATGCTGGCCCGACGGGCCGTGGACACTGGCCGATGGCAGGGGGACGACAGCCTGCCCATCGCGCCGGGCGCACACCTGAACGCGCGGTTCAACCTGGTCTATGGCGAGGCCCTGGGATCTGCTGGCAATGCGTCCCGCCTGGCCGCCCTGGCCGATCAGATGCAGCAGGTGCGCGCGGCCCTGGCCGCCGCTCGCGTGGCTCGGGGCCCGGGGGCCGGGGCCGATGTCTGGGAAGAGGTGATGGCCGGTCAGGTCCTGGCGCTTGGCGAGATGGCTGCGGGGAAGTCCGCCGACGCCGTGGCGCGCCTGCGCCGGCTCAGCGACCAGGAATCCGCGGCGCCGATAGAGTTCGGCCCGCCGGCGGCCTACAAGCCCAGCGCTGAACTCCTGGGGGACCAACTGTTGGCCATGGGCCACCCTGCGGAGGCGCTGGAGGCCTATAAGACGGCCCTGTCCCGCACGCCGGGGCGCAGCCGTTCGCTTCAGGGCCAGCTGAAGGCGCAGCGCGCCCTGGGCGACGCAGCCGGGGCGGCGGTGACCGAGGCGGCGCTGGGCCGCTATCCAAGGCCGGCGGCGTGAGGGAGCCCCAGACGATGTGGCGCAATCTGTTGGCCTGGCCCGGGGTGTGCGTCGCAGCCGTGATGCTCATGTCCGGGGGCGGCGTGGCGGTGGCGGCGGACAGAGCCGCGGCCTTCCAACCCCCGGCCCTGCACGGGCCAGCGCCCTGGACCAGCACCCGCTTCGACGACGCGCCGGGCGATTTCGCCTTCGCCGTGGTGACCGATCTGCAGTCGGGCTATCGCAAGGGGGTGTTCGAGGTGGCGGCGGCGGAGCTTGGCCTGCTGCACCCCGCCTTCATCATCACCGTGGGGGACCTGATCGACGGCGGCACGGAGGATGAGGCGAAGCTCAACGCCGAGTGGGACGAGTTCGATGCGCGGCTGAAGGGGACCCATGCGCCCTTTTTTCACGTGGGCGGCAATCACGACCTGACCAATCTCACCCAACGCCGGGTGTTCGAGCAGCGCTATGGCCGGCGCTATTACCATTTCAGCTACAAGGGCGTGCTGTTCCTGGTGCTGGACACCGAGGACTATCCGCCGGCCCGGATGGCGGAGATCTATCACCAGCGCGCCGACTATATCGCCATGCTGAAGACAGATCCGGCCAAGGCCCAGAGCCTGCCTTACGCCAGCGCCCTCGAGGCCAAGGTAGGGGAGGTGGGACCGGACCAGAGCGCCTATTTCGAGCAGGTGCTGAAGGCCCATCCCAAGGCCCGGTGGACGGTGCTGCTGATGCACAAGCCGGTGTGGCGCCGCGGGGATGGTCATGGGCTCGAGCGCATCGAGGCGGCGCTGAAGGGGCGGCCCTACACCCTGCTGAACGGGCATCTGCACCGCTATGGCTACGCCGCGAGGGACGGCCACGACTACATCACCCTGGGGACCACGGGCGGCGAGCGCGCCTTCGATGGCTCGGAGGGGGCGATGGACCACATGATGTGGGTGACCATGACCCGGGACGGGCCCTCCATCGCCAACCTCAAGCTCGATGGTGTCCTGGACAAGACCGGCCACGTGCCGGCTGGCGGCGACGCCCTTTGCCTCGACCATGGCGGGCCGAAGTGCCCGCACTGAGCGCGCGCGGCGGTCAGGCGATATCCAGATAGTCGCCGGGCTCGGTGACCGGCTTGAGACGGGCTGAGATCTCGCAGACCAGCCCGGTCTCCGCGAAGATCAGCCGGGCCTCGCCATCGAGATCGGTCTTCAAGCCGCGCTCGATCATCCGCGAGCCGAATCCGCGGCTGGTTGGGGGGGTGACGGGCGGCCCGCCGCGTTCGGTCCAGACGAGGTTCAGCCGGTCGTCGCCCCAGGTCCAGGCGATGGACACTTCGCCGGTGGGAACCGACAGGGCGCCGTACTTCACCGCATTGGTGCCGAGCTCATGCAGGGCCATGGAGATGGCCAGGGCCGCCCGGGGCGACAGCCAGACCGTCGGGCCGTCGATGTGAATCCGGGCATGTCGCTCGGCGCCATCACTGAAGGGCTCCACCGCCCGCTCCACCACCTCGCGTAGCGCCGCCCCCTGCCAGGTGCGCGCGGTGAGCACATCATGGGCGCGGGCCAGGGCGATGATCCGCGCCGTGAGCGCCGCCTTGGCCTGGCCCACATCCGCCTGGGGCCCAAGGGACTGGGCGGCGATGGACTGGACGGTGGCCAGGGTGTTCTTCACCCGGTGGTTCAGCTCGTTGATGAGAAGGTCCTGCCGCGCCTCCGCCCGCCGCCGCTCGGCGATCTCGTCCTGGGCGGCCTGGTACAGGCGGGCATTGTCCAGGGCCACGGCGGCCTGGGCCGAGATGCCGCTGATGATCAGCTCGGCTCGCTCGGTGAAGACGCCGGCGTCCGGGTGGCCGAAGATCAGCGCGCCGATGGCCTCGCCGGAGCGAGATTTCACCGGCGCGGCCAGATAGCTTCGCACTGGCGGAAGGCCCTTGGGGAGGCCCGCGTTGGGCGGATTATGGCCGTAGCGCGGATCTGTGGTGATGTCGTCGACACGGACCACCATCCCATCCTCGAATGTGGGGGCGAAGATCGCAGTTCGCCGTGGCATGCCGAACGCCTCGAACGTGGAGCGGGGCGCGCCGGAGAGGGCGAACAGGTCATAACTGTCCCCGTCCGGCCCGGTGAGCCGGTAGAAGAACGCCCCGAACCGAGCCCCGGCCAGCTCGACCCCGGCGTCGGTGACAGCCTGGACCAGGGCCTGGAGATCGAGCTCCGCGGCGATGGAGGCGCCGGTGGCGTTCAGGGTCTCCAACGCCCGGCGTTCCTGCCGCAGACGCTGTTCGCTTTCCAGGATCAGCTGGCGCCCCCGACGCTCGTCCGCCACGGCGGCCAGGAGCAGCATGGTGACCGCGGTGATCACCACGAACTGCTGGCTGAGCAGCAGTCGGTCACTGGCGGTCTCGGCGACGTTGAAGAACGGCCCGACGCCAATCACCCCGCTCCAGATGGCGAAGGCCGCAGTGATCATCAGCGCGATGCCCGCGCCACGCACGCTGAAGGCCAGGGCCGACCAGATCAGCAGGGGGAACATGTACCAGGTCGGCATGCGGCCGAACGGCGGGTTGAGGAAGATCACATAGGCGGCGGCGGTCACCACGGCCAGGCAGGCCGTCAGGTGGGCCCACTGTCCCGGGGCGTCCCTCCAGGCCTCGCGATGACTCCAGACCAGCAGCAGGGGGGCCACGGCCAGGACCCCGCAGACATTGCCCAGGGTCCAGTTGATGAAGGTGCCGGGAAGGTGGGCCAAGGGCACGCCGGTGGCCCAGAGCACAGCCATGGCCGGGATCGCGGAGATCACGGCGCTGGCGATGGCGGCGACGATCAGCCAGAGCATCTGAATCAGGGTGGAGAGCGAGGCGTCGAAGTCCGGCAGGCGTCGGATCCACCAGGACGGGATCACGGCGCCCAGGGCGGTGCAGCCGGCCAGCAGGACATCGGCCCACCAAGGCTGGTGGGAATGCATCACCAGCGCCGCCAGCAGGCGTCCCAACACCAGGCCCGGCCAGAGTCCCACACCACCAAGGATCAGAGCCGCGAGCGCGATGCCGGACCCCGGCCAGATGGGGGAACCGCCCCCCGGCGCGCTCCAGGAGAGGCCGAAGACCGCCGCCACGCCATAGGCCAGGGTCAGGGCGGCGACCTGCGCGGCATAGAGGGAGAGGCTGCGGCGCGCGCTGATCGCGTCGCCGGGCGAGAGGGCTTTCCGTTCCGCAGGTGTGGTCGGTGCGGTCATGCCCCTGCCCTCTCGACCCTAGGTTAAGCCAAGATCGGCGGAAGATCGCCTGGGATCGCGCCGGGCCACCTCGCCAGGGTCCTCACCGCTCGCGAAGGGACGGATTTCGAAGCTCAGGGCATGGACACCTGAGCCGATCAGGTAGGGATCCAGGGTGTCCGGCCCACAGCTCGCTGTGCCCAGGCCCCGCTGGCGGACATCCAGATTGACCATCACCTCGGCGCGGGGGGCGAGCTCGGTGGTGTGGGTCGCGGCATAGAGGTCGTGGGGCGTGAAATGGCTGGCCGAGCCCTCGCAGGGCGCTGAGGGGACGAAGGCCAGGCCGGCGCCGTCCGCGCCGGACAGGGCCAGCCAGCGCAGGTCGGTCTTGTTGCCGTGTTCCTGCGGCATGACATAGGGCACGTACTGTTCGGACACAGAGCCGCTGAAACGGCCGATCCAACCCGCTCGCTTGCGGTCCACATAGGTCTCCCCCGGCCCTCGGCCGAGCCAGCTCAGGCGGTCCTGCTCAGGGGGAAGGGTGAGGGTGACGCCGAGCCGGGGCAGATCGGCCACCGCGGGGTCGACCTCGAACCTGTTGTCCACGGCGATGCAGCCGTCCGGCGTGATGCGGTAAGTGTGATGGTGGATAATCGCCTCGACGGCGGCGGCGCAGCCGGCGGTCTGCGCGATCGAGACGATGATGGCGCCTTCGGCCTCGGCGACGCGAATGCGGGCCTCTCCCAGGCCCAGGTCGGCCAGTCCGGCCTCGCGCCAGCGACCCAGGGGCTTGGCGCCCTGACCGCTCCAGCCCTTGATGCCGTCATTGTCGGTGGCGCCACGCCAGACCTGCAGCCTGGGGCCCTGGCTGATCAGCGGGTGGTTGCGCCAGACATAGGACGTCATGCCGCCGGCGCGGCGGGAGAAGGCGACCTGGAAGTCCTCGCCCCGCACCGTGACGAGGTCGCCATCGTCCTGCATCGCGAGGGGGGCGCGACCCGTGGCGGCGATCTTGGGAACAACCGCTTCCAGGGGCAGGTCGATCGCCAGCTGGGCCCAGGCCACTTCGTGGCCGGCGGGCGCCCAGGCGGTGGCGTCCGTGAGGGTGGCCCGCACCATCAGGAAGGCTTCCTGGCCGGGGCGAAGGGTCGGGCGGGGCAGGTCGAGGGCGAAGGCCTGCGACGCGCCTGGGGCGATGTCGAGGGGCGGGAAGGCGCCTTCCGCCACCGGAAGGCCATCGATCTCCAGGGTCCAGGCGCAGGCAAGATCGCCAAGGCTGGTGAAGTCGCGCTTGCTGCGGATCTCCACCTGGTCGTCCTTGGTCCAGCGGACCCCCAGGGGCTGGGCCAGGGTCTTGAACTCCCAGAGCGCCGGGTGGGGCGTCCGGTCGGGGCCGACAATGCCGTCGCAGCAGAAGTTGAGATCGTTGGGGCTGTCTCCGAAGTCGCCGCCATAAGCATAGTAGGGCCGGCCCTGCGGGTCGTGCTGCAGCAGGCCGTGGTCGCACCATTCCCAGATGAAGCCGCCCTGCAGGCCAGGCAGGGTCTCGAAAGCGTCCCAGTAGTCCGACAGGCTGCCATTGGAATTGCCCATGGCATGGGAATATTCGCACATGATCAGCGGCCGGCGGTCGCCGGGATCATCGGCCCTGGCCCAGTCCACGATGGACGCGATGGTGGGATACATGGGGCAGATGAGGTCGGTGACATAGGCGCCGGCGGGGCCGGTCTCCCAGCCCAGCACAGCGCCCTCATAGTGCAGCACGCGGGACGGATCGAGCTTGCGGATATAGCCGGCCATGGCCGCGTGATTTGGGCCATATCCGCTCTCATTGCCCAGGGACCAGGCGATGATCGAGGGATGGTTCTTGTCCCGCGCCACCATCCGCAGGCCACGCTCCAGGAACTGGCTCGCATAGCGGGGATCGTTGCACAGGGTGGTGAGGAAACGGTGGCTCTCAATGTCCGCCTCGTCCACCAGATAGAGGCCGTACTCGTCGCAGAGGTCGTACCAGGCCTCGGTGTTGGGATAGTGCGAGCAGCGGACGGCATTGACGTTGAAGGCCTTCATCAGGGCGATGTCGGCCAGCATGCTCTCGCGGCTCACCACCTTGCCGTGGACCGGGTCATGCTCGTGCCGGTTCATGCCGCGGATCAGAACCGGCTTGCCGTTGATCAGCAGTCGCCGGTCGCCGAGCTCCACCCGGCGGAAGCCCAGGCGGGTCGAGACGGCCTCCACGGCAGGGCCGTCGCCTCGATGGAGGGTTACGGTGACTGTGTAGAGGTGGGGCGCCTCGCTCGACCACTGGCGCGGAGCCGGGATCTCGGCCGCGAAGGCCACGGTGTAGAGCGGCGGCCGATAGGGGTTGTAGGTGCGGATGTCGCCCTTGACCCGGGCGCGCAGGGGTTTTTCCAGGACCTCCAGTCCCTCGGGGTCGAACAGCCGCGCCTCCACCTCCCAGCCGTCCTCAGGCTCGCCGGGATAGCCCAGCTCGATGCTGACCTTCAGTCGACCGTCGATATAGCCGTCGTCCAGACCGCCCTGGGCGAAGACATCGGCGATGTAGGTTGGGGCCGTGGAATAGAGGATCACGTCGCGATGGAGGCCGCCCATCCACCACTGGTCCTGGTCCTCGATGAACGAGGCGTCCGACCATTTGACCACCACGCAGGCCAGGAGGTTGTCCTCGCCCGGACGGACCAGGGCGGTGACATCGAACTCGTGGGGCAGGCGGCTGTCCTTGCCCATGCCCACGGGCGCCCCGTTCACCCAGACATAGAGCACGCTCTCGGCGCCCCCCACCTGCAGCACAATCCGGCGGCCGTCCCAATCGGCGGGGACGTGGAAACGGGTCCGGTAGAGGCCGGTGGGATTGTCCTCGGGAACGCCGGGCGGGGCGTTGTCGAACGGCATCTGGACATTGGTGTACTGCGGCCGGTCGTAGCCGTGCATCGTCCAGTTGGAGGGCACGGGCAGCATGGCCCATCCGGCGTCGTCGAATTCGGGCCGGACGAAATCGGCGGGCGTCGCCTCGGGCCGGTCCACAAGACGGAAACGCCAGTCGCCATTCAGCGATCGGACAAGAGGCGAGGGGCCCCTGGCACGGGCCGCCGCCAGGTCCGGATAGGGTTGCAAGGTGGCTCGGGCCGGAAGGCGGCCCAGGGACACGGTCTCCGGATGCATCCAGGTCTTGGTCGATCCGAGGATCAGGAGGTCCATGCGCGCTTCATTTCCCAGCAACCGCCCTCGGGGAGGGTTGTCCAGAACATATGGCTCGCGGATTCAAGTCCAGCCCGGTCTGCAATTCCGTTGCAGGTTCAGTCGAAGCCCAGATCAGCCATCCAGTCGCCGAACAGGTCGATCCACCGATCCACCGGCCAGCCCTGGCGCACCATGCCGAAGCCGTGGCCGCCCCGGGCGAAGATGTGCAGCTCGGCGGGGCGATCAGCGTTGGACCAGTCCGCATAGAGACCCTCCACCACCTTGAACAACAGGCGGTCGTCCTGGGCGATCACCGTGAACAGGGGCGGAGCGTCGGCGGGAACTGGCTGGCCGCCGGTCTCGCCCCCGTAGATGGGGGCGGCGAAGGCCAGGGGCGGGCCGCCAGGGGCCATGGCGACATCGGCGGTGAGGAAGGCGCCGGCCGAGAAGCCGATCATGCCGAGGCGCGCCGGGGCCACGTCCCACTCGGCGGCCCTTTCCCGGACCAGGGCCAGGGCGCGGCGGCCATCTTCAGCCGCGATCTCCCGAGCCAGCCGGCTGGCGTCGTCCCGGACCAGGGCGCTGAGGGCGCGGGGGGCCTTGGCGGCGGGGAGGGGGGCGGCCAGACGTCCGTCCATGGCGGCCATCTGGGCGGCGAACTCCGCCGGGTCGGAGGGCGTGCCCATGACCCGGTATTTCAGCAGGAAGGCGGTGTAGCCCCGGGCCGCCAGCCAGTTGGCGAGGTCCAGACCCTCGTGCTCCCACGCCAGGATGCGCCAGCCGCCGCCCGGACAGACGATGACGCCGACCCCGTTGGCCTTGCCGGGCTCGGGCCGGAACACGGTGAGGGTCGGGTCGGAGATGTTGCGCAGCATGGTGGTCCCCGCCGACACGCCAGTAGGGGCGAGGTAGCTGGTCTCGGGACCAAGGCCGGGCAAGGTGCGGAGCGGCCCGTCGGGCCAGAGGCGGATCACCGGCTGGGCGGAAGTCGGGGCGGGTCTGGCTTCGGCCTGTAGGTCGCTGGGCATGGCGCGGTCCTTCTGGATTGCGATCCTCGTCCACACTGCGCCATGGCCGCTCCGCCGTTAAGCCCCCGGAACCCTGGGTCGCTGGACGCGGCCGCGCATATTGGCGACGTTGCCGGCCATGACCTATCGCCTCTACGGGACCCCCGGCTCGCTCTATACCGGCAAGGCCCGCGCCTATCTCATCAAGCAGGGCGTCGCTTTCGAGAACCGCGCCGCGGGGGAGCCGAGGTTCCGCGCCGAGATCGTGCCGAAGATCGGGCGCTGGATCATTCCGGTGCTGGAGGCGCCGGACGGGACGCTGCACCAGGACGGGGCGGAGATCATCCGGCATTTCGAGGCCCAGGGGCCGACCCGGCTCCCGGCCTTCGCGAACACGCCGCGCCACCGCCTGATCGGCCAGATCTTCGAACTGTTCGGCGGCGAGGGCCTGCTGAGGCCAGCCATGCATTATCGCTGGAACTTCGACGAGACCAACCGCGCCTTTCTCTCCCGGGACTTCCCCGCCGCCCTTGCGCCCACCGGCGCGTCTGAGGCGGAGCAGGCCCAGGTCTTCGAGATGGCCAGCGGACGGATGCGCAAGGCCATGGCCAGCTTCGGCGTGTCGCCGGAGAGCGCCCCGGCGGTTGACGCGGCCTATGCCGAGTTCCTGCGGCTGTTCGACCGCCACCTGGCGGCCTCGCCCTACCTGCTGGGTGGCCGACCCACCCTTGGCGACTATGGCCTGGTGGCGCCGCTCTACGCCCATCTGGCCCGGGACCCGTTCCCGGCGCAGCTGATGAAGCAGACGGCCTACCGGGTCTGGCGGTGGACGGAGCGGATGAACGCCGCCGACCAGGACGCCGGCGAATATGGCGCGCCGCCACCTGAGCTGTTCGGGGACGACAGTGTCCCGGACACCCTCAAGGACCTGATGCGGTTCGTGGCCGAGGACTATCTGCCCGAGGTGGAGGCCTATGTGACCTTCGCCAACGCCTGGCTCGCCGAGCGGCCGGACCTGGCCGCGGGAACCAGCGGCCTGCCGCGCACCCAGGATCGGGTGATAGGCCAGGTGGGATTCGCCTGGCGGGGCGTGGAGATCAAGGTGGGGGTTATGCCCTACCGTCTCTATCTGCTGCAGAAGATCCAGGAGGTCGCCGACCAGGCGGCGCCCGACGAGCGCGCGGCCATGACCGCGCTTCTCGAAGAGACCGGCCTGTCGGCGTTGTTGACCCTGCGCACCACCCGCCCGGTGCTGCGGCTGGGTCAGCTGGAGGTCTGGGGGGCGCCGATCGCCGCCGGCTGAGGGCGGTCAGAACCGCTCGCCCACCATCTCCTCGCTCCTGGCCCACAGCGCCTTGGCGCGCTCAGGGTCGAGGGCGTAGGGCTGCACCCCACTGCGCAGCCCCTCGGCCTCGGCGATCTCCGCCACGTGGCAGTCCTCGCAATAGCGGCCCCCAACCGCGTCCGCAGCGGCCACCACGCCGCTCCACACCGAGGTCGCAGCCCCCTGGGGAATGGTCTTCCAGGCGAAGGCCGGGGCCTTGGCGGCGGCGTTGGCGGCGTTGATGGACTCGATCATGCCCTGGGTAAGCTCGGGGGTCATGTGCCGGCCGAGCTCGGTCTGGATGCCGCCGGGATGTACCGCTGTCGCCCGCACGCCCTCGGCCTTGTGGCGGCGGTCGAACTCCACAGCGAACAGAATGTTGGCGGTCTTGGATCGCCCATAGGCGACGAATTCGGCATAGGGGGTCCGCTCGAAATTGGGATCCTCCAGGTCGACATCGGCGAACCGGTGGCCGGCGGAGGACAGGTTCACCAGCCGCGCGCCGGGCTTCATCAGGCCCGCGATACGGTTCACCAGCACGAAGTGCCCCAGATGGTTGGTGCCGAACTGGGTCTCGAAGCCGTCGGCGGTGGTCCCCTTGGGTGTGGCCATGACCCCGGCGTTGCAGATGACCAGGTCGAAGGGCCGGCCGTCGGCGACAAGTCGGTCAGCGCAGGCGCGCACACTGGCCAGGGAGGCCAGGTCCATGGCGGTCAGCTCCAGACCGCCGCCGTTCGCCGCCTGGGCGCGGACTTGCGCCGTGGCCGTCTCCGCCTTGTCGAGGTCGCGGGCTGCGCCCACCACCTGCGCGCCGTGGGCGGCGAGGGCGCGGGCGGTCTCCACCCCGAGGCCGGCGGAGACTCCGGTCACGAGGATACGCTTGCCGCTGAGGTCGACGCCTGCGAGCACGTCGTCGGTGGTGGATGTGGCGCCAAAGGGTCCGGGCATGGGGGCTCCTGTGAGGGGTTGGTTCGGCCCTTGGCTGGGCCTGTCTGTGACCGCGCCGCGAGCGCCCGGCATTGCCAGGGGCGCGGCGCGGATATAAACGGAGGATGTCTCCGGTTTATATACGGAGGGTTCCTCCGGTTAGCAAGGGGCGAGATCAGGTGAGCGCCGTGGCCACACATCCGGCCCCCCCCGCCCGCAAGTTGCGGGCCGACGGCCAGCGCAATCGTGACCGCCTGGTGGAGGCGGCCCAGGCCAGCTTTGTAGAGTCGGGGCCGGATGTGAGCCTCGAGGAGATCGCCCGTCGGGCCGGGGTGGGGATCGGCACCCTGTACCGCCACTTCCCCACCCGCGACGCCATCGTCCAGGCGGTCTATCTGCGTGAGGTGCGGCAGCTTGCCGACGGCGCCGCCCGGCTGCTGGCCGACCAGCCGCCGGGGGAGGCTCTGCACCAGTGGATGCGGCTGTTCGTTGACTACATCGCCACCAAGAAGGTGATCGCCCAGGCGCTGGCCGCCATCGTCGGCGGCGCGCCGGACCTCTACGCCGCGTCCGGCGCGCTGATCACCGACGCCATGTCCCAGTTGGTGGCCCGCGCCGTGTCTGCAGAGGAGATCCGGGCCGACGCCGATCCCAAGGACCTGCTGCGGGCCCTGATCGGCTTCACCTATGGCAATGCCAGCCCGGAATGGCAGGCCAGCGCCTTGCGCCTGATCGACATCCTGATGGACGGACTGAAGTCGGTCAGGGTCTAACGCTCGATGTGCAGACGAAGGCCCAGCACGTTCACCGGACCACGGTCACGATTATAGGCGGGATGATCCACCCACTGGTCGTCGAGGGTCAGGGCCGCGCCGGCCGGCAGGGCCAGGCTGTAATAGGCCTCGAGGATCTTCTCGTCGCCGGGATGGGGCAGCTTGCCGTCCCCCACCAGGATGCCCAGGCCGCCGGCGTTCATGTAGCGGTGGGCGGCGGCCGAGACCTGGTTTTCGATGAGGGCCACCCCCACCACATCGTCCTTGCGGCCCCAGCGATCGCCCTTGAGGGACAGGCCGGCCTCCAGGGTCTGGTCGATGTCGGTGAATTCGTAGGACTCGTAGCGGCCGTCGTCGACCCCGGCCCGGGCGAAGACGCCGATCCCATCGGCCAGCTCCTGTTCGAGGTTGAGGCTGATCCCTGGGCGGCTGGCATAGCGGCGGGCGGCGGCGACGTCGGCCGGCCGGCCGGTTCCTGCCACGGCGGCGGTGGCGTCGTCATAGCGGGCCTGCCGGCCGCGGGTGAGGAAGCCCGTAAGCCGCACGGCGCCGGGGCGGCCCCAGAACTGCGTGCGCCGCTCCACCTCTCCCACCAGCTGGAACTGCGAGAGATCATGAGTGAGCTCGGCGGTGTTGGGCAGGATCGAGAGATCGAAATAGCCGGCGCGCCAGGTCCAGTCGCCGCGATAGAGCTCAACGGCGGCGCCATAGGTGTAGCCCCAGGCGTCGGCGGCGTAGTCGAACGAGCCGGCGTCGATGGCCGACCAGTTCATGAAATCCTTCCGCGGGTCATGGGCGTAGGTGTTCTGGTCGAAGATGTCGGTGACATTGTACTTGCCGACCGTAACCACCACCCGGTCCTTCGGCCGCGGCCCCGCCAGTTGGTTGGCCTCCCCCTCCTGGCGCTCAGCCGGGTCGCCCAGGGCGAAGGTCTGGCGCAGGAACAGGCGCGGGATGCGGCTGTAGAAATGTGCGCGCCCTAGCTTGGCGCCGTCGCCGTTCACATAGCCCGCCGAGCCCAGCGTGTTGGACGGCGCATAGCCCTGGTACATCTCCAGGTCCCCCCAGAGCTCAGCGCCCGCCCAGGGGCGCAGGCCGGCATAGAGGGTGGCGTCGAAGGTGTCGCCGCGGATCGGCCCAGGCAGGTAGCTTTGGCGGCCCACATATGGGCTCTTGAAGGGGCCATAGGCCTGGAAGATGTCCGTAGCCTGGAGGTGGATAGCCCAGGGCTCCGACGGCGTCTCAGGGGCGGCCTGGGCCGCAGTCGCCAGGGCGAGCGCCGCCAGAGCCATGTGCCGGGCACGGAAGATCGACATGTGGCCTCGCGCTGTGTTGGCTC